>Ga0066388_100002624_pt1 | contig 11122 bp, 9 predicted proteins | sample PanSoiMetaGPlot6_FD_64539 | JGI IMG/M metagenome (GOLD analysis project Ga0066388, IMG submission 64539) | Tropical forest soil microbial communities from Panama analyzed to predict greenhouse gas emissions - Panama Soil - Plot 6 (Hybrid Assembly) | ecosystem: Environmental > Terrestrial > Soil... | reverse complement strand
CGTAGCTATAGCGGGTCGCCCTGTCTTTGCTCACTCAAATATTGTTCCGGGGCGACCCAAGGAGAGGGAATTAGTCATGTTGAATAGAATTGCGGCGTTCGTTTACGGCGCCGTTTGTTACCTTGTATTTTTCGTCACTTTTCTTTACGCGATCGGCTTTATAGGGAATTTTGTTGTTCCGAAGTCCATCGATTCCGGGCCGCAGATGCCATTTTGGTATGCCCTGGCGATCAACACCATCCTGCTCACTGTCTTTGCGCTTCAGCATAGCGTGATGGCGCGGCAATGGTTCAAAGCGGCGTGGACTCGCATCGTCCCACCGGTGGTCGAGCGCAGCACCTACGTTCTGCTTTCTAGCCTCGCGCTGCTTCTCATGTTCTGGAAATGGCAGCCCATAGGCGGCATTATCTGGAGCGTTGACAATTATTACGGACGCCTGGCTATCGAAGTATCTTATGCTTTTGGTTGGGTCACGGTTTTCGTGGCCACTTGCCTCATCAACCATTTCGACCTGTTCGGATTGCGTCAGGTCTGGCTGAATCTGCTTGGCCGTCCCAATCCGCCGCTCAAATTCCGTACACCGGGTCCGTATCGCTTTGTGCGGCATCCATTGTACGTGGGCTGGCTGCTCGTGTTCTGGTCGGCGCCGGTGATGACTGCCGCGCATCTCGTCTTCGCGATTGCCACGACAGCCTATATCCTCGTAGCAATTCAATTCGAGGAAAGAGATCTTACAAAGGCGCATCCGGAATACGCCGAGTATCGTCGCCGCGTTCCAATGATCATCCCGGCAGCTTCGTCCAAATGGGCCGACACCGCAGAACCACGCCGCGCAACCGCGCAGCAATTGAACTAGTAATTTTCCCAGCCGGCATGTGGAGCGCTGTAATTGCGCGCTCCACATTTCTTCCGGCCTGTTCAGAGTCAGGCAAGAGAGCGCCGCGTACGGCTGACTCTATTAGAAAAATCTGGAAGGATGTTTAAGAAAATGAGTAACGAATGTATCGAGTACGTTGAGCCCATTTTGATCGAGGAGCTTACGGACTGGGAATCCGAGCTTGCCAGTCTCCAAGCTCTTTTTGATTGTGCTGCATCGCCCGTTTCGAACGCTTCGCAATCTGTTTTGGAAACAAGCGAAGGCGCGGAAATCGCCGCCGGATCTGATCTCCGGGACACGAACTCCGAACAAGCTCCGAACAGCTGGCTTTTTCAAATTTTGATGGATTAGCTCTAGAAGACTAATTCAGCTTCTTCCGCGCGAAATAAAACAGCGACGCGGAAAGCACGGCAAACATGAAAATGCCGAAAAGATTGCTTGTCGCAAGAGAACCCATGATTTTCGGACCGAAAGAAAACAAATCTGGGCGCCACGGCAGGTTCAGGACCTTCGTCACCCACGCGGGAACGCGGCTGGAAATCTCGGGGTCCTGAAAAAGATTGATGACGATTCCTAGCAAGCCGAATACGCCTCCGGCGGCAATGAGCCCGCTCGAATAAAGCGCCCCTGGGCTGGCTTCGCTCTCATCTTTTTTCTTGGTAGTCGCTTCGACGAGCACCCGCACCAGACCGCCAATAAACATGGCTGCCGTGGTGCCTAGTGGGAGATATGAACCAGTAGCGAAAGCGAGCGATCGCACGCCCAGAATTTCCACGGCGATGACCAACGCGACGCCCATTAGCACCAGCCGCCACGGCAGCCGCTGATTCAGGATCCCGCTGATCACCGTGGCCATCAAGCGCGCTTGCGGCGCCGGCGCCTTGTCGCTGCCGATTCCTTGCGCCCATTGATACTCAATCTGTTGCGTCCCCCTGTCGAAGAGGTATTCGCCGTCAGGAACTTCATGCGAGCCAAGAGAGTTCAGAAGGACATAGGATTTGCCCTGGTACGAAAAAGATTCCTGCTCAACTTTAACTCCTACGGGCAGCGATTGAACATTGACGGGAATTTTCGTGGGAATGTATTTTTGCAGGCCCTGATTCATCAAGTTGAGCGTCGTTCCAATGGCCAAAGTCGAAATCGTCACGCCTACGAGCAAACCCATCTGCTGCCAGTACGGCGTCGACCCTACCAAATAGCCGGTCTTTAGATCTTGGGAAGTGGCGCCGGCAATTGCCGCAGCGATGCAAACGACGCCGCCGATCATCAGCGCAAGGACTTGGTAGTTTGGCGCCGTCCAGCCCGCAACAAAAAAGATCGCGCACGTGGCCATCAGTGTCGCGATGCTCATGCCGCTGATCGGGTTGGAAGAATTGCCGAGCAAGCCGCTGATGCGCCCCGCTACGGTCACAAACAAAAATCCGAACACGACAACAAAAACTCCCGCGAATAAATTCTGATACCAGCGTGTTTCCGCTCCAGGAATCGGATGAAATGTGAGCAACACCCAAATCATGGCAATGATGACGATCGATCCGAGCACAACTGTTCGCATCGGAACTTCGCGATCGATTCGGCTTGCTGCAACTGCTTGTCCGGCACCTTCTGCGCGTACATCTTTTAGCCCAGCGCGCAATGCGGAAATGATCGTTGGCATCGTGCGCAGCAGCGTGATGAGCCCGGCTGCCGCGACTGCTCCCGCTCCCATCGGCCGAATATATGTGCCCCAAATTTGATCGGGCGTCATCTGTGGAATCGGGATTGTCGAAGGATAAATCGGCTGGCCGTTTGCGAGTTGTCCGTAAAACTTGATTGCAGGCATGATTACCAACCACGAAATAATTCCGCCCGCAAAGAGAATTCCGGAAACGCGCGGTCCGATGATGTAACCGACTCCGAGGTATTCCGAAGTGATCGCGGCGCGGAAAGAAGCTCCTGGAAACCAATTTGGCCGCGCTTCCGGTTGCGCAGTCCAAGCCTGAACCGTGTTCATCAGAAACGTGTAAACGCCGCCGAGACCAAGTCCCCAAAACACTCGACCAGCAAACGACCCGCCTCGCTCGCCGGCGACTAGAACGTCCGCGCACGCCGTTCCTTCTGGAAACGTAAGATTCCCGTGCTCTTTAACGATGAGTTGCCGGCGCAAGGGAACCATGAACAGAACACCCAGCCACCCGCCGAGCAGGGCCAACGGAAAAATTCGCCAAAAGGTGAATTCTTTTCCGAAACCCAAAAAAATCAGCGCCGGAATCGTGAACATCACGCCCGCGGCAAGCGACTCACCCGCCGACCCGGTGGTCTGCACCACGTTGTTTTCCAGGATGGTCGAGCGGCCGAACGCCCGCAGAATGCTGATGGAGAGCACCGAAATCGGAATCGAAGCGGACACCGTAAGTCCCGCCCGCAAGCCGACGTATACCGTCACCGCGCCGAACAGCAAACCAAACAGCGCGCCAAGAATGACCGCGCGCAGCGTGAACTCCTTCAACGATTCTTCCGGCGCAATGTAGGTGCGAAACTCTCCTGGCGGCGCGGTGGAACTCCACGGGCGGTTGTTCACATCGTCCTCCCTCACGGTGCTGCGAGACTCGATTGGAAAGGTGCGCGGGGATTATGCCGCAGCCCGCGCCTGCGTGGAAGCAATTCCTGAGGAAATCGACCCTGGGAAACACCGCTTCTTCAAACTGCAGCCGCGTGTCCAGCAAGGCAACCCTAATTTGCACGCGTTCTCTTGACAGGTGAGTGACCTCCCCTGTAATTTTCTTCAAATTGGAAAATGTCCTCTGCAGCCGTGCCACAGGTCCTGAGCAGTTCCACCGGCTTTACCAGTCTCCGGGCCCACACCACGAAAATTTAGCTGCAGAAAAGTGATCGCTTCTAAGGAGAAGCCTCATGCTGACGCAACGCCTTCGAGTGGTGTCGTTGACTTTGCTCGTACAAGTTGCCGCAGTCGCCCTCGCCGCATTACCTGCCTATGCCGACGAATGGCAGCCGATTTCCCAGGAAGAACTCAAAATGACCAGTCTTCTGGAAGCCCCTGGAGCGCCTGCGGTCATTTTGTATCGCCAAGTGGACCGCGACGACGGCAGGACCGGCCACCAAATGGACTACGTTCGTATCAAGATCTTGACCGAAGAAGGCCGCAAATACGCAAACGTTGAAATCCCGTTCTATAAGGAACAAGGCTCGATTCACAGTGTCAAGGCTCGCTCGATCCGCCCCGATGGCACCATCGCCAACTTTGACGGGAAAGTCTATGAGCAAACCATTGTGAAAGCCAAAGGCGTGAAATTCCTGGCGAAAACTCTGACCCTGCCCGACGTCCAGGTTGGAAGCATTATTGAATATCGCTACACAACAGATTTCCAGGAAGGGTTTGTATTTGATTCGCGCTGGGTGCTGAGCGACGAGTTATTTACGCGGCACGCAAAATTCTCCCTTAAGCCAAATCACGACTTTTCTCTGCGATGGGTTTCCCCTGTGGGACTGCCGCCCGGCACCTCCCAGGCGAAGGAAGAAGGTGAATACATACGCCTTGAAACACACAACGTGCCGGCGTTCCAGATCGAAGATTACATGCCTCCCGAAAACGAATTGAAATATCGCGTGGATTTCATTTACAGCGAGGAGACAGTACCGGAAAAGGAGCCTGCAAAATTCTGGAAGCAGGAGGGCAAAAAGCAGTGCGACGCCGCCGAGAGTTTTTTGAACAAGAGAAAGGCGATGGAACAAGCAGTTTCGCAGATCGTTTCCACCGGTGACTCACTTGAAGTGAAGCTTCAAAAAATCTATGCGCGTGTCCAACAGGTGAGGAATCTGTCCTTCGAAAAAGAAAAGACCGAGCAGGAACTGAAGCGCGAGAAGCAAAAAGATGTCAATAACGTCGAAGACCTTTGGAAAAGAGGCTACGGCGATGGCCGCCAGGTTACCTGGCTATTCGTCGCCCTCTCGCGAGCCGCGGGGTTTGAAGCTTATCCGGTTCTTGTCGCTAGGCGCAGCGAGATTTTTTTCAATCAAGGCGTTATGAATCCTCATCAGCTGAACGACAACGTCGCCCTCGTCAAAGTGAACGGACAAGATCAGTATTTCGATCCGGGCACCGCCTTCACTCCGTTCGGCTACTTGCCCTGGTACGAAACTGGTGTCGCCGGCTTGAAACTCACAAAAGACGGAGGCAGTTGGATACAGACTCCGCTGCCCTCCAGCAGCGCGTCCAAAATTGAACGCAAGGCCGATTTAAAACTCTCCCTCGACGGAACTTTGGAAGGAAAACTAACCGTCACCTACTCCGGCCTCGATGCCCTCTGGATGCGCATTGATGAACGAAATGAAGACGACACCACGCGCAGGAAATTCCTCGAAGACCTCGCCAAGCAAAGCGTCCCTACGGGCATTGAAGTCGACTTGACCAACAAACCCGACTGGGCAAGCTCTTCATCTAGCCTTGTCGTCGAATACTCTCTGAAGGTTCCGGGCTGGATTTCAGGGGCGGGCAAACGCGCGCTCATGCCCGTTGGTCTTTTTTCAGCGGAGGAAAAACAGGTCTTTGATCATGCTACTCGCAATTACCCGGCCTATTTTCACTACCCCTACGAGAAGAATGACGTGATCAACATTGAATTGCCCCTCGGATGGAAAGTCAGTTCCTTGCCCGCAGCCCAAAATCAGGATGTAAAAGCAGCGGCCTATGTTCTGAACGCAGAGGACAAGAACGGCGTCCTCCATGTTTCGCGAACGCTCCGCAGCGACCTCTTTATGGTTCCGAAGGAGAACTATAACGCCCTTCGCCAGTTTTTCCAGGTCGTGCGTACTGGCGATGAGGAACAGATCATTCTCCAGCCAGGGAGCTGACATGGGGAGAAACGCCCGGTTCCACAGCACAATTTGGCCCTTCATCCTTGCCTTCGCCGCAGCCACATTCGGCGTTCCTTGCCGCGCCGCTGACGCGCCGGCGTGGATGCACAACCTCGTTAGCGCTCCTGTTCCGGCGCACGATGAAAAAACAGATGCCGTCATTCTCTATTCCGAGAAAATCGTGACTGTCCAGTCTTCAGACAGGATCAAATATCTCGTCCGTAAGGTCTATAAAATCCTTCGCCCGGATGGCCGCGATCATGGCATTGTTCTCGTTCCTTTCAACTCGCACTCCAAAGTGACTGCCCTTCACGGTTGGTGCATTCCCGCTCAGGGAAAAGACTACGAGGTTAAAGACAAGGATTCGATGGAAATCTCGATTCCGAAAATTATCGGAAGCGACTTGGTTTCGGATGCAAAGGACAAGTTGCTCCAGATCCCCGCTGCGGATCCGGGAAACATAATCGGTTTTGAGTATGAAAAGGAAGAACAGCCTTTGGTATTGCAAACAGAATGGGATTTTCAGGAAAACGATCCCGTTCGTGAGGCACGTTTCACGCTTCAACTTCCCCCCTCCTGGGAATACAAGACCAACTGGCTGAACTCCACGGGGAGCAAGGAAACTTCTTCGGGTTCCAATCAATGGCAATGGGTGATGGCCGACGTGAGGGGTTTGAGAAGCGAAGAGCAAATGCCCCCCTGGGACGGAATTGCAGGCGAATTGATCGTGAATTTCTATCCCGCCGGAGCAAATGGCGGAGACAAATCCTTTCGGGATTGGCGGCAGATGGGCGTCTGGTATATGGGTCTGACGCGCGGACGCCGTGACGCCACACCCGAAATCAAACAGAAAGTCGCCGCGCTCACTGTGGACGCAAAGACTCCTCTCGCGAAAATGCAAGCCATCGCCCGGTTCATGCAAACTGACATTCGCTACGTCGCAATCGAATTGGGAATCGGCGGTTTCCAGCCTCATCCTGCTTCCGAAGTTTTTGCTCACCGTTATGGAGATTGCAAGGACAAAGCAACGCTAATGAGTTCGATGCTTCAAGAGATTGGCGTCGAATCGTACTACGTGGTGATTAACACGGAACGCGGCGGTGTGTCACCGGAAACTCCGGCACAAATCGGCGCGTTTGATCACGTCGTCCTGGCGGTGAAGCTGCCGGATAGCGTGAATGACGTTTCGCTCGTTTCCACAATCCAGCATCCCAAGCTCGGCAAGGTTCTTTTTTTCGATCCCACCAATCACCTTGTACCGTTCGGAGAAATTGGCGGATATTTGCAGTCGAACTATGGTTTGTTGGCCGCTCCGGATGGTGGTGAACTGCTGGCCCTGCCTAAACAAGCCCCAGGCACAAATGGAGTCGAGCGAACCGGCAAACTGAAGCTCGACGCCCGAGGCAATCTCCAAGGTTCGTTCTCGGAAGTGCGCCACGGAGACCGTGCTTGGGCGGAACGGGAAGCTATCCAAAGCGTCACCCAGGACAAAGAGCGAGCTAAGAGAGTAGAGTCTCTGCTCTCCGCTTCTCTACCAAATTTTGCTCTCACCAAACTCTCGTTCACAAACCTGCAACAGATTGGGCTGCCGTTTGGCTACGACTATTCCTTCGTCGCCGAGCGTTACGCAAAAACCGCCGGTAATCTTCTTATTGTTCGACCGCGCGTAGTCGGCATAAAAACAAGCGGTCTTCTGGAAACAAAAGAACCCAGGAAATTTCCAGTGATCTTTGAGGGACCCGAGCGCGATACAGACGTGGTCGAGATTGAAATGCCCGCTGGCTATGAGGTGGACGATCTTCCGCCCTCTATTGACCTCGACTACAGTTTTGCGAGCTATCACAGCAAGACCGAATCGAATGGCAACATTTTAAAGTACACACGGAGTTTTGAAATCAAAGAGCTTAGTGTTCCGGTTAGCAAAATAGATGAATTAAAGAAGTTCTACCGCGTGATTGCCGGCGACGAGCGCAACACCGCCGTTCTAAAACCAAAATCCTGACTCGGGTATCTCAGCGCACAATACGTTCTTCCACCGCCGACCAGGTCGTCCGCTCGACGTCCGTGAATTTAGCAAGATCCGCTGTCGCCGCGACCCCTTCCGGCGTTCGCCACGCGGCCTCCATTGAATCCCAATTCTCAAAGTACAATTCCACAATCGCATTCCATCCCGGATGTTTTCGCGTTTCGTCTTTCAGAGGGTAATTCTGTTTGTATTTGCATAGCCCGGGAATTTTCTCAGCCATCGGCCCGTGAACTTCGCGCAGATACTTTGCGAATTCGGCTTCGCTCAGGACCGGCATTTTGTAAAGCACTACAACAAATTTGAGCATCGCCTCACTGCACAATAGAACTACGTCCTGTTCGAATTCTTGCTCAAGTTTCCGAACGTCAACCTCGCATCCGCCCGCCCGATCAAAAACCCCAAAAAGCAAAACGCCAGCACCGAGTGGTCCAGCGATGCTCCGAAATACTGCCAGAACGCCACGTTTGCGCCCGGATAATTCGAAGAAAAAAACAAAGTCAGCATGAAGGCGAGCCCAAAGAAACTCGCCGCCCGCACAAGAATTCCGGAAACTAGAGAAATTCCGATCGCAAGTTCTCCATAAGCCACCAAAAAAGCAATCGGCGTCCCATGCGCAAGCACGAAGTTTCTCAAAATCGGCTTCATAAAGGGGTATGCGCCCTCTTCCAAAAATCGTCCGATCCACATCTGGAATCCGCCGTGCAGTGTAAATTCCGTTCCAAACACTTTGTACTCGCCAAAAATAAGGAACAGAATGCCCACGCAAATGCGCAGCACCGCAAGCGCTAGCGCGTTTCGATCGTCTTTGTCCGAATCAGAGGCCACTCGTAAGCTTCCGTTAGCCTAATTTCGAAAGCCGTTCTCGCACCAGATCGCTCAGCGCCTTCCCGTCCACCGTCTTTCCTTCCAAGGCCGTTTTCGCCGCTTTCACCACCGCTCCCATTTGTTTCATCGAATTGGCGCCCGTTTCCGCGATCCCTTTCGCTACCGCCACATCCATTTCCGCTTGCGACGCGCCCGCCGGCAAATATTGTTCCAGAATGGCGAGCTCCTTCTGTTCCTTGTCTACCAAATCCTGCCGCCCACCTTTGCTGAACTGGTCGATCGATTCCTTCCGCTGTTTCACCAGGGTCTGCAGTAGTTGAATCGACTCCTGCTCATCCAGCTTGCGCAGTTTTTCCACTTCCTTCAGTTGAATCGCCGCCTTCACCATTCGCAGCACGCCCAGCTTCATCTCTTCCTTGCTCTTCATCGCCGTAACAATGTCTTTCTGAATCGTCTCGCTCAGACTCATTGTTCTCACTCTCCGCTCAAACTATAACAGAGCAAGGGCAGCCCCATTTCTTCTTCTAATTTGACACGCCGCGCGCTGGGCCTTAATTTGGTTAGTTTCTGATACGAGCGCGAGACCGCCTGTACGCCGGGCGGGTTGCAGCCGAAAAGCCGAAGGGGACTCATGAAAGTCATTGTTGCGGACAAGATCAGCGAGCGGGGAGTGGACCTCCTTAAAAAAACGCCCGGCTTGAACGTAGTTGTCACTACGAAAGACACAATCACTGCGGAGCTGGCGGACGCTGACGCCTTAATTGTGCGCAGTGCCACCCGCGTCACTTCGGATTTGCTGGCCAAAGCTCCCAAGCTGCGCGCCGTTGGCCGCGCCGGCGTCGGCGTGGACAACATTGATCTCCAAGAGGCGACCCGCCGCGGCGTTTTGGTCATGAGCACGCCCGGCGGCAACGCCGTCAGTGTCGCCGAACATACTTTTGCGTTGCTCCTCGCGCTCGCGAGGCAAGTTCCGAAACTCGATTCGGCCCTTCGCGAAGGCCGATGGGAAAAGTCCTCTTCCGGCACCGAAGTCCGTGGCAAAACGCTCGGCTTGATCGGCCTCGGCCGCATTGGCAGCGAGGTGGCCTCCCGCGCCGAAGCGTTCGACATGCGCATCCTCGCCTACGATCCGTACATCAGCGAATCCGCCGCGAAAGAGCTTCAAGTCGAACTTGTTCCTCTCGATCGCCTTTACGCCGAAAGCGATTTCATCTCGCTGCACACCGCACTCAGTCCGGCTACGGCGAACATGATTAACGCCGCCTCAATTCGAAAAATGAAGAAAGGCGCGCTCATTGTCAACGCAGCTCGCGGCGAATTAATCAACGAAAACGATCTCGCCGAGGCGCTGAAAAGCGGCCGAATCGGCGGCGCAGCTCTCGACGTCTTCGTCGAAGAGCCACCGAAAAACTCCCCGCTCATCGGTCTGCCCAATGTTGTCGGGACGCCGCACATCGCCGGCTCGACCAAGGAAGCGCAGGAAGAAGTCGGCACCCAGGTCGCTGTCCAGATCCGCGATTACCTCGCCGAAGGGATCATTCGAAACGCGGTGAATCTCCCAGCGCTTTCCGCGGATCAGTACCGCCGTGTTCGTCCCTACCTCGAATTGGCCGAACGCCTCGGCTCTCTCGTCACACAAGCCGCCGAAACTCGCCCTGGCCGCATTCGAATCCGCTATGCAGGCGAAGTCGCCGAAGTTGGCACGCATCTCCTGCGCAGCGCCGTCCTCGCTGGCGTGCTAAACGCAGTGCTTGACGAAAAAGTGAACGTCGTCAACGCACCCGCAGTTGCCGCCGCTCGCGGATTGTCCGTCGAAGAAGAAACGCGCCGTCGCGAACATGGCTTTCCTCATACGCTGGAAGTTTCCGCCCTGCCGGAAAAGCCTGGCGGTGTCGGCTTCACCGCCGAAGGCACCGTCCTTCATGATGGCTCGCCGCGCGTCCTCGCCATCGATGGAATCTCCCTCGAAGCCCAACTCGCCGGGACCATCCTCTACCTTCGCAATCGTGATGAACCCGGCGTCATCGGCCAGGTTGGGAACACCCTCGGCAAGCTCGGCGTTAACATTGCCACGTTCGCCCTCGGTCGTCGCGAAGCTTCGCGCGGTGCCGAAGCCGTTTCTCTCGTGCGTCTCGACGGAGACGTTCCAGCTTCGATTCTTGAACCAATCGGCAGCATTAAAGCGATTACGGGAGCCAAGTTGCTGCGTTTATCTAATCTTTAGATAAAGAATATTTTCGCCAAACATAACCAAAACGAACCTATTAAATCGAAATAACAATTCTTGGCAGGCGCGCCTCAACTGTCCTAAGTGGGCGGTGGTAGGGCACCTGAGGCTGTGGATTAAGTGTCATGTAGCGCGTATCTGTTGCCTATAGCACTTTCTGGTCAGGTCAAAGCTCCTCGGGCTAATCCTTCCTTCGGTTCGAATTTTACTTATACAGGTGCGCGAAAGGGGCACGCATGCATTCGTATATTTTTGGGAAGGTTCTGTTCACCATTCCGGCTGGCGGCCAATCCGACGCTTTGTTCAGCCTTCG
>Ga0066388_100002623_pt1 | contig 11125 bp, 7 predicted proteins | sample PanSoiMetaGPlot6_FD_64539 | JGI IMG/M metagenome (GOLD analysis project Ga0066388, IMG submission 64539) | Tropical forest soil microbial communities from Panama analyzed to predict greenhouse gas emissions - Panama Soil - Plot 6 (Hybrid Assembly) | ecosystem: Environmental > Terrestrial > Soil... | reverse complement strand
GAGGACGAGGTGACGCTTGCGTTCCGCATCGCTGGCCGGGTCCTCGAAAACAGCGGCGCCCTTGGCGACCGTCTGGAAGCCGGCCAGGTCGTTGCACGCCTGGAATCGCAGAACGAGCTGAATGGGCTGCGCGCGGCGCAAGCCGGCCTCGCCGCCGCGCAGGGGCAGCTCACTCAGGCGCGAAACCACTTCGAGCGCCAGGACACGCTGCTCAAGCAGGGTTGGACCACGCGCGCCAACCACGATCAAGCGCAACAAGCGCTGCAAACCGCCCAGTCTCAGGTGGACGCTGCAGAAGCACAATTGGAAACCGCACATGACCTTGTGAGCTTCACCGTTCTCAAGGCCGACGCGCCTGGTGTGCTGACAGAAATAGGTCCCCGGCAGGGCGCGGTCGTCCAGGCTGGACAGATGATCGTGCGCGTGGCGCGCAAGGACGGACGCGACGCCGTCTTCGACGCGCCCGCTCACCTGCTGCGCTCCGCACCGCGAAATCCCGAGATCACGATAAATCTGACCGACGATCCAACGGTGACTGCGCGAGGTCGCGTCCGCGAGGTCGCGCCGCAGGCGAACCCCGTTACCCGGACCTTCGAGGTCAAGGTCGGCTTGATCGATCCTCCGCCGGCGATGCGGCTCGGCGCAACCGTCACCGGTCGCATGCAAACGCAGTCCGGACCCATCACCGAAGTTCCGGCATCGGCGCTGACCCGGCTCAATCAGCAGCCTGCGGTGTGGGTGGTCGATCCGTCGACCTTCATGGTCTCGATCCGGAATGTCGACGTGCTGAGATTTGACCAGGCGACGGTCGCTGTATCACAGGGGCTCGATACCGGTGAAATCGTGGTCACCGCCGGCGTGCAGGCTCTGCATCCGGGGCAAAAGGTGCGCCTGCTCGGATCGGAGCAATGACCAACTTCAACCTTTCAGGATGGGCACTCAACAACCGCTCGCTCACGATCTATCTGATGATCGTCGCAGTGGCCGCCGGGTTGATCTCCTACTTCCGCCTCGGGCGCAACGAGGATCCGTCCTTCGTCATCAAGACCATGGTGGTTCAGGCGGCCTGGCCCGGGGCCACGATCGAAGACACGATCAGGCAGGTCACCGAACGGCTCGAGCGCAAGCTGCAGGAAACACCGAAGCTCGACAACCTGCGGAGCTTTACGCGTCCCGGCGCCACCACGATCTTCGTCAATCTGAAGGGTAGCGCGACCGCCAGAGAAATTCCTGACATCTGGTATCACGTTCGCAAGAGCATCGGTGATATCCGTCATACCCTGCCGGTTGGCATCGTCGGCCCAGGCTTCAACGACGAGTTCGGCGACACGTTCGGGATCATCTACGGCTTTACGACCGACGGTTTTACGCATCGCGAGCTTCGCGACTACGTCGAGGATGTGCGATCAAAGCTCCTGCATGTGCCCGACGTATCCAAGATTGAGATCCTTGGCGCCCAGGACGAGAGGATCTTTGTCGAGTTCTCGATGAAGGAACTAGCCAGCCTGGGAATCGATCGCTCGGCGGTCATTTCGGCATTGCAGGCGCAAAACGTCGTCCAGCCGGCCGGCACGATCCAGACCGGCAACGAGACGCTGTCGATTCGCGTATCGGGCGCGTTCCGAAGCGAGCAAGATGTCCTTGATGTGAGCTTTGCGGTTGGTGGACGCATGCTCCGCCTCAGGGATATCGCGCAGGTCCGGCGCGGCTTTTCCGATCCGCCCCAGCCGATCTTTCGCGTCAACGGCGAACCCGCGATCGGCCTTGCCATCGCCATGCGCGACGGCGGCGACATTCTTGCTCTGGGCAAGAACATCAATCGATCCATGAGGGAAATCACGGCGGACCTGCCACTCGGTATCAAACCGGCGCTCGTGGCCGACCAGGCGGTCACCGTCCATAGCGCCATTTCCGAATTCATGACGTCGTTGTGGCAGGCCGTCGCGATCATCCTGGCGACGAGTTTTATCAGTCTTGGGTTGCGGCCTGGCCTCGTCATTGCGCTCGCGATTCCGTTGACGCTTGTCATTGTCTTCCTCGTCATGCAGCTGGCCGGCATCGACATGCAGCGGATTTCGCTGGGCGCGCTCATCATCGCGCTTGCGTTGCTTGTCGACGATGCGATGACCACCACCGATGCCACCCTGAACCGACTCGCCGCGGGTGATGACAAGGTTGAGGCCGCGACATTTGCATTCCGCAACTATGCGTTCGCCATGCTCGCCGGTACGCTGGTCACGATTGCGGGTTTCGTCCCAGTCGGCTTTGCGGCCAGTTCGGCGGGCGAATACACGTTTTCGCTGTTTGCTGTCGTCGCCATCGCATTGATCGTGTCCTGGTTCGTCGCGGTCATCTTTGCTCCACTGCTCGGCGTCCTTCTCCTCAAGCCGCCCAAGAATCGCGGCAGCGGCCCAGGCAGGCTGGTTCAGTGGTATCGGCGATTTCTGACCATCGCGATGCGAGCGAAGTGGGCGACCATCTCGCTCACGCTGGCGCTCTTTGCGGCTTCGCTTCTGGCGCTCCCGCTGATCCCCCGGCAATTCTTTCCGTCATCGGATCGACCCGAACTTCTCGTGGACCTCAGCCTGCCGCAGAATGCATCGATCCATGCCAGCGAAACGATGGCGCGGCAGTTCGATGCCCTGCTCAAGAACGATCCGGATGTCGCCCGCTGGAGCACCTATGTAGGCCGCGGCGCAATTCGCTTCTATCTGCCGCTCAACGTGCAACTGCCGAACGACTTCTTCAGCCAGGCGGTGATCGTCGCCAAGGATATCCCGGCGCGTGAACGGCTTCGGCTCAAGCTCGAAAGCGCGTTGGCCCATGACTTTCCAAGCGTGCTCAGTCGCGTCTATCCGCTGGAGCTTGGCCCGCCCGTCGGCTGGCCCGTTCAGTATCGCGTCAGCGGGCCGGACGTGACGCAGGTGCGCGACATCGCTTTCAGGTTGGCCCAGGTCGTCGCAGAGAACCCGCAGGCGACGCACGTCAATTTCGATTGGATCGAGCCCGCCCGGCAAATACGTATTCGCATCGACCAGAACGAGGCGCGCCTGCTGGGCTTGAGCTCACAGGCGCTGGCGAGCGTGCTCAATACGGTCATATCGGGCACCTCGGTTACACAGGTGCGCGACGACATCTATTTGGTCGACGTCATAGCGCGCGCCACGGACGAACAGCGCGTCTCGCTCACGACCCTGCCGACATTGCAGGTTCCATTGCCAGGCGGACGCACGGTTCCGCTCAGCCAGTTTGCGACCTTCGAATATGATCAGGACTACCCGATCATCTGGCGACGGGATCGAATTCCGACCCTGACCGTACAGGCAGACGTCGTACCGGGAACCCTTCCGGACGCGGTGGTGAGCGCTCTCTCGCCGGCGGTCGACGGTTTGAGCAATGGCCTGCCTCGGTCCTACAACATCGCCCTCGGCGGCACGGTCGAAGAGAGCAAGAAGTCGCAGGCATCAGTGTTTGCCGTGGTGCCGGTCATGCTGCTCATCATGCTCACGGTCCTGATGGTCGAGCAGCGCAGTTTTCAGCGTGTGTTCCTGGTCCTGAGCGTAGCGCCACTCGGAGTGATCGGCGTCGTTGCGGCACTGCTCGCCTCCGGCAGGCCGCTCGGCTTCGTCGCCATTCTCGGGATTCTCGCGCTGCTCGGCATGATCACCAAGAACGCTGTGATCCTGATCGGCCAGATCGAAGCCGAGCGGGCAGAGGGAAAGGATGTCGGTCAAGCCGCAATCGATGCCAGCAGTTCGCGGTTCCGCCCGATCATGTTGACCGCCATATCGACGGTCCTCGGCATGATCCCGATCGCACCGACGGTGTTCTGGGGACCAATGGCGTTTGCGATCATGGGCGGATTGCTGGTTGGAACCGTCCTCACGCTGATTTTCCTACCGACCCTTTACCTTGCCTGGTTCGGCGGGAAGGAGGCTCGTGCCGATGCGCCGCCATTGGCTCCGGTGCACGAGCGCCGCGGGCCCGACCAAGAGACCGGGACACGGGTGTTTGATGACACAAGAGCGTGATGGAGATCGAGCCATGGTCATGACTCCTGAAGGGCATGGAACCGATCAGCGACGGCGTTGATCTCGCGCAGTTTGCGTTGCAGGCGCGCACGAGCTGACCGGCCACGGAGCACCAACGAGAGCAAAGCATCCCATGCAACTGCGCCCTCCCGATAAAGATCCGCGGCCAGGGCCTGCAACCGGGTCAAGACGGATGCTGAGCCATGCCCTGTCTTCCAGCCGCTACATCATGCTGGTCGCCGTGATCGGCGCCCTGGTCAGTTCGCTTGCGCTGATCTTCTACGAAGCGATCGTTCTTGCCCGCGGCGTGGTCGAAGTCATACGCGAGCGAACCGTCTCCCCCGAGGCGAGTAAGGTCCTGGCCATCAGGCTCGTCGAGGCCGTCGACGTATTCCTGATCGCCATCACGGTGTACATCACCGGTCTCGGCCTGTACGCCCTCTTCATCGACGACTCCCTGTCGCTCCCTCGCTGGCTCGAGGTCCACGAACTGGAAGACCTCAAACGGAGCCTTTTGAGTCTCGTCATTGTCGTGCTTGCCGTCCTCTTCCTCCGGCAGGTGATGGCGTGGGAGGGCGGTTACGACATCGCCGGACTTGGAGCAGCGTTGGCTCTTGTCATCGTGGCCCTTACGGCCTTCCTGATCAGAACCGGGAAACATTCCTGATCAGAACCGGGGAACATTAGAGGGCCCGTGCGCTTAGCGTCGAAACGTCGCGCGATGCCGAAGCGTTCGACAACACGCCGGGTCGTGTTCTCGCGAACCCTATCGGAAGAGTATTTCGGCAATTTCGCGCAAGGTATCCGAAGAAAGCGGGTCTCAGTTCTATTATTCGAAGTGATTAGGGGCGATGGACGCCCCCGGCTTGGCCAGCGTGGTCTGTCTCTGCACTTGCCGGACCGATAAATAGTTGTGGTTAAAAGAAAATTTTAAAGGTTCGCCGGTTGTCCCGGGGCCGGTCCGCCGACCGCGCTCCCCCCGTTCTTTCTTGCCGCCAAGGCCAAATAGGCGCAAAATTACAACCGGCTGTTGAGGCCATGGGGCGACGCGCTCAAAATCAATCGGCTCGCTTGAGTCGACTGGGAGGACTTTCATGGAAAAACCAGGATCGGTCAATCGACGAGACATGCTCGGTGCGCTCGGCGTTACGGTCGGCGGAGCCGGCCTCGCGGGGGCAGGCTTGATGGCCGGCCCGAAATTGGTCAAGGCCGCCAACGAGGCGCCGAAAGGCAAAATTCCGGACACGCCCTTCAAGACAGGTCACATGACCTTCCTGACGAGTGCAGCCGCCGTGCTCGGCGAACCCTCGTTGAAGGGCCACACGCTCGCGGCGGAAGAAATCAACGCGAAGGGCGGCTTGCTCGGAAAACGCAAGATCCAGACGATCACAGCGGACGAAGCCGCTGGAACGGACGCGAACGTCAAGGAGCTCCGACGCATGAAGCTGTCGGAGAAGATCGATCTCTTTACCGGCGTCATTTCGAGCGGAAACAGCCCGGCGTTGGGGCCGGTCGCGGAGGAACTCGGCTGCCTGACGATGTTCGTGGACGGCTGCACCGACTTCCTGTTCGACAAGGCTGATCCCAATCCGAAATATGTATTTCGGATGACCAACATCCAGTCGGCAGACGGCATCACGGCTGCTATCGGCGCGGCGCAGGCTTGGCCGAATATTCGCAAGATCGCGCACATCCATCCGGACTACAGTTACGGCCGCAACGCTGCCGAGCACTTCACGCTCGCGATCGAGCGGCTCCTGCCCGGCACCCAGATCGTATCGGAGAGCTGGCCGGCGCTCGGCACGACCGACTTCACGTCACATATCACCAAGACGCTGTCGGCGCAGCCCGATCTGCTCTTCAGCTCGGTGTGGGGCGGCGACTACGTCGCTATGTACAAGCAGGCCCTGCGCTACGGCCTGTTCGACAAGATGAAGGTCGCGACCACGCTCGCTTTCGGGGTGGCGCCGCACGCCATCGGCAAGGATCACCCCGAAGGCGTGCTCGCGGGCGTCCACGCCAACTATCACTTCACTTATCCGAGCGGCAACCGCTGGCCGGAGAACGCCGCGTTCGTGAAGCGCTATTACGAACGCTGGAAGGAATACCCGAACTTCCAATCCGAGGGCGCTTACGTCGCGCTCTACATGCTCAAGATGGCGATCGAGCGCGCCAACAAGCTCGTCGGTGGCTGGCCCGAGGAGGATGCGATCATCAGTCAGCTCGAAGGGCTCGGCATGGATACGCCCTCGGGCTATCTCTATATCCGGCCGGACAATCACCAGGGCTACAAGGACACGGTGACGGGCTTCAGCAAGAACCTGGCTGAGTATCCATTCCCGGTCTGGGATCCGGATCGGATCATTACCATCCCGGTTCGCAACATCACTGCGCCCGCGAATTGGCCGAAGCCCGGCGATGGCCATAACGAGTCGACCGCGGCGGCGAACTGGATCAAGACCACCTGGCCGAAGGCAAGCTAGTCACCTTCGCTACCATGACCGGACAGCACCGCGCCCGAGCCCTCTCGGGCGCGGTCCCAGTCAGCGGCAGGCGTCGCAGACGGGGCCTGCCGCCATCGCATCTTGCGTGCTGGCTCGCGCTCCACTATCCAAGCGCTTGAGGGGATCGCGTGGCAATATTTTTCATCCAGGTTCTCAACTCGCTTTTCTATGCCTCGGTCTTGTTCCTCATTGCTGCGGGCCTCAGCCTCATCTTCGGTGTTATGCGCATCGTCAACATGGCGCACGGGGCACTCTATGGCATAGGAGCATTCGTCACGGCTTGGCTCGTCGGGCGCGCGGTTGCGTTCGGAGCGGCGCCCGCGTGGTTGTTCCTCCTGATCCCGGTGGGCGCCGGCGTCGTTGCGCTCATCGGACTGGTGATCGAGCCGTTGCTGCTGCGGCGTTTTTATCGGCGCGCCGAGGAGTATCAGCTGTTGGTCACCTTCGGCCTGCTGCTCATTCTCGAGGATGCCGTGCGCTTCGTTTGGGGCGGGCTACCGCTGACGGCAGACGCGCTGATGGACGCGGTGCCGAGCGTTCGTCTCGGTGGTCTGGTTTATCCCGGCTACAACATCGTCGTGATCGGCGTCGGCGTCGCCGCGGCCGTCGCACTCTGGGCTGTGATCTACCGTACCAAGTTTGGCATCATGCTGCGCGCGACATCGCAGGACCGGCGCATGGCATCGGCGCTCGGCATCAATGTCGGGGCCGTCTATGTGTCGGCGTTCGCGATTGGCTGCTTCATGGCGGGGCTTGGCGGCGCCATCATTGTGCCGAGTCAGGCCGCGGTGCTGGGGATGGGCATCAACGCGCTCGTACTCGCCTTCGTTGTGGTTGTCATCGGCGGCCTCGGCAGCCTGCAGGGCGCGCTCGTCGGGGCGCTCATCGTCAGTTTTGTGCGGACGCTGGGTATTCAATTTTTTCCCGAAATAGAACTCGCCGTCCTCTATCTCATCGCGGCCCTCGTGTTGCTGGTCAAGCCGACCGGCCTGTTTGGAAACGCATGATGAAAGCCGACGCGCCCATTGTCAGCCATCGGCCCGAGCTCGCGCTTGCAGCGGTCTCCGCCGTCGTTCTCGTTGCGCTCGCGCTGGTCCCGCAGGTCGTCGATCTCTATCAGACGCAACTCCTGACCTACGGCTTGATCGCGGCCATCGCCGCGCTCGGTTTCAATCTCCTGCTCGGCTACACCGGCCTGTTGTCGTTCGGCCATTCCGCCTTCTTCGGGATCGGCGCCTATACGATCGCGTTCCTGCTGCGCTACCTCAATATCCATTCCATGGAGATCTATCTCGCGATCGGCCTCGCGGTCGTCGCGGTGACTTCCGTGCTGTTCGGCTATATTTGCGTCCGCCACACGCGCATCTTCTTCGGCATCCTGACGCTCGCTCTGTCGCAGGTGCTCTACAGCCTTGCGCTCAAGCTGTTCTGGGTCACGGGCGGAACCGACGGGTTGCGCGTCGCCCGGCCAAGCCTGCTGTTCGGCCTTGTCACCTTCAGCGGGGCCGGCTCGTTTCAACGTTTCATCGGAACCTACTATTACTATGTGCTCGCATTGTTCGCCGTCAGCGTCGTCATCCTGTGGGTCATCGTGCATTCTCCGTTCGGCAAGGCGCTGCAGGCGATCCGTGACAACGAGACCCGCGCCGCCTTCCTCGGCCTGCGCATCCCGCGCTACCGCCTGATCGCTTTCACCATTTCCGGAACGTTCACCGGCCTCGCCGGCATCCTGTGGGCGCCGCTCAACGGCCTTGCGACGCCCGACGTCCTTTATTGGACGTTCTCCGGCGAGATCGTATTTACCGCCCTGCTCGGCGGCTTCCGATCCTTTGCCGGACCAATCGTCGGCGGCATCGTGTTCACCTACCTCAAGACCTATGCGGTCGCCACGACCGAGTATTGGCAGGCCCTGCTCGGCGCCGTGCTGGTCCTGCTCGTCATCGTGCTGCCCACCGGAATCGTGGGAGCATTGTCGCAGCTTGCCGCCAAGCTCACCACAAAGGCAAAGTCGTGACGGTGCTATTGCAAACGATAGATCTGCGCAAGCAGTTCGGCGAGACGCGCGCCTGCGACGGCGTGAACTTTGTCGTGCACCAGGGCGAGTTTTTGTCATTGGTCGGATCGAACGGAGCGGGCAAGACCTCGCTCGTCAACCTGATCAGCGGGCAACTGAGACCGGATTCCGGCAAGATCCTGTTCGAAGGCAACGACATCACTTCTGCGACCGTGTCCGAGCGCATTCGGGCCGGCATTGCACGCAGCTTCCAGATCGTCAACCTGTTCGACGGGATGACGGTGTTCGACAATGTCTCGCTGTCGATATTTTCGCGGCAAGGCAAGGCCGCCCATATGGCGGCGCTCGCCAGTCACGACGGTGATGTCCGCAGTGAGGCGCTCGAAGTGCTCGGCCAATTCGGTTTGCGCGAGAAGACAGGGATTGTCGCGGCCGAGCTGGCGCAGGGCGAGCGCAAGCTGCTTGATGTCGCGATCGCCTATGCGCTGCGGCCGAAGCTCCTGTTTCTCGACGAGCCGACCAGCGGCGTGAGCACGCGCGACAAGGCGCAGATCATGGACACGGTTTCCGGGATCGTGCGCGCCGGGAGCGTGACCGCCGTCATTATCGAGCACGACATGGATGTGGTTTTCCGCTATTCGGATCGCATCGTGATGATGCACGAAGGTTCGTTTCTGGCCGACGGGACGCCGGAGGAGATCAAGGCGAACAAGGACGTCGCCAATATCCTTCTTGGTGCCCCGCTTTCGGCTTAACCCGCAAGGCGAAGCACGTGCTCCTCCAGGTCGACAACATCAACACCTTTCGCGGCCCCGCGCATATCCTGCATGACGTGTCGATCACCGTCGGCGACAACGAGGTGGTGTCGCTTGTAGGCCGCAATGGCGCCGGTCGCACCACGATCATTGAAAGCATTGTCGGCCTTCTGCCAGTGCGTTCCGGGCGCATCCGCTTTCATGACAGGAACATCACCAATATGCCGCCGCATCAGCGTGCCAAGTTCGGCATCGGCTACGCGCCGGAGAATTCCGGCATCTTCCCCGAACTGACCGTTGCTGAGAATTTGATGATCAGTCGTTGGCTGTCGAGCAAGACCGAGCGCGGCGCTGCCGAGCACGTCGACGCTGAGGAACAGGCCCTGAAGGTTTTTCCCGAGGTCGGCAAGTTTCTCAGTCGGCCGGGTCTCAATCTCAGCGGCGGTCAGAAGAAGATGGTCTCGATCGCGCGCGCGATGGCGCTTGCTCCATCGCTCATGATCCTCGACGAGGCATTCGAGGGCTTGGCGCCCGTGGTCGTGAAACGGTTCCGCGAAGCCGTACTGATGATCAAGGGCATGGGCATCTCGCTGTTGCTGGCCGATTCGAACCTCACGAGCGCGGCGGCGATCGCCGACCGTCTTTATGTGGTCGACCGCGGCGAAGTCATCTTTCAAGGCTCCCCCGAGGCGGCCATGGCGGACGAGAACGTCATTCGGACCCTGCGCGGATGATATAGAGTGAGGGGGAAGGGGCGACGTTTGCGGGTTGCTTACATGATGCGATTGCGCACCTTCACCGTCCTGCTATGTGCCTCGGCCGCAGCGACTGTCGCATGGGCCGGGCACGAGCTCCCGATTTATCCGTCCTTCTACCCCCACGAGATCGACGTCAAAACGGTCGCGCCGGAGCAGGCGGCTGCCGCGCTGCGTGATGCCAAGGTCCATGCCTATATCGGGCACGGCGCAAGCTTTCCCGCAGCGCCGCCCGATACAATCGGAACGGTCGAGTCGCTCGGCTCGTTCGTCCTGGTGCGGGTCAATCTGCAGTCGCCGCTGGCGCAGGACGAGGCATCGAGGTGCGCTGCCGCGAAATCCGTTGTGCGCGAGCTCGGGCAGGGCGGCGTCGTGCTCAACCCTTATCCGGTGACGCCGTTACACGGCGATTATCTCTATTTTGCTGATCTCGCCGAAGCAGCCAAGGCGCGCATTGTGGACGCGCAGGAAGGGCCGCCGGTCCAGGACCTGAAGATCAAGGCGACCGGCGACGTAGCACAAGCTCATCCCGCCTGGGCCGCGCAAGCGACCGATTGGGATGTCGAAGTCTCCGAGGTCGACGCCGCCGATCTCGTCGTCACGGCGACCCGCATGAGCAATGGCTGGATTGCGCCGGCCTGGGTCAAAGCCGGGTGGTTTCATGCCGCGCAACTGCTGCTCGATTCGGTCGAGGACCCTGCGCAGAAGGAGCGCGCCGACACGGATCTTGCCCGTCTCATGGCGGGCGATTTCAAGGGCCTCGTGGAGCGGCTTACTCTGGAACGTGATCTTGTCACAGTGCTGACCTCCGGGTGCCGGACCATGATCGCCGGCTACACAAAGAAGCGCGAATATTTCAACTCCGAGTTCTCCGCCGGCATCGAAAACATCGGTTACGATTCCGTTGCGGGCCTGCATTCGCCGATGTTTCTGCGTACCGCGAAGCTGAAGGATTTTCCGTGGAACGGATGGCTTCGGATCGGCATCAATGCGAGCCCGACGGCCGCTTGGAACCCGATCGGCGGCATGACAGACCCGTTTGGCCGTCTCATGTGGTCGGCGGTCG
>Ga0066388_100002622_pt1 | contig 11126 bp, 5 predicted proteins | sample PanSoiMetaGPlot6_FD_64539 | JGI IMG/M metagenome (GOLD analysis project Ga0066388, IMG submission 64539) | Tropical forest soil microbial communities from Panama analyzed to predict greenhouse gas emissions - Panama Soil - Plot 6 (Hybrid Assembly) | ecosystem: Environmental > Terrestrial > Soil... | reverse complement strand
GCGCGCGTGCAGGCGAATCAGTCCCGCGTCCACCGACGGAAAGAAGTCGCGCCCGAGAAATGGAAAGAGGGCGAATGAGAGGGCGCAAAAGATGACGAACACCACGCATACTACCGAACGGTGGCCGAGCGCCCAGTCCAGAGAGTGGCGGTACCTGACATGCAGCTTTTCAAAGACCCTGTCGAATCGAGCGCCGATGCGCCAGATGATGTCGCCCCGCGGCGCGGGGCCGGCCGTCGGGTTTGGTTGGTTGTTTTCTCCGTCGCCGCCCTCCGTCTGATCGGCCCTGGCCCGGTAAAGCGCGGCCTCGCCGGGCAACAGATATCTGACTAGTGTAGGTACGAGAGTGCGCGAGAGCAGGTACGAGGGCAGCATCGCGAACACCACGGCCATTGCGAGGGGCGTAAATAGCGACTTCGCCGCCCCGGTCAGAAACATGACCGAAACGAACACGATGCTGATCGAGAGTGTGGAGACGAAGGCCGGCGTCGCGACCTCCTGCGCGCCGTCCAGGATCGCTTTAAAAATGGGTTTGCCCATCTCCATATTGCGATGCGTGTTCTCTATTTCGACGGTCGCGTCATCAACCAACATTCCGACCGCCAGCGCCAGCCCCCCAAGCGTCATAATGTTGAGCGTCTCTCCGAGGAAACTCAGGATGATTACCGAGGAGAGGATCGAGAGGGGGATCGAGATCACGACGATCAATGTGCTCCGCCAACTGCCCAGGAAGAGCAGGATCATCAACCCGGTCAGGCAGGCGGCGATGATCGCTTCGCGCAGGACGCCGGCGATCGCGGCGCGCACAAACAGCGATTGATCAAAAAGGAAATCGAGCTTGAGCGACGGCGGCAGCGTCGCCAGCACGCTCGGCATCCTGGCCCTGACGCGGTTCACGACATCGAGGGTCGAAGCGCCGCCGCTTTTCAAGATCGTAAGCAGCGCCGAGCGCCGGCCGTTCCGACGCACGAGGTTGGTCTGTGGCGCGGCGCCCAACCGCACATGCGCGACGTCCCGAAGGTAAACTATCGCGCCGTTGACCTGCTTGATCGGCAGGTCGTTAAGTTGTTCCACCACTGTCGGGCTGTTATTGATCCGCACGTTGTAATCGCGCACGCCCATCTTCGCGTCGCCTGAAGGCAGGATCAAGCTCTGCGCGTTGAACGCGCCGCTGACGTCCGCCGCGGAGACGTTTTTCGCGTACATGCGCTCCGGGTCGAGATCGACCATGAGGTTGCGCGGCGCGCCGCCATAAGCCAGCGGAACCTGCGCGCCCTGCACTGTGGCGAGTTGCGTCCGGATGAATTGATTGGAGTAATCGTTGAGCTGATCTTCGGAGAGCGTGTCGCTGTAGACCGCGGCCTGCAAGATGGGGACGTCCGAGGCGCTGTATTGAATGACCAGCGGCGGGGTGATCCCGGGGGGTAAGACCCGCAGAACGGACTGCATTATCGCGGTAACCTCCGCGACCGCCTCAGGGATGTTCGCCCCGGTGTGGAAGTAGATTTTGATCACCGACACGCCGTTCATCGTCTGCGATTCGATATGCTCGATGTCGCTGACGGTCGTAGTAATACCGCGCTCGCAGACAGTGGTGATTCGCCCCGTCATCTCTTCCGGGGGCATCCCGGTGTAGGTCCAGATGACGCTGATGACCGGAATGTCCACAACCGGAAAGATGTCGACCGGAGCGCGGTAGATCGCCACCACTCCCAGAATCAGAATGAGTAGCGACATGACTATGAACGTGTACGGCTGCCGAAGCGCTAGTTTAACAATCCACATAACCCAGAAAACCTCCGACCGCCGGGCCGACTGCGCGCGAGACATTCATAGCGACAGACCCCAGGGCGATGGCCGCCGGCAGTTCACTTAGCGTACTTCGCCGTACCTACGATCCAAACGCGGCAGGCTGAGTATTTTATCGTCGCACCGTCCTCGCCGTCCGTTCGTCCCTGTACCGACGGATTGGGAACGGATTGGTAGATTAATTGCGCGGCCCCGATGGAGGGTGTAATTTACCAATATGACAAATTCAAACGAGCGCGTCGGGAGCGCGCGCTTCTATCTAGAGGACCTTCAACCCGGCCAGCGATTCATCAGCGGGTCGCATACAATTGACGAAGCGCAGATCAAAGCGTTTGCGAACCAATTCGACCCACAGCCATTCCATCTGGATGATGAGGCGGCGAGAGCCTCGCTGTTCGGCGGTCTGGTGGCGAGCGGCTGGCACACGGCGGCCATCACCATGCGGCTGCAGGTCGAGTCCGGGCTACCGATCGCCGGCGGGATCATCGGCGCCGGCGGAGAGATCAATTGGCCGCGTCCCACGCGGCCAGGGGACATCCTGCGCGTCGAGAGCGAGGTCTTGGAGATCACTCCCTCGCGCTCACGCCCTGATCGCGGGATGGTCACCCTGCGCAGCGAGACGCGCAATCAGCGCGGAGAAGTATTGCAGACTTTGACGGTCAAAATCGTCGTGCCGCGTCGCTCTGATGCGCCCTGATACGCCCCGGATCGCTTTTCACACAGGCGTATGGATTAATAGAATGCGGAAGACGCGGACGCGTTCTATTGACCCGTACATGCAAATGAAAACCGCCCAGGTATGGAGGATTGCAGATGGCGCAATATGATTTCGTTTTTCTATTCGACGTAGACAACACACTGCTGGACAACGATAGGGTGACGGCCGACCTGCGGCGATATTTAGAACGGCGGTTCGGGCCGGAGGTCCGTGACCGGTATTTCACGATCTTCGAGGAATTGCGCGAGGAACTCGGTTACGCCGATTACCTGGGGACACTGCAGCGCTACCGTCTCGAAGCCGCGTGCGATCCCAAACTGCTGATGATATCCGAATACCTGGTGGACTACCCGTTCGCCAACCGCTTATACCCTGGCTCGCTCGACGCGCTGGAGCACGTGCAGAAGTGGGGGCCGGCGGTGATCCTCTCGGACGGCGATGTGGTCTTCCAGCCGCGCAAGGTGCGGCGGTCGAGTTTGTGGGATGAGGTGGAAGGGCGTGTGCTGATCTACATTCACAAAGAGCTGATGCTCGATGACGTGGAGCGACATTACCCGGCGCGCCGTTACGTGATGGTGGACGACAAGCTGCGAATACTAGCCGCGATGAAAAACGTCTGGGGAGATCGACTGACCACTGTCTTCCCGCGCCAGGGGCATTACGCGCTCGACCAGTCGATCATCGCCACTTACCCCGCGGCCGACGTCACGATCGAGCGCATCGGCGAGTTGGCGCATTATGACCTGCCTCAGTTAAGTCGCTGAATCGAACAGCGCTGGACGGGTACAATACCGCGCTCGTTGGCGGGGCGCCCACGTGTGAACGCCTGCGCGTTCGGGTTTGCGGCGTTGTCCCGTCGTCACTCGGCCGAAAAATCCAGCCTATGTACGGACAGGTACCGACACATTAGACCACCGGGCTTTAGGCTTCCCTGTGGGGGATATGGCCTATCAACCAATAGAAAACTACGGAGTCATCGGGGACACCCAAACAATCGCTCTTGTGGGAATGAATGGGTCAATTGATTGGTTCTGTTTTCCGAGGTTTGACTCGCCGAGCGTCTTCGCAGCCATTCTCGATGACAAAAAAGGCGGATATTTCAAAATTGCGCCCGGAATCGATGGAGTCACTCAAAAACAGCTTTACTGGCCGGACACTAATGTCCTCATCACGAGGTTCTTCTCACCGGATGGGGTGGCAGAGATCACTGATTACATGCCCCTCGGGAGGGGCGCGACCGCGCCTGGAACCCGGCGGATAGTGCGCCGTGTCGAGATGGTGCGCGGAAATATGGCTCTCAAGCTGGAGTGCTATCCGGCCTTCAACTATGCGCGTGATGTTCATGAAACCAGGGTCTCTGGACATGGGGCGGCGTTCCATACGCCCGGACTCTGCCTGGGGTTGGCTTCGGCGGTCCCACTAATTCGGGATGGGCATGGCGTCATCAGCGAATTTACGCTGCAACAGGGAGAAATAGTCGCCTTCGTGCTCAAGGAAATCGAGACAGGCGCCGGCTGCGGCCTGACTATGTCTGAGCAGGAGGCGCTGGATGATTTCAAAAGGACCGTCGAATATTGGCGCCGCTGGATCTCAAAATGCTCATACACCGGTCGCTGGCGCGAGATGGTTCAGCGCTCAGCGCTGGCGCTCAAGCTGCTCACTTATTCACCGTCAGGCGCCATTGTCGCGGCGCCGACATGCAGTCTGCCGGAAATAATCGGAGGCGCGCGCAATTGGGACTACCGATACACCTGGATTCGAGACGCCGCATTCACACTCTATGGTTTTCTCCGGATCGGGTTGACCGATGAGGCGGCCAAGTTCATGGATTGGATTGACGCCCGGTGTCACGAACTGAATCCTGACGGCTCCCTGCAGATTATGTACGGAATCGACGGGCAGCATATCCTGACAGAGGAGATCCTCGGTCATCTGGAAGGGTATAAAGGATCACGCCCGGTGAGAATCGGGAACGGCGCATACAATCAACTACAGTTGGACATCTACGGCGAGTTGATGGATTCGGTCTATCTATTCAATAAGTACGGAAGCCTGATCTCATCTGAACTCTGGTCTGACCTCAGACGGCTGATCAACTGGATAAGCGATAACTGGCAGCGTGAAGACCAGGGGGTTTGGGAATCTCGCGGAGGGCCGCGACACTTCGTCTATTCCAAGCTCATGAGCTGGGTAGCTCTCGATCGTGGCCTGCGACTTGCTGATAAACGGTCGTTCCCGGCCGACCGGGAGAAATGGTTGAAGGTCCGTGACCGGATCTATGAGGAGATTATGGCCAAGGGATGGAGTCCCAAGCGTGAGGCCTTTGTCCAGCATTATGGGAGCGAATCTCTGGACGCCTCGAATCTGATGATGCCGTTGGTATTTTTCCTCTCTCCATCAGACCCCAGAATGTTGAAGACTCTCGACGCGATTTATCAACTGCCAGAGAAAGGCGGCCTGGTCTCGAACAGTCTGGTCTATCGATACAACATGAAAGAAGTGTACGACGGGTTTGAAGGCGCCGAGGGAACGTTCAACATCTGCACCTTCTGGCTGGTCGAAGCGCTCACCCGCGCGGGACGGTTGGATAAGACCAGATTGGACGAAGCGCGACTGATCTTCGAACGGATGCTCGGTTACGCAAATCATTTGGGACTGTATGCTGAAGAGACCGGCCCGAGCGGCGAGGCGATGGGTAATTTCCCGCAGGCCTTTACGCATCTGGCCCTTATTAGCGCCGCGTACAATCTGGATCGGACTCTTGATGGGCGGTGATAGCGCGTGACGCTCCCACATGAGTTATATCCTGGCGCGCCGATCATATAGCCGGATTCTGACCCGGATTCTGACCCGGATTCTGACATGGAAAAAAACCAGGGTCGCAATCGTTACAGGAGCTTCTGGGGGCATCGGGGCGCGCCGTTGCGACTCGGCTGGCGCGGGACGGCTTCGCGGTTGCGACGCACTATGTAATCAGTATGAAAGGAGAAATTATGGCTACTAACACCGCAAGCAAGACGGCGAGACAACATACGGCGCCGGCCAGGACGAATGGGAAGATCAAGTCCTATCCGGCGCCGAAGCAACTCGCCACGCCGACAGACCTCCTGCCGGAAGAAGTTGAGCGAATCGTCGCGGCGGTCAATCCGCTGATCGCCGACGCCTTCGCGCTCTTTACGAAGACCAAAAACTTTCATTGGCACGTCGCGAGCTCGCACTATCGCGATTACCATTTGCTGCTCGACGAGCAGGCGGCGTCCATCTTCGAATCCATTGACACCCTGGCAGAGCGGGTGCGGCGCATCGGAGGGACGACCATTCGCAGCATCTCGCACATCGGCCAGTTACAGACGATCGAGGATGACAATCGGGATTTCGTGCCGCCGGACAAAATGATCGATGAATTGCTCAAAGACAACCTTCATATCGCCGAACTGCAGCGCGCGGCGATAGAGACCTGCGATGAGAATCGCGACACTCCGACCGGCAATCTCTTGCAGGAGATTCTCGATCAGACGGAGCGCCGCATCTGGTTCCTCTATGAAATAAGCACAGGCGGTAAGAACGAATATTGATCATTACTGAATCAGGCCACAGAGCTCACAGAGAACACAGAGGGCGCGAGCGTGGTCAGGGCCCCTTTGCCCTCTCCGTGAGCTCTGTAGTTGCCCGACGCTTCAGGCAGTGGATATAGCCACAGAGCTCACAGAGAACACAGAGGGCGCGAGCATGGTCAGGGCCCTCTGTGTCCTCTGTGAGCTCTGTAGTTGCCCGACGCTTCAGGCAGTGGATCAAGCCACATAGCTCACAGAATACAAAGAGGACGCGAGCGTGGTCAGGACCCTCTGGGTCCTCTGTGAGCTCTGTGGCTATGTTTTATACTGCGCTCTGACGTCAAGGTTTTAGGATCAGCGGAAATTCTCGACCATCATAATGTCGCTGCCGCTGCGATCCATCTGACAATAGAGCAGCGAGCGGCCGTCGGGAGAAACGGCCAGTCCCGGCAGGTATCGCTCAGCCCCATGAGAGAGGCGCGCGACTTCGCTGGTTTGTTTATTGGCGAAGGAGTAGAACTCCAGCAGAGCCCCCGCCGAAGTGGCTGTCGCGAAGTAGATTCCCTGTTCCGTCACGCGCCAGTAGCGCCAGAGGCCGGCTTGATGATGGCCCGTTACAAATTCTTCTTTGCCTCCCGCCGTCGGTATCCGCCACAGCCCAGGCGTCGCGCGGCCTTTGGTGTAGTAAAGGCTTTTGCCGTCGAACGATTCAAAGCCTTCAAAGCCTCCCTGCTCGGTGACCTGCGATGGTTGCCCTCCCGCGGCCTGCATCTTCCAAATCTGCATGCTCCCGCTGCGATTCGAGCTGAAATAGATCCAGCGCCCGTCTCGCGACCAGCTCGGCGCCACGTCTTCCGCCGGATCAGTGGTCAGGCGTGACGGTTGGCGGCCATCGGCGCTGATCAGGTAAATGTCCGGATTGCCGTCGGCCCCCGTGACGCATGAGCGCGAATCGAAGGCGATCCAACGGCCGTCGGGCGACCAGCGCGGCGTGCCCGTCACGTAAGGCCCGCAGGAATGCAGCAGGCGCGGTTTTGAACCGTCGCTTTCACATACCCAGATGGCGTTGTTGCCCGAGCGGCCGGAGGCGAAGACGATCTTGCTTCCGTCCGGCGAATAGTCGGGGCCATGATCTCCGAACGTGGAGGCGATCAGCTCCGTCTGCGATTTGGCCCTGCCTGCCGCGTCCAACTCGATGCGCCAGATGTTAATGTCATCCAGCGTCTGTGTGTAAGCAAGCCGGCGCCCCTGCGGGGAGATCGCCGGGCTGAGCACGTCGGCGCCGACCGTGTCCACTCGGTCAGGCGTTCCGCCCGTAATCGCCACCCGCCACAGGTGCCTGCTACTGCCCCCTCTCCGTGAATCGAAGACGATCTCGCGGCTGTCAGGCGTCCAGGTCAACCCATTGATGGTCATGTTGTCGAAGGTCAGCCGCTTCGGTTCGCCGCCCGCGAGCGACATGACGTACAGGTCGTCGGTTGACCATCTGGGAGAACGGGTGAAGGCCAGCCATTTGCCGTCCGCTGAAAAAGCCGGGTTGTAATCCCCGATCACGCCGGCTGGCGGCGAAGTGAGTTTGCGACGCTCCCCGGTCTCAATCGAAAGCAGAAAGACGCTGAGCGGTTCCGAGGTTGAACTTTTATCCGGAATGGCCAGGTATTTTCCGTCCGGAGAATAGTACTGGCTGTTGCCGTCGCTCGGAACTTGATATGGGAAGATCTTCGCCAGCTTGCGCTCCGCGCCGCCGAGCGCCGGGATCAAATAGAATTCGCTGCCCTCCGCCGACTGGCGCAGGAACGCGATGTAACGGCCGTCGGGCGACCAGACCGGGTTGGTGTCTTCCGCCGGATTGGTCGTCAACCGCAAAGGCGTCTCGGCGTCAATCAGCTTGACGTAGATGTCCTGGTTGTCCCCCTGGGGGCCATTCCAGACGAAGGCGATCTGATTGCCGTCAGGCGAGAACGCGATCTGGGTTTCGCGCCCCTGATAGCTGGTCAGCGGAACGGCGTTCAATGCGGACTTCGGCGCGTTCGTGGATGTCCGTAAAGTCCATTGCCATACTCCCAGGCCGACCAGCAGGCCGGCTGACAGCGAAGCCGTCAACCATCTACGGCGGCCTGTAAGAGGACGCGTACGTGTGGCGCCCACGCGGTTCGCGCCTTCGGAAAGAATCGCCGGTTCCGAGCCTTTGTTCAATTCGCGATCGGCGGTCTCATGCCCGTTCCCCGTTCCGTTAGCGGCGCGAGGCTCGGTTGTGGCCGTGTCTTCCCGCCAGACCTCTCGCACGTCGGCCACGAAGCGATAGCCGCGTCTGGGGATCGTTTCGATGTAATGGTGGTCGACGTCTTCGCCCAGAACCTTCCGCAGAATGGAGACCTTCTTGGCCAGACTGACCTCTTCGACAATGGTATCAGGCCAGACCTTCTTCAGCAGATCTTCCTTGTCAAGGATGTGTCCACCGCTTTCGACCAGCGCGAGCAGCGTCTCGAATGCTTTCGGGGTCAGAGGCACAAGCTGACCTTCTCGCAACAGGATCCGCTCGCTGGTCTCTAATTGGTAGGGACCAAATTCGTAATAATGCCTGGTAAGCTGGCGCATAATGGCGGTCAAGACTTCGGGAAAACTAAGTCAAAACTTCGCCAAGATCATTTCAAGGCTTAGGAAAGATTTCCTAGATCGATCTCAATCATACTGCCGTTGAAAGCAAGGCTTTTAAGTCGTCATTTTCAGGAAAGTGCGGCCCGAGCAAAGCCTGCGCCTTGCAACAGAATCTTATACAGAAGGACAGATTAGAGCAACGTTCGCGAAGGGTTATGCGCGCATGTTGCGCTGCCGATCAATTGGCGTCCTCATCACCTCTGGCTAGCTTCGCATTCTAATCAACGACCCGATCCGCGCCGGTTGAGGCTCCGTTTAAGCGAGAGTCTGTCATGAGGCGCGCGTTCAGCGAGGAGAAAACCTATGCTACGAAGAGTTCTTGTGACAGGGTGGCTGGCGCTCATGCTCTCAGCTTATGCGTTTGCGCAGCAAGCCGGCCAAATCGTCGGTTCAGTGACGGACGACAAAGGCGCCGCAGTCGCGGGCGCCACCGTAAAGGCGTTGGAAGTGGGCACCGGTTTCGCCCGCAACGTCGTCACGGACAGCGACGGGCGGTATGTGTTGCCGGCCTTGCGCCCGACGCAATACGAGATCATGGTCGAGGCCAGCGGCTTCCGCTCCTTCCGCCGCGCGGGAGTCGAACTGCTGGCCAATCAAAGCCTGACGATCAATATTGCGCTGGAAGTCGGCGTGGTGACCGAAACTGTGCAAGTGGAGTCGGCGGCCGTTCAGGTCGATACCAGCACTTCGACGCTGAAAGAGGTGGTAGATCGCGCCCGGATCGCCGAGTTGCCGCTGAACGGGCGAGACGCGGCGCGGTTGACCACACTAGTGGCCGGAACCGTGATTGACACCGTGAGCACGGAGACGGGCAAGTCAATTCCGGGCGGGTTGCGCCTTTCCTCCAACGGCGCACAGGCGCGCCAGGTCGCTTTCAAGCTCGACGGCGTCAGCAATACCGACTTTTATTTCCAGGAGAACCAGACCTTCCCGTTTCCCGACGCCTTGCAGGAATTCAGCATTCAGACGAGCAATTACAGCGCGGCTCAGGGGAACAACGCCGGGGCGGTCGTCAATGTCGTGACGAGGTCCGGCACGAACGATCTGCATGGCGGGGCCTTCGAGTTCGCGCGCAACCGCGTATTCAACGCCCGGAACTTCTTCGCGAAGGAACGAGACTTCCTGAAGCGCAATCAATTCGGGGCCTTCGGCGGCGGGCCGGTCAGCTTGCCGGGTTATGACGGACGGAACAAGACCTTCTTCTTCCTGGGCTGGCAGGGAACGCGCGTCCGGAACCGCGCGAACGACGTTTCTACTTTCGCGCCGACCACCGCCCAGCGCAATGGCGACTTTTCGAGTCTCCTCAGCGGAACGAACAAGGTCTTTCTGAAGGATCCGCTGCTGAGCGGCACATGTAACGCCACGGTTCAGGCCGCCTGTTTTCCGAACAACCAGATTCCGATAAACCGGTTTGATCCGGCGACGGTCAACGTTTTGAAGTTCATACCCGCGGTGGAGGGAACCGGCCAGGTCGTATTCGCTCGTAACATCGCGCAGGAGCTGGATCAGGGCGTCGCGAAGATCGATCACCAGTTGGGCGTCAAAGATCGTTTGAGCGGGCGTTACTTCATTGATCATTTCCGGAACGCCGCGATTTTCAACGACGATAATCTGCTCACGTACGGAGGCGGAAGCAACCAATCGCGCGTACGGACACAGAACACGGCCCTCTCCTGGACGAGGACCTTCAGCCCGACGGTCTTGAACGAATTCAACTTCGGCTACAACCGCATTCATTCGCGGCGCGGCCCGCCTTCGGGCGTGCCGGGCATGAAAGACCTGGGCGTACGGCTGCCTTTGTATCCGACGCTGCCGTCAATTCAGCAGATCTCGGTCTCGGGATTCTTTCAAATCGGCGACAACCTCGAAGCGGCGTTCGTCCGGAACGGTTTTGAGTGGAGCAATCGGACTAGCTGGGTGATGGGCCGCCACAGTCTGCAGTTCGGCGGGGAGATCGCGCGATATCGAGTTGATATCGCGAATGAGTTCCGGCGGGCCGGCAACTTCGTGTTCAACGGCAACGTCACCGGCAACGCGATGGCAGATTTCTTCCTGGGCCGCATCGGGACGTTCGATCAGGGGACTGGAGAATACAAGAACAATCGGGCCACATACTCGGCGCTATTCTTCCAGGACGACTTCAAAGTCAACCAGCGTTTTACGCTGAATTTGGGGATGCGGTTTGAACCGACGCCGCCATGGCATGAGGTGCGAGGCCGGATTCAACGCTTCACGGCCCAGGACTTCCAGGCCGGTATGAAATCAACGATCTTCAAGAACGCGCCTCCGGGCTTGTTGTTCCGCGGCGACCCTGGCGTGTCCAATGACGGGGTGGATGGTGATTACAACAACTTTGGCGGGCGGTTCGGCTTCGCCTGGGACGTGTT
>Ga0066388_100002621_pt1 | contig 11127 bp, 9 predicted proteins | sample PanSoiMetaGPlot6_FD_64539 | JGI IMG/M metagenome (GOLD analysis project Ga0066388, IMG submission 64539) | Tropical forest soil microbial communities from Panama analyzed to predict greenhouse gas emissions - Panama Soil - Plot 6 (Hybrid Assembly) | ecosystem: Environmental > Terrestrial > Soil... | reverse complement strand
GTTGCCGGTGGCGATGGCAAATGACGTGGCGACATTTCCCGCAGTCGTGACGTTCACCAGAAATGCGCCGATAAAGATGGCCGGCCACGCGCGATAGCCGAGCAAGAGTAATGCGGCAAGGGCGATTCCCGCCGGCGGCCATACTGGCGATGCGCTCGCGTGCAACGACGCCAGCATCAAACCGAGTTTGCCGGCGATGACGTAGATGACGGTCAAGATGCCGATGAGCGGCAGTTTCTTGGTCGCCTTAAAGATCGCGGTGGCGACGACCGCGATTACTATGCGCATTCTATACGTAATACGGGATTCACACTCTGAAGTTTCATCCGAACGGCCACATGTTAACCAGAGCCGAAGCCGCCGCCACTACTATAGTGCGGCCTGAAGAGCAACGAGGGTTCAGCCGCCCCCTGTCGTGAGAGCGGGCGATGAGGGCGTGGCCTGAGCCGATGCAAAGGAAATCGCTGATAAAAAACACGCCGCAAACGAAGAGAAGCTTGACTGGTCGAACTTCACAAACGTATGCAGGCATCGCCGATTCATCATGCCCGGATCATTTACCGCCCGGCAATCAAAACGATTCTAGCGCGATCCCGTGAAGCAGGCCGTTGGCTTCATCGATTGTTAGGCCGCTGCGCGCTGAGCAGAGGGAACCGACAGAGAGGCCTTAAACGAATTATTTAGTCGAGACTTCAGCGATGAAAAAGCGATCCATTCAACTCCGACATCCAGCCGTGAGCACGCGAATCCGGTCGGGGATCGCTTTCGTCTGCGCGTGCGTTCTACTTGGTTTGGTGGCTTTCTTCGCTGGTGCGCACGCACAAGTTGCCACACCGGGCCCAGGTGCGTCCGCAACGCCTTCGCCAACAGCCACCCCATTTCCAACTTTTGCGCCGCGCATCACTCCGCGCCCGTGAGGTGAGAATTGCGGCAGAATAGCAAGCCACAAACGCGCCTAGAAAAACCGTCTCTATGACAAAATCCGTTTAGTAATTAGTGGGGACAGAATTCTCGGGGCTTCGCCCAAGGGGCATCTCGTATGTTGCACGGTTAGTCTGACCCGTTTCGGGTGAACCCGAAGTCGATGTTGTTGTCGTCTCAGGTGTAAAAGGGTTAAATGAACTTGGAATGCTCTCGCACGAATCCAGCATCATCGCCACTAAAGAGAGGGCCGAAATGAAAATGATCGAGTTTTTCATATCAAGAAAATTGTCGTTGACGACGCCGGGCATTCAATCGCAAAGCGCCGTGAACCGTAAAGCGTTCAGAATGCGCGTTGCTTCTAATGGAGTCCGAGTCCGCGAAGGTCTGAAATGAGCTGCCGTGCAGTGTCACCTTCAAATCTTAGTTTAACGGATTCGCCAGACTTTTCTTGCCCGGTGACGGCTATCGCGATCCAACTGCTACCGCATTCTTCACGGTCATTGCCTACGGCGTACGTGATTTGTGCCGGGTTTATGAAATATGTGTTGTTTTGTACGGGTACTTCGATGGGTCTCATATCGGGTTTAATTTCTTAATGCCATCATGGCCGGATCATTTGCTGTGCGGCAATCAAAAACGATTCTAACGCCGACGGCGAAGCGGGCCGGGCCAATTCGCGGAACGGCAATTAGACAGCAATGGTACTATCGCTACCTAGCATAGCTGTGGATTTTGAGTCCAGCGCGTCTGCCAATTCCGCCACGCCGACGTAGGGAAATTGAAACTACGAATCCAACTGCGAAGCACAAGCGCATCTGACCTGTAGCCGCTTTTGCCGTGCGAAGCTCGGCAACCAGTCGGCCCGCACAGCGAGTTCGCCACACCCTTAGGATAGAAAGTTACAGCAGATCGATTACGCGCAAACCGCGCGGTAGCCCGAGAATTTCGCGGAGAATGACTGCATCGCGCAAACCGGACGTCGATGCAAGCAACGTGGCGATGTCCGCTCTTGGTTCCTCCGTCTTAGCGGTTGCACGCAACCCGCGTGCGTCAACTTCTGTAGGCGCCTTGAAGATCGGCGACGGAGGAATCCGCAACGGTCCTTCGTGAACTTCGACGGCAGGCAGAATCATTTTCTCCGGGGCCCTGACGAGCGGTGGCGGAGGAATTTTTTCCGAGATTATCTCGCGCGTCCGTGACTTTTCTCGTCTTAGCTGCGAAAGCGGTGACATCGGCGGCTGCACGGGCGCAAGTGGGCGAGACGGAATGTTTGTCCGGGGCGCCACCACCGGCGGCGGTCTTGAAGTTGGAGGTTGGCCAAGCGCTTCCAATAATTTGCGAATTCGGCCTTCGTCTGATTCCGCCGGCGCGCGCTGGATTGGCGCAGGCGTTCGCGGTGTCGATGTTCGCTTTGTTTGATCTTTGCCTGTTTTGCCTGCCGCCTTTGCGAGGAACTGGAACAAGATAGCGACGGCGATAAGCAAAAGGAAAAGCAGATTATCGAGATGCGCTGCAATCATTTGATTATCGTTTGAAGCGTCGAAGGGTTAATCACCGATCCTGAATCACGTTCCCTCAGTCCTCGGCTTGTCGCTACCTGCAATTGATTCGCGCATCGACGTATCAGCCTGCACGTTTTTCATCCGGACGTAATCCATCACGCCAAGGTTACCCGAGCGAAACGCATCTGCCATTGCCTGTGGAACGAGCGCCTCGGCTTCCACCACTTTAGCGCGCATCTCCTGTGTCTTCGCCCGCATTTCCTGCTCGACGGCGACAGCGGCGGCGCGGCGGACCTCCGCTTTCGCTTGCGCAACCCGCTTGTCGGCCTCAGCCTGTTCGGTCTGCAATTTCGCGCCGATGTTGTCGCCGACATCCACGTCCGCAATATCGATCGAGAGAATTTCAAACGCCGTATTGCTATCGAGACCTTTGGCCAACACTGTCTTGGAAATGCGATCGGGATTCTCCAAGACTTCCTTATAGGAATGGGCTGAACCAATCGCGCTGACAATGCCTTCGCCCACTCGCGCGATGATGGTTTCTTCAGTCGCGCCGCCGACGAACCGATCGAGATGCGAGCGCACCGTGACTCGCGCCTTTACTTTCACGCCGATACCGTCCTGTGCCACGCCATCGATTGTGCCGCGGCCCATTGCCGGATTAGGCGCGTCAATCACTTTCGGATTGATGCTGGTGCGCACCGCTTCCAGGACCGTCTTACCTGTTCCTTTTGTGGCAAGGTCGATCGCACAAGCTCGGTTGAAATCCAGCGTGATCCCCGCCTTATCAGCAGCAATCAAAGCAAGGACAACATGGTTCACATCACCGCCTGCCAGGTAATGCGCTTCGAGCGGATCGCTGCGAACATCCAAACCCGCTTTCACCGCTGTGATCCGATTGTCCACGATTAGACCAACCGGCACTTTGCGCAGCCGCATTCCCACCATCTTACCCAGACTCACCGGTGCATTTGCGATCCGCGCCCGAAGCCAAAGTCCGAAAAAGTTGAAGAGAATGACCGCCAGCACGAACGCAAATAGCGCCAGCACCGCGATGCCGACAAGATAGAGCGATTCCATATTGCAGCGGAGATTATCGGAACAGAAAGACCCCGGAAAGTTCTAATTGGTGAGACGCGCCGACATCAACACGTTGCCAAATTGCATTCCGCTTTGCCGCCTGACTGATCGTTTTCCGTCACGGCGGACAAGCCGGAAAGGTTTATTCATCGATTGAGGCCTCTCTCAAGAATACGTGAGTTTTTTTGCTCGCCTTAGGCGGCGTTTCTCGATAAAAACGCAATTCCTAGGATTTCGCTTTTGTGAGGGCCTCGTTAGAAAAGTCGAGATTATTCCCAAATGCACACGCTTGAAGAGTGGCAGCAGTGGTATCAGTCAGTTAGGGTAGTAGTGCCACCGGCTCGCGTACCTCATCGGCCATCCGAGGAACCTCTGCTCGAAGCGTGGGACAACCGCTTGGCCGCACAAAAGGTTTACTTCGATATTTGCATTGCTAAACAGATCGGCCACGCGCGCGTTGTTGACGAGAAAAGTGTCGCGTCACTTCGAACCGATCAAGGATTGGCGAAGCCTGCGATAGAAAAGGCTGTGGATATGTTCATTCGCGAGGGTTCCTGGCCAGCTCTCACACACCGTGAGCATCTGCATCTGATCGTCCGCATTGAGCTCGCCCGAAAAGTAGTAGCCGCTATTCGGCAGGGCACGCCTCAGGGCATGGTTGTTAAGAGCCAAATGCCTGACCTTGCAAATCGTGAGTACGCGATCCGGTGGTTTCTTGTCGATCTTTGGAACTTGGCAGGCAAGGCATTCCTTGCCGCGATGGCCCGTGATTTTTTAGAAAAGCGAACGGAATCTGCAAGCGATACAAGCCAGGTCGAACAACTGGCTGGCGAACGAACAAATTGACCGGCAACTTGGTGCTCGGGGCGGGACTTGAACCCGCATGCCTTTCGGCATACGCCCCTCAAACGTACGTGTCTGCCATTCCACCACCCGAGCTTTGAGCAGGTGAATCGTGCCTCGTGAATGGTAAATGGAGCGGCGACGCTCGCAAGGGCTTTTGGCAACCAATTTGGAAAGCTGATGCTGGATACTGCATTCTGCCTGCTGGACGTTTGCTCGGCCCAGCCGTTTCGCTTTCATCCAGTATCAAGGATCAAGAACCGAGAATCGAACAAGAGCATGAGCAAGAACAGCAAGCGAGAATGGATCAAAATCGATTTGCACATTCATACGCTCGATGATCCCAAAGATGCGGTGGATTATTCCGCGCACCAATTGCTCTCGCGCGCGCGCGCACTTGGTTTTCGGGTTCTTGCGATCACCTTGCACGATGCGGTCTTTGGTCGACAGGAAGTCTTCGACGATGCGGCGGCCATGGGAATTTTGCTTATACCTGCCGCAGAGATGCGTCTGCACGGCGCGGATGTCATCGTGCTAAATGTGAGCGCCGAGGAAATGGCGGAAGTGAAGAGCTTCGATGATCTGCGGCGGCTCCGGGCGCGTCGCGGCGACTCCATTTTTACAATTGCGCCGCACCCCTTTTATGTCTTCGGCGGCTCGATTGGGTCGCGATTACTTCAAGAAATAGATTGCTTCGACGCTATTGAGTTTTGCCATTTTCACATAGGCCTCTTTAATCCAAACCGCCGCGCGAAAAGAGTGGCGTCGCGCTTTGGCAAACCATTAATCGCCACCTCCGACGCGCATCGGCTGCACGCGTTTGGCCGCCATTACACGAGTATTCCCCTGCCATCTGAGCTGACTGCTGAAAATGTTTTCGCCATCTTGCGGAGTGAACCGCTGCGCCTAACGAGTCCTGCGTCCAGTTTTACCGATCTTGTAAGCGCGATCTATTTTGTCTTCCTTGCGCATCCATTTCGAGTGCGTCGGAAGATCACTGCTTCCAAGAGACAATCCGCCAGGGAAGCCAGAGCCGCGCCTCAGCGAGAAGGCGATTCAGGCGCCAGGTCGTAAATTGCGCCCCAATCGCCCGAGGCTATGCGACGCGCCGTCGTTTCCCATGGCCGGGTGCTCCCCTGGTAATTTGCCGTCTCGTCGCGCCCCCAGAAAATGTAGCGGACGCCCAGAGCCTTGGCGGCTTCGCGCCAGGTCGGGGCTCCACGCATTAGGGCCGTCAACTGGCTGTTGGGGTCATTGTAATCGAATCCTTCCGTCCACAAATGGCCTGGATATCCCAGGACAACTTTACGGCCTTGAAGCAAGAGCGGATGATTGTAAGTCGGGTACGCAGCGAAGCGAGCCTCAACGGGCAAAGGCCGCACTGCCGTGCCGATTGCGTCGAGTCTCGCGCGGTCAATCAGTCCAAAGCCCGGATGCCCGGCAGTCAGGCCGCCCAGCAACGTAACAAAACCGGAAGCGAAGAGTGCAATGCAGGTAACGGCGCGCTCGGGAAACGCCCAGCGCCCAATCAAATCGCTCCACAAAAACGGCAGAATCAGAAAGTATCCCCAGACCATCAGTTTGAGATTGTCCCAATCCCACGGCGCGGTTTGAACGAAGTATCCAATGGCGAAGATCACAACCGCGGACAGCACAAACGCGATATCGGCCGGCGGTTTCGTGCCCCAGCGCCAGCCAACTTTCCAAGCGCGCCACCCACATAGCGCCACCAATGCCAAGGCAAGCAGGACCCATAACCCAAAGTTCGTTAGCCAGAACTGAAAGAACGGCGCGATTACACCGTTCCATGTCTTTTGCAAAAGTGAACCAAACCCCGTAGCAGATCCAAAATTCGCAGCGCCACCGAGTCGAAAGAACGGAGCAGCGAAGTCCGGCGAATCTTGCACCCAGCCCGGGTGCCATTTTACCAGCGACTTCGCACGGAATTGGTCGGTAACGAGCCACACGAAAAACGTTGCCGGAATCAAAGCAGCACCGAGCAGCCCTATTGCGTGTCTCCTTAGCGGTGCGCCACTGAAAATATTGGGCCACGCTACCCGCTCGAAAAGAAGACCAACAAGCAGCACGATCGTCAGAGCAAGAAAAGTATGCACATGAAAGAGAGGCATCGATGCGTAAAGGGAGAGCTCGACCCAGAAGGGCAGAGGACCCTTGCGGCTACTGGGCACGGTGACTGGGGTCGCTTGGTCGACGTCATCGGCTGCAGCCGGAGGCTCAGCTTCGGAGTCTTTTCCTTTCGCTTCAGGCTTCGAAGCCGCTTCGCCGGTGGAGGCGTTCGGCGCGGACGAACCCCAACGAGCCGGGACTATTGGAGTCTCGCGAAAGTATTTCTCCCGCCAGTGCCACAGCAGAACCAGCGCCGCTGGGATGGCGTAGAGCCAACCGCGTTGAGTCACGAACATGGAAAGGGGAATGCTTTTCCAAGCGATTTTGTTGCCACCCTGGTAATCTAAAAACTTCAGCGTCTTCAAAATTTGGAAGCCAGCTATTCCGCCGTTGAACAAAAAACCTGCTACACCGAAAGTGCCGCCCCATCGGAAGAACGCATAGAGGGTTGCGAGCGATCCGAGTAATCCGACCCAAACCAGTCCCCGCATTAGATCGACGTGAACAAGGCAAAGCAAAGCGTTGAACAAATCGATCCCAGCCGGATACCTTAGCTTGCTAAAGGCGTAGATCGGGTTGTCCGGCCAAATCGGGACGCCGTTTGCGAAGGTCCTGATCAAGGTGACGTGAAGGGAAAGGTCGCCCAGGTTATTGGGGGACTGAATTTTCAAGTCGCTGCCATCGATGTAGAGCAGCCAGCAAAATGATCGGAAGGCAAACAGAGCAAAAAATGTGGCCACCAACCAGAACCAGATTTTTCCGTAGCGCCCGGGAGCCTTTGAAGGCGATGCCTCCGGGCCGCGTTTTTTACCAGGATCAGAAGTTCCGAGCCATGCAGCGATGGCAAAAGCAAGACCGCATACCAGTGCGAGGGCCGCGCTCAGCGCATTTAGGCCGTGACCGACCATTCCCAAAAGGAGGCCGCAAACAACCGACAAATTGACAAAGGTTAGACCTGCCGAAAGCCACTTCATCGAAATGCGCGTATTCTACCCCGGTCCCGGCGTCCCGGCGGGCATAGCAGTAGGCGGCTTCCCGACAAAGTCCGGTGCTTTGCCGGGGAAAAATTCTTTGAAGACTTCGGCCTTCAAGTAAAGCTTCGACGGATCCTGGAAGTTACGAATGGTAACTGTGTCGGTGTAATACTTGCCTTTCAATTTTGATTCGACGTCTTTGATTTTGTCTTGTTGCACAAGCAGAAAATCGCCGTCGACATTTGCTGGCATATTTCCTCCTTCGTAATAGCCGACTCGATCAAAATCTCCGAGCATCCACGGTAGCGGATAAACGCTGGAGCGAATGAGGTGGCCAGTCAGGTGATAGTAGGCCGGATTCCGCTTTGCCAATGTGAGAAGCGGTTTGGTTAGTTTAAAGATGTCGTTGTAGGTCTGGACGTAAGCGTAAGGCTCATCGGGCGAGCTGCAGCGGAAGTAGTTTAGCCAAATGGAAGAGCCGAGCGAAACGCACAACAGGACGCCAATGGCGCGATATGCGAGCTTCAAATGTTTTGGACGAACCAGCAGAATCGCCGCGCCAAAGATAAACAGAAATGGCCACCCAAAACTGATAATGCACCAAGGCGTTTTATATTTGACGTAACTGTAGGCAATCAAGGTTCCCACCCCGTAGATTGCCAGATAACGCAGACTGAGATTCTTAAACTTTTGACAAAAGACGCAAAGAATTAGTCCCACCAGCATTGGCAGTTCGTAACCGAGAAAATCGGCGCGGCCGCCTTCCAGCGATGGCCCCATCACTTTCAACCAATAATCCCACGGTTTTTCATGACCGTGACCCGCGGCGCCAGTCTCCGTCCAGGCCTTGAACGCTTGATACAGACCCTTAACGCCATTCCAGTTAAGAAAAAATCCCGAATAGAAAACGACGATTGCGGCTGCGCCGACGGCTAGGACCATCGCGAGATCGATGTATTTCCACGTTTGCTTCGCTGCCTTCGTGTCAGGGACGCGGCTTAGTGCACAGGAAGCCATCAAGACTGGAATGGCAATCACGGCGCAGGCGAGATGAATCGCGTAGGTTTCCTTGGTCACAATCATCCCGGCTAGTCCCATCCCTGCATACCACAGGTAGTTCACCCTCCCCATTTTCCAAAGACCGAGTAGTCCCAGGATGAACATCGTGGAGAAGAATTGCAGCCACACTTCGTGGATGGCGTATCGCCCGTAGAAAACAAATCCCGGCGAAACCGCCACGGCCAACGCCGCTATTCGACTGACGTTTCGCCCGACCAGTGGCTCGAATCTCAACATCAGCCAGACGCAACCAATGCTCACGAGCACAACAGGCAAGCGGAGTGCCCAGAGATTCCGGCCAAGCAAACTCTCCGAGAGCAGCATTACGTAGAAGTGCAGGGGCCCGTGATAATTCGTGGGGTCATACCTGTAAAATCCGTTGTGCATGACCTGATCCACGAACCAGCCATTGATGCCTTCATCGAAATGCGGCGGCTTGATACCCAGCAGAAAAAAACGCAGGAAGGCTGCCAGTCCCAGAATTAGCCAGGGAGTCCAACCTGTTTCTGCCAGGCGGGCTTTCCATGCTTCCATGTAGTCGCGCAGTCCCGCAACTGCGGGAGAATATTCTGCTGGCGCGCTGCCTTCGGCACTGCTAGTACGCGCTGCCATGCGCATCCTTGTAACCGGTGGCTGTGGATTCATCGGGAGCAACTTTATTCGGTATATTTTGCAACATTACAAGCCCGCGTACGTGACCAACGTGGATGTCCTCACTTACGCGGGTAACCTTGCCAATCTGGATGGCGTGGTCGAAGAACATGGCGAACGCTACGAGTTTTTCAAAGCCGATATCGCGAACGCCGATCAAATAGACGCGCTCATGACCGAGCATCAATTCTATGGGGTGATCAATTTCGCGGCTGAATCGCACGTAGATCGCAGTATCAACGATCCGCTGAATTTCATTCACACAAACGTCATCGGGACGAGCGTGCTGCTCGATTGCGCACGCCGCCATGGTGTCCAGCGCTTCATCCAGGTCTCAACCGATGAAGTCTATGGTTCGCTTGGCCCTACCGGCAAATTCACCGAGCAATCGCCGCTCGATCCGAGTTCGCCCTATTCGGCCAGTAAAGGTAGCGCCGATCTGCTCGCGCTTGCCTGTTACAAGACCTACGGCCAGGAAGTGCTGGTGACCCGTTGTTCGAACAACTACGGACCATATCAGTTTCCCGAAAAACTGATTCCCCTCATAATCATCAAGGCGCTCCGCGACGAGCCGCTGCCGGTTTATGGCGACGGTCTGAATGTGCGCGATTGGATTCATGTCACTGATCATTGCGCCGCCATCGTGGCCGCGCTTTTCGAGGGAAAACCTGGCCAGATTTACAATTTCGGCGGAGACGGGGAGATGGTGAACATCGATCTTGTAAAAATGATTCTCGATAAACTGGGCAAACCGCATGGCTTGATTTCATTTGTGACCGACAGGCTGGGCCATGATCGCCGATATGCGATCGACTCGTCGTTTGCGCAGCGCGAGTTGAACTGGAAACCGCGTCGCAATTTCAAGGAAGGCCTCGATGAAACCATTCAGTGGTACATCGAGAACCCGTTTTGGTGGGAGCCGTTGCTTGAGCGCGCCGGAAGATACTAGTCATTCGATCAACTGATGACTCTCAACGCTGTAGTCACCGGCAGCTAGTTGTTGTTACACCGGCAAGCATGAAAATCGTAATTCTGGGCGTAGGCGGGCGGCTTGGCGCGGCTCTGTTGCGCGAATATCGCCACAAATTCGACGTCATAGGCTTCGATCGAACGCAACTGGACCTCTCCGATCCAAATGGCATTCGGGAAAAACTGCAGGAGATGCGTTTTGACGTCCTGATTAACGCAGCGGCTTTCACAAAGGTCGATCTTTGCGAAAAGGAACCGGAACGGGCATTTCTCATCAATGCAGAGGCGCCGCGCCTCGTTGCAGAGATTTGCGGTGAAAAGAACTCCAGACTGATTCACTTCAGTACGGATTACGTTTTCGATGGGGAAAAACGCGAGCCGTACACTGAAGAAGATAAAGCGGTCCCGATCAGCGTTTACGGTGAATCAAAGCTGGCTGGAGAAAAAAATGTGGTGGCTGCGCAGGATCGAAATCTCGTGGTACGCGTCTCCTGGGTCTTTGGACCGGATCGTCCGAGTTTTATCGACGCAATGATTAAAGGGGTACAGGAAAGTGAGCGCGTCGATGCAATCGCGGACAAATTTTCAACGCCGACGTACACGTTGGATATCGCAGAAATGCTCCCTCGGTTTTTTGGCGGTGATGCTCCGGGAGGAATTTTCCATTTCGCGAACGCGGGGGAATGCAGTTGGCAGGAATACGCGCAGTGGGCCCTGGACTGTTGCCATGAGGCCGGCCTGCCTATCAAAGTGAGAACGGTTGGCGCAGGCAAATTAGAAAACATGTCTAACTGGATCGCGCGCCGCCCTGTTTATTCTGTGCTTTCCACCGCAAAATTCACGATGTTGACCGGCGCCTCACCTCGCACTTGGCGCGAGGCCGTCTCTGACTATATTACGCGCTTCTATTCAAAAAAATGAAAACCCACATTCTCACTCTTACATTGTCATTCATTTTTTGCCTGACTGCGCGCGCCGAATTGAAATGGGAGCAAACT
>Ga0066388_100002620_pt1 | contig 11128 bp, 8 predicted proteins | sample PanSoiMetaGPlot6_FD_64539 | JGI IMG/M metagenome (GOLD analysis project Ga0066388, IMG submission 64539) | Tropical forest soil microbial communities from Panama analyzed to predict greenhouse gas emissions - Panama Soil - Plot 6 (Hybrid Assembly) | ecosystem: Environmental > Terrestrial > Soil... | reverse complement strand
AAATGCTGTGGCAGCTTTTCGTCGCAACCTCCAATCACTTCAGCCGCACTCTCGACCGCAACCGCCTCCACGCGTCAGACGAAAAATCGATGCTCGAACAGGTTCGCGCTCTGGCAAAAGGCGCAAACACGGCCGACATTGAGCGATTCCTTGAAGGATTCCCGCGGCGCTACCTCGCGGTACACTCCGCCGCAGAAATCGCGCGGCATTTTGCGATGTATCAAAAATTGAGCGTTTCCTCTTTGCAAACGGAACTGACACCGGAGCGGCATGGATTTTCTCTCACATTGTTAACAGCCGACCGTCCAGCCCTTTTCTCCACCATTTCCGGAGTGCTCGCGTCATGGGGCATGAACATCATCAAAGCGGATGCCTTTGCGAACGCGGCGGGCGTGGTTCTCGATACGTTCCATTTTTCGGACTTGCACCGGACGCTGGAATTGAATCCAACGGAGACTCAGCGATTTATGAAGAGTTTGCACGACGTGTTGCAGAACAAAGCCGCGCTCGAACCGCTGCTGGAGAGCCGCGACTCTGCGAGCCGCGCACGTCCGCCAAAGATTGCGGTGCAAACGCGGCTCAGCTTTGACGATTCCGCGTCGGCGCACAGCACTTTGCTCGAAGTTATCGTTCAGGATCGGCCAGGTCTGCTTTATGACATGGGCTCAGCGCTCGCACGGCTGGCGTGCAACATCGAAGTAGCACTGATTGATACAGAAGGTCAGAAAGCCATCGACGTTTTTTATCTAACCTCACAGGGCAAAAAGCTCACCGCGCAAAAGCAGGACTTGTTGCGTGAAGTTCTGCAAGGCACTCTCGGATAGCGCAGCGCACACACCGAACTATACTCTCCCTAACAATCGTGGTAGATAGAGAGGCATGTGCGCGTTTCCTTTCGCTCGGCGATGCGCAGCAATCTCGATCGCGGGATCACTCTCTTCCCTTGCTGTTGCTGCCCAGCAAAGTTTCAGGACTTTTGCATGGACGCGTGCTTCGGAATCGCCAATTGTGGCGCCTCAAGGAAAGGCGTGGGAGAGTGCAGGCACATTTAATCCCGCCGTTGCAGAGAGAGATGAAAAATTTGTGATGCTGTACCGCGCGCAGGACACGAATGGCACTTCGCGCCTGGGATACGCCGAAAGCGCCGATGGAATCCATTTCAAACGCAGAGCAGAACCAGTTTTTTGGCCCGAAGCGCACTACGAAAAAGATGGTGGTGTCGAAGATCCACGGTTGGTGAAAATCGGCGATACGTACTATTTGACCTACACCGGCTACAGCAAAAAAGAAGCGCAGCTTTGTTTGGCAAAATCGCAGGATTTAGTTCACTGGCAGCGGCTGGGAGTGATTCTTCCCGCTTACCGTGGCAATTGGAACAAAGGTTGGACAAAGTCTGGTGCGATTCTCAACAACAAGATTCGCGGCGAGTATTGGATGTATTGGCTCGGCACTGCGGAAGACAAAACAGACCAAATGGGGCTTTCGCGTTCGAAAGATTTGGTTCACTGGGCCGAAGTCACGAAAACGCCGGTTCTTCCGCGGCGGCCGGGACAATTTGATTCGCGTGTAGTCGAACCTGGTCCACCGCCGATTATCACCGACGCAGGAATCCTTCTGATTTACAACGGAGCCGACGACAATCTGGTTTATCGCACGGGGATCGCACTGTTTGACCGCAAAGATCCCAGCAAATTGCTGTACCGAAGCGAGACGCCCGTTTTCGAGCCAAAGATGGATTGGGAGAAAGTTGGCCAAGTTCCCAACGTCGTGTTTGTTGAAGGAATGGCAAAACGCGGAAATGAGTGGTTGCTCTACTACGGAGGCGCGGACAAATACGTAGGCGTGGCAAAGACCAAGATGCTCTTGCCCGAACGTGCGAGTTCAAAGCGTTGATCGCTCTCTCGAAAGAAAAACCCCGGGCCGTAGTTCGCACGGCCCGGGGCTTTTTTCCTAAACCGGAAAGCGCGCCAGCTGCATTCCGGTTCTTAGGTTAGGGTTAGGGGAGAACGTAACGGAACGACGTAAAGACCATATTGTTGATGGCCTTCGGCTGCGAATCCGGAGCGAGCAGATTGTTATTGCCGCTCCAGGTGTTCTTGACGATATAAGAATACTGGAGACCCCACTGAAGCGTGCCTCTGTTGCCCTTGTAGAAGCGGTGCCAGAAGCCAATCGTTCCTTCTTGAATGTTCCGGATGTCTCCGTTGCAGGTTCCGCCTGTGCCAGGCGCATTCGTCGCGGTTGGAAGCGTTTCCGTGCCGCAGCCGGAGTTGTTGAAGAACGGCGAGCCGTAGCCAACGCTGCTGATAGCGGCCCCGGTCGAGGTGTCGTACCAAGCGCGGAACGCATATTCGAGACCGTAGTTCAAATAAACATCCAACTTCGGATTCGGATGCAGTTCCACTGTTCCTAGCACGTGCCCGCCGCGAATCGGGGCGAGAGTGCCATCCGGGCGCGCCGTTACGTCGGCAAGCTGCGCTGACCCATAGCGTCCAATACCGTCCCCGCCCATGAAGTGGAGACCGACATCGCCATACTTGCGGAACAGGGGAGCGCGGAGGTTTGCGCCGATGCCGCCGCCAGTGCGCGAATCATTGAAAGCACCCGCCACCGACGGACCCGTCGTGCCGTTCACAGTGCAGGTCGCCGCCCCGCCTATACCGCCGCACGGGAAAATGCGGTCACGGAAGGTGCTGATCACGCCGAACACCTCATAGTGACCCCATCCTGGGTCGAGAGCTGCCTTTATGATGAAGTCTGGAGTCTGGTTGAGTGTATAGCCCGTGCTGTCAGTCGCGTTAAAGAGGCCGCCGCCCGCGCCGGGAGCATTGAAGTAGAACCTACCGTTTGGAACTCCGCGGCCACCGAACGTGGTTTGCGGACCTTCCACGGCGAACGCAAGCGTGAGCTTGTCGTCGTTAAAGCTCTTGGCAACGCGAAAACCGTACTGGCGTGCCCAGGAGAAGCCGACGTTATATTGAGGATCGATCGTCATCGGCGGCGCTTCGGTGCGGTTGTTGACGGCCTTTTTGGTTTCCGTCACAAGGCTCCACATCTGGCCTCCGGTGAAGGACCATCCGCCATCCAGTGCAGCCTGCCCCCAGAACTGCCGCTGCCGCATTGTGTAGCTGTTGCTCTGGCGGTTGTTGGAAGTTGCGCCAGCCGAGAGGAAGTCCGTTTCATAGTAGCCGGTGAATTTCGCGTGGTCAATTTTACCTTCGGCCAGCATCGAGATTCTGGACTGACGGCCGGAAGCATTGAACTCGGACTGCTTGCTCAATGAGTTGCCGCCGAACGGAATGCCCGTGAACGGCGTGTTGATGTCGGCGCTCGCCGCGTGCGTGCGGTAAACCGATTCCGCGGCGAAGTAGCCGCCGGGCGTCAGCGTAATCCCCTTAATGTGGATGGAAGTCGGCGCTTCTTCGCCCTTTGGCTTGTCCTGCGAAGCCTCCGTTGAGGGAACGGCTGCTGGACGAACTGCCGAGGCCATATCGCCGGTCACGACGTGAACCGCTGACGGGTCTGCGGCTGGAGCAGCGGGAACGGCCACTTCCATTTTGCCCGCAGCACTCAACTGCTCGCGCAGAAGTTCGAGCTGCTTTTGCTGCTCGGCTAGCTGTTGCGACTGCTCGCGCATCAACTGGCGGAGTTCTTCAATCTCTTCGCGATAATCCGCAGCCGGCTTCGCGGCTTCTGTTTTGTTGATTTCGGTCTTCGCGGCGGGCGTACTTGCCGTCTTGTCTTTGGCAGCCGCGGGTTTGTTCTTTGCTCCCGCGTCTGTGTTCGAATCCTCCGCGCGAAGCGGCCCGCAGGCCAAAAGCGCGCAGATGAGTACAGCAGACAACATCCTACCCATTCGATTCCTCCCTGTGTCTTACGCGAATTACTACACCCCGAGAAAAAAGAGCACTGCGAAAAAAGGTATATGTCACTGCCAGGCCGAATGAAAAGTTACAGACCGACTGTGAACGACGACTTACTCCAATATTTCTGTTGTGTTAAATATGCCGGAGCCAAAGGTGCGAGGTTGGGGTTGTAAAAAGTGAAGTGCAATGTTTTCAGTGCATAAGAGAAGAATTGCTTCACGAACAATTGTTGCAGCAATGTTACAAAACGGGTTTGCCTGAAATAGTCTTCAGGCTAATGGCGGCTAGCGCCCTAGTACAAACTTGTCTCGTAAATTGTGGACAATGGCCACATGCAGGAGTGGTTCACCATCCAATTTGGCGCGAAATGGAGGGGGCTGCGTGTCACCACTTTTGCTTTAACTGCGTCAAATAGGGAATTATGAGCAGTCCAGGTCTGCAAACGCAATCCGAAACTTTAATTCGCCACCTTCTCGAAGGCACAGCTTCTCAAATTGGAGAGGAGTTCTTCCAGGCACTGGTACGCGCGGCCGCGCAAGCTTTGGACGTGGCCGGCGTTTGGGTAACCGAGTATTTGCCAGAGCACAGAGTTCTGCGTTCCATCTCTTTCTGGATGAATGGCGGCTTCATACACGATTTCGAATACAAAATTGACGGCACTCCTTGCGAAGTTGTGGTTGAGGAGGCGCGCATTGTGCATTACCCCGAGCGCATCATCGAGCTTTTCCCCGATGACCCCGATCTCGTCGCGTTGAACGCCGTGAGCTTTGTCGGCGCCCCTTTCCTGAAATCCGACGGGTCGGTCTTGGGCCACTTGGCTGCCGTAGACACCAAGGTCATGAAACTTGATCCGGAACTCGAATCTGCATTCCGTATCTTCGCTGCTCGCGCCGGTGCGGAGTTCAACAGGATCAAGGCTGAGACTAAAATTCGAGAAAGCGAGCAGCGCTTCTCTGGACTTTTCGAAAGCGCCATGGATGCGATCTTTGAATTGGACGAGGACTTTTCGATCCAACGTGCGAACGGGTCGGCCGCTGCGCTTTTTGCCGATCCGGGCCAGTCGCTCACGAATCTGAAAATGACGGAATTGCTGAGCTCTGCGAGCGCGCAAAAGCTCTCGGCCGTCGTGCAGGACCTCGATTCGAAATTTCAACCCTACGCGTGGGTCCCCGGGGGATTGGACGCGGTCCGGGCAAATGGTACATCTTTCGCGGCCGAAGCAAGCGTCTCTCACTTCTTCGTGCAGGGACATCGCCGTTTTAGCCTAATTTTGCGCAACGTGCAGGATCAACTGGCGGCGGAAAGCCGTCTCCGCGAGCTGCAGGACGAAACCGCGTATCTTTGGAATGAAATCAACGAAAAGCAGTACGGCGGCGAAATACTTGGAACTAGCCCAGCCATCCGCGAGCTTATTGCCACGATCCATCAAGTCGCACCGACACCAGCCACGGTCTTTGTTTCTGGAGAAACGGGCACGGGCAAGGAATTGGTTGCGCGAGCGATTCATCAAGCGAGCGATCGCGCTTCCAAGCCGTTTATTCGAGTAAATTGCGCGGCGATTCCCGCGGCATTGTGCGAAAGCGAGTTTTTCGGCCATGAAAGAGGCGCATTTACGGGCGCTGCAACCCGCCGTACGGGCAGATTTGAACTCGCGAACGGCGGTACGATCTTCCTCGATGAAGTTGGCGAATTGCCTCTTGAATTACAACCGAAGCTCCTTCGTGTTCTTCAGGAGGGCGAATTTGAACCTGTGGGAAGCTCACAAACGAGAAAAATCGATGTGCGAGTAATCGCCGCCACGAATCGCGATCTTGCCGCAGAGGTTGCGGCCGGGCGCTTCCGCGAGGATCTCTTTTACCGCTTGCATGTTTTCCCTGTTTCGGTGCCGTCGTTGCGGGATCGCGGTTCGGACGTGGAATTGCTCGCCGAGGATTTCTTGAAGCGCAATTGCAAGCGAATGGGCAAGCCTCCGCTCGAATTCACCGCGGATTGCCTTCGCCGGTTGCGGTCATACCATTGGCCGGGAAATGTCCGGGAACTGGAGAACGTCATTGAGCGCGCTGTGATCATTGCACGCGACGGCCGCCTGAATTTGCGTGATGTTTTGCCGCTGCATAACCTTCATCCGCCGCTGCCGCGCAAGGACTCGGAGTCAGCTTCCACGCTGGAGACCAAAGCGGATCTTCGCAAACTCGAAAGGGCGACGCTCGTACGAGCGCTCGAAGAATCGCTTTGGAAAGTAGCCGGACCCGAGGGTGCGGCAAGGAAGATTGGAATTCCCCCCTCGACGCTTTCTTCCAGAATGAAAGCTCTGGGGATTCAAAGACCGAGGCAAAGCTAGACCTTGCCCCTCACTCAAGACTCACGAAAAATCGAAACTAGCGATATATCGTAAGCAGTCGTCAGTAGTTGCCCGCCGGATATACTTCGAAAAACTCAACTTACGGTCAGCGACATTGGCAACCCCCTTGCCTTTTGAGCATCTAGGAGGCGTTATGTTTTTTGTATGTTTATTTAGGGGGCTAACCACCGTCGCACTGATGAGCACGGCTTTCCTTGTTCAGCCCGCGAATTCACAACCACTCCACAGGGATGGCGGGGCAACTCACTTCGTACCGGCATCTACTGACAGACGCATGGACACCGTCCAGCATGCGCGGGGACAAGTACTCGCTCTATTGCAGGATGAGAACGGTTGCTCGGCCTGGTTCCGTGAAGCCAACGATGATCCGGCGGGAGTATTTCAATCTTTGCAATTCAAAATTGAAAAGGAGGAGAACCCATATGTTCTTCGGGAGGTAGATTCTTATGGGGGCGAGCGCTACAAACAGCCTTGGGTCGCACGCGCATGGGAATGGGGCGGACGCAATTCCACAGTGACCATTAATTCCAACGGGGCATTCTTCCACCACGTTTCGCCCGTCGCCGAGTTGGGTTCCGGAGGCGGGATCATTCGATATTCTGGATTTCGAACGCTGACAATCGGCCCCTTCAAAGGACAAACTTCAGAAGCTCAAATTACTGCCCTGCTTCACGAATTGGGTCACATCACTGCTCGACTTCCACTTGATGGGGATTCCTGGGATGGCCAGTCCTCGAAAAATACGGAGGAAGTGCTCCGTCACTGCAAGAATGACATTCGAGAGTTCGCCGGTAGATAAGGAGCTGTCCACCAGATTAACAACCAGCACGCGAGAAATTGTGACTAGTTTTGCAAATTCAAATTCTCCGATATTGGAAAGGGAAAAAATGAAGCAAACGATTGCAGTAGTTACGAACGGGGTTGACGTCACGCGGATGCACGAAACTATCGCTGCTGTAATGGAAACTCCCGAAGCCGGCCATTTTAATTTTCGAATCCAGAATCGATGGGTCAATGGAGGAGAAAATCTTTCCGAGGTCCGGCCATTCACCGCCGGAGGCAAGCTGGTTCGTCACAAGACTAGACTTGTACTTGCCGCAGACGAGCATGAAGTTCTTCTGGGAACCGATACCGGGGCAAACCCGGTTGAGCATCTGCTACACGCGCTGGCGTCATGTGTGACCACTTCCATGGTGTATCACGCGGCAGCACGCGGCATTCCCATCGACCAGGTCGAATCTCTTCTGGAAGGCAACATTGATCTTCGTGGATTTCTCGCGCTCGATCCGAACGTCAGAAATGGCTATCAAGGCATTCGAGTGACGCTGCGCATCAAGGCAAACGTCTCGGACGAACAGTTCCGAGAATTAAGCTCCTTTGGTCCAAAGTTCTCGCCAGTGTTTGATTCGCTCGTCCGCGGAGTGCCCGTGGACGTTCTCGCCGAACGCGTCTAAGTTTTGCACCAGGTCGCAACGCAGATTCCTCACCCTGCAATCCCGGGTGAGGAATTTGTTTTTAACGCGTTTCTCGGGCAAAGGAAAAGCTAGGGAAAGAATTCGGGGAAAGGTTTGGTGGACGTGACAGGGATCGAACCTGCGACCTCATGCTTGCAAAGCACGCGCTCTCCCAGCTGAGCTACACGCCCACACTGCAATTCGCTTTAACCTATTTTACTTCAGTAAGTTGCATCCATCAAATTGGGTGCCATGAGTGAATAAACATGGTTTGGAGAAAATGTCTCTCACAATGCGGTATCATCTCGCTCTGGGTCAGGGCCACAGTTGCGCACGGATGCGACTTTGTCCACGATCCAAAGCCGAACCTCGCATCAATGGGTCATAGGAGGATGCCATGAACCGTCGTGAGTTTCTCACTTATGCCGGCGGGGCGGCTGTAGGGGCTGCACTTCCCAGTGTGGACCAGTCATTTGCGGAGAATTCTCTTAACGCTGGCTGGCGCACGTTTGAAGTAACCACACGCGTCGATGTCCTCAAACTCTCTGGCCCCACGCGGGTCTGGCTGCCGGCTGCTCTCCTTGGTGAAAGTCCTTTTCAAAAAACACTAACGAACGAATTCAAGGCTGAGGGAGGCACGGCGAAGCTCGTCGAAGGCAAAGCGGATGCACTTGGAATCGTCGCGGCGGAATTTCCGGCAGGAGCAAAATCCACCGTGGTGCTCACCAGTCGAATCGCAACCAGGAACTACGCGGTGGATCTTTCCAAACCGAGCAAGGCCGACAAAGAAAATCATTCGGGGCTGGACTATTTCCTGCGGCCGACAAAACAGTTGCCGACAGACGGGATTGTCAAAAAAACAGCGGATGAAATTACCGCTGGGCGCCAAACGGACATTGAAAAAGCACGCGCAATTTATGAATGGATTGTCGAAAACACGTTTCGCAATCCCAAAACACGCGGCTGCGGTACCGGCGACATTCGTTATATGCTCGAGTCCAAAGATCTGGGGGGAAAGTGCGCCGATCTCAATGCACTTTACGTCGGGCTTGCCCGCGCGTCCGGCCTCCCCGCTCGCGATGTATATGGCATCCGTGTAGCAAAATCGGATCTCGGATACAAGAGTCTCGGACCTTCAACGCCGAACATCACGAAAGCGCAGCACTGCCGGGCTGAGGTCTATTTGCACGAGTATGGTTGGATTCCCATCGACCCCGCCGACGTCCGCAAAGTTGTTTTGGAAGAGCCACCGGGAAATCGTCCGCTCGACGATGATATGGTAAAAACGGCTCGCTCGCGCCTGTTCGGCGCTTGGGAAATGAACTGGATGGCATATAACTTCGCGCACGACGTTGCGCTGCCCGGCTCGACGCATGGACCAATTGGATTCCTAATGTATCCGCAGGCGGAAACACTGGAAGGCCGCCTCGACTCCCTCGACCCCGATAATTTCAAGTACGAAATAGAAGCACGGGAAATCTCGCCTGCGAATGGAAGATAAGGATCAGAGAGAGATGAATGAGCAACCTCAGACATGCATCTTCTTCTCCTATTTCGAAGGCCCCCAACGTGGACAGGGGCATTTCGCTCGGACTAGGGCTTACCAACGAGTGCAATCTCAAGTGCGCCTTCTGCTACCGCGATCCCACGCGCGCGGACCGTCTCTCGCTCGATCAAGTTAAATCAGTAATGGAATGCCTTCCGGTTCGCTCCGTGAATCTGGGAACGGGCGAGAACGGAATGCATCCGGAGTTCAAGGCTTTATTGATTTACCTGCGAACTCGGGCCGCGAAGCTCACAATCACTTCCAATGGTCACAGCGTTGCCGTTCTGAATGACGATGAATTGCGCGCTTTTCATGACATTGAGTTTTCTGTCGATTACCCGACCCAGGAAGAACAGGATGCGCAACGCGGCTCAGGCAATTGGGAACTGATTCATCAGCAGGCTGAGCGGTGTGTGCGTCTGAGCGTACCCGTGACGATTATCGCGGTCATGATGAAATCAAACTACTTGCGGCTGGCGGATGTCGCGCGGGTTGCGAAAAAATTTGGCGCTCCCTTGCGCGTGAACGTTTATCAGGCGGTACGGTCCGATCTATACGCGCTCACATACGAAGAATACTGGCAGGGTTTTCGCAAACTTTTCGAAAGCACCGATGTGATCGCCCTCGGCGAACCCCTGGTGAGGGCTATGGCTGGACTGCCGCCACTTGAAGGAGGATGTGGCGTTAGCACCGTACGAGTTACACCCCGTGCCACAACGCAGCCTTGCGTTTATTGGCCCGGCCTCGGAGAGCCACTGTCAGACTTGATTTTAGCAGGGTCCGAAATTCTGAACACTGAGCCGTTTGAACAGGCCCGTGCACTTCCAGAAGCGTGCCAGACCTGCGAGTTTCGAGGACCATGTCGTGGAGGATGCGCCGGGCGGCGGCGCCTACAAAGCGCGTTATTCCAGCCGGATTTTTATTGCCCGATTGTTCGGGGAGAGCGCCCGCGGCTCGAGATTCGAATGGCCGCAAACCGTGATTTGCCCAAGTTTGCAAGTTCGTGCACCACGGTCGTGATCGCACGAGACTCCGATTCTTGAGAATTTGACATCAGTTAGAAGTAGTAAGCCGCTCGTTTGCTATTGCGCGTCCACCCATTTGTCCGAACCCGCGAGCTTGTAGGCGACATTCAAGAAAGCAAGGTGAAACGGTTTGCCGTCCGCCGTGCCTTTGTGTTCCGTCGAAACTAGGAGTGGACCAGCCTTCTTGTAGCCCGTCCAAGTGGTTGTGACGTTACTCGGCTTCTTGGGGCCGCCCCGATGATAAATGAATTCCACCACTCGTCCATCTTTTCCAACGTAAAGATCCCAGGTATCTCCCGGCGTGTATCCGCCAACTTCCGCGGGGTATTTGACGGAGACCAGCTTCGCAGTACCCTTCCCGATTGGCAGTTTTTGCCCGTCTTTGACGGTCACTGTGGCGCTCGTGTCCCAGTTAGCGTGGAACGGGAAGATGAACCAATAGTTGTCGTTGACAAAAGACGGCTCAATTTCATCTTTCACGTTGGCAGGCGCGCTATTCAGTTGAGATCGGTTATAGTTAACCTTGACGGGCTTGCCGTCTTTGTCTTTTGCTTCGTAGGTGACGTTGCCAGTCTTCGGCTCCCAAGTCCAGGTGCGGGAGAGCTTTAAATTAAAGGCGGGGATATCCGCGTCGAACGTATAGCGCACCGCTTCAATTTGTCCCCACGAATCAAGACCATAGGCCTTGGCAAGCTGTTCGACATCAGGTGGGCGCGTCTGTGCCCAGGAAGTTCCTGCAAGGATCATTACCGCTATAGATAGCAAGAGAATCGTCGTGGAACGGGCCAACTTTGTCATAAAGCCTTCTCCTCAGTGAATGAGATGTGGTGGTTGTAGTTTTGGATGAAACGAAAACTCATCTCGGTGCAAGATTT
>Ga0066388_100002619_pt1 | contig 11129 bp, 8 predicted proteins | sample PanSoiMetaGPlot6_FD_64539 | JGI IMG/M metagenome (GOLD analysis project Ga0066388, IMG submission 64539) | Tropical forest soil microbial communities from Panama analyzed to predict greenhouse gas emissions - Panama Soil - Plot 6 (Hybrid Assembly) | ecosystem: Environmental > Terrestrial > Soil... | reverse complement strand
TGGGGCGTGTTGCTGCTCATAGCCACGGTGTGGGGCTGCTCGATCGGCTTGTTCGCCTGGATGGTCCAGCGGCTGTCTCTACAAGGTATGGATTGGGCGCTAGCTGGAGCGCCGTTTCTCTGGATTTCCACCGAAGTCCTGCGCGCCTATTTACCCGAAATCAGTTTTCCCTGGGGACTCCTCGGCTACCCCGCGGCGGGAAATCCCGCGCTGGTGCAACTCACGCCCATTACGGGCATCTACGGCGTCTCGTTCCTGGTGGCGGTTTTCAATTCGCTTTTGATTTGGATTCTGACGGCGCGGGCGAAAGAAAAAAAGAAACGCGTGGCGATTGTTACCGGTGTGCTGATTGTGCTCCTTGCGGTGCAGTACTTCGGCCCAGGTTTTGCGCCGCACGCCGAATCGCATCACGTCGCGCGCGTGGTCCAGCCGAACTTTCCGGAGACCGAGGGCTATTCCGCCGACTGGTATATGGACCACAAGGCCGACCTGGCGGAACTCGAGCAGTTAAGCCTGCGGGCCTTGCCGGACGCGAAAAAGCCCGATTTGCTTATCTGGCCGGAAGCGCCCGCGCCATTTTCGTTTCAAGAACCGCGCTTTGTGACCTATATCTCGCGGCTGGCCATGGAGTTTCAGAATCCGGCGGTCGTAGGCGTGATCGACTGGAAGTCCATTCTCGAAAGCGGCGGACGCGTGGCGCGCACGGGTCGTGTGCCGTACAATAGCGCGGCCCTGCTCAACAGCGCCGGCCAGGAAGTTTTTCTCTACGACAAGATCCACCTCGTTCCTTTCGGCGAATACGAACCTTTTCCGCTCATTCATCAGGTGGTCAACAGCGTCTCCGAGGAAGTCGGAGGTTTCCGCAAAGGCAGGGAACGCAGCGTGGGCCGACTCCCCAACGGCAATACGTTTTCCGTCTTTATTTGCTACGAAGCCATCTACGCGGGCGAGATTCGCCAATTCGCCAACAACGGCGCCCAGTTGCTCATCAACGTTTCCAATGACGGCTGGTTTGGCAGGTCCGAAGCCGCGGAACAGCACATCCGGATGGCGCGCGTGCGGGCGGTGGAAAACCGCCGCTGGCTCCTGCGCGACACCAACAGCGGCATCACCGCCGTCATCGATCCTTACGGCAACGTGCAGCGCGTGATGCGGCGCGACGCCCGCGATTCCGCCGATTTGCCCTACGATTTCCGTACCGACAAGACCATCTACACGCGCTTCGGCGACTGGTTCGCTTGGATGTGTGTGGCCATTTCCGCTATTCTTGTACTAGCGACATTCCGAAAGGCGAATTGACCCGCCAACGGGCGGGTTCTGCTACCATCAAAATGATTCTCGAAGATCTGCAGCACCAATATGAAGGCTTGAAGCAGCGCATCACCCTTGTGCGGAGCTATCTTTGACGCTCCGCAGAACCGCGTGCACCTGAAAACCCTCGAACAACGCACCGCCGACCCCAATTTCTGGAGCAATCAGGAAGAAGCGCAAAGCGTCCTGCGCGACCGCAAGCGCGTTGAAGACCAGCTTGCCGCCGACGAGAAACTCGACAAGGTTACCGGCGACATCGAAACCTATATCGAACTCGCCGCCGCCGAGGGCAATCCGGATCAAAAAGAAGAGTTGCTTAAGGATCTCAGCAAGGAACTCACCACCACGGACACGTTTGTCAGCGAGCTCGAAACGCAAACGCTGCTTTCCGGCGAGAACGATCGCCTCAACGCCATCATGACCATCAAGCCCGGCGCGGGCGGCACGGAATCGCAGGACTGGGCCTCCATCCTTTTGCGCATGTATCTGCGCTGGGCGGAGCGCAACGGCATCACCGCGAACATGCTCGACGAAACTCCCGGCGAAGAGGCCGGCATCAAGAACGCCACCATCCAATTCAGCGGGGAAAATGCTTACGGCCTGCTTGCCGGCGAAACCGGCGTGCATCGCCTGGTGCGCATTTCACCCTTCGACCAGGCGGCGCGGCGGCACACCTCGTTCGCTTCGGTCTTTGTGATTCCCGAGGTGGACGACCGCATCGAAATCAACATCAAGCCCGACGACCTCAAGCTGGATACCTTCCGTTCCGGTGGCAAGGGCGGGCAAAACGTCAACAAGGTTGAAACGGCGGTGCGCATCACGCACATTCCCACCGGCATCATCGTGGCCTGCCAGATGGAGCGCAGCCAGCATAAGAACCGCGAAATGGCCATGAAGATGTTGCGCTCGAAGCTCTACGACCTGGAACTCCAGAAACGACGCGACGAATCCGACCGCCTCGACGAATCGAAACTCGACATCTCCTTCGGCAGTCAGATTCGCTCCTACATCATGCAGCCTTATCGCCTCATCAAGGATCACCGTACGAAATTCAGCGTCGGCGACGTGGACCGGGTCCTCGACGGCGATCTCGTGCCGTTCATCCGCTCTTATCTAATGGCCAAGAAGACCAAGGGCAAGCTGACCATCGAGACCGACGACGCCGACGAAGACGCCTGATTCTTGACTCTCCGGCGAAACCTTCACCACAACTTATGCGAAGGGAAGTTGAGGACTGGGCCCTAGGGCTCAGTCCTCAACTTTGTTGCATTCACCTCATTCCCACGAATGAATCCCGCTCATGGCTTCTCCGGACGCTCGTTCCCGTGAGGTTGCTCCTGCCTGGGAGCAGGCGTGCGTTGTTGTGGCGGAGCAGCCTTAGGGCCCCTTTGCGGCTGAGGCTGCGCTTGATGAGGTGGCGGAGCCTGATGCGAGGGCGGAGCAGGGCGCGCCGCCGGTGTGTAAGGAGCCGGTCGTGGTGCTACGTTGCTTGGCTTCTCTGGCGCTTGAGGACGAGAAGCGTGCGGCGTTGGCGCGGGTCGGTCAGCCGGAGGATTAGAGGGAGTTGGCCGTGTGGGAAGGTTTTCATGTCGAGGCGCTTCCGTTGGATGCGCAGGAGCAGGAGTCGCCGGCCGGCGCTCAAGCGTTGGTCTTGACGGAGCCGTCCGCGGCTGCTCCGTGGTTCGCGGTTGTTCTGGTGTTCCACGCGGCGGTCTGTTGGCCGAAGGTGGAACCGGTCTTGGCTGAGCAGCGTGCGGTTTTTCCGCCGGAGGACGGTCAGATTTGTTCGCCGATGGCGGAGTTGGTCTTGGGGGAGCGCCGTGCGGTTTTTCCGCTGGTGCGCGCTCCGGCCGGTTTGCGTTTGGCGGGGCGGTTCTTGGCGCATTCGCCGCAGGAGGCGTACTGGGGTTGGCCGTCCTGGCATTGCCACGATTGTTGAATTCGGCCGCGCGCGGGGTTGCCGCCACGTCCGGGCGTCCATGGTTTACAGAGGCGAGCAGAGTCCGGTTGGTTGCTGCCGCCTGCACGTGTTGGTTCTGCTCAGATGTCATGCTCACGTGACGCTGTTGCTGCGCGGCAACTTCCGCAGACGTGGGCCGCGCCCTCGTTCCGCCATTGCCGCCGTTGAAGCTGACGCGTGTTGTCGTGGTGTTTTGGTTGACCACCGTCGTATTGTAGACGTTGTGGATCACTGTCGTGTTTATGTTGGTGACGGAACGGTTATAGAAATATTCGCCGCCCCGCCAGTAACCGCCATAGAAACCCGCACCGGGATACCCGAAACCGTAATCAATGCCGCCGTAGAAGCCCACGGTTGGTCCCCAATATCCCGCGTGCCAAATGTAGAGGCCTTCCTCGAATCCCCAGTATCCGGGTGTCCACAGAAATCCCACTTCCGGTGGAAGGACCCAAGTGCCAGGAACCCAGAAGTAACCGTCATCGCCGTACGCCCAGTAGCCGGGTACCCAGATGTAACCGACGCCCGGACAGATTGGCTGCACGTAGACTGGGAGGATCGGTGGTGCAAAACGCACCGAAACGACCACGCCTACGTCCCCACTTGTTTTGGCTTGCGTTGAAGGAGGGGCAAGGAGAAGAGAACTCCCCAGGATCAGCGAACAGAACAGACAGGTGAAGCGCATAAACTCACCTTTCTGGCGTTGGCTGGGCGTGTATATGTTTTTACCGGCGCGATCCGTCGCCCGCGGAACGCGCCTCTATGTTAGACACGACGATGCACACGAGAGTTGCGGTGTATTTCAAGGGAAAAAATTCCCTGGTGAAAACGTGCGCATGACCTTTCTTTTCAGTGTGAAATAGAGCGTTCCAAGCGGACGGGAATTTTTTCATCGTACTGGGACTCGGCAAACAATTAACGAAACGCTGGTCCTTACGCTCATGCTTGCGACTGCATCTAACTCTTCTAGGGTGGAGATTTCTCTCCTTCCTCTTCCAGCTCAATTCAATCAGGAGGATCTATGCGATTCCTGAAAATCGTTTCACTTATGCTGGGATGTCTACTGCTTTGCGTGATGTTGAGTCCGCCGGTGAACTCAAGCGAGTGGGACAAGAAAGTCATCGTGACCTTTGATCAGGATACGGAGATTCCCGGACTCGTTCTGCCCGCGGGGACCTACGTGTTTAAGCTGGCGCCGGTCAACTCCAGCCGGAACATCGTGCAGGTGTGGGATGCAGACGAGACACAGCTCTACTCGACCCTCATCACCGCTCGTGAATACGCTACCGAAACCCCAGACACAGCGTATTTCTTGCTGGACACCAGCCAGGAGGGATATCCCCCCGCCATCGTGAGCTGGTTTTACCCCGGTGAGAACATGGGCTGGTCGTTCATTTATCCGCGAGCTCCGGAACCCGTAGAGGAATAGGCAGCGCGACGAAGAAAACCCCTCGCCAGACAGACATTCTGCCTTCTCCAAAACAGAGGCTTTGTTCCCGGTGAACAGGGCCTCCCTTGTTTTGTTGGCTGCTTGCCGAAGATGAGAAGATTACGGTCGTGGGCGAAAAAGACCATCGCTATCTGGAATTGACCCCCGAAAAAGGCGTTCCCATCAAGGCCTGGGTTAATGGCGTGCCGTTGGAAGACGCCGCGCGGAAGCAACTCCTGAATGTTTCGCGGCTGCCCTTTATCTTCAAGTGGGTGGCGGCCATGCCGGACGTGCACTGGGGCATTGGCGCCACGGTCGGCAGCGTCATTCCTACTAAAGGCGCGATCATTCCTGCGGCCGTTGGCGTGGACATCGGTTGCGGCATGATGGCCGTGCAAACGGATCTTAACGCGCGCGATCTGCCGGACAATCTGCACGCAATCCGCTCGGCGATCGAGGCCGCCGTGCCGCATGGCCGCACCAATCACGGCGGCTGCGGCGACGAAGGCGCCTGGCGCATCATTCCCGAACGCAACCTGAACGCCTGGGGCGAAAAACTCAAAGTGCGCTACGAAGCTATCCTCGAGAAGCATCCGAAACTCGACCGCGGCAATCACGCCAACCATCTGGGTACGCTCGGCACGGGAAATCATTTCATCGAAGTGTGCCTCGACGAAAGCGAAATGGTTTGGTTCATGCTGCACAGCGGCTCCCGCGGCGTCGGCAATCGCATGGGCAGCTATTTCATCGAACTCGCCAAGCGCGACATGGAACACCTCCTCGGGGATCTACCGGATAAGGACCTCGCATATCTGAAAGAAGGCACCGAACATTTCGACGATTACGTGGAAGCCGTCGAATGGGCGCAGGACTTCGCGCGCACCAATCGCGACCTGATGATGGAACAAATCGTCGAAGCGGTGCGCAACTCCGGCCGAGTCCGTCCCTTCACCGCGCACTTGCAGGCCATCAACTGCCATCACAACTACGTCGCTCGCGAACACCACTATGGCCGGGATATTCTGGTGACTCGCAAAGGCGCAGTCCGTGCCCGTGAAGGCGATCTCGGCATCATACCCGGCAGCATGGGCGCGCGTTCCTACATCGTCCGGGGCAAGGGCAATCCGGAGAGTTTTATGAGCTGCAGCCACGGCGCCGGCCGCGCCATGTCCCGCGGCGAGGCGAAGCGGCGTTTCACCATCGAGGATCACAAGCACATGACCGAAGGCGTCGAGTGCCGCAAGGACGCCGGCGTGATTGACGAAACCCCGGCGGCCTACAAATCGATTGATGCAGTGATGGCTGCGCAAAGCGACCTGGTCGAAATCGTGCATACCTTTAAGCAAGTGGTTTGCGTGAAGGGATAACCACTGAATGAGTCACCCATCATTTCAGGGCCGGAAATTCGCCGTTCGCTGCACATCTAAACCTCGCAAAATCAATGCGTTGATTCCGCACGCGCCCCGGTGCTACTCTTTTTAAGGAAGAGTCTGCTTTGCCTCCGGCATGTAGGCCTTAGGGGCGCTCGCCCCTCCCAAAAGATGAAGAGATAAGAGGAGAATACGTTTTGAGCGATGCACACATGCGCAACTTTCTGTTCACTTCCGAATCCGTGACAGAAGGCCACCCGGATAAGATTGCCGATGCCATTTCCGATTCGGTGCTCGATGAAGTCATGCGCCAGGACCCCAAGGGCCGGGTCGCCTGCGAAACCCTGGTGACCACCGGCCTGATCGTGGTCGCCGGTGAAATCACAACCTCCGCGCACGTCAATTACGACGGACTCGCCCGCGAAACCGTCCGCCAGATTGGCTACGACAACGCCCAGTACGGATTTGATTCCAACACCTGCGCCGTGGTCTGCACCGTGAAGCGCCAGTCGCCCGACATTGCCATGGGCGTGGACACCGGCGGCGCCGGCGACCAGGGCCTGATGTTCGGCTTCGCCTGCGACGAAACCGAAGAACTCATGCCCATGCCCATCCAACTCGCCCACCGCCTCACGCAGCGCCTCTCCGAAGTTCGCAAGTCCGGCAAAGTCAATTTCCTTCGTCCCGATGGCAAATCCCAGGTCACCGTTGAATATCGTGACGGCAAGCCTAACCGCGTGGATTGCGTCGTCATCTCCACCCAGCACAGCGATGCGGTTTCAAACGAAGAGCTCCACAAGGCGGTGATAGAGCACGTCATCAAGCCCATCATTCCCGCCAGAATGCTGGATGCGAAAACCAAGTTCCACATCAACCCGACCGGCCGTTTCGTCATCGGCGGCCCCATGGGCGACGCGGGCCTGACCGGCCGCAAGATTATCGTAGACAGCTATGGCGGTTACAGCCGGCACGGCGGTGGCGCCTTCTCCGGCAAGGATCCTTCGAAAGTGGACCGCTCTGCCTGCTACATGGCGCGGTACATTGCCAAGAACATCGTGGCCGCGGGCCTCGCGAAACGCGCCGAAGTACAACTCGCTTACGCCATTGGCGTGGCCGAACCGGTTTCCGTGATGGTGGAAACCTTCGGCACCGGCGCGATTCCCGAAGAGAAAATCACCGAAATCGTTCGCCGGAATTTTCCGCTGACGCCAAAGGCGATCATCGAAACTCTCGACCTGCGCCGTCCGGTTTACAAGGCCACCGCCGCATACGGCCACTTCGGCCGCAGCGGTGCGGGCTTCACCTGGGAGAAGACCGACCGCGCCGACGCTTTGCGCAAGGCCGCGGGACTCGGCGCCGCCGTCGAAGCGGTCGCGCGCAGTTAGTTTCGCGTGCGCTGCAGTCGCCGAACGCAATTTTCATTTCAACGGCAAGTGAGTCCCCCTTCGCTGGGAGTAGTGTCCAAGAGCAATCAACCGCCCTGCAGGCGCAAATTCTAAATCGCAAGGAGTCCAGGAATGGCTACGGCAGAACTCAAGAAAGGCGACGTAAAGGATATCGCGCTGGCCGATGCGGGCAAGCGCAAGATCGAATGGGCCGCGCAGCAGATGCCCGTACTGCAGTCGATTCGCAAGCGCTTCATCAAGGAACAGCCGCTGAAAGGCCTGCGCATTTCCGCGTGCCTGCACGTCACCAGCGAAACCGCGAACCTGATGATCGCGCTGCGCGACGGCGGCGCCGACGCCGTGCTTTGCGCTTCGAATCCGCTTTCCACGCAGGATGAGGTCGCCGCCTCACTGAACCGCGATTACAACATTCCCACCTACGCCATCAAGGGCGAGGACAACGAAACCTATTACCAGCACATGAAGTCGGCGCTGGAGCACAAGCCGCAATTCACCATGGATGACGGATGCGACCTCGTCACCATGCTGCTCACCAAGCGACAGGACCTGGTCGGAAACGTCATCGCCGGCACCGAGGAAACCACCACCGGCGTGATTCGCCTGCGCGCCATGGCCAAGGACGGCACGCTGAAATATCCGATCATTGCCGTGAACGACGCGATGACCAAGCACTTCTTCGATAACCGCTACGGCACTGGCCAGTCCACGCTCGACGGCGTGATTCGAGCTACCAATGTGCTTATCGCCGGGCTCAAAGTGGTGATTGCCGGCTATGGCTGGTGCGGCCGCGGCGCGGCCATGCGCGCCAAGGGACTCGGCGCCGACGTCATTGTCACGGAAATCGATCCCGTCAAGGGTATCGAAGCCGTGATGGACGGCTTCCGCGTGATGCCTATGGCCGATGCGGCGAAAGAAGGCGACGTCTTCATCACCGTCACCGGCAACAAGAACGTCATTCGTCGCGAGCACTTCGAAGTGATGAAGGGCGGCGCGATAGTCTGCAATTCCGGCCACTTCAACGTGGAAATTGAGATTCCTTCGCTCGAAGCGCTTTCCAGCGGGAAGAAGGAAGTTCGTCCGCTGGTGGACGAATTCCAGCTGAAAGACGGCCGCAAGATCTACCTCATCGCCGAAGGCCGCCTGGTGAACCTCGCCACCGCCGAAGGTCACCCCGCCTCGGTAATGGACATGAGTTTCGCGAATCAGTCGCTGGCCGCGGAATATCTTGTCAAGCATCACAAGGAACTTAGGCCGCAGGTGTACGTCGTGCCCGAGCATCTCGATCGCGAAATCGCGCGCCTGAAGCTCGAATCCATGGGCCATCGCCTCGACAAGCTCACCGCCGAGCAGGAGCAGTACCTCGCCTCCTGGCAAGAAGGCACGTAAGCCGAAGCATTTCTAGAGCGTGTTATCTTATTGGGGCGTCTCAAAGCATCGAGGCGCCCCAAAATGTTTTTGGATGCGTGAAAATTCCACCAAATCACTCCTGGAAACCTGTAACGCAAAAGGCGACTCTTTTCGCTTATGCTGGGCTCCTTTGTGTGCCGGTTGAGCGTTGGACGGTGCCGCAGTCGACTCTTTTTCCGCAGTCGCAGCATGGTTTTTCGGGTTGCGACAGCGCAATTCCGCTTGCTTGCGGATTTCCTTTGAAGGCGAAGTAGCAGGCGGACAGCTATTTACGCGCGAGTTCGGCGTTGACATGCTCTTTCGCTTAAATCCCGAGCAGGCCGCCGGAGGCTGGTTCATCGAAGTGGTTCCGAAAAATCCCAGCGCTGATAGCTCGCTGGAATACGTGTGGGTTGTCACTCCACCGTATCACTTTGGCAATCAGCGGTACCTTGACACCAGCTACGGCATTCCTGCGCGAGAAGCTGTTAAAAAGTCGCCACGAGAATTCAACTTCGTTCTAGACGAGAAACAGTACAAAGAAGCAGCGCGCCTGGTCCCCTCGACGATAAAAGACCTCAAGAGGAATTGGAAAAAGAGGGTGAGGAAGCTGTGGCCGCGTTAATGAGTTTTCCTGTGGCCACGGGACGCCTGTCGATTTTAGACTCGCGCGTCAAAGATCCGGCTAGCAAGGATGATGTTGGCTCTATCGAGTGGATTAAGTTTAAAGTAGAGTTGCGCGTGCCATGCAGCTTTTCGGTCGTAGCCGGAACGGGAAGAGTCACAGTGGATTCGTCGGCCTGCAATGCGCCGCACGCAACGAAATAAAAGGTTGCCTGGATGTACGACTGGATCGATCGAGCTTTAGAGACTGCTCGCCTGCGCGGCGCGACCTACGCCGACGTGCGCGTCATGCACCTGCGCCAGCGCGACCTGACCACCAAGGGTGGGGAAGTGGGCACGCTGGGCCAAAGCGAATCCATCGGCCTGGGCATCCGTGTGGTCGTCAACGGCGCGTGGGGATTTGCCTCCACTGACCAGCTCACTCGCGATGGCGTTGCCGCTTGTGCCGTGCACGCCGTGGCTATCGCCAGGGCTTCCGCGCTGGCGAAAAAAGAAGACGTGCAGCTTGCTCCCGAAGCCGCTTACGTCGACAGTTGGCTGGCGCCTTGCCAGAAAGATCCCTTCGAAATTCCCCTTGAAGCGCAACTCGATCTTTTGCTGAAAGCCGACGCCGCGATGCGCGCGGTCAAAGGCGTAACCCTCAGCGAAACCGACATGCAGTTCCGTAAAATCGATTCCTGGTTCGCCTCCAGCGCCGGCTCGAAAATTCATCAGCGCCGCGTGCACTCCGGCTGCGGCATTGTGGCCACTTCGTTCAAGGGCGATGCGATTCAGAAGCGCTCGTATCCCAACAGCTTCGGCGGGCAGCATATCCTTGGCGGCTACGAACTCATCGAAGCCATGGACCCGCTGCGCCACGCGCCGCAAATCGCCGAAGAAGCCGTCGCGCTTCATTCCGCCGTGCAGTGCCCCGAAACCCGCACCACGCTGATTCTCGGCGGCAGCCAGCTCGGCCTGCAGATTCACGAATCCGTCGGGCATCCCATCGAACTCGACCGCGTGCTGGGCCAGGAAGCAAATTTCGCGGGCACGAGTTTTCTCACTCTCGATCAGTTGAATCGCCTGCGATACGCCTCGCCGATTGTGAATGTCGTCGCAGACGCCCGCATCGCGCACGGTCCGGGCCTCGGCACTTTCGCGTATGACGACGAAGGCGTCCCCGCGCAGCGCATCGACATCATCAAGGACGGCGAATTCCGCGGCTATCTTTCCAGCCGCGAGACTGCGCACTTGATCGGCTTGCGGCGCTCCGGCGGCACGATGCGCACCGAAAGCTGGAACCGCCTGCCCATGATTCGCATGACCAACATCAGTCTTTTGCCCGGCTCCTGGACGCCGGAAAACCTTATCGCCGACACCGACGACGGCATTTACATGGACACAAACCGTTCCTGGTCCATCGACGACCGCCGCTACCAGTTCCAGTTCTCCACCGAAATCGCCTGGGAAATCAAAGGCGGCAAAAAGACGCGCATGCTGAAAAATCCCAGCTACAGCGGCATCACCACCGAATTCTGGAACTCCTGCGACGCCATCTGCGACGCCGATCACTGGGTGCTTTGGGGCACGCCAAATTGCGGCAAGGGCCAGCCCATGCAGACCATGGGCACCGGCCATGGCGCGTCGCCGGCACGCTTTCGCAATGT
>Ga0066388_100002618_pt1 | contig 11129 bp, 6 predicted proteins | sample PanSoiMetaGPlot6_FD_64539 | JGI IMG/M metagenome (GOLD analysis project Ga0066388, IMG submission 64539) | Tropical forest soil microbial communities from Panama analyzed to predict greenhouse gas emissions - Panama Soil - Plot 6 (Hybrid Assembly) | ecosystem: Environmental > Terrestrial > Soil... | reverse complement strand
GCCAGCCCGCGGAAGAACAGCGCGCCGCCGCCGCCGAGCATCGCCAGGATGGCCTCGTGCACCGGCGTCATCGTGATCTCGCCGGGCGGCGGCAGCAGCAGCGGAGCCGACTCAGCGGGCGCCAGGACGAGCCAGCCGTCGCCGCCGGGCAGCGCGCCAGCGCCGGCCCAGACCACGTCTCCGGCAGCGGTCAGTTCGTCGAGCATGGCCGGTGCGTAGCCGGGCGCGCGGGTGGGGAGTATCAGCGACTCAAGCGCCGCGGCAGGAACCGCCGCGCCGGCGAGTTGTTCGACGACGGAGTAGACCGCTTCAGGTCCGGCGACCCGGCCGCCCCGCGAGCGCGCACCCGCCCGCGACACGGCCCAGCTTCGGGAGGCGTCCGGCCCGATATTGGCGTGCACGGCGTCCTGCCAGGCGGGCAAGAACGCGGCAAGCACCTGGCCGGGCACCGGCTCTGCCTCGTGCCTGAGCTTGGCCAGCGAGCGCCGCTTGAGCAGTTGCAGCACACTGGTGTCGCACCATTGCGGCGACAGCAGGCTCGCGAGGAACTCGCCCTCGACGATGCGGCCATTGGCCGACAGCCTCGCCAGCGTCCCGATCACGACGGCGACGCCGAGGCCATACCGGTGCGCGACGTCAACCGCGGTGAACGGGCAATGTGTCCGCGCGTATCGCGCGACGAGGTCGCCGAGCGGATCCGGCAGCGGTTCGGTGAAGGCGGCAGGTACGCCTGTCGGCAGGGCGGCCCCGAGCGCGTCGCGCAGCCTCCCCGCGTCCTCAATCGCCGCGAATCGCGGCTCGCCCGCGATCCTGACCTCGATGATCCTGCGCTGGGCGGCGAGTTCGGCGATCCAGCCGGCCGTGGCTTCGCGCTCGGTGCAGCGTTCAGCGATTTCGCCTGCGGACAGCGGGCCGATCTGCCTGATCATGTCCGCGAGCTGCTCGATCGACGCGGCTTGCCGACCGGGCGACAGGCGCTGCAGGTCTCGCTCGGAGTCGGAGACGACCTGCGGGTCGAGCAGTTCCCTGAGGTCGGCTTCCCCGAGAAGCTCGGCCAGGAGTGCCGAGTCAAGCGCGAGCGCCTGGGCGCGGCGCTCGGCGAGCGGAGCGTCGCCCTCGTACATGAACGCGCCGATGTAGCGGAATAGCAGGGAGCGCGCGAAAGGTGAGCCAGTGGGCGTCTCGACCTCGACCATCCTGACCCGTCGCCCCGACAGGTTGCGCATGAGCCCCACCAGCGCGGGGACGTCGAACACGTCCTGCAGGCACTCGCGCATTGTCTCCAGCACGATGGGGAAGCTGCCGTATCCGCTGGCGACCGCCAACAGCTGCGCAGCGCGCTGGCGCTGCTGCCACAGCGGTGAGCGGCGGCCAGGCTGGCGGCGCGGGAGCAACAGGGCGCGTGCAGCGCATTCGCGGAATCTGGACGCGAACAGGGCTGACGAGCCGAGCTCGGCCGTGACGAGCTGCTCAACCTCGTCGGGATCCAGCAGAGCAAAGCCGGCCGGAGGCGGATCGTCCGCGTCAGGAACCCTGATCACGATCCCGTCGTCGGTGTACATGGCCTGGATGTCCATGCCGCCGTATCGCTCGCGCAGCCTGGCCGCGATCGCGAGCGACCACGGCGCGTGCACCTTGGCCCCATACGGGCTGTGCAGGATCAGCCGCCAGTCGCCTAGTTCATCGCGGAACCGCTCGAGAACCAGGGTCCTGTCGTCGGGCAGGTAGCCAGTCGCCTCGAGCTGGCTCGACAGGTAGGCGAGCAAGTTTGACGCGGCCAGCCGGTCGAGCCCGGCGCTGCTCAGCTTGGCTGCCGCAGCCTCGGGGTCGGCGGCGCCGAGCTCGCGGCAGTACGCGCCGATCGCCCGGCCGAGCTCGGCGGGGCGGCCAGGCGCGTCACCGTGCCAGAACGGGAGTTTTCCAGGTTGTCCAGGCGCAGGCGAGACGATCACCTGGTCAGCCGTGATGTCCTCGATCCGCCACGAGCTCGCGCCAAGCACGAACACGTCGCCGACCCGAGACTCGTAAACCATCTCCTCGTCAAGCTCGCCGACCCGGCGCGAGTGGCGGCCGCTCGTGTCTGCCGCACCGGCCAGGAACACGCCGAACAGGCCGCGGTCGGGGATCGTGCCGCCGCTGGTGACCGCGATCCGCTGGCTTCCTGGCCGGCCGCGCAGAGTCCCTGTTGCCCGGTCCCAGACCAGCCTGGGCCGCAGGCCAGCGAACTCCTCGCTCGGATAGCGGCCGGCCAGCATGTCAAGCACGGCCTCGAGAACCGGCCTGGTCAGTCCGCTGAACGGGGCTGCCCGCCGGACGAGGGCGTGCACTTCATCGACGCTCCAGTCGTCCATCGCAGTCATCGCGACGATCTGCTGGGCAAGCACATCGAGCGGGTTGCGCGGCATCCGCAGCTCTTCGATCTGGCCGGCCCGCATCCGGCCTGCCACCACCGTCGCCTGTACCAGATCGCCCTGGTATTTCGGGAAGATCACGCCACGCGAGATGTCCCCGACATTGTGCCCGGCGCGTCCGGTCCGCTGCAGGCCGCTCGCCACCGACGGCGGTGATTCGACTTGGATAACAAGATCGACGGCACCCATGTCGATGCCGAGTTCGAGGCTCGAGGTGGCCACGACTGCGGGGAGCCGCCCGGCCTTCAGCGCTTCCTCGATCTGTGCTCGTTCCGCCCGCGAGACCGAGCCATGATGGGCACGGGCCATCACCGGCACGCTGATGTTATCCGGGTCGGCGCCCGCGAGCTCGGCTCGTTCGACAGCCCGTTCGGCCGCCAGCTCGTTGAGCCGGGCACAGAGCCGCTCAGCGAGACGCCGAGAGTTAGCGAACACGATCGTCGACCGGTGCCGCTCGATCGCATCGAGTACCTCGGCCTCGACATGCGGCCAGATGGAGTTTGAGCGGGCCTGCTCGCCCGGCAGCCCCTCCTCCGTAGCGCCAGCTGGGTTGCCGATCCCGGCCGGACCGGGCAGCTCGGTGGGCCCGATGATCGAGCCGCGCCGTGCGGGCAGCTCGGCGCCGCCCGCGCCGACGTCGGACATGTCCTCAACCGGCACCACGATCTTTAGGTCAAGCCGTTTCTCGCTCGGCGGAGCTGCGATTGTCACCGGCAGCGCGCCGCCCAGGAACGAGGCAACCTCCTCGGGCGGCCTGACGGTCGCGGAGAGCCCGATCCGCTGGGCAGGCCGTATCTTGCCCGGATTGGCGTCGCGTAGCGCGTCAAGTCGCTCGAGCGACAACGCCAAGTGCGCGCCTCGCTTGCCGCCAGCCAGCGCATGCACCTCGTCGACGACCACCGTCTCGATACCGCGCAAGCCTTCCCTTGCTCGCGACGTCAGCAGCAGGAATAGCGACTCGGGTGTTGTGATCAGAATGTCTGGTGGCTTGCTCGCTAGCTGGCGCCGCTCGTCGGCGGCAGTATCACCGGTGCGCACGCCGACCCGGATCGGCGGTTCAGGCAGCCCCATGCGCCGCATCGCCTGGCCTACGCCAGCCAGCGGAGAGCGCAGGTTCCGCTCGATGTCCACGGCGAGCGCCTTGAGCGGCGAGATGTACAGCACCCGGCAACGTTTCGCCGCATCGGCCGGGGTTGGTTCGGTGGCCAGCTTGTCGATCGCCCACAAGAATGCGGCCAGCGTCTTGCCGGACCCGGTCGGCGCGACGACCAGCACGTTCTCGCCATTGCCGATGGCATTCCAGGCCTCCGCCTGAGCGGGGGTCGGCTCGGCGAAGGCAGCACGGAACCAGGACGCTGTCGGCTCGCTGAAACCGGCCAGCGCGCCAGTTGCGGCACCCGTTTCGTACCCTGGCGCTGCGCGTACGGACATGACTCCATACTGCCGTGAACCACCGACAGTCCGAGCCGCGCCATCGTGACCGTGAGGCGGCCTAGTGCACTTGTGAAGCGTCGGTCGTCGGCGCGATGGTCGGCCATGGGCGCAGCTGCTCGATCTGAGCGGCGAGGCTGAGCAGCGTGATCTCGGCATCGGGCCCGCCAACGAGCTGGATCCCGATCGGCAGGCCGTCGGCGTCCTGTCCGAAGGGCACGGACGCCGCGGGAAGGCCGGCGATGTTCCACGGCGGCGTGTAGATCCAGTTCGCCACGCCGAGCATTGTCCTTATCCAGCCATTGCCGTCCCAGGTTCCGACCGGGAAGGCGCCGCGGGTCAAGGTCGGCGTCAGCAGGACGTCGTAACGCTTGAACCATTCAACCGCATATCGGGCGAACCGGTCAGCAGAAGCCGGGCGTGCTCGCTTCGACAAGCGCCCGCCCAGCCTGGTCATCCGCTGCGTTCGCGGTTCGAGCGCTGTGTGGTCGAGGCCATCGGCGTCTTGCGCGATGCCGGCCAGCCAGCGGCTGTTGAACCGAAGCCCGAGCGTCGGCGGATAGCCGGGCGACTGCGAGATGAGTTCGTGGCCGGCCTGGCGCAGCAAGCTCGCCACCTGCTCCAGCGCGTCCCGCACGGCCGGAACGGGCTTCGCGCCGATCAGCGGATGGCGGGCCGAGAACGCGATCCGCAGCGGCCGCTCAGGCAGCCGCGGATTGGCGTACTTGGTCTTTCCCGCCAGGACGTCAAGCATGAGCGCGGCGTCGGCCACCGTCCTGGCGAGCGGGCCGAACGCGGACAGGCCAAGCCAGTGCTCGCTCCGGCCGCCAGGAAGCGGGACGAGCCCGGGCGCGGGTTTGAGCCCGAAGAGCCCGCAGCACGCGGCCGGGATCCTGATTGATCCGCCGCCGTCCGAGCCGAGCGCGAGCGCTGCCATCCCCGCGGCGACTGCGGCGGCTCCGCCGCCGGTCGAGCCGCCCGGCGTCCGGCCGCGGTCCCATGGGTTCCTGCTGGCAGCGCCGGCCGCCGGCTCGGTGAACGGCCAGATCGCGAGTTCGGGCAGCTGTGTCTTGCCGATGACGACGCAGCCTGCTGCGCGGAGCCGAGTCACAAGCTCATCGTCGGCCGCGGCCGGCTGGGGTGATGTCGCCGCCGACCCTGCCCTGGTCGGCTCGCCCGCGACGTCGACGTTGTCCTTGATTGCCACTGGCACTCCGGCAAGCGGCAGCTCGGCAAGGTCGGCGCGCTCGGCCAGCGCAGCCGCTTCGGCCATGGCCTCGTCGGCGCGGATGACCTGGAACGCCCGGATCGCGGGGTCGAGAGCGGCGATGCGCTCGAGGTGGGCGCTGACCACATCAGCCGGACTGGCAAGTCGTTGTCGCACCCGGTTCGCCATGTCCCGTGCGGACAGCGTGCACAAGTCGCCGCCGGTCAATGGCGTTCGGTCGTCCATCCGCGCCTCCACAGACTGCTGTGTGATCTGTCCTGATAGGTAGCAGTACTCAATCACTCTTGAGTAGCGGGACCGATTCGGGCCGCCTTGTCGGCCGATTAGGGTCGCGGCATGAGCGACATCCACCGGTCCAGCGGAGTCATCAAATGGTGGGCGATGATTGTGGTCGGCACCGTCGTGGCCCTGCTGATCGCTTGGCTCAGCAGTCTCGCCGGAGTATCGCTGAGCACGGTGCTATCGATCGGCGCAGGCGCTGCTGCACTCGCGTGGCTGATCGTGCTCGTAGCGGTTCCGTGGAACCTCTACTTCGCGGCCCGCCGTGCGGTCACGGGAATGGCCCTCTCCCGCGCGCGCGGCATCGACGTCCGGCCGGCGCACGAGGCCGAGGCCGGGCGGATCGCGCGGCGGATGCTCTGGTTCGCGCTTGGTGCTCACCTCATCACCGCTGCCGTCGCGGGCATCGCGACGTATTTCTCCCACGCGACAATCGGGTACTACTTCACGGTGTCCTACCTGCTGTCGGCCAGCTTCAGGCCGGCGGCAGCGTATTTCGCTCATCTCCGCGAGCGGATCAGCACGCTCTCGCGGGAGAGCCGGTATCCCCGCGAAGATGTCGTCTCGCTCCGCGAGAAGGCGGTAGGGCTGGAGAATTCCGTCGAGACCCTGAGGAAGGAGATGTGGGACTCGCAGAGCACCCTTGCCGATGATCTGCGCCGGACCGAAGCGAAGTTGGCGGACGGGATTCAGCACTCGAGGCAGGTCCTGACCGCCGAGCTGGCCAGGTTGCAGGATGCGCAGGTGGCCGACCGGGACGCAGCGCGTTCGCGCGATGACGAGCTCGGACGCCGGATCGACATGATGATCCGGCGGATCGACGAGACCTTGACCGGGCTCGGTGATCAGCAGGAGCTGCTCGTCGGCCTGCGCGCCCTGGTCCGGATGGTCCGGGCTGAGCCCGCCTCGCCGAGCTGACAGGGCCGTGCTGTCCGGTCAGCCCTGATCAGGCGCGTGTCGCCCTGGCCGACCTGATCAAGTCGGGCAGCTCGGCGGGCCAGATCGCCTCCGCGGTGGCGTCAAGCTCGGCCAGCGTCCACCATCGCCACGCAGCGATACCGTCTCGGGCGTGCATAGCCCCCACGCCTGTGATCTCCCGCTTCGGTTGGCTGGTTCTCGCGAGGAAGAACCGCTCGACCTGCCGCACGATGGCGTCGTCGTACTCCATCGTGTGCGTCCACTGGTGGATCTCGCCGAGCAGGACGATGTCGTGCCAGCCGGTCTCCTCGGTCAGTTCGCGAGCAGCGCCCGACGCGTAATCCTCGCCAGGGTTTAGCCCGCCGCCTGGTGTCGACCAATGGACGCCGTTGGGGGGCTCGTCGTCGTACCGCATCAGCAGGACCCGGTCGTCCGGATCCAGCAGAATCACCCTCCCGGCCGGCCTGATGCGCAGTTCAGGCTGCCGCGCTGCGTCCCGCTCCGCTGGCGCTGGACCCGCGTTGGGCTCATTGCGACCCGCGGGCGACATGCTTTCATTGTCCCAGAATGGTTGCGCTGGTCGGCCGTGCACGCTGGACCGGGCAGCGCCGCTGCACGCGGGAGTCCGATGCTTAAAGCGCGACGTGCGCGCGGAGGCGCAGATGCTCGGGCGATCGCCCACGCCGACGACATCGACATCCTGCGCTGGACCAGGGACATGGTCGCGCAGGTCGCACGGTTTGAGCCAGCGATGCAGGCGCTCAGCGACGCCGAACTGGCTGCTCAGACGGCGAAGCTGCGGGCCAGGCACGAGTCCGGCGAGAGTCTTGACGCGCTCCTGACCGCTGCCTTCGCAGCGGTCAGGGAGGCGGCCGTCAGGGCGCTAGGCCAGCGGCCCTTTGACTCGCAGGTCATGGGCGGGGCGGCCCTCCACCTCGGCAAGGTCGTCGAGATGCGCACCGGCGAAGGCAAGACCCTCGCTGCGACGATGCCCGCCTACCTGAACGCGCTCGCGGGCCACAGCGTGCATGTGCTGACCGCCAACGAGTACCTGGCCAGCCGGGACGCGGTCTGGATGACGCCCGTGTACCAGACCCTTGGCCTGCGAGTAGGTCTGCTGGCTGGAAGCTCTGCGGCCAAGCGGCGGACCGCGTACCTGGCCGACGTCACGTATGGGGTCGCGAGCGAATTCTGCTACGACTACCTGCGCGATCACATGGCCTGGGAGGTCGGCGAGCGCGTCCAGCGCGGCCTGCATTACGCGATCGTCGATGAGGCCGACCTGATCATGATCGACGATGCCAGGTCGTTGCCGATGATCACTAGCGATGCGGACTCGGCGGACGTGCCCGACGTCCCCTACAGCGCGCTCGCCGAGATCGCCGCGTCGCTGCGGCCTGGCGTCCACTACACGGCCACGCCGCACCGGGCGGAGGTCGGGCTGACCGACGAGGGTGCCCAGGCAATCGAAGATTTGCTTGGAATCAGCAATCTTTATGAGTCGGCGAACCTGCTATGGGCCCATGGTCTGCAGAAAGCGCTCGAGGCCGCCGTCCTTTACCAGCGTGACCGGGACTACATCGTGTCGGGCAACGCCGTCCTGTTCGTCGACCCGGTGTCGGGCCGAGCGGAGCGACGGTCGTTTGCCGGCGGGTTGCAGCAGGCGATCGAGGCGAAGGAAGGCGTCGACGTGGGTCGTCCCAGCCGCACGCTCGCTGTCATCGCCATGAACGAGTATCTGAAGGAATACCAGCGGCTGGGGGCCATGACCGGAACTGCGGCGTCGGATGCCGCTTCCTATACGGCTATCTATGGGCTCAGCGTCGTGGTCATTCCCACCAATCGGCCGATGATCCGCGTCGATCACGCAGGGCCGTTCTATGCGACGTCTGCCGACAAGCTGGATGCCCTCGTCCAGCAGGCGGTGCGGCGGCAGGAGAGTGGTCAGCCGGTGCTCATTGGATCCGGGTCGATCGAGCAGTCAGAGATCATCTCGGGAATGCTCACGCAGCGCGCGATCAGTCATGAGGTCCTGACCGCGAAAAACAATGAGCGGGAGGCCGAGATCATCGCGGACTCGGCCCAGATGGGTGCCGTGACCGTGATTGCCAGAATGGCCGGGCGGGGTGTCGACATCGTCCTGGGCGGGCCGCACGCCTCCGAGGTCGAACGCGAGCAGGTAGCGAACGTCGGCGGACTGTGCGTGCTCGGCGCCGAACGGTTCGCGAACCGGCGGCTCGAACTGCATCTGCGCGGTCGCGCCGGGCGGCAGGGTGACCCCGGCGAATCGGGGCTCTTCGCTTCGTTCGAAGACGACGCCGCCCTGACGCTCCTCGGCACCGCGAGCGCCGCTCGTAACCGTCGCATCCTGCTGGGAAAAGGCGGGATGCGAAGTCAGACCGCGTCTCGGGCCTTTGATCGTGCCCAGGCGAGCTGGGCGGCATCGGTTGCCGAGCACGTTCGCAAGCAGCTGGAGTTCGATGTCGTCCTGTCGGATCAGCGCCGCGACATCTATGCGGAGCGTCAGAAGGTCCTGACCACAGCCGACCTGTCGGACCGGATGAAGGCACTGACCGCGGAGCTAGCGGGCGCGGTCATTGATGAGGCCCTTGACGATAGCGGCAGCGTGGACGCGCGGGGATGCAAGGAGGCGCTGCTGCGCGTGTATCCAACGACTCTGAGCACGTCCGCGATCGCCAAGGCGGTAGCCGATAGGCAATCGGACCCGGACAGTGACGCGCTCGGCGCCATGATCCGGGCCGACGTCGCTAGGGCATATGCGCTGCGGGAGGTGCAGATCGGCGCGGCGACGATGCGCAGTCTCGAGCGTGCGGTCAGCCTGCGGGCCATCGACGCGCACTGGCAAGACCACCTGGGGGAGATGGAAGCGCTTCGCGACGGCATAGGCCTGCGGGCCATCGGGGGCAGGTCCCCGCTTGCCGAGTACCGGCGGGAGGCTGACTTGCTCCTGCGCCAGATGCGCCGGGACCTCCGTGCCGACGCGGTCCGGACCTTGTTCAGCGTCAAGCTTGAGCTTGCGCCGCCCAAGACGAAGGCCTGAAGCCCGGTGGCGACCCCCAGATCCGGGCGAGTCCGGTGCAGCTGATCGAGGTCAGCATGACTGGCGTCCGGTCGGCTGCCATCACACTGCAACGGCCGGACACGCCGCTGCGCTTCCTCCTCCTTCCGATGCTCCATCTCGGCACCGCCGACTTTTATCGCGACGTGACCAGTCAGCTCGCTCGCTGCCAGGTGATCGTCACCGAAGGCGTCGGAGGCGACTCGATACTGACGCGTGCACTCACGCTCGCATACCGGACACCTGGCCGGAGCACACGGCTCGGTCTCGTCGTCCAGGATTTCGACTGCCGCGCGCTGGCAAGTGCCGGAGCGCAAATCGTCAGGCCGGATCTCACCAGCGAGCAGGTCAGGCGCGGCTGGCGGACCGTGCCGTTGGTGCAGCGTCTCGCGGTGCTCACACTCGTACCCCTGTTCGCCATCGCGTTGAGGCTCTTCGGGAGCCGGAGGGTCCTTGCCCGCTATCTCGGCACCGACGACCTGCCCACTGTCGAGGACCACGCGGCGCGGGAGGCATTCCCCGCGCTGACGAAATTCATCGTCGACGACCGCGACCAGCTACTAGTCAACACGCTGATCTCGATCCTGGCCACGTGCGCCGCCGAGCCAATTCTGGTCGGTGTCGTCTACGGGGCCGAGCACATGATCGCGACCGTCCGGGAGCTAGCGACCCATGGATACCGGCCGCGACGGGCCGAATGGCTGACCGTCTTCGACTTCGACTAGGCGCCGGCGAGTGGCTGACAGTTTGGTTATGGCTAGGCCGCGCGGGCAACCGGAGCGCGGTTGGTCCGGTACCGGTCGATGATGAGTGCGGCGACGGCCGGGTGGTCACCGAGCGGAGCGGTCACCCAGTCCGCTCCGCTCTGGGCCAGCCGGTCGTGGAACTCCCCGGGAGCGAGCAGGTAGGTCGCGACAGCTACGGGGCGGCCAGTCTGCGCCCGCAGATCCGCTACCGCGTCGCTGACGGTGGGCCTGCCCGTGGCGGCGTACCCGGCGACGACCGGGACGCCGAGTTCGTCCGCCAGCAAGTTCGCCTGGGTCTGAACCTCGTCCGCGGCCTGCGGATCGGTTGACCCGGCGGCCGCGAGTACAACCGGCGTCGCCTCCGGCACCCCGGCCTCTCCCAGCCGACTGGCCAAGGCTGTGACAAGCAACGGATCTGGCCCGAGCGGGCCAGCGACCCGTGGGCCAGATCCGCTCGCCGTGATCGCGGTGTCGATCGCGGTGGCCGCACCGGCGATGTCGGTTGTCAGGTGATAGCCGGTCGAGAGCAGCAGCGGCACGATGACGATGTCAGGGCCGGTGACGTCGAGTGCGTCGGTCAGGCTCGGCTCTGCATGCTGGACGAAGGCCACCTGGACGTCGAGCACCGGTGCGAGCCGCTCGACCTGGCGAGCCAGCGCGCGGATCGTCGCCGTCGCCGCCGGGTGCCTGCTGCCGTGCGCCACAGCCAGCAGCGTTGGTCCGTTCATGCCGCACCTCGCTCGAGTCGCTCGCGGAGCCCGACCACATCACCGATGACCACCACGGCGGGCGGCCTGACCTCGCGCCTGGCCGCGTCGGCAGCGACGTGCTCGAGGGTGGAGATCAGCACCTGCTGGGTCGGCAGCGTCCCGTCCCTGATCACCGCGACCGGGGTGGAGCCTGCCCGGCCGCGTTTGATCAGCTCACTGCTGATCGCTTCCAGATGGGCGACGGCCATCAGGAGCACCAGCGTTCCCGGCCCAGTGGCGAGCGATTCCCAGTCCACGCTCGCCCCCGGCATGGACGGGTCGAGATGG
>Ga0066388_100002617_pt1 | contig 11133 bp, 10 predicted proteins | sample PanSoiMetaGPlot6_FD_64539 | JGI IMG/M metagenome (GOLD analysis project Ga0066388, IMG submission 64539) | Tropical forest soil microbial communities from Panama analyzed to predict greenhouse gas emissions - Panama Soil - Plot 6 (Hybrid Assembly) | ecosystem: Environmental > Terrestrial >... | reverse complement strand
CCGTCGGGTTGTTGGCGCCGGAGGGCACGGGCACGGCGGCGCCGATGCCGTCGGCGTGTGACATCCCGCAGCTGGTGCGGGAGTTCGAGGCGGCCGGCCTCGACGTGGACTTCGAGCTCACCGGCGACCCACGCGCGCTGACGGCGTCGACGGGTCTCGGGCTCTACCGCGTCGCGCAGGAGTCGCTGGCGAACGTCGTGCGGCACGCGCCAGGCACGCGCACGAGCATGTCGCTCTTCATCGACGACGAGCGAGTCTCGCTGCACGTTCGGAACCAGCTGGCGGGGAGCGGCGGCAAGCCCGACACGGGTGGCGGGCTCGGCGTGCGCGGCATGCAGGAGCGCGCCACGCTGCTGGGCGGTGAGCTGCGAGCGGGCCCCGACGGCGACTCGTGGTGCGTCGACGTGGAGCTCCCACGCGTGCTCGAGACGGCATGACCAGGGTCCTGCTCGTCGACGACCAGCCGCTGGTGCGCGAGGGCCTGCGCCGCATCCTGCACCCGGACGAGGGGTTCGAGGTGGTGGGGGAGTGCGACGACGGCGCCGGCGTCGACGATGCCGTGGTCCACCTGCGGCCGGACGTCGTCGTGATGGACGTGCGCATGAAGGACGTCGACGGCGTCGAGGCGACGCGGCGCCTGCGCGAACGGCCGGACGCGCCACCCGTCCTCGTCCTCACGACCTTCGACGACGACGAGGTCCTCTCGGGCGCGCTGCGCGCCGGCGCGGCCGGGTTCGTGCTCAAGGACGCGCCGGGCGAGGAGCTCATCCGGTCCGTGCGCACCGTCGCCGGAGGCGACGCCTGGCTCGACCCCGCCGTCACCGAGCGCGTGCTCGCCGCCTACCGGTCGTCCGCGCCGGACCAGAACGGCGCCGCCTCCGACCGCATCGCCGAGCTCACTCCACGCGAGCGCGACGTGCTGCGCCTCGTCGGCCGGGGCGCGAGCAATGCCGAGATCGCCGAGTCCCTGTTCGTGAGCGAGGCGACGGTGAAGAGCCACATCGGCCACATCTTCACGAAGCTCGACCTGCGAGACCGCGCCGCCGCCATCGTCTTCGCCTTCGACCACGGTCTCGTCGCGCCCGGCGGCTGACCCTCAGCCCGCCCGGAGCGCGCGCAGCCGGTCCACGACGGCGGGGAACGCGTCGAGGAAGGCGTCGACGTCCTCGGGCGCGGAGCTCCAGCCGACGCTGACGCGCAGCGAGTGGTCGGCGTCGACGCCCATCGCGGCGAGGATCGGTGACGGCTCGAGCGCCTCGCTCGAGCACGCCGACCCCGAATGGACCGCGACGCCGCGCTGGTCGAGACCGAGGAGGATCGGCTCGGCCTCGACGCCCTCGACGCCAAGGCAGACGAGCTGCGGCACCCGGTCAACCGGGTCGCCGTACTGCTCGACGCCGCCGACGCGCGCCGGCGCCTCCTGCGCCACCCGTTCGGTGAGCTCGCGCTGCGGGCGGGCCTCGGCGGCGAGCGCGTCGCCGGAGGCCAGCTCGGCGGCGGCGACGCCGAAGCCCACCATGGCCGGGACGTCCTCGAGGCCACCTCGCCGGGCGCGCTCCTGCGCGCCGCCGACGACGAACGGCGGCAACCGCAGACCCCGACGGACGAGTAGTGCACCGGCACCCTTGGGCCCACCGAACTTGTGCGCGCTCACCGAGCAGAGGTCTGCGCCGAGCGCGCTGAAGTCGACCGGGAGATGCCCGGCCGCCATGCATGCGTCGACGTGCACGAGAACGCCGTGCTCCCGGCCCGCCGCCGCGACCTCACCCGCGGGCTGGATCGTGCCGACTTCGTGGTTCGCGAGCTGCACGGTCACGAGGGCGGTCTCGGGACGGACCGCATCGAGCACCTCGGCCGCGTCGAAGCGGCCCCGGCGATCGACGCCGACGACGGTGACGTCGGCACCGCTGCGGTTGCACGCGTCGAGGACGGCCGAGTGCTCGACGGCAGTCGTGACGATGTGCCGTGCCTCCTCCGCCCGGGTCAGCGCGCCCCACACCGCGGTGTTGACGGCTTCCGTCCCGCCGGCGGTGAACACGACCTCGCGTGGGCGCGCCCCGAGCAGGGCCGCGACCCGCTCGCGGGCGTCTTCGAGCGCGACGCGGGTCACGCGCCCCTCGGCGTGCAGCCGGCCGGGGTCGGCGTGGTGGTCGCGCAGGAACGGCAGCATCGCCTCGAACGCGGCCGGGCGCAGTGGTGACGTGGAGGCGTGGTCGAGGTACGCGCGCCGCACGGAGGCGTCAGACGCGGGCGACGCAGTGGTCGTCGCCGGCCGGGCGGCTCTCGGTGAACAGCGGGCGCGTCTCGCCGTAGAGCCCGGCGAGCATGCCGCGGATCATCCCCCGGTCGACCGAGCAGACCACGTGCGGGTACTTCTTCGCCGCGTCACCGAACGGGCACTGCTCGGAAACGATCCGGAGCGACCCGCCGCTCGCCTCGGCGTGGGCAGCGAAGCCGTGGGCGGTGAGCGCGTCGGCAACGGTCGCCAGCGCGGCACGCACAGAGCGGTGGCCCGCGTTCGCGTCGTTCGTCTCGGGCGTCATGCGGGCGGCGATCGCGAGGCCGTAGTCGTACCCGACCTCCTCGGCCATCGCCGCCGCCTGGTCGGGGTCGAGCAGCTCGAGCGAGCGGGCGAGCAGCGTCGCGAGGAGGTCGTCGCGACGGGGCGGGAAGTTCAGCGACGTGTCGAGCTCGCCGGCCCGGTACCGCTTCGAGGGCCGGCCGGCCGTCTCGTGGCGGGCGAGCTCGACGGTGAGGTAGCCGCCGGCGGTGAGCTTCTCGAGGTGGTGCCGGGCGACATTGGGGTGCAGGTCGAACCGCTCGGCCACCTCGGCGGCGGTGACCCCGTCGGCGCCGGCCCGCACGAACAGGTAGATGTCGCGCCGGGTCGGGTCCCCGAAGGCGCTCGTCACCGCGCTCACCGCGGCGCTGAACTCGTCGGCGCTGAGCCCGGTGCCCGTGGGCTTCGCGGCCGGCTCCGTCATGCCGGTATTCTACCTATGCACGTAGTGGAAATGCCGCCCCGTGACGGGGCGAGGAGGCCCCATGCCCACCGAGGCCGCCGTCCTCGAGGCCCTGCGCCCGGTCGAGGACCCCGAGCTGCGCCAGTCGATCGTCGATCTCGACATGGTGAAGGAGGTCGCGATCGACGGCGGACGGGTGGCGGTGACCGTCGCCCTCACCGTCGCCGGCTGCCCCCTCCGGCCCGAGATCACCCGCCGGGTCACCGAGGCCGTCCAGCCCCTCGAGGGCGTCGAGTCGGTCGACGTCGACCTCACCGTGATGAGCGACGAGCAGCGCGAGGCCGTCGCCGCCCGCCTGCGCCAGCAGCACGCCGGCTCGGGCCCCGACGGTGCTCCCGCCCGCGTCAACCCGTTCACCGACGCCCGCACGCGCGTGCTGGCGGTGGCGTCCGGCAAGGGCGGGGTCGGCAAGTCGTCAGTGACCACGAACCTGGCGGTGGCGCTCGCGCAGCGGGGGCAGCGCGTCGCCGCCGTCGACGCCGACGTGTGGGGCTTCTCGATGCCGCGCATGCTCGGGATCGACCACGCGCCGGTGGTGATCGACGACGTCATCGTCCCGCCCGAGGCGAACGGTGTGAACCTCATCTCGATGGGCTTCTTCGCCCGCGAGGACCAGCCCGTCGTGTGGCGGGGGCCGATGCTCCACAAGGCCCTCGAACAGTTCCTCACCGACGTGCACTGGGACGAGCCCGACTTCCTCGTCGTCGACATGCCGCCCGGCACCGGCGACATCGCGCTCTCGATGGCGCAGTTCCTGCCACGCGCCGAGGTGATCATCGTGACGACCCCGCAGCCGGCGGCGCAGCGCGTCGCCCAGCGCGCCGCGTACATGAGCCAGAAGGTGAACCTCGACGTCATCGGCGTGATCGAGAACATGTCGTGGTTCCGCGGCGACGACGGCAAGGCGTACGAGCTGTTCGGCGCGGGCGGCGGTCGGGAGCTCGCCGACCAGCTCGGCGTCCCGCTCCTCGGTCAGGTGCCGTTGGTGCCCGAGCTGCGCGTCGGCGCCGACGAGGGCCGTCCCATCGTCGTCACCGATCCCGACGACGAGGCGTCGCGCGCGTTCGTCGCGATCGCGGATCAGATCGAGGAGCTCGCGCCGAAGAAGATCTACCGGCCCGAGCTGAAGATCACGTAGTCACGCCGGCCGCTTCGCCCGCTGCGACCGGGGTCGGCGCCCGCAGCTCGCGCACGTAGCCCAGGTTCGCCGTGTACCGCGCGGTCACGGTCTCGCCCTGCGAGCGCGCGTCGTACAGATCCCGCCGCACGCGCCACGACCTGATCCGGCGGCGCGTCCCATCGTCGAGCGCGAGGTAGTACCAGCAGCGCGGAGTGTTGCTGTTGCTCCACTGGAAGATCTGGCGCCGGCGTCGGGCGCGCACCAGCTCACCCGTGGTCGTGCGGGCGTTCCAGAAGTCGGGGACCGACCGCACGAGGAGGAAGGCGGCCCACACGAGCAGGATCGCCATCGGGATCGTGAGCAGCAGCGCACCCCGACCGACCCAGTCGAGCTGGTCGCGGTCGAGCATCGGGTCCGTCGAGGTGATCGGGTCGGCAGCCGACTGCGCGAGGCGCGTGAGGCCGTAGATCGCGGCCACCGCCGCCGCGCCCCAGAGCACGGCGAGGAACGAGGCGAACGCGGGGTGCTTGCCCCAGCCCGGAGGCCACCCGCGCGGGTAGCGGACGCGCACGCGGTGCCATTGCCCGCCGAAGCGACTCCAGGCGCCGTGGTCGTCCTCCGTACCGAAGGGCAAGAGCGCGACGGCGGTGGGCGCGATGCCCATCGCGCCCGCGTACGCGAAGTGCCGCCCCCACAGCTGCACGGCCGCCGGCTGCAGGGCGGCCAGCTGCTCGTTTTCTCGCAGGTGCTTGCGCAGCGCGAGGCAGAGTGCCGTGGTCTCCTTGCCGGACTCGGTCGGCAGCTGCGCCAGTGACCGCCCGAGGCGACCGACGGCGACGAGCAGCAGCACGATGCCGGCGAGCGCCATCGCACCGGCGGCCACCGACAGCACCGGCTCGTCGTTGCTGTCGCCGCCCACCGCGCTCGCCAGGTAGAGAAGGGCGCCGACCGCGAACGGGCCTGCACCGACGATCGTCACGAGCCACCCCGGCCACCGGGGTCGGGTCAGGCCCCGGCCTTGCGCGTCGGCGATCACCTCGCGGCTGAACGCGCGATGCCATCCGCTCGAGGCGGCGTCGGGCCCGGTGGTCAGGGCGTCGGTCGGGACGACGCCGTCGACGGCCTTGCGCCTGACCTCGTCGAGCACCCGCCGCTCGTACGGCGCCAGCGCCTCGTCGTCGGCCGTTCCTCGCAGCCGGCAGATCGTCTTGCCCGGCTCGACCTCCTCGAGGCGTACGACGCGCCGTGCCGCCAGGTCGAGCAGCGTCGCCGGGGGGAGCTCCGCCGGCAGCTCGAAGTCGTTGCACAGCAGGCCCGCCACCGCCGGCGGCACGGGTGGGAGATCCTGGGTGGCGGCGCCCGAGCGGATCCGGGGCGGCCGGCGCCACACGACGGCGGCGAGCAGGAGGAGGACCCAGCCGGCGGCGAGGGCCGCCGCGCCGACCAGGATCGGGACCGAGAACGTGGTCTCGTCGGAGCTCGACGACGCCGCGAGCACATCCGCGATGAGCACGGCGCATCATCGCGTGCCCGCGAGCCCGGCGATAGTGTCCGCCGCCATGAGGCGCGTCTCGCTCGCCCTCGTCGCGGTGCTGCTGTCAGGGTGCAGCTTCGACTTCGGTGGTGGGAAGGGAGCGACCCGCCAGGGGCGCGACATCTTCGGCCTGTGGCAGGGGTCCGTGATCGTCGCCATCTTCGTCGGCGGCCTGGTGTGGGGCCTCATCGTCTTCGCGATCCTGCGCTACCGGCGCCGCAACGACGACCTCCCGAACCAGGTGCAGTACTTCGTCAAGCTCGAGATCCTCTACACGGTCGTGCCCGTCCTCATCGTCGCCGTGCTATTCGCGTTCTCGTACCGCACGCAGAACGAGGTCGACGCCCTCACTCACGACCCCGCCGTCACGATCGACGTGAAGGGCTTCCAGTGGCAGTGGCAATTCCACTATCGCACCGAGGACGTCACGGTCACGGGCCTCCCGGGAAAGGACCCGACGATGGTGCTGCCCGAGGACCGCACCACGAGGATCGTCCTCACCTCGCCCGACGTGATCCACTCGTTCTACGTGCCCGGGTTCCTGTTCAAGCGGGACGTGATCCCGGGTGTCGTGAACAAGATCGACGTGTCGCCGCGTGACCGCGGGACGTTCACCGGACGGTGCGCCGAGTTCTGCGGCCTCGACCACGCCAAGATGACTTTCGAGGTCAAGGTGGTGAGCTTCGCCGACTACCAGTCGTGGGTCACGAAGCAGCAAGCGAGCGCGCGTGGGGGAGGGTCATGACGACCACGGCCGAACGCCCCGTTGCGCCGGCGGCGCCGGCACCGCCCCCCCGGCACAACGCCGGGATCCTGCGTTGGGTCACGAGCACCGACCACAAGGTCATCGGGCTCAGCTACATCACGACGTCGATCCTGTTCTTCCTTCTCGGGGGCGTGCTCGCGCTCGTCATGCGCACCCAGCTCGCCCGACCCGACCAGCACCTCGTGAGCCCCGAGACGTACAACGAGTTCTTCACAATGCACGGCAGCATCATGATCTACCTGTTCGTCGTGCCGCTCGCGTTCGGCATCGCGAACTACATCGTCCCGCTCCAGATCGGCGCGCCGGACGTGGCGTTCCCGCGTCTCAACGCCCTCGCCTACTGGTTGTATCTGTTCGGCGGGCTGGTGATGATCTCGGGCTTCCTCACTGCCAGCGGTGCGGCGAACTTCGGCTGGTTCGCGTACGCGCCGCTCTCCGGGGCCACCTACGCGCCGGGAGCGGGACCCGACCTCTGGATCGTCGGGGTGACCGTCACGAGCACCGCCGGCGTGCTCGGCGCGGTCAACTTGGTGACGACCATCTTCATGCTGCGCGCGCCCGGTATGACGATGTTCCGAATGCCGATCTTCACCTGGAACATGCTCGTCGTGAGCACGATGGTGCTCGTGACCTTCCCGGTGCTGACGGCCGCGCTGGCGATGCTGTTCGCCGACCGCCACCTCGGCGCCCACATCTTCGAGACGCAGAGGGGCGGCACCCCAGTGCTCTGGCAGCACATGTTCTGGTTCTTCGGCCACCCCGAGGTGTACATCATCGCGTTGCCGTTCTTCGGCGTGGTGACCGAGATCTTCCCCGTCTTCTCCCGCCGCCCGGTCTTCGGTTACAAGGGCCTCATCTTCGCGACGCTCGCGATCGGCGGCCTCTCCGTCGGCGTGTGGGCCCACCACATGTTCGCCACCGGCGTCGTCCTGCTCCCGTTCTTCAGCGCGCTGTCACTGCTGATCGCGGTCCCGACCGGCGTGAAGTTCTTCAACTGGATAGGCACGATGTGGCGCGGTCAGCTGCAGTTCAAGACGCCGCTGCTCTTCTCCATAGGGTTCCTCGTCGTCTTCTTGCTCGGTGGCATCACCGGCGTGCAGCAGGCGCTGGCGCCGGTCGACTTCAACGTCACCGACACGTACTTCGTGGTCGCGCACATGCACTACGTGATCATGGCTCTGGTGCTGGCCGCTTTCGGCGGCTTCTACTACTGGTTCCCGAAGTTCACCGGCAAGATGCTCGACGAGCGCCTGGGGAAGATCCACTTCTGGCTGTTCTTCATCGGCATCAACGTCACGTTCCTCGTGCAGCACCAGTTGGGGCTCGAGGGGATGCCGCGCCGAGTCGTGACCTACCGCGCGAGCGACGACTTCGGCGACCTGAACATGGTGTCGACGATCGGATCCTTCATCCTCGCCCTGGGGGTGCTCGTCTTCATCTGGAACGTCATCCGGACGTTGCGGCGAGGCGAGCGGGTGGGCAACGACCCGTGGGACGGCCAGACCCTCGAGTGGGCGACGACCTCGCCGCCACCCGAGCGCAACTTCGACTCGCTGCCGCCGATCCGCTCCGAGCGGCCCTTCTTCGACCAGAAGTACCCTGAGGCCGTCAGACGATGAAGGTCGAATCGTTCTTCTACCTCGGCGTCACGGCGTTCTTCGTCGTGATCGGCACGATCTACTGGTTCTGGAGCTACGAGGACGCCGGCACGGTGATGCTCGCGGCGGCCTCTCTCCTCGGGCTCCTTGCCGGTGGATACCTGCTGTTGCAGGCGCGGCGGTTCCCGCCCCGACCCGAGGACCGTCCCGACGCCACGCTCGCCGACGGCGCCGGCCCGGTCGACGAGTTCCCGTCGTCGACGGTCTGGCCGTTCGTGTTCGGCTTCGGCGCCACCGTGCTCGCCACCGGGCTCGTGTTCGGGGTCTTCGTCGTCCTCGGCGGCGCGATCGTGCTCGCCTTCGGCATCATCGGCATGATCCGCCAGAGTCGCGACACCGCGCCGACGGAGTGACGGCGTCGCCGCGGCCTACGGCGTCCTCGCCGGCTCCTCGACGTCGACGTAGCCGCCTTCTTCGGTGCGCACGACGAGCTCGCCGCCGGGTGGCGGCTCGGGCTCTCCCGGCGTCGGGCTGCGGGCGGCGAGCTCCTTGCAGAGCCGGTACGTCATGACCCCGGCGACGGTCGGGATCACGAACAAGGCCACGCGCAGGATGTTCGTGATCAGGTTCACCGACACGCTGAACCGGGACGCGAGCACGTCGTTGCCGCCCGCGACGAACAGCACCGCGTAGAACGCCAGCGCGGCCACGCCGATGGCGGTCCGGACGGGCCGGTCGCGCGGTCGGTCGAGCAGGTGATGCTCCTCGCGGTTCTCCTTCGTGAACCGACCTTCGAGGAACGGCCATGCGTACAGCAGCATGAACGTGATCCCGGGCAGGAGCACGCCCGAGAAGAACGGGTTCGGGATCTCGTGACCGAACGCGCGTATCTCCCATGCCGGGAACAGCCGTAGGGACCCCTCCAGCCAGCCGACGTACCAGTCGGGCTGCGACCCGGCGCTCACCGCCGCGGGCTGGAACGGGCCCCAGATCCAGACGGGGTTGATCTGGGCGAGGCCGCCCAGCGCCGCGCAGGCGGCGAACACGAAGAAGAAGAGCCCAATGGTCTTGGCCGTGAACGTCGGCCACAGCCGCGCGCCGACGACGTTCCTTTCCTTGCGGGCTCGACCTTGGAACTGCGTGTGCTTCTGGCGCACGAGGATCGCCAGGTGCGCTCCGAGCAGCACCGCGATCGCCACCGGGACGATCAGGATGTGGATCACGAAGAACCGCGTGAGCACCTCGTTGCCGGGGAACTCGCCTCCGAAGATGAGGAACGCGGTCCACACGCCGACGACGGGCACGGAGATGACGACCGAGTACGCGATGCGGAGTCCGGTACCCGAGAGCTGATCGTCGGGGAGCGAGTACCCGGTGAAGCCGTTGGCGATCGCGAGGACGAGGAGCGTCACGCCGATCATCCAGTTCAGCTCGCGCGGGCGCCGGAACGCACCGGTGAAGAAGATGCGCATCAGGTGGGCGATGATGGCGCCGACGAAGATCAGCGCCGCCCAGTGGTGGATCTGTCGCATGACGAGCCCGGCGCGTACGTCGAAGCTGATGCGCAGCACGGATTCGTACGCCTGGGACATCGAGACGCCCCGCAGCGGCGCGTAGCTCCCGTGGTAGACGACCTCCTTCGTCCCCGGCGTGAAGAAGAACGTGAGATAGACGCCGGTCAGGATCAGGATGACGAAGCAGTAGAGCGCGAGCTCGCCCAGCATGAACGACCAGTGGTCGGGGAACACCTTGTTCAGCGCGGTGCGGACGAAGCGGGCGGCGCCCAGGCGCTGGTCGAACCACCGGACGAGGCGCTTGACGATCACGTGCCGCGATTCCAGAAGCCGGGGCCGACGGGCTCGGTGTAGTCGCTGCGGGCGCGCAGCAGGCCCTCGTCGTCGACCATCAGGGGGAGCTGGGGGAGCGAGCGCGTCGCGGGACCGAAGACGGGCTCGGCGCCGTCCGGGACGGAGAACGTCGACTGGTGGCACGGGCAGAGCAGCTTCTTGAACTGCTGCTGGTAGAGGCCGACGGGACAGCCGGCGTGCGTGCACACCTTCGAGTACCCGACGTACCCCTGGGGCCCCCAGAGCTCACGTCCCGGCTTCGTCACGACGTCGTCGTGCGACAGCCGGATGAGGATCGTCTGCGAGTCCTCGACGTCGACGTGCCCCTGGGGGAACACGGTGAGCGCGCCGCCGACGGAGAGCGTGTCGACGCCGACCGCCTCGCCCTGCTCGTCTACGACGAGGGAGCCCCGCCTCCATTTCGTGCGGAAGAGCTGCCGGTCCGGATTGGGGCCGAGAGAGGCGATGGGGAACAGCGCGGCGAGGCCGATCGCACCCGCGGCCACGCCGAGCATCTTGACCAGGAACCCCCGGCGCGAGAGCCACCCCTCGCCGCGCTCGAAGTCGGCGGCGAACGCGGCGTTGTCCTCCGAGCTCGAGGGCAGTGTCTCGCGCTCCTCGACGTACGGGCCCTGGGGGAGCAGGTACTTGGCCACCTGCACGAACCCGTAGCCGAGGCCACCGAGCGCCACCGCGAGCAGCGAGCCCTCCAGCTGCTCCTGGCCTCCGAGCACGAAGTACACGACGGCGAGTCCGAGCGACGCCACGGTGGTGATCGCGAACCCGATCGCGATGCGGTTCGTGACCTTCCGCTCCTGGACGTCGTCGTTCTCGTTCACGCCTCGTCCTCCGGCGGCGCCTCTCGCATCGCGCTCGGTTCGATCCAACGGGTGATCAGCATCAGGGCGCCCAGGCCGACCAGGATCGCGACGAGGCCCTCGGTGATCGGCCCGACCAGGCCGAGCGACAGGCCCCCCGGGTCCTGGGGCTTCTTGAGGTACTCGACGTAGCGCACGATCGAGTTCACCTGCTCGGGCGTGAACGTCCCCGGCCCGAACACGGGCATGTTCCCGGGGCCGGTGCGCACCGCCTCGGCCACCTCCACCGGCGTTGCGCCGTGGAGGGTCGGCGCGTCCCGACCGACGCTGAGCGCTCCGCCGTTGCCCGCCGCGCTGTGGCAGGCGGCGCAGTTGTCGAGAAAGAGCTGGCCGCCCTCCTGCAGGTCGCCGGGCGGATCGTGCACGT
>Ga0066388_100002616_pt1 | contig 11134 bp, 14 predicted proteins | sample PanSoiMetaGPlot6_FD_64539 | JGI IMG/M metagenome (GOLD analysis project Ga0066388, IMG submission 64539) | Tropical forest soil microbial communities from Panama analyzed to predict greenhouse gas emissions - Panama Soil - Plot 6 (Hybrid Assembly) | ecosystem: Environmental > Terrestrial >... | reverse complement strand
CAGTCGGCCGTTGTCCTGCTGCGGGAAGGTGCCCCGGGTTTGCCGGACCCAGCGATCGAGTCGGCGCAGCCGCGACGAGAATGTCATTTTCAAAGGGATGCCCATGCCGATCTTTGGTCGAATGGACGCGCGTCGAGGTTCAACGAGTCGGCTAGCCGACATAAACCGTCGCTGGCCTAAGCAGCTGGACTGTCTACAGATTTCACAGTAGGGCGTGGGACAATGCGGCGAGGGCTCCTTGAACGGAGCGTCGCACTCAGAGCCGTAGGAGGGTTGAGCGCAGCGAAAACCATGCAGGAAGGTGATGGGTTTCGCTGCGCTCAACCCATCCTACGGACCGTTGCGCCTCGTCACCCCAAATTCAGCTCCTTGAAGAAGTCGTTGCCTTTGTCGTCGATCACGATGAAGGCCGGGAAGTTCTCGACCTCGATCCGCCAGATCGCCTCCATGCCGAGCTCGGGATATTCCAGCACCTCGACCTTCTTGATGCAGTGCTCGGCCAGGTTCGCGGCCGCACCACCGATCGAGGCGAGATAGAAGCCGCCGAATTTCTGGCAAGCCTCACGCACCGCCGGCGAGCGATTGCCCTTGGCGAGCATCACCATGGAGCCGCCAGCCTTTTGGAAATCGGCAACGAAGGAATCCATCCGCCCCGCCGTGGTCGGCCCGAACGCACCCGAGGCATAGCCCTGCGGCGTCTTCGCCGGCCCAGCGTAATAGACCGGGTGGTTCTTGAAATAGTCCGGCAGCCCCTGCCCGTTCTCCAACCGCTCGCGCAGCTTGGCATGCGCGAGATCGCGCGCGACGATCATGGGGCCGGTCAGCGACAGCCGCGTCTTGATCGGGTGCTTCGAAAGCTGCGCCAGGATCTCTTTCATCGGCCGGCGCAGATCGATCTCGACCACCGCGCCGCCGAGCGCCGCAGCGTCGACATCAGGCAGATACTTCGCCGGATTGTGCTCGAGCTCCTCCAGGAACACGCCGTCGGGCGTGATCTTGCCGAGCGCCTGCCGGTCGGCCGAGCAGGACACGCCGAGTCCAATGGGCAGCGAGGCGCCGTGACGCGGCAGGCGGATCACCCGCACGTCGTGGCAAAAGTACTTGCCGCCGAACTGTGCACCCACGCCGAGCGACTGCGTGAGCTTGTGCACCTCTTCTTCCATCGCAAGGTCGCGGAAGGCGTGGCCCTTGTCCGAGCCTCGGGTCGGCAGGCTGTCGTAGTAGCGCGCCGAGGCAAGCTTGACGGTTTTCATGGTCAGCTCGGCTGAGGTGCCACCGATCACGATCGCAAGGTGATAGGGCGGGCAGGCCGCGGTGCCGAGCGTGAGGATCTTCTCCTTCAGGAACGCGATCATGCGATCATGGGTGAGGATCGAGGGCGTTGCCTGATACAGAAACGACTTGTTGGCCGAGCCGCCGCCCTTGGCCATGAACAGAAACTTGTATTCGGCGCCATGCTCGCCGTCGGCATAGATCTCGACCTGCGCCGGCATGTTGTTGGATGTGTTCTTCTCCTCGAACATCGAGACCGGCGAAAGCTGCGAATAGCGCAGGTTGCGCTTGAGATAGGCGTTGCGCGCGCCCTCGGCGAGCGCGGCCTCGTCGCTGCCGTCGGTGAAGACCAGGCCGCCCTTCTTGCCCATGATGATGGCCGTGCCCGTATCCTGGCACATCGGCAGCACGCCGCCCGCCGCGATGTTGGCGTTCTTGAGGAAGTCGAAGGCGACGAACTTGTCGTTCGAGGAGGCCTCGTTGTCGTCGAGGATCTTGCGCAGCTGCGCGAGGTGGCCTGGCCGCAGCAGATGGTTGATGTCGGAGAACGCCTCCTCCGCGAGCGCGGTCAGCGCCGTGGGCTCGACCGTAAGGATGTCGCGGCCCATGGCCTTCTGCACACTCACCCCCTTGGCGCCGATCTGGCGATAGGGCGTATTGTCCTTGCCGAGCGGAAACAACGGCGTGTGCTGATAGCCAGGGAGGCTCTGGGCGGGGGCGGTTTTGGCGTCGACGGGCATCGGGCGATCCTTTCAAGACCGCCTGTGATTACTCTTGAAGCGTCGTTTGGGCAATCGACAGCTGTAGGTGAGAGGTGCCGAACGTTGCTAGGTCAGCTCAGGCCTCAACGTATTCCGCGATGCTGGTCGGTGCGGGAACGGGCAGGCCGTCCGCCTTCAACCCGTCGATATGAAAACGGATGGCTTCGCGGATTTCCTGCTCAACAGCTGCAACGCTATCGCCCGTGGCGATACAGCCCGGCAGGTCTGGCACGTAAGCCGAATAGTTGCCTTCCGCCTTTTCGATCACGATTGCATAACGCATCAGCGTTGGTCCCTTAAACCGGCCTGCTTCAAGATGCTGTTCAACGTGCCGGGCGCCAGATCATCCGATGGCTTTTCCGGCGATTGTCACGCGACCGGGCTTTTTCGGATGCTTGTATTGGCGATGGCTACCTCGGGTCGCTACTAGAAACCAGCCGTCCTCCTCGATCAGTCTGATCGCCTCCCGCACCTTCATGCCCCACCACCATTCGACATAGGGTAGTCCGACATGGAGCGAGCGGCAACAGCTTTAGCCACTTTCTTCCATCCAAGCTACTTGTCGCCGCGGCGCTTCAGTCGTTATTGCACGTTTGCCGAATCCCGCAGCGAGCTCAGCGACACATGCGCAAGCTTGTCCGGATTGCGCACCGCGTAGATCGCGGCGACGTGCCCGTCGCGGACATCGATGGTCGCGATCGTGTCGATGTTGCCATCGCGATCGACCATCACAAAGCCCGGCAGCCCGTTGACGTGGACCTGGTGAACGGCCGCGGGCGGCAGCCCGCCCCCGCGCGCCACGCCCTCGAAGAAGCGGACGATCTTGTCGCGGCCATGGATCGGATTGAGCGCGGCCATGCGTTTGCCGCCGCCGTCGGAATAGAGAGTCGCATCCGCCGCCAGCACCTCGGCGAACTTTGTCGCGTCGCCACTCACGATCGCCCGTTGAAACGCGTCCGCGATCCGCGCCACCTCTTCCTCCGGCACGCGAAAGCGCGGCCGCGCGTCGTGGACGTGCGCACGGCCGCGCGCGGCCAGTTGCCGGCAGGCGCTCTCACTACGGTCGAGCACCTTGGCGATGTCGCCGAACTCCATCTCGAACACGTCGTGCAGCAGGAAGGCCGCGCGCTCGAGCGGCGAAAGCCGCTCGAGCGCCAACATCAGCGCCAGCGAGAGATCGTCCGCCAATTCGCTGGCGGTACCGGGCGCCAGCGCCGTCTCGTCGACAATCGGCTCGGGCAGCCAGGGCCCGACATAGGTCTCGCGCCGCGCCCGCGCCGATTTGAGATGGTCTAGACAGAGCCGTGCCACTGTGCGCGACAGATAGGCGCGCGGATTGTCGACCCGGCTGCGATCGGCCGCATGCCAGCGCAGGTAGGCATCCTGCACGATGTCTTCGGCCTCCGACAGCGAGCCGAGCATGCGATAGGCAAGGCCGGTGAGCCGCCGCCGGTGCGGCTCGAACGTCACCCCAGCCTCATCCGGCCCCGCCATCACGCCGCCTCCTTCAGGACCGGCAGCGGCTTGCCGCTGACGGTGAGGCGAGTGCATGCCTTGCCGTGGCCGAGCGCGTATTTCACGGTCGGGAAGACGCGCGACGCCGCCAGTGCAAACGAAAGCGAGATCAGGCCGCGCTCGCCCCAGCGCTTTACAATCTCAGCTCGCAGCTCGTCCGCCGCCAGGTCATGCGCCAGGCTCGCCTTGGCGAAGCGGTAGGCCAGCACGACATCGTCAGGCATGGCCCGCAGATCACCGGCGACGATCGCGCGCAGCGTATCGGGTGCAACGCCTTCCCGCTCCGCCATGGTGACGCCAAGCTGCGTGCAGGGGCCGCAATCCTCGGCGAGCGAGCCGGCAAGACCGGCGGCATACCAAGCATCGGCTGGAACATCCTTGCGGTAGCGGGACATGGCCTGCACCTTAAAGAGGGCCATCACCGACTTGGCATCGGCCGCGAGCATCTCGCGCACGTAGGTCACATCGTAGCCAGTGTCACGTTCGAAGGCATCGAGGCGTCGTTTCATAAGCCAACCGAGCATGGGATTTCTCCTTGAGATAGGGGTGGACGACAAGACCAGCCAGAGCGCGATCGCGGCCGGCGTGAACACGGTGACGAGATCGCTCAAGATGTGTTCAGTGTGGAGCCGCCCGGTGATCGCGTCGGCGACATGAACGAGCGCGTGCAGCGTCAGGAACAGGGCCCCGGCGAGCGCTGCCGGAACTGCGCGCGCGTCACGCGCAAGCCACGCGATCGCAACCCCGGTAACCACATAGGCGGCGCCGATGTCGCGGACGAAATGGGCATTGAATGGACCGGTTTCCGGCACGCCAGGAACTATGGCGTACCATTGGGCCGGACCGACCAGCATGAGGAACCCATTGGCCGCGAGCAGCAGCCCGAGCCCGATTGCCAGAGTGACACGCATGGCTGTCTCCTGTCGTTGTCTGCACGACGAGACAGCGCAGCCGCGTGTGACATGGCGGGCAGAATTTCTTTTGGCTCCCTGCGAGGTCGGAGCACAATGTCAGCCGTCGAGTTCCGGGTAGTGACGGAAAATGCCCTGCTCGTTGAAGGCAATGCGCCGTTCCGAGGCGAGATAGGCCGCGATGCGCGGACGCTTCCGTACACGTTCGGAGAGCGCCACCAGTCCAGGGATCTTTCGCTCGAACCGCTTCATGTGATTGGGGAACGCGTAGCGCAGGCCCGTGACCACCTGAAACACTGAGAGGTCGACATAGGTCAGCCGCCGGCCGAGCACATAGTCTCCGCCGTTTCCCTGCAGCACCCGCTCCAAATAGCCGAGATATTTCTGCGGCCGCCGCTTCCAGAATTCCGTGGAATAGCGAGTTGCTTCCTTGCGCTGGTCTTCATAGTAGAGCGCAGAACCAACCGGGTGATGGGTGTTGTGAACCTCTTCGACAAAATCCGCGATCGTGAGCTGCAGCTGATGCGCCCACAGCCGGCCCGCCTCGTCCTTGGGCGCGAGGCGATGGCGCGCGCCGAGATAGAGGAGGATGTTCGCGGTCTGGCCGATCAGGAGTCGGCCAGCCTTCAGGAACGGCGGCGCGAATGGCGGACATTTATCGCGCTTGCGTTCGAGCAGCGCCATGATCGGCCCGTCGCCGCGCTTCCTCCCGACGTCGACGTAATCGGCGCCCGCCTCCTCGAGCGCGAGCCGGATGTATTCGCCGCGTCCCTGAATCTCCGGCCAGTAGTAGAGCTCATAGCGCATGGCGGGTCTCCGTGTCACCGAACCGCCGGCAGGTCGCCGACGCATGCCAACCGTCCGGCCAATCGTGCCTAGCGAGATGCCCGTTTTTGTCCATAACGCCGCCGTTGCACTCTGGTTGCTTCATGTCTGATGCCGCAATCGTCTCCCTGGATGTCCCTGCCCTCCATCCAGGCTACAATGCGTGCCAACACCGGAGAGTTATCATGCGTACCGTCCTCGCCCTCGTTGCCGCCTTTACCATTGCGGCAGCCTTGCCGTTTGTGTCCCGCGCGGGCGACGATGAAGAGGCTCCAAGGAGCAGCGGTAGCGAAGGGGCGGTCTGCGGCACCATCGTTGGACTTACCTGCGGCGAGGGGCTGTTCTGCGACCACCGCGTCGGGCTCTGCAACGCCCCCGACATCGATGGCACCTGTGTGCGGGCGTCGCAGATGTGCGTCCGTGAATACCGGCCGGTCTGCGGCTGCGACGGGCGCACCTATGGTAACGATTGCGACCGCCGCGCCGCCAAGGTCTCCAAGCTCCATGATGGCGCCTGCAATTGACGCGGCGCCTTGCTTCGTAGGATGGGTTGAGCCACCAGCGCGTTTACGCGCGTCTTCTGACGCGCTATGGCGAAACCCATCGCTCGCAAAGCATGAAGGAGCCTATCGATGAGCCTCACCGTCCGCCGCGTGGTCACCGGCCATGATGCCAATGGCAACGCACGCGTCGTCATCGACGAGATCGCCAAGAACGTGGCCGCCACCCGGCCGGGCGCCAATGCGGCCGTGATCTGGACGAGCGAGGGCTTTCCGGTGAACAACGACGGCAATGCCGACACGTCGGGCCGCAAAGTCGGCACCACCCTTGATGACGGCGTGGTGTTCCGCGTGGTGAGCTTCGGCCCCGGCGTGGCGCCGCGCAACCACCGCACCGACTCGATCGACTATGCCACCGTCATCTCCGGCGAGATCGACATGCTGCTCGATGGCGAGACCGTGCGCCTCAAGGCCGGCGACGTGCTCGTTCAGCGCGGCACCATCCACAATTGGGTGAACAATGGCACGGAGCCCTGCGTCATTGCCTTTGTGCTGGTCACCGGCAAGCCGGTCACCGCCGGCGGTAAGGTGCTTAACGCGCAAGGGTAGGCGCGTAGGCGCGCGACTGTTATGTCCTGGCGAGGCCAACAAGAACGGATAAGGCGAGCGCCCCCATGGTCAAAATCTGCGACTGCTTTCCCGAGCTGAAACAAACGACCGAGGCACGCGAGGCGCGCTATCGCACGCATCCGGAGCGGCCGGCGCCAGAGGGGCCGCAGAGTTTTGTCGAGGTCAAGGTCACCTCGATCGGCCAGCTCAACGAGCTGGTCGAATGCAAGAAGAGCGGCCACACGTTCATCATCAGTGAGCCGGTGCATGTCGGCGGACAGAACGTGGCGCCGACCCCGCTCGAGTTCATGCTCGCGGGCGCGGTCGGTTGCTATGCCGCGGTGTTTGCCTTCTATGCAGCCAAGATGGGCGTCGCCTACGACAGCTTCGAGGCGGTGGCGCGCAGCGATTTCGATGTGCGAGGCCATATGATCGAAGGCGCGCCCTCCTCCGCGTTCCAGAAGGTGACGATCGCGATGCGGATCGTGAGCGATGCGCCGGAAGCGGTGCTCAAAGAGGTCGAGCGGCTCGCAACAGCGGGCTGCCCAGGGCTCAATACGCTGCGCGACCCGGTGCCGGTCACAACCGAGCTCGCGGTGATCCGCACGCGCGAGGCGGCGGCGTGACGCGCAGGCGCGTAACGCGTAAGGGTGAGGCCAGCTACCGGATCGGCCGCGCAACGTCCGGGCTCGGTTTGTTCGCCACCGCCCCGATCCGGCGCGGGGCGTTCATTGTCGAATATTCCGGCGAGCGTATGCCGACGCGTGAAGCCAAGGCACGCGAGCGCACGACCGGCGCCCGCTACATGTTCGAGATCAACAGCCGCTGGACCGTCGACGGCTCGCCGCGCAGCAACATCGGCCGCTATGCCAACCATTCCTGCCGGCCGAATGCCGAGAGCGCGGTGAGGAGGGGCAAGGTGATCCTGCGCGCGCTCCGGGCGATCGAGCTAGGCGAGGAGATCACCTACGATTACGGCGAGGAATATTTCGAGCTGTTCATCAGGCCCAAGGGCTGTCGCTGCGTAAAATGCTCGGAGGATGCCAAGGCGCGCAGAGCAAGAAAGCGGCGCGTCTGAGCTACGGCTCGTCCCGCTTGATTTCCTGCGTGTGATCCTCGTCGTAGCCGTGCCGCTCCGAGTAATACATCAGCGCCATCAGGCCGACGCCGACCAGAAGCGAGAAGCCAATGCCGCCAAGGATCGCGATCCAGCCCCATGGCGGAATATCGACGGCGATCATCTTCCACTGGTCATAGGCAACCCAGAAGACGAACGCGAGCAAGGCCAGGAGAGATCCGATCGCAAGAGCTCGTGCCATATGACCACCCTGGTTGCGCCGCTGGTTAACGGCAATTGTACGTAACATATGGGGTGGCTTCGCCAGTCGCGAAATGGCTGGGCTGGAGAGAGTTGAGCACCCTCAGGTGCGTCGATATGGTGGGTCGATGGCTGCCTTGTGCGCGGCAATATGGGGACCCGATCGACGATGACGCAAGTTTCCGAAACCACGCTCCGAACGCAGATTACAGAATGCACGCGCATGATGGTCATGGCCGAGCTGCTCGACTACAGCGGCCATGTCAGCGCGCGCATTCCGGGCACCGACCGGTTCCTGATCCCGCCCCGCGATGCCAGCCGTGCCGGCCTGACCCCCGACGAGATTCTGGTGGTCGACATCAACGGCAAGGTGCTGGAAGGCAAGGGCCCGGCCCCCACCGAGACCGCGATCCACTCTGGCGTCTATCGCCACCGGCCCGACGTGCTCGCGGTCGGGCACGGCCACCCGCCGATGTCGACATTGTTCACCATGGTGGACCGCCCGATGGTCGCCGTGCGCAACTACGGCTTCCGCTTCATCGGCATCCCGGTCCATCCCGACCCGACCCATATCCGCACCGCGGCGCAAGGCGACGCGGTCGCCAAGACGCTCGGCCAGTGCAGCTGCTGCCTGCTGCGCGGCCACGGCAGCGTCGTCACCGCCAGCAGCATTCCCGAGGTGTTCCTCGACAGCCTGGAGATGGAGGAGAACGCGCGCAGCACTGTGCATGCGTCAACGCTTGGCAAGCTTCTGCCGATCACGCCGGAGGAAGTGGAGCTGTTGAAGGTGAGCTTCGCGCGCAATACCTATCGTATCGCCAAGACCTGGGAGCATTATCAGGAGAAGGCGAAGCTTGCCGGCATGCTGTGACCAAGAAGGACGCGCGTCATGACTGAGCTGACCCGCAGAAGCCTGATCACCGGCGTGGCCGCGCTTGCGCTGCCGGGGTTCGTCCGGCAGGCGGCCGCCGAGAGCGTTGATATCGCGGCGGCCAAGCGTGAAGGCAAGGTCACACTTTATACATCGGCGCCGATCGCGGCGGCTCAGAAGGTCGCCAACGCTTTTCAGGCCAAGTACGGCATCACGGTCGAGCTGTTCCGCTCGGGCGGCACGCAGGTGCTGCGCCGCTTCATGATGGAGCAGCAGGCTGGCCATGCCGGCGCCGATGTGCTGGTGTCGTCGGATCCCGCTGCGGTTCTCGACCTCGCCGCGAAGGGTCTGTTCGTGCCGTTCAAGCCTGAGGGCTTCGACACGGTGCCGGCCGGGCTCAATGATCCGGACGGCCGCTTTGTGGCGCAGCGCGTGAGCGTGATCTCGATCTACGGGCGCACGGATCTCTTTCCGTTGAGTGACATGCCGAAGACCTGGGATGACCTGCTGAGTGCTCGCTTCAAGGGCAAGCTGGTCATGACCAATCCGTCATTCACCTCGCTGCAGCTCGGCGTGGTGGCGATGATGGCGAAGCTGCGCGGCTGGGATTTCTTCGAGAAGCTCAATCGCAACGATATCGTTGTCGTGCAGGGCAATGAGCAGGCGCTCAACCTGGTCAAGACCGGCGAGCGGCCGATCGCCGCCGGTGCCGACAGCCAGTATGCCAATGAGGCGCGGCTCGCCGGGCACAAGATCGCCAACGTGTTCCCGAGCGACGGCACGTTCGCGATTCCGGCGACCACCTCGGTGGTGAAGGGCTCGAAGAGCCCGAACGCCGCCAAGCTCTTGGCCGAATACACGCTGAGCCTGGAGGCGCAGAAGCTCTGGCCGGAGAGCGGCATCTACGCGGCGCGTGTCGACGTCGATCCGCCGCCCGAGAGCCCGAAGATCAGCGACGTCAAGGTGATCCCGATGGACTACGCCTACATCACCAGCGCCACCGCGCAGGTGAAGCGCAAGTTCAGCGAGATTTTCTCGATTTAGGCGCCTGTTGATGCGCCCTCTCCCCCTGCGGGAGAGGGCATGAAGGCGCGTCAACGGACTCTGATGGGTGAGGGGCCTCTTTGCAGAAGTAAAACATCGGTGAAGCACCCCCTCACCCACTCGCGTTTGTAGCTTCTATCTTGAGCCCTCTCCCGCGAGGGGAGAGGGCACGAGAGGCGAGCAGCGAATTTTCTGATCCGCTGACGCTATCGTTGCGGCGGCACGTCGATCGCGCTGCAGTTGCTCGCGCGCTGCGCGATGCAATCATCGATCTGGCGGGTCTCGAACAGAGCGTTGACCAGCCACAGACCGATGCCGACGATGACCACGAAGAACACGAGCAGCACCAAGTTGCCGCTGCGGCGCTCCGCATCGCTTTCTTTTTCCCGCCGCCCCTCATCCATGCGGTGACAAGAATAAATCTCCTGGCGGTGAGAACAAGAGTATCGCGGCTCGGAGAGACGCATGCGAGACGTGCAAGATGCGCAAGGCGCGCATCACGTGCAAACGGCGACAATGTAAAAATCGCATCAAAGCGCCGTCGGGCGCGCCATCGTCTCCTTGACCTGCGCGACCAGCTGCTTGAGCGTGAACGGCTTGGGCAGGAAGTCGTATTTCTCAGGGTCAGGCAGGCTTTTCTGGAACGCATCCTCGGCATAGCCGGACACGAAGATGACCTTGATATCAGGATGGCGCTTGCGCAGCTCCTTGAACATCGTCGGCCCATCCATCTCCGGCATCATCACGTCGGAGACCACGAGATCGATGTTGCCGCCACGGCGCTCGATCACGTCGATCGCCTCCACGCCGTTGCCGGCTTCGACGACTGTGTAGCCACGTGAGGAGAGGCCACGCGCATTGAGTGCGCGCAGCCCCTCCTCATCCTCGACTAGGAGGATCGTGCCTTGCCCGGTGAGATCGGTTGTGGCGCGCTTCTTCTCCTCGGCCGGCGGCATCATCGGGCCGGCGAGCCTGGGTGCAACCACTTCAGGCGGCTGCGCGGCGTCGTCAGTCACCGGCACATAGCGCGGGATGAAGATGCGGAAGGTCGTGCCCTTGTCGAGTTCGGAATCGACGTAGATGAAGCCGCCGGTCTGCTTGATGAAGCCGTAGACCGTGGCCAGGCCGAGTCCGGTGCCCTTGCCGATATCCTTGGTGGTGTAGAACGGGTCGAAAATCTTACCGATGACATCAGGTGCAATGCCGGTGCCGGTGTCGACCACCTCGATCTCGACATATTCGCCCGCCGGCATGCCCTTGCGCTGCAGACGCGCACTCTCCTCGGCGCCGACATTGCTGGTGCGGATGGTGAGCCTGCCGCCACTCGGCATCGCGTCACGGGCATTGACCGCAAGATTGATGATCGCCTGCTCGAACTGCCCGACGTCGGCCCTGACCTGCCAGAGATCGCGCACCAGCGGGATGTCGAGCGTCACCTTCTCGCCGATCAGCCGGCGCAGCAGCATGCCGAGATCGGGCAGCGTTTCGCTGAGCTCGATCACCTGCGG
>Ga0066388_100002615_pt1 | contig 11138 bp, 10 predicted proteins | sample PanSoiMetaGPlot6_FD_64539 | JGI IMG/M metagenome (GOLD analysis project Ga0066388, IMG submission 64539) | Tropical forest soil microbial communities from Panama analyzed to predict greenhouse gas emissions - Panama Soil - Plot 6 (Hybrid Assembly) | ecosystem: Environmental > Terrestrial >... | reverse complement strand
CGAGGAAGTGCCGGTGGATGTGGCGCACATCGTGCGAAACAACATTTACGTCTACGGCATCCGTGGTGAAGGCAAGAGCGCGACCCACCGCGCCGAAGCATTCATGCAGCAGAAACGTTTCGACGCCACCAAGATTCACACACATACTTTTCCGCTTGACGATCTCCCGACCGCGATCCGCTATGCGAAGGACCGCGTCGAGGACGCCATCAAGGTGGTGGTAAAGGCGAAGATGGACGCCGCGCAAAAAGAAGCGGCCGAATAACGAAAGAGCAGCGATGCTCACCTGCGACGACTATCTGACGCCTGGCTCGCTCGACGAGGCGTTCGATATGATGGCGTCCCATCGTGGACGTCATCGCGTCATCGCCGGCGCAACCGATACGTTGCCCTGGGCGCGGGAAGGCCGCGCAGGGGACGTGCACGTTCCGGCGCTGATCGATGTCGCGAAGATTCCGGACCTGCGTGAGATATCGGTGGGGGACAGGCGTGTGCGGCTTGGGGCCGCTACGCCGATACAACGCTTCCTGGATCATAGTGCGCTAGCCCGCGCGCTGCCCGCAATGCCGCGCTGTGCCGTGTGGTTTGCTGACGACCAGATTCGTGCCCAGGCCACGATCGGCGGGAATATCGTGAATGCCTCGCCGGCCGCCGACGCGACGCCTTGCCTGATCGCGCATGAGGCCGAGGTCGAGTTGGCGAGGCTTACAGGCGGCAAGATTGCACGCCGGCGTATGAGGCTCGATCAATTCGTCACGGGACCCAACCGGACCGCTCTTGCGGAAGGCGAGCTCTTGGTCGCCATCGAATGTGATGCCTTGCCCGGCTTCGGCGGCAGTTTCGAAAAAGTCGGTCACCGTCGCTCGCTCGTCATTTCGCTGGTCTGCCTTGCGGCCCTGCTGAAGCTGGACAATGCGGGACGCAAGATCGAAGACGTGCGGCTGGCGCTTGCGGGCATCGGGCCGAAACCGGTTCGTCTTGCTGGCCCAGAAGCCTTTCTTCGCGCCGGTCCACTCAGCGCGGCGCGGCTCGAGCAGGCCGCCGATATGCCGACATCGCTTGTCGCTTCGCGGACACGGCAAGAATACCGCCGGGAGGTTGTGCGCGGCTTCATGCTGCGAGGCCTGATCAATGCGGCGCGGCGCGCCGGCGCAGATGCCGCTGTGCTCTCCCTCGAACTGGAGGCGGCCTATGCCTGACCTTGAGTTCAAGGCCACCATCAACGGCCGCAAAATCTCGCGCGCGGCCAGGCCGCATCAGCGCCTGCTCGACTTCATCCGCGACGATCTCAACCTCACAGGCAACAAGGAGGGCTGCGGGGCCGGCGAATGCGGCAGCTGCTCGGTGTTCGTGGACGGCGCATTGATGAAATCCTGCCTGTTGCCGGTTGCCAAGGCGCAGAACACGACCATCGAGACCGTCGAGGCGCTGGCAAAGACCGGCGAGCTCAGCGCGCTGCAGAAGGCCTTCCACAAGACAGGTGCCAGCCAGTGCGGCTACTGCATCCCCGGCATGGTGATGGCGGCGACCGCGGCGCTGCGCGCCAATCCTTTCGCCGATCGCGAGGAGATCAAGGAGCGGCTTGGCGGCAATATCTGCCGCTGCACCGGCTACCAGAAGATCTTTGATGCGGTCGAGCTCGCGCGCGACGTACAGAACGGCACGCTGCCGACCTCTGCTCTGCTCGAGGACGAAGTCGAGCAGGGTGATTTCATCGGAAAAAACGTCCGCCGTATTGACACACCGAGCAAGGTCTCGGGCCGCCTCAAATATGCCGGCGATATGACGATGCCTGGAATGTTGCACGTGCAGGTGCTGCGTTCGCCGCACGCTCACGCGCGCGTCGTTTCGATCGACACATCGGCCGCGGAGATGATGGAAGGTGTCGAAGGTGTCATAACGAGCGTCGATGTACCGGGTGAGGACGGGTTTGGCGTCTTCGTCAACGATCAACCGATCATGGCACGCGGCAAGGTCCGCTACGTCGGCGAGGCCGTGGCGGCGGTCGCGGCAGAAGATCCGCTCTCCGCCAGGCGCGCGCTATCTGCGATCAAGGTCGTCTATGAAGTGCTTCCGGCCGTCTTCGATCCCGATGAAGCCATGCGGCCCGGCGCGCCGGTCCTGCACGACTATGCGCCGGACAATCTCACCAAGCATATTCCAATTCGCGTCGGCGACGTCGACAAGGGTTTCGCCGAGAGCGACCTGGTGGTGGAAGAAACCTACGCAACGCAGGCCATAGAGCATGCCTACCTCGAGCCGGAAGCCGGTCTCGCCTACGTCGACCATGATGGCGTGGTGACAATCGTATCGCCCGACCAGAACGTGACGCATCACCGCCACATGCTGGCTCGCATCATCGCAAAGCCTATCAGCAAGGTGCGCTTTATCATGAGCCCCGTCGGCGGCGGGTTCGGCGGCAAGGAAGACATGATCTACCAGGGCATGCTGGCCTTGCTTGCGATGAAGACGTACCGGCCGGTGCGACTGGTATTTACGCGTGAGGAATCGATCATCTCCACGGCCAAACGCCACCCGTCCCGCACCGTGTTGCGCATGGGCCTCACGCGCGAGGGTCATATCCGCGCGCTGCAAATGAAGATGATTTGTGACGGCGGTGCCTACGGCCTGTCGACGGAGGGCGTCATGCGCAAGGCGGCCATCCTGGCGGCCGGGCCTTATGTCATTCCGAATGTCAGGGTCGACACCTTCGGCATCTACACTAACAACACGCCGTCCGGGGCCTTCCGCTCCTTCGGTGCATTGCAGACCGCCTTTGCAACCGAATCTCACCTGGATATCTGCGCCGAGCGGCTAGGGCTCGACCCGTTCCACATCCGCCGGATCAATGCGATGCGCGACGGCGCAGTGACTCACACGAAGGCCAGGCTTGGCTCGGTCAGCCTGATGCGGGCGCTCGACGCCTTGGAAAAATCCTCCGGCTGGGAGAGCGGTGCACCGACATCCCGCGGCTGCACGCGTGGTGATCTCAATCGTGAGGATATCCGGCCGCCGTGCGCATTGGGTGCACGTTTTGCGGCTGCCGGGAAACAGGAAGCAGCGGAGTAGGCGATGGCCCGCAAGCGTGGACGAGGAATGGCGGCCTGCTGGTACGGCATCGCACGGACCGCCGTGATCGATCGGGCGGCCGCCTGGGCCGAGCTCGATGATGGTGGCAGCGCGAAGATCGTGACGGGAGTGACGGAGATTGGGGAGGGGATCCTCACCGTGCTCGCACAAATCGCCGCCCACGAGATGGGCGTGAAGCCCGAGCATGTCGTGATTGGCGACAATGACACCGCCCGCGCGCCCGAAGCTTCGCATGCCGGGGCGAGCCGCCAGACTTACATGATTGGCAATGCTGTGGCGCTTGCGTCCCGTGAAGCGCGAAAGCGTCTGGTCGATGTCATGGCCGATATCTGGGACGTCGATGCCGCGACAATCCGTACCGGCAACGGCGAGATCTGGGCCGAGAACACAAATCACCGTGTCACGATGGGCGAAGCAGTCCACACTGCCAAAGGTCGTGGGATCGTGCCGGTGGGTTCGGCCAGCTTCGGTACCGACACGACGGGCCTTGATCCGATCGACGGCTCCGGCCGGCCCTGGCAGGCCTACGTATTTGGCGCCCAGGTCGCTGAGGTCGAGGTGGATACGATAACCGGAGAGGTGCAGGTTCTTGGCATCTGGGCTGCCCACGACGTTGGCCGCGCCGTCAACCCACAGGGTGTGGAAGGCCAGATCGAGGGCGGCATCGTTCAGGCTCTCGGACAGGGACTGATGGAGGATTACAAGCTCGACAACGGTCGGACCAGCACATCGGGCTTTGCAAAATACATTTTGCCAACGGCGCTCGACGTGCCGCGGGTGAATTCGATCATCATCGAGGATCCCGATCCGATTGGGCCGCTGGGAGTCAAAGGCGTCGGCGAGCCTGCCATGGTGCCGACGATACCGGCGATCGTGAATGCGATCTACGACGCGGTCGGCGTGCGTATCACGTCGCTGCCGGCGACACCGGAAAAGGTGCTAATGGCGATTCGCGAAAAAGAACAACACGAACAAATGGCGGCGCAGCCCGCCGGGTAAATGCAAGGTGGAGAGAAAGTCATGAGGAAACTTTACGCAGGTCTGTTCGCAGCAGCCGCACTTGGCGCGGCCGGCATTTCGGCACTTGCACAAGATTTTCCCGCGCGGCCGATCACGATGATCGTTCCCTATCCGGCCGGGGGGCCCAGTGACGTGGTGGCGCGAATCATGGCCGACGGCATGGGCAAGGTTCTCGGCCAAAACATCGTCATCGAAAATGTGGGCGGCGCCGGCGGAACGATCGGCACGGCGCGCGCGGCCACGTCGGAGCATGACGGCTATACGCTGCTTGCCGCCAGCATGGGGTCGCACGTGTCGGCTCCGGCGCTCTATGCCAATCTGAAATACGATTCGACCAAGGATTTCGAACCGATCGGTTTGACGGCAAACGCGCCGGCGGTTGTCGTCGCGCGCAAGGACTTTCCCGCGAAGGATTTCAGAGAGTTCGTTGACTACCTCAAGAAGAACGGCGACAGCGTGAAGCAGGCCCACGGCGGCGTCGGATCTTCGTCGCACATGGCTTGCTTGCTGTTCACGTCGGAGCTGGGGCTAAAGCCGAACCTGGTCGCCTATCGTGGCACCGGCCCGGCGCTCAATGATGTCATCGGCGGGCACGTCGATTTCTTTTGCGAGCAGGTCGTCAGCGTCCAGGGCGCCATTCGCGGCGGCACGGTGAAAGCCTATGCCGTTTCGGGCAATGACCGTTCGCCGGCGCTGCCCGATGTCCCTTCCAGCAGGGAAGTCGGCGCCAAGGACTATCAAATCAACATCTGGAGCGCGATTTTCGCGCCGAAAGGCACGCCGAAGGCTGTCGTGGACAAGCTCAGCGATGCGCTCAACAAGGCGCTCGATGATCCGGCGGTTGCTCAGCGTCTGCTGGAGCTTGGCGGGACGGTGCCGCCGAAGGCCGAACGCGGCCCAGCCTACCTTGCAAATCTACTCAAGGCCGATATTGCGCGGTGGAATCCGATCCTCAAGGCTGCGGCGGAGAAGACCAACTGATGCTCACGCGCCCCGGCAGTTCCGCAGAAGGGCAGATGCGCGCGCGCGCTCGCGCGGTCGCTAATGCAGGCGGCGTGGAGCAGGCGCTGGCCAAAGGCCTGCCAAAACTCGTCGAATGCACGCTGTCGGAAGCCCTCGTGCTGGGCCTGCTCAAGCAAGGCGTGCGCAAGTACTTCGCGATCTTCGGCCATGGATCGACTGATCTAGGCAATGTGCTGCGCATCTACGAGGAAGAGGGCGCAACCCGCACCATTAATTGCCGCAACGAAGTGGAAATGGCCCATGCCGCCACGGCATTACGTTGGCAGTACGGCGAGCTTTCCGCGGTCGTGACCTCCATCGGGCCCGGCGCGATGCAAGCCTTCGCCGGCTCACTCGCCGCGGCCTCGAACGGCGTCGGCGTCTATCACATCTACGGCGATGAGACGACCTTCGGCGAAGGTTACAACATGCAGCAGGTGCCGAAGGAGGAGCAGGGGTTGTTCGGTCGCATGACGGCGGTCATGGGCCAGTCTTACGTGCTGCACACACCGGAGGGACTGCGCGATGCCTTGCGTCGCAGCGCGCTATGCGTGAACCATCCTTATCGCGCCGGGCCTTTCTTTCTGTTGCTGCCGCTCAATACCCAGCCGGAGAAGGTTGCGGTCAATCTTGCCGCGTTGCCGGCGCGGCCGAACTTGCCGAAGCTTGCTCCCGCTGACGATGCCGCCGTCGAACAGGCGGCGGCGATGATCGCAAAATCCGCAAAGGTCGCCATCAAGGCCGGCGGCGGCACGCGTGGCCATGATGCGGCGGTCACGCGATTGGCAGAGGCTGCCGGGGCCGCAGTGGTCCTTTCACCCGGCTCGACCGGCGTATTGCCCGATGCGCATGTGCTGAACATGCATGTTGGCGGCTCAAAAGGATCGATCAGCGGCAACTACGCAATGGCCGAAGCAGAGTTGCTGATCGTCATCGGCTCGCGGGCGGTCTGCCAGGCGGATTGCTCGGGCATCGGGTACAAAAGCGCCCAGGCCGTGATCAATATCAACGGCGATTTGGCCGATGCCCTACACTACAACAAGACCCTGGCATTGGTCGGCGACATTTCGGCTGTCGCCAATCGCCTCGTCGCGAAGCTGGAAAAATCGGGCGCCAATGCAAACAAGAAAGCCTGGCTCCGGGTTTGCGCGGACAAGAAAATGGAATGGGCTGCCTACAAGCGTCGGCGCTTCGAATGTCCGCCGCTGCGCGATGAGGCCTGGCAGCGGCCGGTTTTACCCCAGCCGGCTGCGATCAAGATCGTGGCTGATTTTGCCAAAGAGATCGGCGCCGCGAAGTTTTTCGATGCCGGCGATGTCCAGGCGAACGGCTTCCAGATTGTCGAGGACGATCATACAGGCGAAACCTTTACCGAATCCGGCGCCTCATACATGGGGTTTGCCTCGAGCGCATTGCTGGCATCGGCTCTGGCGGAGAAGCCGCGATACGGAATTGCCTTCTGCGGCGACGGCTCCTTCACGATGAACCCGCAAATCCTAATCGACGCCGTGCAGCACGGCGTGCGTGGAATGATTGTGATCTTCGACAATCGCCGGATGGCGGCCATTACCGGTCTGCAGGTCGCACAATACAAGACCGAGTTTCGCACCAGCGACCATGTCGCGGTTGACTACCCGAAGCTTGCTGCGGCGGTGTCCGGAGTTCTAGCGGTCTCCGGCGGCGACAACGCCAATTCCCTCCGCGCGGCACTAAAGACCGCGCATGGCTTTGACGGCCTTTCGCTGATCCACGTGCCCGTCTATTTCGGCGCCGATGAACTTGGCGGCCTCGGCGCCTGGGGCGAATGGAATGTCGGCAATTGGTGCGAGGACGTGCAGGCGCGTTGGATCAGGCAGGATCTGTAGCGGAACCGGACGCGCCCGACATCATTAGCCTCACCGGAGGTTATGTTGAGCGAACCGCTGCCGATCAAATCGCTGGCCGCGTTGCGCGCCGCGGAAGAAAAATGCACGCGCTGCCTCCTTTACAGGAATGCCACGCAGGTCGTCCCGGGCGAAGGTCCGGCGCGTGCACGCGTCATGCTGGTTGGCGAGCAGCCGGGCGACCAGGAAGACAAGAAAGGCAAGCCATTTGTTGGTCCTGCAGGCGGTGTGCTTGAAAAAGCTCTCGCCGACGCTGGCATCGATCGCAAGCTGGTTTTCGTCACCAACGCGGTGAAGCATTTCAAGTTCGAGCCCCGCGGCAAAAGGCGGTTGCACAAGCGCCCCAATGCCTACGAGATTGATCGTTGCCATCGGTGGCTCGACCTCGAACGTACCATCGTCCGCCCTGCCATCGTGGTCGCCATGGGAGCGACGGCAATCCGCAGCGTTTCCGGACGACCACTCGCCATCAACAAGATTCGCGGCCGCGTCATGTCTCTGGCCGATGGCGGCCACATGCTGGCGACCATTCATCCGTCCTACCTCCTGCGCATCGAGGATGATGTCGACAAGCGCGCACAATACCGGCGGTTTGTCGCCGACCTCAGGGCTTGCAAAAAATTCCTGGCAGAAAGAGCTGTCTGACCGCGGTGGTTAGCCTGCGGCCGTTTCCGGTCCAGAAACGAAGGAACGCCTCCGCGCCTTCGAGAGTTCCTACCCTGGCATCATCAACGCGGGAACTTTGTCAGCGAGGAGACCGGAAATGAGCGATTCCAGGCATTCGCGGACCGACCGTCATGACAAGCCGGTCCGCAAAAACATCGAGGCCGAGCGCGAGCGCGCCAAGCGTCACGAAGATGAGGTGGCGACGAGTTCCGACGACAGCTTTCCGGCCAGCGATCCCCCGAGCTTTACCGGGGTGACGAGCGCGGCGGACGTCGAAAGAATGAAGAAGAAATCCGCGTGAGCTTGATCAGCTGAATTTCATGTTCAGCAGCCTCTCCGCATTGCCCGCGAAGATCTTGTGTTGCTCCGCGGCCGGCAAACCGAGGCCCTCCACGGTTTTGATCGTGGGAGCGATCGGCCCGAGCGGCGTGTCGGTGGCGAAGACGACGCGGTCGGCGCCAAAGAACTCATAGCCGCAACGCGTGGCGGGTACGCCGCCGCCGAACATCGCGGTGTCGGCATAGAAATCGTGCAGATAGTCCATATGCGGTCGCTTCAGCGACGGGAGGATTTGCGAATAATCCTCATCCGAGGTGCGCTGTCCAAGTACCTTTAACCCTGGACCGACCCGACCATCGTAATAAGGGATCATCCCGCCAAGATGGTGTGTGATGATTTTCAGTTTTGGATAGCGATCGAGCAGGCCAGAGAAAACCATTCGCACCATCGCCACAGACGTTTCGTACGGCCAATGAAAACACCACCACATTTCAAAGCGCGATTTCTTCTCGGCAGGGTAGTCGGGCATTGCCGCCGTTCCGACGGGGTGCAGCCAGATGGGCAGATCGAGCTCCACCATGGCCGCAAAGATCGGCTCGAAATCCGGATCATCCAGTGGGCGTCCTGCGACGTTGGTGTAGAGCAGCACACCCCGCGCACCGAGATCCTTGACCGCACGGCGTGCTTCGGCGACCGATCCTTCGACATCGGCCATGCACAGGGCGGCTGCAAAGCTCGGGAAGCGTTGAGGATATTTACGACAAAGTTCTCCCATCGCGTCATTCGCAATGCGTGCCAATCTTAAACCAACGTTCGGAGCCGCAATATCTTCGATCGCCGGATTCGGCAGTGAAATGATCTGCCGGTAGTCGCCAAATTCATCCATCTCGCGAAATCGCGCATCTAGATCGAACAGCTTGGTTACTCCGCGCAGCCGCTTACCGATATTCTCGAGATTGGGCGCTACCCTGGACATTTCCTGGAAATAGCGATCGGGAAAAATATGGCAGTAAATGTCGACGATCGGGCTCATTGTTTTCCTCCCGCCTCCTTTTCGAAGACCAGATGCCGTTGCAGCGGCAGTGCCTGCCAACCGAACCGTTCCGCGATCAACCCCCACACCCCCTTCGGCGCCCAGAGCATGACGACGATGGCAACGGCACCCATCATCAGCAAGTACAGACTGCCGAGATCAGCCAGCGCCTGGCGAAGCAGGAAGAAGATGATGGTGCCGATGATCGGTCCTTCGATGCGGCCGATGCCGCCAATGACGGTGATGAAGATGACGAAAGCCGTCCAGTCGTTCACGCTGAACGCAGTGTCCGGCGAAATGCGGAGCTTCTGGAGAAATATAAGTGCGCCGATCATTGCCGTGCCGAAAGCAGTGAGCACGTAGACGATGAATTTTATTCGCCACACGTCAACGCCATTGCTCTGTGCCGCCATTTCATTGTCGCGGATGGCAGTCAGCGCGAGCCCGAGCCGGGAGCGAATCAATACGACGATGGCCCCGAGCACGATAACGGTCAGCAAAAGCGCCAGCCAATAGGTCTCGAATTCACGCATTTGCCGGCTCGGCGCCATGGCGGTGACGACCGTGGCAGGAAGGCTGATGCCGGAGCCGCCGCCGAGCACGGAGATCTGCGATGCGAGCAGGCGAAACACTTCAGCGACGACCCACGTCCCGATGGCGAAATAGGCGCCGCGCAGGCGAAAGATCAGCGCGGCAACAGGGATGGCAATGACGGCTCCGATCGGACCGGCGATCAGGATCGCAATAATGGGATGAACACCGAGCAGAATGGCGAGCGCGAACAATGCATAGCCACCGAGGCCGACAAAGGCCTGTTGGCCGACCGAAACGAGCCCGGCGTAACCGGCAAGCAGGTTCCACAGGCTCGCCAGAGCCACGAAAGTATAAAGCTCCGCCAGCAGGCGCAGCGTCTGTCGGTCGCCCCAATAGGGAGCTGCCGCCAGCACGGTGAGCGTCACGGCAATGAGCACAACTCCGATGCGGCTCGACGGCGTGGCGTGCTCGACGCGGCTCATCCCGACACCTTTGGGAAGAGACCTTGCGGTCGAACTGCGAGAATGGCGAGAAATACGATGTGCCCGGCGAGCAGTTGCCAGCCCGGATCGATCTGCGCACCGATCGCCTGGGAGACCCCAAGGATGATGCCTCCCGCGAGCGTTCCCCACATGCTGCCCAGGCCGCCTATGATCACCGCCTCGAAACCAAAAATCAGCCGCGCGGGACCGATGGACGGATCAAAATTGGAGCGTACCGCGAGCAACACGCCGGCGATCGCGATCACCGCAAGCGATAGGGCCATTGCCATTGCAAACACGTGGCGCGTATCGAGGCCCATCAGTTGCGCCACCGATCGGTCGTCCGAAGTCGCCCGGAAGGCGCGGCCCAACGCAGTGCGATAGAACAGGATCTGCAAGCCTGCGATGACGGCTACGGCGATCGCGAATTGCAACAGGGGCAATACGCCTATCCAGACGCCCTGCAGGAGCTCGAACGCTTGAACCTCGATGGCACCCGCTTGCAGCCTGCGGCTGTCCGCCGTGAAAAGTTCCAGTAGGCCATTCTGGATGATGATGGACAGGCCGAAAGTCACCAGCAGCGGCGGCAGCAAGTCATCGCCAAGTGTCCGGTTGAGAAGCCCGCGTTGCAAGGCGTATCCGATCAGCGCCATGATCGGCAGGACGAACAGCAAAGAGGCAAGAGGATCGATGCCCGTGCCCTGCGTCACCATCAATGACACATAGGCCGCCAGCACGATCAGGTCGCCGTGGGCGATGTTCACCAACCGCATTACGCCGAAGATGAGCGAGAGACCCGCTGCGAACATCGCGTAGAGTCCGCCGGTGAGTACGCCTTGCAAGACGATGTTGAGCCATTGCATCGCGCTACACCCCGAAATAGGCGGATGCGATCGCCTCGCGCGTGAGGCCTTGGGCCGGTCCATTGAGCGCTACGCGCCCTTCTTGAAGGCAATAGACGTGGCTTGCGGCGCGTAGCGCCTGGGCAATGTCTTGCTCGACGACGATCAACGACAGCCCCTGCGCGGCAATCTGCGGCAGGCGGGTATAGATGTCGCGCACCACGATCGGGGCGAGGCCAAGGCTAATTTCATCGCAGAGGAGCAGTTGCGGATTGGCCATCAAGGCGCGCCCGATTGCCGCCATCTG
>Ga0066388_100002614_pt1 | contig 11142 bp, 8 predicted proteins | sample PanSoiMetaGPlot6_FD_64539 | JGI IMG/M metagenome (GOLD analysis project Ga0066388, IMG submission 64539) | Tropical forest soil microbial communities from Panama analyzed to predict greenhouse gas emissions - Panama Soil - Plot 6 (Hybrid Assembly) | ecosystem: Environmental > Terrestrial > Soil... | reverse complement strand
GGCGCAGCTCGCCAAGCTCGACGCCGAGTCCGCGCGCGAGGAAATCCGCGACATCATCAACGAGATCATCGCCATCAAGGCGATCGTCATGTCGATCTCCGAGCAGGAGGAGCTGCTCGATGACATCTGCAATGATGTGCTCGGCTATGGCCCGCTCGAGCCGCTGCTCGCCCGCGACGACATCGCCGACATCATGGTGAACGGCGCCGGCACGACCTATATCGAAGTCAAAGGCAAGATCCAGCGCACCGGAATTCGCTTCCGCGACAATCAGCAGCTTCTCAACATCTGCCAGCGCATCGTCAGCCAGATCGGCCGGCGCGTCGATGAGGCCTCCCCGATCTGCGACGCGCGCCTGCCTGACGGCTCGCGCGTCAACGTCATCGTGCCGCCGCTGGCCATCGACGGCCCAGCCCTCACCATCCGCAAATTCAAGAAAGACAAGCTCACGCTTGCCCAGCTCGTCAATTTCGGCAGCATCACGCCCGAAGGCTCCGAAATCCTCAAGATCATCGGCCGTTGCCGCATCAACACCATCGTGTCGGGGGGAACGGGCTCTGGCAAGACAACGCTGCTCAACTGCCTCACCCAATTCATCGATAACGACGAGCGCATCATCACCTGCGAGGACGCGGCCGAGCTCCAGCTGCAGCAGCCGCATACGGTGCGGCTCGAGACGCGGCCGCCCAACCTGGAGGGCGAAGGCCAGATCACGATGCGCGACCTGGTGAAGAACTGCCTGCGTATGCGGCCCGAGCGGATCATCGTCGGCGAGGTGCGCGGACCGGAAGCCTTCGACCTCCTGCAGGCGATGAACACCGGTCACGACGGATCGATGGGCACGCTGCACGCCAACTCGCCACGCGAGGCCCTCTCCCGTATCGAATCGATGATCACGATGGGCGGCTATTCGTTGCCGTCACGCACCATCCGCGAGATGGTCTGCGGATCGGTCGACATCATCGTGCAGGCGGCCCGCCTGCGCGACGGCTCCAGGCGCATCACCCACGTTACCGAAGTGATCGGCATGGAAGGCGACGTGATCATCACGCAGGACATCTTCGTCTATGAGATGCAGGGCGAGGACGCCAACGGCAACATCATCGGCCGCCACCGCTCGACCGGCATCGGCCGTCCGAAATTCTGGGATCGCGCGCGCTACTACGGCGAGGAGAAGCGCCTCGCCGCGGCGCTCGACGCCTCGGAAGCCGTCGAGGCGTTGAAGAGCTGAAACGCGGGCAAAGGGCGGCATGAACACGATCTCTCTGTTCTTCCTGGTGAGCCTCGCGATCGGCGGCGTCGCCTATGTGTTCATCTATCCGTTGCTCTCCGGCGAGAAGAAAGCCGAGAAACGCATGGAAACCGTGGCCCGCTCCGCGCCCGTCGTGCGGGCCGCCGCTGCAGCGCGCCTTACGCAGAAGTCGCGGCGCGAGCAGGTCGAAGGATCGCTGAAGGAGCTCGAAGCCAAGCAGGCCAAATCGCCGCCGCTCAGCGCCCGCATCAGCCAGGCCGGCCTGAGCTGGTCGACGAACCAGTTTTACTTGATCAGCGCAGGGCTCGGCGTGATCGCGTTCCTGGGCTTTTTGATCAGCGATTCGGGCCTGCCGACAGCGCTCGGGGCCGGCTTTGCGGGTGGCCTGGGGCTGCCGCGCTGGATTCTGCGATTCCTCAAGAAGCGGCGCGAGGCGAAATTCATCGCCGCCTTTCCGGATGGCGTCGACGTCATCGTCCGCGGCATCAAGGCCGGCCTGCCGTTGCTCGACAGTCTCAAGGTGATCAGCGTCGATGCGCCGGAGCCGCTGCGCAGCGAAATGCGCGCCATTCTCGACATCCAGGCGATCGGAGTCCCGCTCGGTGAAGCCTGCTGCAAGCTCTACGAGCGGGTGCCGGTCGCGGAAGCGAACTTCTTCGGCATCGTCATCGCGATCCAGCAGAAGGCCGGCGGCAATCTGTCGGAAGCGCTCGGCAACTTGTCCAAGGTGCTGCGCGAGCGCAAGAAGATGAAAGCGAAGATCCAAGCGATGTCGCAGGAAGCCAAGGCATCCGCCGGCATCATCGGCAGCCTGCCAATCGTGGTGATGCTGCTCGTCTATCTCACCAGCCCGCAATATATCGAGCTGCTCTGGACCCATCCGACCGGACGCATGCTGCTTGCGGTCAGCGCGTTCTGGATGTCGATGGGCATCATGGTTATGCGCAAGATGATCAACTTCGACTTCTGACGGGGCATCATGTTCGACTTCCTGACCTATCACGTCTCGAACCCCCGCAGCATGGCCATGCTGTTTGCCGCGGTCGCGGCCATCGCCACCGTGCTGACGCTGGCGATGCCGCTGCTGGCGGGCGATTCGCTGGACAAACGCATGAAGGCGGTCGCGCTCGAGCGCGAGAAGATCCGCCAGCGCGAGCGCGAGCGCATGGCGCGCGGCGAGAAGGTCATGCTGCGGCGCTCGCCCAAGCAATACATGCAGACGATCGTCAACGAGCTCAATCTCGGCAAATGGGTGGGCCAGGAGGAGGCCCGCGCGCTGCTGGTGCAGGCCGGCCATCGCGGTCAGGCGCCTTACATCACCTTCCTGTTCTTCCGCCTGCTGGCACCGATCCTGATGCTCGCCGGCTCGGCGTTCTATGTCTTCTTCGTGGCGAAGCTCGAGCAGCCGACCTCGATCAAGGTTGGCATCTGCATCTTCGCCACCTATCTCGGCATGTATCTGCCGATCCTGTTCGTGAAGAACCAGATCGCGAAACGTCAGCTTTCGATCAGGCGGGCATTTCCGGACGCGCTCGACCTGCTCCTGATCTGCGTGGAATCCGGCATGTCGATCGAGGCCGCCTTCCGCAAGGTCTCGGTCGAGGTTGGCACGCAGTCGATTCCGCTCGCCGAGGAGCTGACGCTGACCACGGCGGAATTGTCCTACCTGCAGGAGCGCCGCCAGGCCTACGAGAACCTCGCCAAGCGCACCAACCTCGATGGCGTCAAGGCGGTGTGCATGGCGTTGCAGCAGGCCGAGCGCTACGGCACGCCGCTCGGGCAGACGCTGCGGGTGATGGCGCAGGAAAATCGCGACATGCGCATGTCGGAAGCGGAGAAGAAGGCGGCCGGCCTGCCGCCCAAGCTGACGGTGCCGATGATCCTGTTCTTCCTCCCGGTCCTCTTCGTCGTGATCCTCGGCCCGGCCGGCATCCGGATCATGGAGATGCGCTGAGGCCCGCGGCGCCTCCCCGGACCCGGGTCAGAATGCGCTATGGCGCCGGGCTGGCAGCAGGTTTGCTCTTGTCAACAACGAGCGTCGCAATGAATTTCAATGGGGCGGAACTGTCGTTGATCCCGAAGTGAACCTTGCCAGCATCAACATAGAACGCCTCTCCCGCTTTGTAAGTCGTCACTGGGCGCCCTTCGTGTTCAAGAGTCAGCGTGCCCTCCAAGACGTAACCCGACAGCGGACCGGGATGAGTGTGCCTCGCTTCGCGGGCGCCCGGCGCGAACTCTAGAATATTGATGATCGTCTGGTAGCCCGGCGGTCCATCTTGCTGAAGAAGAGACTTGCGCTGGATCCCGGGTTGCTGCGCAAGAGCCCATGTCGCGGCCGTCAGGACGATCGCCACGATTGCCACGATTGCCAATTCTGCGCGCTGAGCCATGGTCACGCTCCGATTGATCCCAAAGCTAGCATAAGTCTACTTCGAGCCGCGCGCTTCTGTCTCAGCTGCGTCCAGTCTTGGACGGCTTGGCGACCGGCACCTGAAGCTGATTCTGCTGGGCCAGCATCTGGCGCAGATAGGCGACGTTGGCAGCCGCCAGGTCCGGCGGCAGATCCGCGCGCGCGATCGTTTCGGCTTCGGCGAAGCGGCCCTGCAGCCCGACGACCAGCGCGAGGTTCTGGCGCACGCGCGGCTCCGCACCCGGGCGCGAGGCCGCCCGCCGCAGCGTCATCTCGGCCCGCACCAGGTCCTTCGACAGCGCATAGGACAGGCCGAGATTGGAAAGCACCGAAGCTTCCTCGGGCACAATCTTCAGCGCGGTCGCGTAATAGCGCTGCGCGTCCTCATGGCGGCCCATCTGATCGAGCACAGCGCCCTGCACGTTCAGGATGCGCCAGCTCGGCCGGTCGGGCGTGTGCGCCTGATTGAGCACGTCGAGCGCCTGCTGGTAGTTGCCGGCATCCGCCAGCGCCCGGCCATAGGCCCCTAGCACATCCATGTTCTTGGGATTGCTGAGCGCTGCCTGCTCCAGCACCGCCACCGCCTGCGATCGCTGGCCGGAGGCGCGTAGCGCCTGCGCATAGTTGACCGCGACCACCGGGTCGTTGGGATTGGCTTTTTGGCGCTCCCCCCAGGCTGCCGCTGCGTTGTGCGCCTCGGTCTCATCCCGCGGCACCGCAGCCATCGCCGAAGCGGCGGGCGGATCGGACTGGGTCGTCTTGCAGCCCACCAGCCCGAGCGCCACCAGGAGAGCGGCCAAGGCGAACAACTGTGCGGGTATGGTGCGATACGCTGGTAATGGGCTCATTTATGACATGGCTCCAGAGACCCCGCCCGATACCACCAGCAATAAAATGTTAACCCTAACGGCAGGTTAACGGGCTGAACTTGGCGCCTGGACTTGTCCCTGGACTTGCTCCTGGACCTGGCCCCGGCCGCATGGCATTCCGTGCCGGAATCATGGCCACTCCTGCTCTCCATCCGGCATTTGCCCCACCCGACGGCGCTGGCATACCGGTCACCTTCGTGACCGCCGCCAGCTGGACGGACGTGCGAAGTCAGCTCGACGCCCGCGCGCAGGCGTTCGCCGATACGTCGGGCTTCGAGCCTCGCCCCGGCCGCCACCTGCTTCTGCCCGGGCCAGATGGCGGGCTCGCAGGCGTGCTGTTTGCGATCGAGAGCCCCGGCGAGACGAACGACCCGTTTCGGGCCGGCGCCCTGCCGACGCTGCTCCCCGCGCGCACCTATCGTTTCGCTGTGGCTCCGCCCGATGCGCGGCTGTCGGCGCTCGCCTTTGCGCTCGGCACCTATCGCTTCGGGCGCTACCGCAAACCCGACGACCCGTCGGCGCGGCTCGAAGTCCCCGAAGGCGTCGACGCCGAAGACCTCACCCGCATCGTCGAAGGCGTCTGTCTCGCGCGCGATCTCATCAACACGCCCGCAAACGACATGGGGCCGGCGGAGCTCGAGGAGGCCGCCCGCACGCTCGCCAACCGCCACGGCGCGACCTTCACGACGATCGTCGGCGACGATCTGCTCAAGCAGAATTTTCCGCTGATCCATGCGGTCGGCCGCGCCGCCGATCGCCCTCCGCGCCTGATCGACCTGCGCTGGGGCGATACCGCCCATCCCAAGATCACGCTCGTCGGCAAGGGTGTCTGCTTCGACACCGGCGGCCTCGATATCAAGCCCGACACCGGCATGCTCAACATGAAGAAAGACATGGGCGGCGCCGCCTCGATGCTGGCGCTCGCCCACATGCTGATGTCGCGGCGGAGCAATATCCGCCTGCGCGTGTTGATCCCGGCGGTCGAGAACTCGATTTCCGGCGCGGCCTTCCGCCCGCGCGACATCTATCGCTCCCGCAAGGGCATCACGGTCGAAATAGGCAACACCGACGCCGAGGGCCGGCTCATTCTTGCCGACGCCTTTGCGCTGGCCGACGAGGAACAGCCTGAGCTGATCGCCGACATGGCGACGCTGACCGGCGCCGCCCGCGTCGCGCTCGGCACCGAAGTCGTGCCGTTCTATACCGACGACGACGCGCTCGCCGCAGAGCTCGCCCGCCATGCGCAGGCGCAGTGCGATCCACTCTGGCGGATGCCGCTGTGGCGGCCATACGACCAGCTGCTCGAGTCCAAGGTGGCCGACGTCAACAACGTATCGAGCGGCGGCTTTGCCGGCTCGATCACGGCGGCGATGTTCCTGCGCCGCTTCGTCACCGCCGCCACGGCGTGGCTGCACTGCGACATCTACGCCTGGAACCAGACCACGCGGCCGGGCCGCCCGGAAGGGGCCGAGTGCCAGGCGGCGCGCGCGCTTTATGCATTGCTGTGCGAGCGCTACGGCTAAACGATCGAGGCTCTCATGACCTCGTACGATCCGCGCATCACGCCGGCTAGGCCTGATCTCGCGGCGAACCATCTTGCCGGCAAGGTCGAGGCCGCGCGCTTCGTCGACGGACAGGTGCGCGAGATTGCCGACGCAATAGCGCCGTTGCGGCGCTCGCCGGCACCTGACGCGCCGCTCGACACCGAGGCGCTCAAGGGCGAGCGCGTGACGATCTACGAGAGCAACGAGGAGGGCTGGTCCTGGGGCCAGCTCGCGAGCGACGGCTATGTCGGCTGGCTGCCGACGGCGGCGCTGCGCGATCCAGGGCCGCCGTCGACCCATCGCGTCGCCGTGCCGCGCACGCTGGTGTTTCCCGGGCCATCGATCAGGCTGCCGCCGCTCGAAGGGCTTTCGCTCGGCTGCCGGATCGCGGTCACGCGCATCGATGGGCCCTTGGCTGTGACGGACGCCAACGGCTTCGTCCCGGCCAACCATCTCAGGCCGCTCGACACGCGCGAGCCGGATTTCGTCGCCGTCGCGGAGAGATTCATTGGCGTGCCTTATCTATGGGGCGGCAAGTCGAGCCTTGGTCTCGACTGCTCCGCGCTGGTGCAGCTTGCGCTGACGGCCTGCGGCATCGCCTGCCCGCGCGACAGCGACATGCAGGAACGTGCGCTGGGCGCGGCCGTGGCGATGTCCGACCTGCAGCGCGGTGATCTTGTGTTCTGGGAGGGCCACGTCGCGATCGTGCGCGACGCGACCACGCTGGTCCACGCCAACGCCTTCCACATGGCGGTTGCAATCGAGGCGGTCGCGGAGGCGATTCCGCGTATCCGCGCCGCGCGCAGCGAGGTGACGAGCATACGGCGACTTAGACTTTGATCCGAGCGGATCGGATCAAAGTCTAACTTTTTATTGGAGCATGATTTTTTCCGAAAACCGGTTCCCACTTTTCGGGATCATGCTCAATAGCCCGTAACGCGGTCGACCGTGTTCGTGGGTGGCATCCCGAGCTCGATGCGGTCGATCTGCTGCAGCACGCTCATCGCCAGCGTCTGCGGCACTGCCTGCGCCGCATTGTGCGGCGTAATCGTCACCTTGGGATGCTTCCACAGCGGGCTTTCCGCCGGCAGCGGCTCGGTCGGAAAGACATCCAGCGTTGCGCCGGCGAGCGAGCCTTCCTCGAGCGCAGTCAGTATATCGGCATCGACCTGTAGCGAGCCGCGGCCGGCATTGATCAGGTAGGCGCCCTTGAGAGCGCCATTGGTGCGCAGCTTGCGCAAGCGGTCGAGATTGAGGATGCCATTCGTCGCCGGCGTCGCCGGCAACAGGCAGACCAGGATCTCGGTGCGGCGCAGGAATGGATCGATCCCGAACTCGCCGTTGAACGTCTCGATGCCCGGGAGCGCCTTCCGCGTCCGGCTCCAGCCTATGATCTTGAACCCGATCCGATGCAGCATGAAGGCCGCGCTCGAGCCGAGCACACCAAGCCCCATGATGCCGACCGCGACGTCGCTCGCCGCCGGCTGGCTGTGCTCGAACCACACACGCTCGCGCTGCTGCGCATCGTAGAGGCGTTGGCGCCGATGATGCATCAGCACATGCAGAACCACGTATTCGGTCATCCGCATGGTGAGATCGGAATCGACGATGCGCACCACCGGCACGTCGGGCAGCCTGGGATCGCCCATGAGATCGTCAGCGCCGGCCCCGAGCGAGAAGATCGCCTTGAGATTTGGAAACTCCGCCAGCAACCCGGGCGGTGGCTTCCAGACGCAGGCATAGCGGATGTCGGCGGGATCGCCGATCACGTCGGGCCAGATGCGGAGATCGTGCTGCGGCGCGAGCGCGCGAAAGCGCTGCTCCCATCCCTTCGGGTCCCAGCCCATGATCGCAAGCAGGAGTGTCGCCATTGCACCTTGCTGGCTGGGGGCGCGCCTAATCGTAAAGCGCTGAAATCCTACTGCGCCACCACGCCCTCGGGCGCAGTTTCAAGCTTGAAGGCGGCCGCGAACAAGGCGCGGGTATAGTCGCTCTGCGGGCGCGCGAACAGCTCCTTGGCCGGCCCCTCCTCCACCACCTTGCCATGGCGCATCACGATGAGGCGGCTCGAGAGCGCCGCCACCACCCGCAGGTCATGCGAGATGAACATGTAGGTGAGATTGAGCCGCTTCTGCAGGTCGCGCAGGAGATCGACCATCTGGGACTGGATGATCATGTCAAGGGCGCTGGTCGGCTCGTCGAGCACGATGAAGGTCGGCTCGAGCACGATCGCACGCGCGACCGCGATGCGCTGGCGCTGCCCGCCCGAAAACTCATGCGGATAGCGGAACCGCGTCGCCGGATCGAGCCCGACATCACGCAGCGCCCGGATCACCTTCTGCTCGCGTTCTTGCTGCGAGAGATTGGGTTGATGAACCGACAGGCCCTCCTCGATGATGTCGGACAACGACATGCGCGGGCTGAGCGAGCCATAAGGATCCTGGAACACGACCTGCATGTTGCGGCGGAACGGCCGCATCGATTTGAAGTTCAGGCCGTTGATCGGCTTGCCCAGGAACGCAATCGTTCCCTGCGAGGAGATGAGCCGCAGGATCGCGAGCCCGAGCGTGGTCTTGCCGGAGCCTGACTCGCCCACGATCCCCAGTGTCTCGCCCCGGCGAACTGCGATGCTGATTCCATCGACCGCTTTGATGTGCCCGACCGTGTGCCGCAGCACGCCACGCTTGATCGGGAACCAGACCTTGAGATCGTTGGCCTCGAGCACGATCGGCGCATGGGGCATGAGCGGCGCCGGGTCGGGCTTCGGCTCGGCCGCGAGCAGCGCGCGCGTATAGGGATGCTCGGGCGCCGTGAATACGCGCTCGACCGGGCCCTGCTCGACGATCTTGCCCTCCTTCATCACGCAGACGCGATCGGCGAGCTTGCGCACGATGCCGAGATCGTGGGTGATGAACAGCATGGCCATGCCAAGCCGCGTCTGCACGTCCTTGAGCAGCTTGAGGATCTGTGCCTGTACGGTGACATCGAGCGCCGTCGTCGGCTCGTCCGCGATCAGCAGGTCGGGCTCGTTGGCGAGCGCCATCGCGATCATCACGCGCTGGCGCTGCCCGCCCGAGAGTTGATGCGGGTAGCTTTGCAGCCGGCTCTCCGGATCAGGGATGCCGACCTGCGTGAGCAATTCAATGATCCGCGCGCGCGCTGGCGCACCGGTCACCCCGTGATGCAGCAGCAGGATCTCACTGAGCTGCTTCTCGATCGTGTGCAGCGGATTGAGCGAGGTCATCGGCTCCTGAAAAATGATGGTGATGTCGTTGCCGCGCACGTCTCGGATCTGCCGCTCGCTCATGGCGAGCAGATTCTGGCCCTTGAATTTGACCGTACCGGAGGGGTGATGCGCAGCCGGATACGGCAACAGCTTCATCACCGAGAGCGCCGTCGCCGACTTGCCGGAGCCGGATTCGCCGACCAGCGCCACCGTCTCGCCTTCGGCGATGTCGAAGGAGATGCGATCGACCGCCAGCGTCTCGCGCTCACCCTGGCGAAAGGCAACGGACAGATCGCTCACCGAAAGCAAGGTCTTCGTCATGGCAGAGCATTCTTGCGATTAGGTTGAACCTGCTGCACGCACGAGCCTATCGCCGTCATCCTGAGGTGCCCGCGCATCACACGATGCTCATCGCAACTTGCGTCTGGGCCGCGCGGGCCTCGAAGGATGGCGGCCCCAAAACTACGGCGCCTGCGTGCGGCAGCGCCGGGGCCGTCGCCCTTCGAGGCTCACCCGGCCGGAAGAGGCCGGGCGAGCGCCTCAGGGTGACGGAGAAACTGAAGTGTTCGCGGCAGACATTTGCTGGTCCGCAATCTAATCGGAAGACGCTCCAGATATACGACGGATGGGGGCGGTACTTATTCATCCCACTCGTCTCGTTGGCGCCTGATCTCTGCGTCGATCTCAGCCTTCGTCCTGTAAGGCGGCCGCCTCAATGCCCAAATCTCGTCAAGGGACATAACCTTATCGGGCCGCTCCTCCACCGTCACGGTCACGGTGACCATAGCTGACGGATCGACTCCATCCCTAAGATCATCAGGCAGCTGCGCAGCGGGGTAGTTAGATTTTACGATACTGTACATGACTTCATGCCCAGAGGATCACCGGAACGTCTTGCGCGGGTCGAAGGCATCACGCACCGCTTCGCCGATGAAGATCAGCAGCGACAGCATGATGGCGAGGGTGAAGAACCCCGAAATGCCGAGCCAGGGCGCCTGGATATTGGCCTTGCCCTGCTTGAGCAGCTCGCCCAGCGAGGCCGAGCCCGGCGGCAGGCCGAAGCCGAGGAAGTCGAGCGAAGTGAGCGTCATCACCGAGCCCGACAGGATGAACGGCAGGAACGTCATGGTGGCCACCATGGCGTTGGGCAGGAGATGCCGGAACATGATCACCGCATTCGACACGCCGAGCGCGCGCGCGGCCTGGATGTACTCGAAATTGCGTCCGCGCAGGAACTCGGCGCGCACCAGGCCGACCAGCGCCACCCATGAGAACAAGAGCAGGATCCCGAGCAGGACAAAGAAACTCGGCATCAGCACCGATGAGATGATGAGCAGCAGATAGAGCGATGGCACCGAGGTCCAGATCTCGATCAGCCGCTGGAATATGAGATCGATCCAGCCGCCGAAATAGCCCTGCACAGCACCGGCCGCGACGCCGATGATCGAGGATATACTGGTGAGGATGAGCCCGAACAGCACCGAAATGCGGAAGCCGTAGATCAGACGTGCCACGACATCGAAGCCCTGGTCGTCGGTGCCGAGCCAGTTGTATTCGAGGTCGCTGCAGCCCGAGAGTCCTTTCTTCTGCACCACCGCCGCGCATTGCTCTTCAGTCAACAGCCAGGTCGGCGGGGACGGCGCCGGCGTCGGCAGGTCGAGATTGTGGGTGTTGTAGGAATATCGGATCGGCGGCCAGACCATGAAGCCGCCCGAGTCGGCGACGAGCTTCTGCAGATAGGGATCGCGATAGTCCGCCGCGGTCTCGAACTCGCCGCCGAAGGTCGTTTCCGAATAAGTGCGGAACACCGGGAAGAAAAACTTGCCGTCGTATTTCACCAC
>Ga0066388_100002613_pt1 | contig 11142 bp, 11 predicted proteins | sample PanSoiMetaGPlot6_FD_64539 | JGI IMG/M metagenome (GOLD analysis project Ga0066388, IMG submission 64539) | Tropical forest soil microbial communities from Panama analyzed to predict greenhouse gas emissions - Panama Soil - Plot 6 (Hybrid Assembly) | ecosystem: Environmental > Terrestrial >... | reverse complement strand
AAAAGGGTTTGGAATGGTGGAGGCGGCGGGAGTCGAACCCGCGTCCGAAAATGTTACTGACCAAGATAGGCTACATGCTTAGTCCGGTTCATGCCCCAGGCATTACCCTGGGACGTTCGCGGCGCGTGCTTAGAACGGACAAGAAACGCGAACCGCTAGCCTGAAATCTTAGCCTCTCAGCCCAGACGTAGCTGAAAAGAGCAGCCCGCTGTGCGACGTCCTTCGGAGGCCCACGGGCGAAGTCTCCTGGGACGGCTGCCTAAATTAATTAGGCTGCGTATGCCATCTGTTGATTGGCAATTATCATTTTGCACGCGATTACGGGTGTGTGCACCCCGGCATGCCTCTTGGCCGCAAGCATCTCCGTCGAAGCCGTGACGCCCCCAATGTGGGAAGGACCATTCAAAGAGCCACTTCCAATGTAGGATTCAAACAATTGGAAGTCAAACACTCGATTAGATGCGTTGGGACGTGGACGGTCGCAGGCGATAGCTGGTGCAAGTCTTAGCAACTGGCAGCTTGTAGTTTGCTTTCGAGGCCTTTCGTAACCGCCGGCCATTCCTCAGCCAGGATGCTGAAGTAAACAGTATCGCGGATGCGCCCGGTCGATGTGATGGGGTGTTTATTCGAAAGTGCCCTTCTTCTTTTGCGACGAGGCGCAGAATGGCAGCGCGAGATTTCTGATTGAGCGCATCGAGAGTTTCAAAGGAGTGGCGCAGCATCAGGTATTTGGCTTCGGTGTTTACCGCGGTGCGTTGCCAGCAGGGGATGACCCAGATGGAACCGATCTCGAGAAGGCTGATGCTCATGCAGCGAGTGCTGCCGATGAATTCGCCAGTGGGTTTTTCGCGCGTAGCGAATCCGGCCGACTCATCGCGATCCCGTTCTGCGAAGGCGGTGGTTGCCCACTTTTGGAAGTCGTCAAGGGTTCGCATCGGGTAGTAAAATCCAGCGGAAGATCTCTTCGGCGTCGGCTCCCGCGGCCTGAAAAAGCAGCGGCGCATGCCTCGCCAGAAGCGGCTCGAGCGAAAACGTATTGGCCCTCAAGCCGTACTGATCGCAAAGCCGGCTCCAAGCTCATTTGCTTCAGTACTGATCGTCAGGATAGCGATTGTCGGGGTAGCGGCCCGGGTCGGGGTAGCGTTCACGATCATCATCGGGGCCGCGACCGTATCCGCGCTGCTGCTGGCGCGGAGGCGGTTCACGGATTCCGGCGACCACCTGCTTCATGCGCTGAAATTCGCCGGTCTGGTAGGTGTAGTTGCGCCGGCCGCCCATCTTGTCCACTTCTTCTTCAATGGCACGTTCGCGATTGCCAGGATTGGGGTGGTCAGAGAAGAACTGCAGGCCGCGTGAGCCGTTCTTGGCTTCGAGAGTCTCAAAAAAGCGGGCGAGCTCAAGCGGGTTATAGCCGGATTCGGCCATGATGTGCGAGCCCATGAGATCGGCCTGACTTTCGGCGTTGCGTGAGAATTTGAGCAGAACACTGTTGGCACCGAGTCCCACGCCGATTTGAGCTAGCTGTCCAAGCATGGAGCCGCCGCCGGCCACGCCGGCCAAGGCTGCGGGCAGCTGGAAGAGTTGGGCTTTCGAAGCCTGGTTGGTACCGTGGCGCAAGATCACGTGCGACATTTCGTGTCCCATAACGCCGGCGAGTTCGGCTTCACTATCTACGGCTTTGAGCAAGCCGGTGTTGATGAACATTGGGCCGCCGGGAAGGGCGAAGGCATTGATCGAGGGGTCAGCGACGACTTCAAAGGTAAACGGGAATCCGCTGTCACGAGCTTCTGGAGTACTCGCCAGGCGCTTGCCGACCCGATTGACGTACTCGGTGAGCACGGGATCGTTGATAACGTGCATCTTCTGCCTGACCTGATTCGCGGCTTCCTGGCCGAGCTGCACGTCCTGTTGCTTAGAAAAAAGATTAAAACCGGGATGAAATCGCGAGGGCCCCTGGGCCCCAATGGTGGTTGTCAGCAGGCTGATGATGACAACCAGTTTCAGCTTGCGCATCAAGATCTCCTGCGCCGCAGAGCAGTGGCGCTATATAGATAGTATGCCACCGCGAAGCGAAAGGTTGACCGTGCAGAGCGCGACTTTATTTCTGAGCGGGCGCGCAACTTGATGAAACATTCGGTGTTGTTTTCGCGACTTCTTTTGCATCCTGCGCTACACCCATACATCTGATTACAGGGTGCGCTGTTGACCTTACTATGCCCGGCTGCGTCCAATTCTGTCAGGAGAATTGTCAGTGAGGTCGCAGTGTTTGCCCTTCACCCAAATCCCGCACACCACGCGACTTTTCAAAGATTTTCTCTTTTGGACTCCTGAAGTTAGTAACTTTTATCCCCGTCCCCCACAAATCAAAGACTGGCTTTCTGACCAAGTTTCATCGCTTAAGTACGAAGTAGAGCGGCGGGCACGAGTGTCTGATGTGCTCGAGAAACAGAATCGGGCTTGGAACGCTTCGGCAAAGACAATCCAGAACATTGCGAAGTTTCGTGGCGGAGCCGCTGCGATGGTTACCGGGCAGCAGGTCGGATTATTTGGTGGACCGCTGTTTGCAATATTTAAAGCGCTTACTGCCATCAAGCTGGCGAACGAGGCGCAGGAAATGGGCTTCAATTGTGTGCCGGTGTTCTGGCTGGCAACAATCGATCACGATCTCGAAGAAGTCAACCAAGTCCAGTTGCTAGGAGCTGAGGCATCACTCAGAAAGTTCTCCGTTCCGGTGAATGCGGTAGCTGATGCGCCCGTCGGTACGATCGCGTTTGGATCGGAGATGGAAACGGCGCTGCAGGGTGTCTCAGAGATTCTCGGCGATTCTGAAGCCGTTTCACTGTTGCGCGAGACCTATCGGCCGGACGAGACCTTCGGCAGCGCGTTTGGAAGACTCCTGTTGCGCATGTTTGCTGAGCATGGCGTGATCGTGCTAAACGCGGCCGATCCGAAGGTGCAGAAAATTGCTTTGCCGGTTTACCGTGCGGCTGCCGAGCAAGCAGGTCAACTGAATGCTGCACTGCAGGAGCGGGGAAGGGAATTAGAGGCGGCCGGGTATCATCAGCAGGTCAAAGTAAGCGCTACATCGAGTCCGCTGTTTACACTGCGAGATGGGGCCAGGGTTCCCGTTCATATTACCGATGACGATTTCGTTGTCATCGGGCAGAAGATTCCACGATCAGAGTTAATTGCGCAGATCGAGTCCTCCCCTGAGTTGTTCAGCGCCAACGTCCTTCTGCGTCCGGTAGTGCAGGACTATCTGCTACCGACGGTCGCTTACGTGGGTGGATCGGCGGAGGTGGCCTACTTCGCGCAGGCAGCAGTGCTGTACAAACGAATCCTCGGAAGAGCGACACCGATTTTTCCGCGATTTTCCGCGACCATAGTTGAACCAAAACAGCAGTCGCTCTTACAGAAGTATGGGCTCAGCTTGTTGGATATTTTCCAGGGAAGCGAAAGTGTTCGCCAGAAACTGGCAGAGCATACGCTTCCGGGGGAATTGCAAGCGGCATTCGAGCAGGGCGCGTCCACGTTAAGCAAATCGATGGCGCGAATTCAAGAAGCTCTCGGGCGCTTGGATAAAACGCTGGTCGAGGCGGCCGAGAACGCCGGATCAAAGATAGAGCATCAGTTGGAGCAACTGCGCGCCCGGGCAGCGCGCGCGGAATTGCGACACCAGGAAGTTCTTGGCCGGCACGCGGAGTTGCTGAGCAACACGCTTTATCCAAACAAAGTTCTCCAGGAACGCGAAATATCGGGCGTGTATTTTCTTGCGAAGTATGGGGCTGGGCTGATAAGCGATCTGTTGAACGCGATCAATGTCGAGTGTGTCGACCATCAGATCGTCAGTCTGTAATGCTCAGAATTGACCGGTGATTTCGCCTACGAATCTGTTCATGCGTTCAGGGTCTTAAATGTCAGTTCGCAGTTCCTGGTTTTCAGTTTTCACCCACGGCGACGTAGGTTCCTAATCCAATCATTACCAAGCCGGTCGCGCTACGCTGGCGTTTGCGAAACTTCGCACATGACCGGATCCTCACGCCGATCGGCCCGGCGAGAGCAATCACGATGAGATCGGCGGTGGTGTTGAGAGTCACGGAGATAGTTCCGAGCAAGAGGAACTGCCAGAAGACATGCTGGCTGCTGTGCGAGACGAACTGCGGAATGAATGACAGGAAGAACAGCGCCGTTTTGGGATTCAGCGCCTCGGTCGCAACCCCCTGCCAGAGCGGATGGCGAACTGGTGCGACGACTTGCGGCTGATCTAATTCTGTATCTGTCTCGCGGTGCGCATCGCGAAGCATGCGAATGCCCAGAAAGCATAAATAACCGGCACCGGCGTATTTCAGGGTCGCGAACGCCAAAGCGGATTTGGCCAGAATGAGTGATAGCCCGGCCGCGGCTGCAAAAACGTGCACCATCCCACCAATGAAAGTGCCGAAGGCCGAAAGCACGCCTTCTCGCTTTCCTCCTGCCAAGCTACGGGCCAAGACGTAAAGCATCCCGGGACCGGGAGCGATCGCCAGCAATAGGGCGGCACTCAAGAAGACGGCAAAGTGGGCACCATCAGGCATGGTTACGATTGTAACCAACGCGACTAGGAACTGCCGGACATACTGACTTCCTTTCAGGAACAGAGTAAGATGCTATGCCTTCGCGTTACCCGCAGCAGCAGACCGAGCCCATGCTTGCCTCTCTAACTTGTGTGTTCAAGCTGCAATCTCCCTACTACGCACTGATGTTTGCCGCGCAGCAGGCGCCGCTTGTGCTGGCTGTGCTGCTACAGTATTCGCAGAAAAAAGGCGACGTTTACAACATTCTATGGGCGCTCGTCTTCGCGTTCGCCACGATGAACATTCTTGGCTTGTTGGCTAAGCGCCTGGAACCAAATCGCACGCGGCTGAGCGTGGGAGAGACCATCGCGATCATGGTGGTGATTGTTTCCATCCTCATGCTGGGCTGGGAAATGCTCTATTGGTTCGATATTCTCCCGATCAAATTGCACCGGCATGAGGGCTGATTTGCTATCATCCAGGCATGGCCAAAACCGCCCCGGCCTTCGAAGTTACCTGCCCGTGCTGCGGTGCGGTGTTGAAAGTTGATGCCACCGAGAAGGCGGTGATTGCGCACACTGCGCCCATTAAGCCGAAGACATTTAACGATATCGAAGAAGCGGCGCGCGCAATGAAGGAACAGGACATCCGCCGTGAATCGATCTTCCGGCAATCGGTGGAAGCGCAGAAGCACGCGTCCGACCTTCTGGAGAAAAAGTTTCAGGAAGCGGTGAAGAAGGCGAAAGAAAGTCCGGATACCGGCAGGCCCATTCGCGATCTCGATCTGGATTAGGCATGGCGCACCGTCAGCTGCTCCTTGGTCACAGGGGCATGCGCGGGTTTCACCAAGTAAAAGAAAACACAATTGAGGCCTTCGAGCTTGCGCTGCAGCACGGCTGCGACGGGTTCGAGTTTGATGTACGCCTGACGGGCGACGGACGCGCAGTGGTGTGTCATGACCCCAAGATCGGCGGAGTGCTGGTGAATCGTGCGCGTAGCGAGCAGTTGGCAGGATTGCCGCTGCTTGACCAGGTCTTGCAACGGTTTCAACCCTCGGCGTTTCTGGATATTGAGTTGAAAGTTGCGGGGCTGGAGAAGTTGCTCATGAAGAGCTTGACAGAATTCTCACCTGAGCGCGGTTATGTGGTGTCGTCTTTCTTGCCAGAGGTTATCCGCAACATTGATCCGCTTACGCCGAAGGGCATTATTTGTGAGACGAGATCACAGTTGCTGCAGTGGACACCACTCAAAGTCGAGTACGTAATGGCACACTGGAAGCTGCTTTCAGAAGAGCTGGTACGGCAGCTTCATGAAGCGGGAAAGAAGGTATTGGGGTGGACGGTCAACGATACCGACCGGATGAGGAGATTCGCCGAATGGGGAGTCGACGGAATTGTCTCGGATAACACAAGATTGCTGGTCCAGACGTTGGCGAGTTAAGCGATCTGCCGCCTCCGGACCATCCACATTAGCGCAATTCCGGAAGGTTTGGCGTCAGAATGCTTTCGTTATCAAAAGGCAGATAACGCCTTGCGCAGGGTGTCGATGGCGAGTTGGGCGGCGTGACCGGAGGCGGGAGGAAGCCCGCCCAATGCGGCAATCAGGTCTTGAGAGGTAATCATCCTTGCCTGTGTTACCTCTTTCGCCAGAAGCAGTTCCGTGATCATCGACCCGCACGCCATGGCCGGGACGCAACCTTTCGACCGGAAGCGGGCTTCGGTGATCCGGCCCTGATCGACACGTAATGTGAGCTTCAGGATGTCGCCGCAAGCAGGGTTTTCGACTTGGGCGAAGGCGTCGGGATTATTCAGTTCGCCGGCGTTTCGCGGGTGCTCGAAATGATCGAGCACTTGCGGAGAGTACATAGGCTGATTGTAGTCGGGTATTTACCACTAATGGCATGAAGGAACACCCCGCTGTTCGGCCGTTTTTTGCGCGGTGAGCACGATCTCAACGCGAGGAGAAAGCCACTGAGGGCGCGGAGAAAGCCGCCTCCGGCCGATTTAGGACCGACGGTGGCATCCGTTTATTGGAAACTTTTGCTCGCTTTCAGGACACCCGAATCGAGCTATAATCATCTCAACTCGGAGCTTTGGGTGCTCCCATGAAGTTACCTTACCTTAGCGCTCCCGCCCTGTTGATTGCGATTTCCGTTAGCCCGGTTGCTGCAGATTCCGGCAAACCACCATCCAGCAATCCTGGTCCACACATGTCCAAGCAGACCCGGATGGACCTGGTGCGCGCGTTCAACGCCGAACTGGTTTACATCCGCACGGCATTTCCCATGGGAAAAAAGGGGCTGACGCTAAAAGGGGGAGAGCTAAAGCCGAGCGGTCAGGAACTGGAGCAGATGATGGCGATGTGGGGACCGGCCGCCAAGCCAGGGGACCGCGCTCGCATCAGCGATATCATCATCAAAGAGGATCGAATTCACTTCGAAATCAACGGCGGGCCGGTCAAGAAACAGAAGTGGTATCAGCGCATACAGGTGGGCGGTTCGGGCGGGATGACGCCGATTGCGCCCAGCGATCCAAACGCCAATCCGCGCGGTTCTTACGTTGATCTGGTTTTTGACAAGTACGTACCCGACTTGAATCCGCAGCAGCTGAAGGATTTGCTCCGCCCGGTGTTTGACTTCAATGCAAAGTCGGCGGTAGAAGCCTATCTGGAGACATTGCCGCCAAAGTGCAGGGAAGCGATCAAGAGTCATCACGTGCTGGTGGGGATGAACCGGGAGATGGTCATCACTTCCAAGGGAAGGCCTCCGAAGAAGATTCGCGAAAAGGATGGCGAGGTTGAGTACGAGGACTGGATTTATGGCGAGCCTCCGCAGGATGTAGATTTCGTGCGCTTCGTGGGCGACGAAGTTGCCCGCGTAGAGACGATGAAGATCGACGGCCAGAAGGTCGTGCGTACGGAAAAAGAAGTTGACCTGCACACCGAGCCGGCAGTGGCCAAACAGGAAGAAGAACCGCCGATCAGGCCCGCGAACGCGCCCACATTACGCAGGCCGGGAGAAGCTCCTGATCCGGCCATGGATAAACCAGGTCCGGCAGGTGCATCTCGCCCCGCGGCCCCCCCGCCTCCCCCCGTCGATCCGAACGGGGTTCCTAATTGGACAGGCAAATGACAAGGCGGGAACGCCCGCTTTAAACTGGAAGCGTGAAGGTCGCGCTGGGCCAGATCAACCCCACAGTCGGGGATTTTTCCGGAAACGCTGCAAGAATCATTTCTTTTGCCCGCCGCGCACAGGCTGACGGAGCGGGCTTGATTTTGTTTCCGGAGCTTTCGGTGTGCGGATATCCGCCCCGCGATCTCGTCGAGCGCGCTTCGTTCATCACTCATAACTGGGAAAGCCTTCAGAACATCGCGAGGGAAACGCGTGGCATTGCTGTGATCTGCGGGCTGGTAACAGCGGCGCACGCGCAAACTGGCAAGTCGGCCATGAACTCGGCCGCGTTGCTGAAAGACGGCGAGGTGGCGTTCGTGCAGTCGAAAATGCTGCTGCCGACCTACGATGTGTTCGATGAATCGCGCAACTTTGCGCCCGCGTCGGAGCAGGCAATTTTTCCATTCTGTGGAAACCAGATGGCGTTGACCATCTGCGAAGACGCATGGAATGACAAGCATTTCTGGAACCGGCGGCTTTACAGCTTTGATCCAGTCGAAGCGCTCATCGGCAAGGGCGGTAATTTCGTCCTGAATATTTCCGCTTCGCCGTACTGGATGGATAAGCGCAAGTTCCGTCGCGAGATGCTGGCCAGTATCGCGCGTAACAATAAAGTTCCAGTGGCGCTGGTGAATCAGGTGGGCGGGAATGACAGCCTGGTGTTTGACGGTTCCAGCCTGGTGCTGAACGCTGGGGGCGAGGTGATCGCGCAGGGCAAGTCGTTTGAAGAGGACCTGATTTACTTCGATTCCGACCGACTGAGGGGAGAGATCCACGAACAGGTCGAGCCGGAAGAGGCAGCCGCGTATCAGGCGCTGGTGCTGGGCACGCGGGATTACGTTCGCAAGTGCGGATTCAACAAGGTGATCGTCGGCCTTAGCGGCGGGATCGATTCCGGGTTGACCGCCTGCATCGCGGCTGACGCGGTTGGTGCAGAGAACGTCATCGGCATGGGGATGCCAGGGCCATATTCTTCGAAGGGTTCGATCGACGACGCAGCAGAACTGGCGCAGAACCTGGGTATCCGGTTTGAGTTGCTGAGCATTACCGAAATCTATGAAAGCTACAAGAAAGCCTTGCGCGATGTGTTTGCCGGACTGCCCGAGGACATCACCGAAGAGAATCTGCAATCGCGCTCGCGAGGTATGCTGCTGATGGCGCTTTCCAACAAGTTTGGAGCCATAGTGCTGAGCACCGGCAACAAAAGTGAGTTGGGCGTCGGATACTGCACCCTATACGGAGACATGGTGGGCGGCCTGGCGGTGATCTCGGATGTTCCGAAGACCCTGGTTTATCGGCTGAGCCGGTACGTGAACTCACGAAAACCGGTGATCCCGCAAGCCACCATTGAGAAGCCGCCCTCGGCAGAACTGAGGCCCGACCAGAAGGATAGCGATTCGCTCCCTCCGTACGAAACGCTGGATACGGTTCTTGAAGAGTACGTGGAAGATTCTCGCGAGCCGGAACGGATAGCGGAAGACCACGGCTTTGATCCGCAGGAGGTAAAGCGCGTGGTGCGCATGATCGAGCGCGCCGAGTACAAGCGTCAACAGGCAGCGCCAGGAATTAAAATTTCTCCAAAGGCCTTCGGCTACGGGCGTCGTTTTCCGATTGCCGCCAAATCAGATCTGTAACTTGGAAAGGGTATTCATGCACCGTGTTTTGAAGAGCGCAGTTGTGGTGTGCCTGTCGTGGACTGTCGTTTCCGGCCAGCAGACAGCTGCCAATTGGGAGAAGAAACAAGAAGATTTTGTGCCCACCTTCAGCGCGCGTCTCCCTTCGGAAGAGACGGTGAATTCATTCCTGCAACAGACGTTTGGCTACGATCCGAGCGTCAGTTGGAAAGTAATCGAGATCCGGCCGGCCCCAGCCGAGGGCTTGGCCGAAGTGCTGGTCCAGATCAGCAACGCCCAAGGCAAGCAAGGAAGCAAGTTGTACGTCACGCCGGACGGTAAGCATGCAATCACGGGCGATCTGATGCCGTTTGGCGCGAAGCCATTTGAAGATGCGCGCGAGACGCTGGCCAAAAAAGTCTTCGGTCCTTCCACTGGTCCAAGCGATGCACCGGTTTCAATTGTCGAGTTCAGCGATCTGCAGTGTCCGTACTGTAAGCAGGCACAGCCAACCATCGACAAGCTGATCTCCGAGGAAAAGAATGTGCGGCTAACATTCCAGAACTTTCCGCTACCCATGCACAACTGGGCAGCAAAGGGAGCCCAGTATGCCGATTGCCTAACGCGCAAATCGCCGGAAGCGTTCTGGACGTTTGTTCACGCCACGTTTGAGGAGCAGAGCGACATCACCCCTGAGAACGCCGATGAGAAGCTGACGGCCAATGCGGAAAAGGCAGGCATGAAAGGTAAGGGGGTCGCGGCGTGCGCGGCCACAGCCGAGACCGCCGGGCGGGTGCAGCGTTCGATCCAGTTAGGAACGGAAGTCGAAGTCACGGCGACGCCCACTTTGTTTATCAATGGAAGAAAAATCAGCAACGTTACAGGGATCCCCTATGAGGTGCTGAAGCAATTGGTGGAGTTCGCGGCCAGGCAACCGGCGCAAGCGGCCGCTGCTCATTAACTCTCAGCGGGCCATCCAGACTTCGGTATTTTGGCTGTCGCTGTTGCTGATGACGCGCGGCGTGATTACCACCAGCAGTTCATCTTCATCCAGTTCTTTGCTGTTTGTGACCATCACCTGATTGAGGCCCGGGACGGTACCCAGACCAGGGATCCCATTCATGCTGCGCTGTTCGGTGCGTGAGACTGTTCCTGCCACCACCGCAGGCTCGAAGTTCCGGAGAGTGATGCTGCCCTTGTATTCGCGGTTCGCGATGACCGGTACACCGTTAAACGATTGGCCGAGTATGGTGCGAAACTGCATTTCGAGTTGCAGGCCGACATCGTTGTTGCGATTTACTGAGGGCTTTGCCTTCAGCGTAAGCCCGACATCTTCGTAGTTGAACGACGGAAAGGCTGACTGAAAGCTGTTGTTCTGGATGACCTGCGACAACGCCGAGGAGTTAAATATCGGCGCGAAGCTGGCGTTGAGAATGGGAACGCGGGAGCCAATTTTCAAGGTCGTTTCATTGCCCTGCGCTACGCGTAACATGGCATGCTCGATGCTCTTTACCGAGCTTTCGTTCAGACCCAATTGAGCACCGGCAGTGCCCAAACTGAGACCCATCAAGGTCAGGCCGTTGCCGAATGTGGCGAGCGGCTGGCTGAAAATTGAATTCTGCTGCCCTTGGAGCTGGGCGAGCAATGCCGAGACTGCCTGCGAGTTCGCCTGATTGATCCCGCCGCTGGAGATCAGCTGATTGATCAAGTCCTGAATGTTCTGCCCACCGAGTGCCGCAAGCGCCCCCGCAGGAATATTGAACAACTTGAAGTTGTTGGGTATCTGCAGCCCTATGTTGCGGGTGAG
>Ga0066388_100002612_pt1 | contig 11143 bp, 17 predicted proteins | sample PanSoiMetaGPlot6_FD_64539 | JGI IMG/M metagenome (GOLD analysis project Ga0066388, IMG submission 64539) | Tropical forest soil microbial communities from Panama analyzed to predict greenhouse gas emissions - Panama Soil - Plot 6 (Hybrid Assembly) | ecosystem: Environmental > Terrestrial >... | reverse complement strand
AACCGATGGAACCGTGCAAAGCGACGCGGCCCGATGAAGGGACGAGCTCCGACGAAACGGTGCGCTCCAATAAAGGGGCGCGCCCCGACGAATGGACGTCCTCCGACGAATCCGCCGCGCATGCCGACGCCAGCAGCACGGAAGCCACCACCACCGTGAAAGCCGCCGCCGAAGCCGCCCATGCGAGCATCCGCGGCCGTCGTCGCCGCCATTGCACCAACGAAGGCAACGGCCGCGGCGGAAATCATGATCTTGCGCCACATGACCTGTCCTCCTGTCCCTTTTCTGGGACCTTGTCGCAAAGTCGCTCCTGTATGAAAACGAGCATTGGAGGCCGATGTTCAGCGGCATACAAATTTTTCCAAGTCAGCTTCTGACAAGAAAGTCAGTATTGTGCGGTTGCCCGGCCTCGTCCGCACTCCATTTGATAATCCGCGCCATCCGGCCCACTGATGCCGTCACACCAACTGCTCACCAATTCGAACAGTTCTTCCGTGTCTTCTCGGGGTCATGAGTGCCGGATTAGGACCTGCTTGCAACAGTTGCGCTTTCAATTGACGACATTCGAGCGGACATCGCTTTTCGACGTTAAGTGCCATCACCGGACGCTAGTTGGTCCACGAATGAGCTTCGAAATTGGCGCATAGACGGACGCGACGATCGGGCCATATGAGTAAGCATCACTTTAGAAAAATGTTCGACGAGCAAGGGAGCCCCCAAATGTACGCCAACATTCTCTTGAGCACGGATGGATCGGATGTCGCGACAGAAGGCGTTAAGCATGGGATTGCTTTAGCAAGGGCCTTGAATGCTAAAGTGACAGTCATCACCGTAACGGAACGGCCGCCGGTCGACCTTGTGAGCGGGCACGCGGGATGGATTCCCCCGCGGGAAATGTTGGATAGCTTTGACGCAGCCTGCAAGGAACGTGTGGGCAAGGTCCGGGATGAAGTTCGAGCTATGGCGGAGCAGATCGGGATATCTGTAGATTTCTTGCATGTTCCGAATGCGCACCCAGCCACTGCGATTATCGAAACAGCAAAGTCCAGAGGCTGCGACTTGATCGTCATGGCCTCTCATGGGCGTCGCGGCCTCAGGAAGCTATTATTGGGCAGTCAAACATCGGAGGTCCTGGTGGACGGAAGCGTGCCGGTCTTGGTGGTGCAGTAGCGGACATATTTGCGAGTGAGCGGAACTATACGAATGGCCAGGTAACTATACTTTTTGGCCATACGGATGCGCTGTGCGCGGAGCTATCGTCTTCGCGTAGCCTTTCCTGACCATGTCTCCTGGAAGCTCCCCCTCGTCGCCTGAGGTGACAGGAGGTTTCTATCGTCACGCGATCTTGAGCTACTCCACACGAGGAAACACTGTCATGCTGATCAAAAACTCAACGAGTTCAGCGGCGGGCTTCGATCCGTGGCTTGGTATTGGCCAGATGCCAATAGAGACGGGAATAGCTCTACAAAAGGAACTTCTGGGCGCATATGAGAAGGCAGGTTGCGCTTGGCTTGCCCGTGTGAAAGCCGAAGTCGAGTTGTGGACGGAACTGGCCGCGAAATTGGCGGCAGCACACACACTTGCTGAAGCGTTCGATGCCTACGGAAAAAGTGTGGCACAGCGGATGCAAATGAGTGTGCAGGACGGACAGCGTCTGCTCCATGACTCTCAGGAGATCACGCAAAGGATCACCAAAGCAGTCTCAAACGGACAACTCACCCGGCAATCAGGCAGTACATAGTGCGTTTCCAGCCGCTACACGCGTCGAGGGCATCCCGGTGAATTGCTGGCAGCATACGCTGGGCGGCCAACTATAAGACTGACCACTCTGCCATGCCATTTTTGCAGCGAAGCGTCGTTCAAAGCCCGCCGAGCGGAACTGACCGCGCTGCCCGGCTGGGAGGCGACGGACGTACGCGATGTCGGCCCGCGCGCTGCGGGTGAGTTGCCGCGGATCGCGAAATTCAGGTCGTTCAGCTCCGGCCGCCCCCGCGGCCTCGGCCGCCGCCTCCGGGTCGGTTGCCCCCCTGGCCTGTTGTGCTAGGACGGTTCCCACCCGGTCTGTTGGCGCCGGGACGGTTGCCCCCTTGGCCTGTTGTAATTCCCGGGCGGTTGCCCCCTGGTCTGTTGGCGCCCGGACGGTTGCCCCCCTGGCCTGTTGTAAACCCTGGGCGATTGCCTCCTGGTCTGTTGACGCCCGGGCGGTTGCCGCCCGGTCTGTTGATGCCCGGGCGGTTGGGCCCTTGGCCTACTGTAATTCCCGGCCTGCGCCAACCGCGCCATCCTACCGGGCCGCCCCAGCCCAATCCGCGACGCCAGCGAAAGCCGCACTGATACCAACCCGGTCCGCGCCAACCGGTATTGTACCAGCAAAAAGTCCGCCCGCGCCAAGTGAACTGTACCAGTTCTACAGCAGCAAGTTCATCCGCTGCCACCCGCAAGGCATCGGGGTCCATTACGGCGGCTTGAGAGCGCCCGCCGATCATTGCAGCCGCGACCGCAAGCGTCGCGGTCAATGTCAAGCAGAGCTTGCGCATGATCTCCTCCTTGTCGAGATATTTCGATGGGCGCGTTCGACAGCACATCACTAGTCGCGCGGTCTCCGGCCACTGGATTCCCAACCGGCTAGCGGAGATCGAGTTGCATCATGCGTCGTTGGACCAAGGGATAACGCGGAAAGAGCGTCGGTCAGGACCGGCCTTAGTCGCAATATCAGCAAAGGGCTTCGCTATGTGAGCTCGGCCATAATCAGGTAAGTGGTCAGTGTCGGGTGCATTACAAAAGCGACCACATGACTCTAAATGCCATTTTCGCGACGGATCCATGATCGTTAACATCAAACTGCACACAGTCAGCTTTACCCCCCGCAAGCTAACGTGCGAGCGAACATCCCTCGCTGAAAACGACACTTTCGGCTCGACAGCCCGCGTGACAAGTTCCCGTGTTCGGAAGCTGACACAGCTCGCCTACAATCGCGCTTCGCAAATATCCGTTCGTCTACATGACAACCGAGTCTGCTATGAGTCGACACTGTCAAAGTCAAAGCATAAGAATTGTAGAATTAGAATTTGGAACCAACGACCCAAGGCTACAAATCCGTTCTGTTCGAAGGGTGATGCGCGAGCCCCGCCGGCCGAGCGCGTTAGGCATGTATGAAGTCATGGCCTTTTTAAACGGTATGGCACGGACCACCACGGACGAAACAACGCCAGCCTTCGCTGCAAGGGGCATGTTGGCAATGGATCTGCTTGCTGTCCGGATACATATCGGCAGTGGCCCCTGCCCCACGTGACTTTGCCTGGATTGCTCGCCAGGCCCGGACGGCACTTGCTTGCGCGTGGACTCGGTCGTGGTGCAGTCCGCTTCCGCCGTAGTGAAACTGCTCCCCGATGCATACCCGTGCCGCTGTCGCCGTATTCGACGCCGGAGCCAGCAACAAAATTGTGACAGGCAAGATGGCAAGTGATCGAAGCATGACCCGTCCCTTTCCCACTGTCGCGTATGCCATGTCGCATCGGCCCCTCGGCCACGCCAGAATCAACAGCGTTGCGAGCGTCGAAAAAGCGGACTTTCGCAGGCAGGCTAAAGAGCCGCTGCTTCCCCGCGTAGTTGCAGCTTCGAACTCAGGCCGATAGCCAAAGAAGCGAGGATTTGCAGCCAGCGATGAAGTTCCCCGAGCGATCAGCTTCGTCACTACCGGCCGAAACCGAACAGAGGTTCTCGTTGCTCATGCTTAGGTTTATTTCGGAATCGCGTCTTTCGTCAGAGGACGACAAGTTCTCGTCGCGATGTCCGGGTTGGGTCATGAACGTCGTTTTTCCGATGTCCGCGGCACATCCGCTAGTGCCCCGCGAGCGGCGGAATAGCAGACATGCTGGCATTTCGGATTCGTGCCATCACCGGACGTTCGTTAGTCCACGAATGAGCTTCGAGATCGGCCCGTAGACGGATGGCGACGATCGGACCATATAAATAAGGATCGCTTTTTTGAGAAAATGTTCGACGAGTATGGGAGCTCCCGAATGTACGCCAATATTCTCTTGAGCACGGATGGATCGGATGTCGCGAGAAAAGGCGTTAGGCATGGGATTGCTTTAGCAAAGGCCTTGAACGCTAAAGCGACAGTCATCACCGTAACGGAACCGCTGGAGGTCGACTATGGGGGTGGACACGCCGGGGGATGGATTCCCTCGCAGGAAGAGTTTGATCGCTTTGAGGCAGCCTGCAAGGAAAGTGCGGGCAAAGTCCTCGATGAAGCTCGAGCTATGGCGGAGCAGATCGGGATATCTGCAGAACTCTTGCACGTTCCGAATGCGTACCCAGCCGCTGCGATTATCGAAACAGCAAAGTCTAGTGGCTGCGACTTAATCGTCATGGCCTCGCATGGGCGTCGCGGCCTCAGAAAGCTATTGTTGGGGAGTCAAACATCGAAGGTCCTAGCGGACGGAAGCGTGCCGGTGTTGGTAGTGTGGTAGCAGACACAAATGATAGTGCAGGATGTGGTCGCCCCTGCGAATGGCCGTTCCTGAGTCAACAGCTTGACATATGCCTGCATTAGTTTTCACGGCCACTTGATAATGAGCCCGAACGTCGAATCCATGGCTGCGTTGCTCATGCACGCGGGGCGGCTCTTCCCCATCCCCCGATGCTCCCAGAGGAACCTCGCTAGGCCTCGGGTAATGTCCACTTCCATTAGCCGGGGCCGCTTTGCGCAAACAATTATAGAGAGACGCCGACGGCGCAATGCACTGAGAGCGCTTCTACTGCTACGGGGGCGATCGGTAGGTCCAAATGTGGCTGGCCAAGGTATGGCAGCAACAGCTTCTCGACCTCAGCAAGCAAAGCTCGGCTCTCTGCAATTTTTGTTTTCGCCTGCCGGATGATGTGAACGTCAATTTCTTCGGTCACGCGCGCTCGCTCAATAAGGGTCTCCGCTTCCCGGATGGCCTGTTGTATGCTGATGGTGAGCTCTAAATGCGAAGTATCGTCCATTGGAAAAACCCCGGGCGTCGTCTTTCTATCAAGAATTCTGATCTCCCCCGCCTAAACCTTCAGTGAGTTGCCCTAACCTTTGAGATAGTTTCCCCCAACGGAGCCCAAACGCGACCGGGGGACGTGGGCAGTCGCTGCGCTGCGTGGTATGGGTCACCGCCGCGTCGATCCCAGGCCTCAAGGGCCGGCACACCCGTCGGGCGGTTTTGCTTCACAGGACCGCGACGAACCGGTCGTGGTCCGGCGCAGCCTTTCCTAATTGTAACTTGTATCCGTGGCCCCCACGCCGGTACGTCCATGTTCCTCGCTCGTTTCGGGGGATAGCGGGCGGGGCGACGGCGAGTTGCGCGGATGAGTCTCCTTCTGCGCGCTCGCCCGAGGGCGACTCGGTCAGCATCGGAGGCGCAGCCGCCTTCACCAAGGGCGCGACGTTGAAGCACACCGGTTGGCGGAATGGTACCCACCCGGCTCACTGCAGATGCAATGGGCGACATCCCGCAAGAATAAGCAACAGCGCCACGGCGATCGCTACCCAACCCCGGACACTTCTCTTGCCAGTGCAGAAATACGTTATCTCGGTCGTCGTACACGATCCGGGCACTCTTCAGATGATAGACCTAATGCTCTCATCGTGGGGATATCTTACAGAGTTGTATACATCGGCCGAGGAATTCCTCAGCGCCGCTACAACGTCCGAAGCGGCATGCATTGTGATCGATATCCACCTTGGCGATATTTCAGGCGTGGATCTGGCTATCCGCCTTGCCGCTATGGGCTTCAAAGTGCCCGTCATAATCATAACCGAGTCTCGGGACGAACAGCACCGGCAGCGGGCGATGGATTTTGGTTGCACCGCGTTTTTGCTCAAGCCGTTTCCGGCAGATCGGTTGAGCGAAGCTATCCGCAAGGCTATCGGCCTAAAATTACACTGAGTAGACGGACAGAGCCGGCGAATAGCAACACGCGAATTCCCCAAAGCGTTTTTCCCACCGTCGCCATCGCCAAGTGGACTGCTGCTGCCTCCCAAAAGCCGGACCTGGCGCCAAGGAAGTGCGAACACCAGGTCAACCTTGCCTCCGATTGGCTGGCGAGCCCTTGGACAACTCCGATTCTTGAGGACTGTTACGGAACTGGCTCTCTTCGGGTCGAATATTCCCGTTCGAAAGGATCGACTCCAGATGCGAACGAAGAAGACCGATATGGACTCTCATCGTATATAACGAACTGCCATAAGCGTTTGGAAGCCTCAGATGTATCGCACGCTGCTCAAGTTGATCAATCTTAGCTGTCACAGCAGACGTATCGAGCTGTTGAGACTTGTCTTCCATTGTATTCTCTACCGATCTCATTTCTCTATAAAACCGTTGAATCCTTAAACGCATAATCCAATCGTACGTCATTGGAAGAAACTTGACTATTGGGTATGCCAGCGCCAGCAGAGGAACAAAAACGAAAAGCGCTCTTCCGATGAGCACTGCAAACCAGAACGGCAGCTGTTCTTGCAAGAATGGCCGACCGGATTTGTGGAAGTGCCATGCTTCCGCGCTTAGTGGCAGATCGATCGATTCTGCTATTGGGAATTCCCCGGCTTTTTGAAAAACTCCGCTTTGTGAATGAACCTCCATGGCAGCAGTAAGCAGCAAATATTGCAGCGCCGAGTGCAGATCCGCGCGCACGGCAAGGATGGATTTCGAGCCCAAAAGCACGACATCGGAGGCCGGGCGGTCGGCCGCAATGTCAAATATTCCGCGGGGCAGCAACAATTTCGTCAGGAAGGGGTAGAGAACGACCAAGGCGTCCGCTCTGGCGAAGCTCGCGACTTCCACGCCTTTCGCGTCAATTAGCGACTGGACCGCGGGCGAGTCCCACCCCGTGACCATAAAGGCGGCGTCAATATCGCCGGCAATCAATTTCTCCGCCGCGATTTGAGGCGAATACCCCAGCAACTCGCCAATTGTTTCCTCAGTCTTTGTTCGTTTCAGTATGTCCAATGCAAAAGCCCGGGCACCGCTCCCCTCAGGACCGATCGATACCCTTCGGCCGGCCAGCCCGCGGAGATTTCCGGTAATCTCGCTTCGATGGAACAGCCACAACGGCTCGTAGCCGACCGTGCCCAGGGATTGGATGCCCGACAATTCCACGCCACGTGCGTCCCCACCCTTGATCAGGGCGACGCTCACGCCCGATTTTGACTCGCGGAGCAGCTCCAGATTTTCCAGGCTCCCCGCCGTAGGCATCAGCCTCAGTTCCACGCCGGACTTGGCAAGGAATTCGCGGTAACGGTCGCCCAACTCGTAGTTGGCTCCTCCTTCCGGGCCTGTGGCCATCACAATCATTCGCGGCGGCAGTGTTGCGACGACAAAGACTCCCGCCGCGAGTAGGAGTGTGAGTATCGCGGCCCCGAAAAAAAGCGGCCAGTACCTTTGCAGTAGCGACCAAGTCATCATATGGCCTGACCAAAGCGCAGCTCGGAGCTTGATCGCGCAAGAAGGTCACACCCAGCTTTTTTGTCCGCAATTGCCGCTACCGCACTCGTCTGCCGGCCCCAATCGCGAAAGAGTACAGAAACCCCGGCAAGACGCATCACGTGTTTCCTTGGCTTACCCTCGCTGCGCGTTAGTGGACGGCCTTGGCGACTTCCACCACAATGATGCGTTGCGATTTGCGACTCCCGAGTCTTGACTAAGGCTGCCGGCGGCTTTGACTCGCACAAGGCAAGACCGCTATGTGATCTTGCTCAACGCGGCCTTAAGCTTGGCTTCGGCTTCATGTGAGAGCGACGTCTTCAAGACCCTGGGCTTGTACGGCTCAATTTCGGGCAGAACCTTGTCCTCGGTCACGCTCCTAAACAGCACGAAAAGCGCCGACGACCCCGAGGGAATTGTGTTGCCGAGCTTCTTCATAAAATCATCATTGATACCATAGTCGACAAGCGATCCCGACAGCGCGCCGGCGCCTGCACCGGCAACCATGCCCACTGCCATCCCGACGAGCGGATTGAGGAAGAGAATGCCGACCAAAGTCCCCCACAACGCTCCCCGGAGGGACCCGGTTGCGGCCCCGACCGCCGTAAGGTTGACGGCCTGCTTAAGGTGAACTTTGCCCCCACTGTCACGCTCGACCACACAGGCATCCTCCAGGTCGATCAGGTACTCCTTCTGTAGCGGGCGCAATTTGTTCAGCACCTCATCGGCAGTGTGGATGCCATCAAAACCAAGAACCACCAGATTGCTCATTGTGCCTTCTCCCTGGCATGGATCATGTCCCAACGGGTCCTCGAGCTACGAGGCATCGGCTGACGCTCGCGCTCTGCTCAGTTGAGGAAACCGGCAAGGGTTGTTTCTCGTTTCCTTAACACGAGAGAACTCGTCATCAAGCGTGCTCCCAATGTCAAAAGATCTATGCCTCATTCTTTGCTGCCGGCCTGAGGGTATTCCACAGATGCAATCATGGTGCGGAACAGTAGCCATAGGCTGAAAGCGAGGACACCGATTTCAACGAACAAAATGAGGATCAGGATCAGTAGGCTCACTACATCGGCAGCGGACACCCAACTAGCCGATCCGCTTCCAGTCGTTTGGACTGTGGGAATGCCTACTTGAGGTGCGCGGAGGAAATAAAACAGAAGCTGTGTCACCTCGAACAGCATCACTAGTATCGAAAACGCGATGCCCAGCGTGCTTGCTGCAACACCCGTCCAAGCAGCTCGCCGCACTACAAATGCCGGCGGACGGTGTTCTGGATCGGCGATCTGTTTTGCAAGGCGAGTGTATCGATAAAACCAGACGGTCGTAAATACCAGCAGCAAGAGGTCCGCAATCGTCAAATATTCAATGAGCGCAAGTCCGCCCCGCGTGCCGGCACCTGTGTTGCGATTAAATAAAAAGCTGTAGGCCGCAAGCGTCACAGGAATTGAACCGATCGCGATCTGTGTCCAAAATCCGATCCATCCCAAGCGCAAATATGCATTCGCAAGACTGTAGCCTCTCGAAGGTATCAGGGCTTCTTGTAGAGATTTTAACATTTTGCACTAGCTTTCATCACCGCGCGTCCTTGACGTCCCTCAGCGTGATGGAAAACGGTGAAGCCGTAGCCACACTCAAAGCATGGCCATCAACTGTCGCGTGCACAATTGCCAAAATCACCTCAGGTTCGGCATACGCCGATCAAACATCAATGACATCAAAGTCGGCCCGCCCTATACTTTGGTGCATAGCGACTGCGTTAAAGGATAGCGCCAATATCTCTTCCTACGGGATACGGTTACGCCCGTACAGTTGAGCAATTGGCTCGATCACCGTAGCCTCCATAAAGAAAGCACGAGCTGTCGCTCACTGCGTGTACAGGCTGTTGGTGCGAGCTGCACATATCGAAGCTGGCCATGGTCGCCCCAGCCGACGCGCTTCGTCCGAAACCGGCGAAAAAGATGTCGCCTGTGGGCGGCGCTGGAACAAATCCCGCACCAAACTCGGCCCTAGTCGTCAGCTGGTTGCAGGTGGGGCGTCATCCAATTCAGCCAGTTGTCTGGTAATGACGCTGGCTGTGTAAAAACTCACACATCGACGAAATGTAGAAAATGCAATTCTCCAACAAGGTATCGAGCCGAATCTGCGCAGAATGAGTGAGCTTCATGACGCAGAATTTTTCCGAGATTCTTCTGCGCGCTCGGAAGGCGCTGGAGTTTTCACACGACCAAGACGGAGAGGAGAATCTCCATGTCGGATTTCGAACGGGACTACGCGGCTGCCAGAGCCGGCGTCGGCCCGGATCGAGCAATCGTATTTGATGAGGGTCTGCGCGCCTACATGATACGCGTCTATAATTACATGGCCATGGGGGTGGCACTTACCGGCGTTGTCGCCTGGCTAACCTTCAATGCGGCTGTCACGGAGACGGCGGGCCAATTGGTGCCGACCCCATTCGGCCAGATGATCTTCAGTGGACCGGCAATCCTCGTTCTATTTCTGGGCACCCTCGGACTGGTGGTTCTCATCAGCTGGCGGATTAACTCCCTGGCACCATCAACCGCGCTCACGCTGTTCATGGTGTACGCGGCCTTGCTCGGACTCATGCTGTCTTCGATATTTCTTACCTACACTGGGGCCTCGATTACGCGCGATTTCGGCGGCCTCGTTCGCTGCGTTGAGCCTTTATGGTTACACGACCAAACGTGATCTATCACCCATCGGATCGTTCCTGGTGATGGGTCTGATTGGCCTAATCATCGCTGTTCTGGTCAATATGTTCCTCAGGAGTACTGGGCTCGATTTCGTGATCTCGGCCGCTGGCGTGCTCATTTTTGCCGGCCTCACTGCGTGGGACACGCAACGCATAAAGCAAATGTACGATCCGATGGAGGACGGCACCATGGTCGGCCGTAAGGCGGTTATGGGGGCGTTATCGCTCTATCTCAACTTCATCAACCTGTTCCTGTTCATGCTGCGCTTCCTCGGCGCTCGTCGTTGAAGTCACCGCCAAGCACCTACGGATGCGGCGGTTTGAGCGCCACATCTAAACCGGGCGCTCTCTAGAACCGCTTGGCCATGGTCCACGATAGACTCCTTGCAGGCAACAACAAAGTCTCGGGGGGAAACCTAGACCCGGGTCCAATGAAGCTGCGCTAAAGGACAATTGATTCATAGGGTCCAAGGACGCAAGCTTTTTGTCTGAGCCAGCCACCGCGACTGCCATCGATGCTTGGCGGAGAGCAGAATGAGTGGGCTTTATATTTGGCTGTATGTCGTCATAGGCGAGTTTATTGCGTTACTGGCAATTGGGGACGAGGTAGGGGCCGCGCAAGTACAATGGCTTGCTCAAAAGAGATGGTGGGCTCCTTACGTTGGAACCATGGTTGTGATCATAGCTTGGCCGGCTGCATTTCCGTTGCTTCTCCTCTTTCCTAACAGGAAATAAGGCTAATCCATTTCTCAACAGGAATCTTCAGCGGCGCGAACCGCCCCCTTTGCTGCGCTTGCCGACGTAGTCGCTGACGAAGCAATTGTAGTAGGCCGCTCCCGCGCTCTGCTTGCTGGTCGCGCACCTATGGAAGACGTAGAGATCCTCCTCAGTTCGATACGCCAAGTAGGGCGCGATCATGTAGCGTACGGACCCGTCCGGTGCGCCTCCAAAACGATCGATCTGACCTTTCAGG
>Ga0066388_100002610_pt1 | contig 11147 bp, 11 predicted proteins | sample PanSoiMetaGPlot6_FD_64539 | JGI IMG/M metagenome (GOLD analysis project Ga0066388, IMG submission 64539) | Tropical forest soil microbial communities from Panama analyzed to predict greenhouse gas emissions - Panama Soil - Plot 6 (Hybrid Assembly) | ecosystem: Environmental > Terrestrial >... | reverse complement strand
TATCGTCGTGCTGGGCGGCGGATTCGGGGGCGTGACCACGGCGCGTGCCCTCGAGGGGCTTCTGCGCGGACGTAGCGACGTCGAGATCACCCTCGTGAGTCGCGAGAACTTCTTCGTCGTCACGCCACTTCTGTTCGAAGCGTGCTCCGGACGGCTGGAACTGCGGCACTGCGCGCAGCCAATCCGTGCCGCTCTCCGACGGGCCCGCTTTGTCGAGGCCGAGGTTGAGAACATCGACGTGCAGCGCCAAACGGTTCGAGCCGCCGCTGAGGAAGCCACTTACGACCTGCCGTACGACCATCTCGTCGTGGCGCTGGGCGCGGCCACGAACGAGCAGCTGATCCCTGGCTCATCGCACGCGTTGACGTTCAAGACGATGGCGGATGCGCTCGTCCTTAGAAATCACCTCATCGAGCAATTCGAGCGGGCGGACGCGGCCTCAGAGCCGACGCGGCGCCGCAGCTGCCTCACGGTCGTCGTGATCGGCGGCGGCCTGGTTGGTATCGAGCTGCTAGGCGAGCTCACGGCGTTCGTGGACGACGTGCTGCGCTTCTATCCTCGCATTCGACGCAATGAGGTTCGCTTCCTGCTGTTCGAAGCCGGCGCACGCGTGCTGCCGGAGATCGACGCGAAGTTGGCGGACGTGGCGGTGCGCGTGCTCCGGCAGCGCGGCGCCGACATCCGCGTGTCGACCCCGGTCCACGCGATCGAGGCCGGTCGGGTTCGCCTGGCGAACGAGATCATCGACGCGGCCACGATGGTGCTGGCGGCGGGCATCAGGCCCAGCGCCGCCGCCGCGGCGATTCCCATCGTCCACGATCAGCGTGGCCGCATCGCGGTGGATAGCACGATGCGGAGCCGGAGCGACGCGCACGTGTGGGCGCTGGGCGACTGCGCGGCGATTCCCGCACCGGATGGCCGCATGTATCCGGCCCTTGCCCAGCACACTGTCCGCGAGGCGCGACACATCGCGCGGAACATCCAGGCAGTCATCGACGAGCGCGTTCCGGCGCCCTTCGTGTACCACCCGCTCGGAACGATGGCCTCGCTCGGGCACACGCGCGCCGTTGCGCGCGTGTTAGGCGTGCGCCTGACAGGGTTCGTCGCCTGGTGGATCCGACGGACGTATTACCTGTTCCAGATGCCTCGTTGGGACCGACGCCTGCGTATCGTCTTGGACTGGACCGTCGCGCTGTTCTTCCGGCCGGACATCACGAAGGTCGAGCTGCGCGTCGAGCGGGAGCAGGTGCGTCGAGCGCGCGAGATGGAGGCCGCGCGCCATCAATCGAGACCGAGATGATTCACACGAATGACGACCAGCTCTCGTTCGCCGTCGTGCTGCCGGAACGTCTTTTCAATCTCGCGCTCGCTGACGTGCTGCCGCGAGGCGCTCCGCGCCGACGAACAGATTCCACGGCTCGATGCTGGTTGTCACCAGCGTTCCGGCGCGTGTCCAAGGATCGTCGGCCAGGCGGCGCTGGATTTCGGCCTCGCTGTTGCCATCTGCGACGAGTAGGGCGCGAATCCGTTGGCGTTCGCTGTCCGCGAGGGGTCCGGCAAACAAGACAACTCCTTCATCGGCGAGCTCGTTCATGAAAGCAGCGTGCTCCGTCACAGTGGGCTGCTCGAAGGCCCCCTTTCCCTCCAGCCACGCCGGGCCGGCTTCGCGGATGACAACGAAGTAACCCACTGCTTCCTCCTCCATGCTCTGAGGGTCAGAATCGTCTTGGACCCCTACTCTACGCCGTCGACAGGCGAGTCGGACGTGCAAGAACTTGCACAATCGTTGTGCAGTAATGCACCGACGGCGTAGCGCACGAGAAAATGCAAAAGAAGTCGATAAGTGCCGAAACCAGAATTCGATCGGATCTGCCTCCCGCCCGCGAGTGGCGTAGCGTTATTCTGAAAACCTCACTGTCACGGTACGAGCACGGCCGCCCCCGAGAGGCGTCCTTTACGCAGGTCGTCGAGTGCCTGGTTCGCGTCAAGCAGCGCGTACTCGCGCACGTGGGTCCGCAGAGGGGCGTCGGCGGCGATCGTCATGAACTCCCTCGCGTCCTCGCGCGTGAGGTTGGCAACCGAGCGAATCGTCCGTTCTTCCCAGAGGAGCCGGTAGGGAAACGACGGGATGTCGCTCATGTGGATCCCCGCGCACACCACCACGCCGCCAGGCACGACGCGTGACAACGCCTCCGGCACGAGCGCTCCCACCGGCGCGAAGATGATGGCGCTGTCCAGCGGCGCGGGCGGCGATTGATTGGAGTAGCCAGCCCAGGTCGCCCCCACCTCGCGCGCAAAGGCGACCGCCCGATCGTCCCCGGGCGACACGAACGCATACACCTCGCGGTTCTGATGCACGGCCACCTGCGTGATGATGTGGGCTGCCGCGCCGAACCCGTACACGCCGATGCGCGTGCCCGCGGTCATTCGATAGGCGCGGTAGCCGATCAGGCCGGCACAGAGCAGTGGCGCTGCGTGGAGATCGTCGTATTTGCCCGGCAGCGGAAAGCAGAATGAGGCGTCGGCGACGGCGTATTCGGCGTAACCACCGTTGATTTGGTAGCCCGTGTATCGGGCGCGCCGGCAGAGATTCTCGCGCTGGCGCCGACAGAACTCGCAGACGCCGCACGCCCATCCGAGCCACGGTATCCCGACACGGTCGCCGACGGCGTGGTTCGACACGTCGCGTCCAACCGCTTCGATGCGACCGACGATCTCATGACCAGGAACGATGGGAATCGTCGGATCGGGAAGATCGCCGTCGACGACGTGCAGATCCGTGCGGCAGACGCCGCACGCCAGGACTCGGACCAGCACGTCGGCTGCCCCGGGTGTTGGCCTGTCGATTTCGACCGCCTCAACCCTCCCGAGGCCAGGTCGCGTCAGCGCCATCGCTCTCACGGCGGCTCACTCTATCCCAGGTCCACCCTTCCCGGCCGCCGCGCGGGGAGGTCACGAACCACAAAACGCCTGACGAACGGTGCGGAGGGAGGACCGTTCGCCAGGCGCTCTCAAGTGAGGCGACTCCGCCTCACCCCGGACTCGAGGCTGCTACCAGAGGTCGATCATCTTCGCCCAGAACGTGTGACCTGCCGGAGAACCGTCACGGCGTCTCATGATGCGAACTCCCGTTGAATGAATCCGCCGACAACCCGTCAGATTGACGGGTTTGTCGGCGATCAGGGCAAAGGCAGTGCCCGCGGGAGACGGAAGGCTTACCAGCGATAAATCAGGCGGCCCCAGAGCGTGGCCGCGGTGTACGGGCGATACAGGTAGCCAATCAACAACGCCTGGCCGCGCGCCAGATCCGGATTCGCGTCGGCGTCGAGCGTGAAGTCGTTGACGCGATACTGCTCGTACCAGTAGGAAACGCCGATCGAGACATGCCGCGCCAGCGCGTACGTCAGGTCCGAGGTGCCGCGCAGCAGCTCGCTGCGCGTCGGCGGCAATTCCGCCGGCGTCGGCAGCGTCGACGGCACAACGACCTCTTCCGGCAGCGTGCGATCCGGGACCGCGCCGGTGATGTATTGGTAGAGAGCGCGCGCCCGGCTGTAGTCGTACGACACGCGCACGTCGACCTTTTCGGCGATGCGGATCACTTCGGCGCTGACAACGATTGAGTGAGCCGTATCGGTGGCGTCGGTCGCCCAGTTGCGCGAGGCATCGGTGAACTGCACGCCTGGGTTCGCCTGCCGCGATCGAGACAGCGCGTTGTAGCGCTCGTACGAGTACGAGCTGGTGAGAATGACGCGACTGGTCGGCGTCGCGTCGAAGCCAACGCCGTAGACGCGGTGCGTGTTGTCCCGGAGTCCAAAGACGCTCTCGAGATAGTCGTCTTTCCCGGCGGCGACCGACACGCTCAGGCCGACGTTGGCTGCGGGCGTGAGCGAACCGAGAACGGTTACGCGATCGCGATCGCGGGAGGCGACGTCGAAATGCCGCATGCCCGGCTGCTCGCCAATCGACGCCAGCTCCGCCTCGCCCTCCTCGATGCCCTTGCCACGGCGCTGGGCGTGTTCGTACTTCGTCCGCAGCACGAACCACCGGCTGCTGAGCGCGTCTGCGGTCAGCCGCAGTACGTTGTCGGTCGTGGACTCGAAAATGCGGTGGGTCCGCTCCTCCTCGAGACGCGTGAAGCCGATGCCGGCCGAGACGCCGGAGCGCGGCAGCAGCTTCAGATCGGCGTCCAGCGTGTGGCGCAGCAGGCCGAACGGCTCGGTCAAAGCCGGCGGGTCCACAACCGACACCGCGTTGTCGTACGACACGCGCTCGGTCATCGCGAACTCGGGCGTCCGGTTGTCGTAGTCGTATTGACGATAGCCGACGGTGAGGTCCACGTAGCGCTTCGGCCGTGACACGAAGGCGAGGTTCACCGCCGTGGTGCGCGCTTCGCCGTCCACAGTCGTGCGCGGGAGCGGCGCGGTCGTCACCACCGAATTGATCGTCTGCGGGATCAGCGGCTCGCCGGCGTCGGTAAGCCGGCCGGCCGACACATACGCCGTCGCGCGCGACCGCGCGGGCAGGCGGATCGAGGCGAGCGCGTTGACCCCCATGAACGAGTTGCTCGGCGGGAGCGTCAGCCGGCCCCTCGACGGCGTGCCGGCGATGTCGGTCTCCCGGAACGGGTTGTCGAAGATCACCGACGTCACGTCGTTGTGGAAGAACGACCCCGTGTAGCCCGCGCGCAGCACAACGCGGTCGCGCACGAACTCGGCGTTGGCGTCGGCCGTGGCCAGCGAGTGATCCGTCGGCGCAGGGAGTTCGACGAGACTGCTGTGGCCGAACGACCCGCCGTAGGGAATCGTCCCCTCGCGCCGTGTGTAGCGGAGTTTCGCGTTCACTGTGAGATCTGGGTTCGCTTCGTACGAGATTCCCCCTTCGGCGATGTGGCGGCGCGTCTCGGTCTCGAACACAGCACCGAACTGGCCGAACAGCGGGCTGATCGCGGCGGGCGTGGCCTGCACCTGCGACTGCAGCGTATCGGCGATTTGCAGCGTGCCGGATTCGATGCCGGTGAACAGCGTCCGCGTCGAGCGGCTCAGCAGCATCGGGATCTGATCCCAGGTGAACCAGCTCTTCAGCCGCCCCTCGCGCTCGGCGTTGGCGACGAAGCGCTGATCCTTGCGGCCGACATGATCGGCGGCGAATGACAGCTGCCATCCCTGCCGCTCCCGAAAGAGGCGGGCGCCCTCGAGAAAGAGACCGTTGCCGAGATCGCGATACCGCTCGTAGCGGGCGCCGTCGCCGTCGATGGTCGTGGCGCGGACGCCGAAATCGAAGCTGCCGGTCCAAGGAACGAAGGGCGCCTGCGGCGGCGGCGTCTCCGGCCGCGTGACCTGCGCGCTCGCGGTCAGCGGGACCATGCCAAGCGCTACCGTGATGACGACACTGGTGATGCGCATGATGACCCTCACCTGATGAAGCGCTGGCCGCTGGGATGGTTCGACCCGTGTATCGCCGAGTGGCACGTGACGCATGAACGGGCGTAGACGCGGAGGCTGGGCGTCGCCCCCGACCCGATGAGCGCAGCGTCGTAAATCGTGCTCGGGTGCCGCGTGGAGACGTGGCACCGCTGGCACAGAATCGGCGGCTTCGAAACCAGCATGCGCTCGTTCGACGAGCCATGTGGGTCGTGACAGGAGGTGCAGCCGTCGCGGTTCGGCGCATGCTCCCACAAGAACGGCCCGCGCTTCTCCGCGTGGCACGAGGTGCACAGCTCCGAAATCGAATCGCCCACGCGCAGCAGCCTGACGTTGGTCGATCCGTGCACGTTGTGGCAGGTCGTACACTGCATCTTGCCTTCGCGGACCGGCATATGCCCCGATCGATCGAGCTTGGCGATCTTGTCGCGATGGCAGGACGCGCAGAGCTGCGGCTGCGTCGCAACCTTCAGCTGCCGCGGCCCCTTGGGCGCGTGTACCGAGTGACACGACACGCAGCCGACGTTGCGCGAATCGTGCTGGCTGCCGGTCCAGACAGCATGCTCGCCGCGGTTGTGGCACGTCGCACAGATCTCGCTCACGCGCTGAGGCGTCGCTTTCAGCGGATTGAAAATCTTGTCCGGCTCGCCGCCGCTCTCCGCGTGGGCCTTGCCGGGACCGTGGCAGCTCTCACATCCATGCGTCGCCGCCGGCGACTTCGGAAGTGTCACGAGCGCGTGCCGGGTGCCTTTGTAGTTCCGGTCCTCGTGACACGTCAGGCAGGTGTCTTCACCGATGTAGGCGCTGGCTTGTTCCGCGCTCGCGGCCGGCGCCTTCGCGCTGGATGCGGCGCCGTTCTGCCGCGGCCCGCTCGCAGCGACGGCACGGCCGATCATCGCCGCCCAGAGGACGACGAGAACGGTGATGAGGGCGCGTGCCGGGAAACCGTCACCACGTGTTGGCATGACGGTCGCCTAGGCAAATGCGATGCCTATCGGAAGTTAGAAAGCAGAAGGTAGAACTTAGAAGGACTGCGAAAGAACGGAGGGCGTCTCGGTCGCTGTCCTTCTCACTTCTAGGTTCCAACTTCTAACTTCTACGTGATGGAATGGCAGGTCTCGCAGTCCTGCCCTATGGCCTTGCCTTCTTTAGACTTGTGGTTGTCGTCGTGGCAGCGGAAGCAGCCCGGAAAGTCCATGTGGCCGATGTTGTTGGCATAGGTGCCGAAGCCGATGTTCATCTCGGGAAAGACGTTGCGGCGATAGATCTCGGAGGCCGCATTGACCGCTTTTTCCACGTCCTGACGCCGCGACATGTAGTCGCCCGGGTACTGCGATCGGTAAAAATCCCGCAGGGCGCGGGAAATTCCCTCAGTCGCCGCCTCCTGGGTCGGATAGCTCGCCTTCAGCGCCTTGACGGCTTCCCGCCGAACGAACGGCAGCGTCCTCGGGATGTCGCCGCGCGCCATCAGCTGATTGACGGCCCGTTCCGGCGTCGCGGCCATCGGATGGCTCGGCCGATTGTGGCAATCCATGCAGTCCATCCGGCGGCGCTCGCTCTTCGCGAGATCCTCTGGCCTGGTGCCCTCGGCGGTGTATTCCCGAACGTTGCCGAACCGATCCTTGACGCGCACCCACGGAATCACCTGGCGCTTCTCGTCCGTCGCGATGTACTCCACTTCGTTGGCGACGTTCATGTGCCAGTGGATGCCCTGCGCAAGGCCGAGGCGTTCGCTGCCCCCGCCGACGTGCACCTGCAGGGTGGTCATCGATTCGGCATTCTTCTCGTCCTCTCCATACTCGTAGACGCGCACGATCGTGTCGCCGTGGAACTTCTCCGGCCAGTGGCACTGTTCGCATGTATCGCGCGCCGGCCGCAGGGTCTGCACCGGTGAGGGAATCGGCCGCGAGTAGGTACTGATGGTGACCGCCAGAACCTGCCGGGTACCGGACACCTTCGATTTGGCAAACCACGAGGCGCCGGCGCCGATATGGCACTGCACACAGGTCACGCGTGAGTGCGGTCCGTCCTGATACGCCGTGAACTCGGGTTTCATCACCGAGTGACACACCTGCCCGCAGAACTGGACCGAGTCCATGAACTCGACCCCGCGATAGGTCGCCAGTGACACGATGATGACGTTGGCGAGCGTGAGGAGCAGGAACATGAACGCTCGGTGGCGCTGAATCGGATCGTTCAAATCGAGTCGTGGCCAGTGTAGCGTCGCAGGCGCCCGGCCCTTTCGTTGAACGCGCCGCGCGATCCACGATCCGAGAGGAATGAGCGCGAGCCCGAACAGAAAGAGAACGGGCAGCACGAGGAAGAACACGATCCCCAGATACGGGTTCGTGTGAAGCCCCAACAACTCCGCCAGGAACACGACCACGAACGCGACGGCGCTCGTCGTGACGAGCAGCACCCCGAGGAGTGAGACGATGTGTCGCAGGAACCGGAAGCGCGGATGCATATCAGCGAAGCACCGCGTAGACGATAAGCACGAAGAAAGCCAGGCCCAACGTCAGGCCGGCTGCTCCCACCATGCGCGCGCGTCGGAGAACGCTCGGAGACGGCGCCATGATGACGAGCGGTTCGAGCGCGCCGATGCGAACCACGGGTTCGTACGCCGCCGCTCGCTCGTGCCGCAGGTCGGCTCCCCCAGCGAACCGGTGAAGATCACCAGATCCATCGGGTACTTGCCCGGCCGAAGGTGACCGTTGAAGAAATGAACGGCGAAGATGAAGCCGATCGCCAGCGCCGCCTCCGCGCCGTGGACGAACAACGCCAAGTTGAACATCCACCCGGGAAGGATTCGCGAGGCCGCCACGGGAACCACAGGATCAGGCCGGCGGCGCCCATGATGGCCGTGCCCCACAGCACCGCCCAGTAGTCGAACTTTTCCCAGTAGGCGACATGCTCGAAGCGCGGCCGCGCCCGCGTCCGACAAATCAATCTCAGGGAGGTCTGCCGGAAGTCCGGCGGCCACGCCTGTGCGGCCGCCGGAGGAGGAGTGATGCCGAGGATTCACTTCTTCTTCAAGGACGCCATGTATGCCACGAGCGCGTCCAGGTCGTCTTTCGAAAGCGTGTAGTTCTTCATCTCCGGCTTTCGCAGCGCCTTGGTCTTGACCGTCATGCCTTTTGCGTCGACCATCCACGCCCGCAGATCCTCGAGAGACCGAGACGAGCCCACTTCGTCCAGCGGCCCCTTCTTGTTGCCTTTGTCGCCTATCGAATGACACAGCGCGCATTTCTGCTCGGCGAATACTTGCGCGCCTCTCGCCGCTTTGGCGTCCTGTGCGAGAGCCGCCACCGCGACACAGGCAGACATGAGGGTCGCGGCAACGATCACGCGAGTCACTGCAGCCTCCTTTCCTGTCGCCGCACGTACCGTCCGTCGACGGCGCGTGCGAGAAAGCCGTCGCGGGTCAGCGAGTCGAGAACGTCGGCCGCGTGATGCGACGACACGTCCAACACCACTGCCACATCGTCGGCCGACGCGTGCAGGTCCGGGACACGGAGGAACTCGTGCCGGACGCGCAGGGCGTCGGCGTCAATCGGTTCGGCGATGGCGATCATGACGACCTCAATTCGGGCCGCCGCTGCGACCTTACTTCAGCGGAACTCCGTGCGCCTCGGCGTCGCCCGCGATCTGATATTCGACCAGCCGCTTGCAGCCCGGGTCGGACGCCACGGTCGTGAACGTTGTCGTCTCGACCAGATGGCCCTGTCGCGGCCGACAGTGGAACGACACGAGCTCCTCCTGAGGTCCGACGCCGGGCTTGAACCGATAGAACGTGGTGCAGGGTTCGCCGCGCGCCATCTTGTTGCTGTCGTGCACGATGAGCACCGGCCCCATGACGAGCGTGTCCTTGACGCGCACCGGGTCCTGGAAATTCGTCAACGTCCACTGTTTGTCGGCTCCCACGTTCGGAATCCCTCGAGCCGCGAGCGTTCCGGCGCCTATCAACGCCGTGAGCACGACGACACCTACGATGATTCGAGATCGCATGTGACCCTCCTTCTGTGCCTGCCCGCGACTGCCGAAAATCCGACAGCGCACCGGGTTATGGGGCGGTGTAGGGCAACAGATGTGCCATGCCGTTCAGTGTGTGATTTTCGAAACCGGTACGCCGTGCCCTTCGGTGTCTCCCGCAAACTGGTATTCCGTCAGCACGCAGCCGAAACCAAGTTCCACGTTCGGCTGGGTCGTCAGACTGAAACGGTGAGCGAGGGGACGTGGGACCGGGATGCAATGAAATGACGCGATTTCCTCGCTCGGTCCCGACCCGGGTTCGAACAGGAACACGCTCGTACATGGTTCACCGCGCGCCATTTTCGCTTCGTCGTGCACGAAGACGACCGGCCCCTGGACGATCGTCGAGCCGATGAGCGTCTTCTCATGAAGATAGACAGCCGCCCATTGCCGGCGGCCCGGTCGGTCGCCGCTGACGGCGAGGGCTGCGAGCAAGATCACGCCAGCGACTACGAGTGCGCCGATTCGGACTAAGGATGGAGATCGCATGTCACCCTCCCAGCTGGATCAATGAGCTGCCGGAAATCCGGCACCGGAACCCCGCTATCGTCCAATCGCGGCAACGTACATGCCGGGCCGGAAACTTGCAGCGTTCTTCGCATGCCTATCCCACTGGTCGAGGGAATCGTTTACGGGCCGGTGCGATCGCGACGCCTTGGACGATCGCTTGGCGTCAACGTGCTGCCACGCGGCCTGAAGGTCTGCAACATGGACTGCGCGTATTGCCAGTACGGGTGGACGCGCCGCCGATCTACGGTCGGCCGTCGCGAGCAGTGGCCGCCGCCCGAGCGCATCGAAGCGGTTGTGTCGGCGCGGCTGCGAAAAGCCGAATGCAGCGACGAGCTGATCGATCGGTTAACGGTGGCCGGGCATGGCGAGCCGACTCTTCATCCGGCATTCGAGGAGATCGCCGAGCGGCTATATGGCCTGCGGGACCACCTGGCACCGGACATCCGACTAGCCGTCCTCTCGAACTCCACCACCGCCGGCCGGGCCGACGTGCGCCAGGGATTGGCGCTGTTCGACGAACGCTATATGAAACTGGATGCCGGCGATCCCATTACATACGCGAGCATCAATAGAACGGGCTCGTTGCGTACGGTCGTCGACGCACTTCGCGATCTTCCGAGCATCGTTGTGCAAGCGATGTTCGTCAGCGACGAATTCGGCCAGGTCGACAACACGCTCGAGCGACCCGTGCAGGCATGGCTCGATGCCGTTGACACCATTCAGCCGTCTCGCGTGCAGGTGTATTCCATCGCCAGACCGCCAGCGCTCTGCGGCCTGAGACGTCCAAAGACGGGCCGCTTGCGCGAAATCGCCGAACGCGTGCGCGCGCTGGGAATTCCGGCGGACGTCTTCAAATGATACGTTGGTGGCGAACGGGGGAGCGAATGACACCGCAACTCGACAGCGTCGGGGATCAATTCGAGAACATCCGATTACGAGCCGTTTTGATGGCCAGATTGCGACAGATGATGAGAGCGCGCCACCTCACCCAGATGCAAGCCGCTCGATGGTTTCACGTGAGCCAGTGCCGCGTCAGTCACCTGGTGAACGATCAATTCAATCATTTCACGATCGACGCCCTCGCCAACATGCTCGCGCACGCCGGCGTGCACGTGTCGATTGCGTTTGAAGGCATTCGAGACGACGTGAATGTCCGCGCGCCTGCGGCCCGTCGGAAAGACGGCC
>Ga0066388_100002609_pt1 | contig 11147 bp, 9 predicted proteins | sample PanSoiMetaGPlot6_FD_64539 | JGI IMG/M metagenome (GOLD analysis project Ga0066388, IMG submission 64539) | Tropical forest soil microbial communities from Panama analyzed to predict greenhouse gas emissions - Panama Soil - Plot 6 (Hybrid Assembly) | ecosystem: Environmental > Terrestrial > Soil... | reverse complement strand
AGCTAGCTAGAACCTGCAATTGCCCTCTTTCTATTCGCCCGCAACAACCATCTGTGGCACGCGCAGTCGGTAAACAAAACCGGTCGGTTCATAGAGCAGTTCGGCAGCCGCTCCGGGCACGGCCTGTTCCAGCAGCCGGGTGCCCAGTCCACGTTTCGATGGCGGGCCGACGGTGGATCCACCAAATTCGCGCCACTCAAACAGAAGAGACGGCTCATGAGCATTCTCGGCACGCCATGAGACCGCCACCCGCCCGCCGGGGTCCGAGAGTGACCCGTATTTCACAGCATTGGTGAGAAGCTCATGAAGGACCAGCGTCAGAGATTGAACGACATCCTGCTTGATCGGGACGGGCGGACCGGAAATGGTGACGCGCTCTCCGAAAGCTGCGACTTCCGAAGCGACAATGTCGTTCAAAGGCACGCTCGACCAATCGCCCTTGACCAGCGCATCCTGTGCGCGCGCGAGCGCGTGCAAGCGCTCGATGACCAATTGGCGGGGCTCCGCAATGCCGGGGCCGGTACCAAGGCTTTGGGTGACCAAAGCTTGCACGACTGAGAGCATGTTCTTTACCCTGTGAGAAACTTCGCGCAGCAACAGGTTCTGCCGCTCGCGTGTTTGGCGCAGGATGCGCTCCACGGCGTTGACCTCCTGCACCTTCGATAGGACAGGAGGGATTGTCTCCCCCGATGCTTGTGCGGTCTGCGCCAAGTTTACGAGCGAGGACACCAGAAGCCTGCCGATGAGCAGGCCAAGCACCAGGGCGATGGCTAGGGTTGTAAGTGAGGCTAGGCCCCACAACCAAAGCGTCGAGCGCAGCTGTGCCTCGGCAATCGCAACCGGGACGCTGACGGAAATGCCCCAGTCGGAAAGCTTGGACGTCGTGACCGCAAGCAGCACCTGCTCGCCATCGAGATTGGTGGCCTTCAGCACGGCTTGCGGCATGCCCTGCTGCTGGCGAAGCGTGTTGCGCAGCTTCGTTCCCAAGAAGCGATCGTGGTCGCGCGAGCGTGCCAGAACCATGTTGTCGCGATCCCAGATCGTGGTCACCCAGGACTGATTGAGTTTTAGGCCCTCCAGGGTTTGCGCTAGATCTCCTGGCAGGAGGCCAAGGCTCATGACATAGCGCACAGCGCCGTCGCGTAGCACGGGTACGCTGATGTTGTAGACGGGCGCCTTGACGACCAGGCTCACGAACAGGTCCGATACCACTGGCCCCTTGCTGGCAAGAATGCGCTTCAAGGTTTCCGGATCGCCGGTAAAGGTTGGCTCCTCGCCATGCGGCACATAGGTATTGATGATCTGGCGACCCGTAGCGTCGACAAGGACCAGGTAGGCGCGCCCCCTCAAAGCCGCCTTCGCTTGGTCGTAGAACGTGGGCCAATCTTCATTCGTTACAGCCGGCGATGTTGCCAGTGTCTGCAACAGAGCGATGCTGCGATCGATGTCTCGATCAATGAGCTCCGCCAGGTTGCTGGCAACCTGCAGAAGGCGCCGTTCGAGCTCGTCGCGCTCGGCCGAGGCCGACCGGTAGAGCAGGATTGCAAGAAGGATGACCAAGGGGAGGGCCACCGAGAGACCGAAGGCCATCAGCAGCGAACGAACGGAATAGGCGGTCGGCTTGTTCAGTGGCCCGTTCCCTTCGAAATCGGCAATCGCGGCCTACACTACCAGCCGAATTCCATCCCAGCCAGCGAGCTGGCTCGGTCGACAAAGACGTTTGTCGAGCTCGGCCTGGTGGAGATGTCACTTGCCTGACGCGGAGGCTTTGAGCGCCTTCAGCACAGGTCGGCCGGCTCGACGAACTCGCGTCACCTGGTCGCAGATCGTGTCCAGGGGTCGTTGATCTGAGAACCTATATTGAACGCATTGCAGCATTGCTTGTGGTGCTTAGCGAATAGTGCGTGCCTTTCCCGCAACTTTTGCCGAAGGACCCGCTCGGGCCGGTTCAGTCGATCCGCGCGCAGCGGTTGGAACCTTAACGTTCCATCCGAGTTCCGCAATTGGCAAACTTACAAAGCAGGAAACAGAGATGTCCAAGAAAAGTAAGCTGACAAAAGCTAAGGCAACAATCGCCCAGGCCGCCAAAGCAGGCGCTGCCGGCGCGAAGGATGTGGCAAGCGACGCGTTGGGTGCGGCAGCAACTGCAGCTGCTGGTGTGGTACTTCAGCGAGTTTCGCAGACGCTTGCCGAGGGCCAACAGAAGGTCGAGCAAGCCCTCCCAGCCGATCAGCCCGCAATGGCAGGCAGGTCAAAGAGGAGACGGATGGCCGCGAGGCCGACGTCCGGCCCACGCAAGTCCGCTACAGGCCGCAAGAAGTCGCGCGTAACAGCTAACCGGACAGCGCCCAAAAACAGCAAGCGAGCAGCGGCAAAGAAGAAAACGTTCAAGAAGGTGGCGAGCAGAAATAGGCTGCGCAGGCGGTCGGGCGCGCATCGCTAGCAAGAGCATGCATCCGTTTGCTGGAAACAGGGCCACAGAACAAAAACAAAGGAACAGAGCTCCATGCGTGGGATTATGGTTGGCGTCGCGAGCGTAGCGGCTCTTGCCCTTGCTGCGCCACGGATTTTCCTCAGAACTATGCGAGCCGTGCGGAAATCGGTCGCTGAGTGGCAGAAAAAAAGAAAACTTCGTCGAATGCTTAGACGGATCGGATCAATTCGCCATCTTGAGAGAGGGATTAGTGCCGATCGAACCACCACAGAACGGCTACTTCTTGCAGTGGGCGCGAGAAAATCCGGAACCCAAGAATGGACCTTGAACAAGCGCGCTAGACCATGATTTGACCAAGTTCAATTCTTCGTCAGGGAGATAACCATCTAGGGGGAGCCTGCCGAAGAGTTTTGAAAGACAGCTGCTGCTGAAAGCGGCAGGTCGGCGCCGGTCGAGTTTACGAAGCGGCCCAGTACGGCGGAGCCCTGTAGTAATCGTGAATGCGTTGCTCGAAGGTCCGGTCCCCCCATGCGGGATTTTCATCCCGTCCAAAGCGTGGCGCTCCTTCAAGCTGCTGCTTGGTTAGTCCTACGACGTAACCGCCTTGGCGCGTGTCGTACTTCAGCGTATTCCATGGGAGGGGATGATAGTCATTACCCATCCCAAGAAAGCCACCGAACGACATCACGGCATAAGCGATCTTGCCGCTGCGCTTGTCGATCATCACGTCCTCTAGCTCGCCGAGCGAGTCTCCTTGGGTGTTGTACACGGGGGTGCCCTGAACCTTACCGGCGGAGATCAAGGATACGGTCTCGTCCACGTGTTCCATATGCCACCTGTTGAGCAAAACTACTGGGCGGACAACCGAGCAAAGCATGCGCGAGTTCCGTACGCATGCTGCGTCTGCTGGTCGGAAAAAGGTGGGTGGCTGTGGAAGCGCGACCCCTCCTCGCTCGCAGCGCGGGAGATTTCTGATCGACCGAATGCAGATTCTGGCAGCGCACTTTCAAGGTTGATCGGGCGCCTGCAGAGTGATCTCGCAAATCAGTCCTTCCGGACGCCAGTCGAAATGCGCATTGCCCTTAAGCTGACCGATTGTCAGCTCGATCAGCCGACTGCCGAAGCCCTTCCGTTCGGGTCTTTGCAGCATCGGACCGCCTGTCTCGGTCCAGCGCAGGATCAACTGTCCATCCGGCGCATGGGACCATATCAGCTCGATCCTGCCCTTTGCTGTGGACAGCGCCCCATATTTTGAGGCATTGGTTGCGAGTTCATGCAAGGTCACGGCAACGGCCTGAGCCGTAGCAGGCGCCAGCAGGACCTGTGGACCGTCGATACGCACGCGCATTTCGTCCGTCTCGGAATAAGGCGCAAGCTCCTGTGTCGCGATGGTTGTCAGCTCGGCGCCAGTCCAGCGTGTCTCGACGAACAGCGAGTGAACGTTGGCTAGCGCGCGAATGCGCCCTTCGATCGCGCGCTTGAGACCTTCCGGTGTGTCAGATTGAGAAAGAACGACGGCTGCGAGCACGTTCGAAAGCACGTTTTTGCTACGGTGCTCCGCTTCTCGAGCCAGGATGGCAATTTGCTCCCGGTTTCGTTTTTGCTCGGTAATGTCTCTCGCAATCTTCGATGCGCCGAGGATGATCCCGTCGGCATTCTTGACGGGAGAGACGGTCAGCGAAATCGTAATCAATTCTCCGTCCTTGCGCTGCCGTATGGTTTCGAAGTGATCGATCCGCTCTCCTCGTCTCAGGCGCGCGAGGATCTCGCGCTCTTCGTCGTGCCGCTCAGGGGGGATGACCATCATGATGGGCCGGCCGATCGCCTCTTCGGCCGTGTAGCCGAAGAGACGCTCCGCACCCTTGTTCCAGCTCGTGATGGTGCCGTCGAGGTTCTTGCTGACGATGGCATCGTCACTGGATTCGACAATGGATGCCAGCCACGACAATCGCTGGTCACGTTCGCGCAGGGCAGCCTCGGCCTGCTTGCGTTCGGTGATGTCGAGCCCGGTGGGATGCAGGAACATGACGGCACCTGACGAGCCGAAAATGGGATGCATGGCAAAATCGACGATGCGTTCACTGCCATCAGCCAGCCAATATCGAAGCTCTTCGCGAAAGATGATCCCTCGAGCAGCTTGCTCCGTCGCGAAACGGATCCTCGCTTTCATCTCTTCCGAGCCGCGCCACCAGGGCGTATCCCAGAACGGTCGGTCCAGGACTTGCTCTCGCGTATATCCGCACCAATTCAGGGACAAATTGTTGGCCTCCCGCAAGATGCCTTGCAGGTCCATGATGCCAGCGAAGACGGCGGATTGGTTGAAAATGGCTTCGAACTTGACGGCGGCGGCTGACAGCTCTCGTGCCAGCGTTGCCTGATGATGAGTGAGCGCCTTTATCTCCGAGACGTCACGATTGACCTCGAGCACGGTGTTGTCACCGAACACCTGCATCCGACTGTCGACGATGACCTCGTGGCCGTCCTTGCAAGTATGGCGCAGCTCGCCGGACCAGTGACGCTCATTGCGAAGCTGCGAACGCAGGTCGGCAAATGCGATCGGAAATTGGGTTCGCAACAACGCATGGCTGCTGCGTCCGACGGCCTCGCTCTCTGCAAACCCGTAGAGCCGCTCGGCCCCCGCATTCCAGAACTCGATCGGACCATCGAGAGCCCAGGCGAGCATCGGCTCATAGGACAACATGAGCAGATCAGCCCAACGGTCTACGGGTATGGGATTGGTGTTTGGCTTGGCAGGCTGCCGTTGCATCTTGGATTCGGAAGGCTGCACAACTCGGGAGCGCTGACGACGTCGGAGCGCGCTCAAACTCTCGATCTTGACAGAGAGGGGAGCCCAGCAGCCTTCCCACGCACACGGCCCCCGGAGCAGACCGCGCCGATTAGCCTACGTCTTAGCGGCCCAGGAGTCGAGGATCCCGTTTGGCCAACTTGCCGGGGTCTGAAAGTTCCGCCAAGGACAGGGGAAATCACCCGCATTTCACGCTGCCGGCGCTTGCTCAGGAGCCAATACGCAGGCTCTTGAAAAGGGTGAGATATTGCTCACGGTTGCTCGCCCAATCCTGGCGTGGAACGAACAAGAAAAATTGATAGAAGGTGCTTTTGATCTTCACGATGAAAGCGATCGTTTGGGTCGGTCGGGATTTGCCGTCGACCCGATTGTTGCAATGGAATCCGTTGCCATTCCAGCCAGGACCAGCAAGCTCAAACTCAGTAGCGGGGTCTTTACCGCAGAGTCCTGCGGCCAAAGCCGCAGCTCGCGCCATAAGAGCTGCGACTTTTGCTGATGCAATGTCGGGCGGCACTTGCGCAAGTGTACCCTCGAACGACGAACCATCGGCGTGTGTAAGAGCGTAAGTACTCTTCTTCTTTTCCATCACCCAGCCGCTCGGAAAGTCCAATGAGTAGCCCCCAGTGGGATGCTTGATTCGTTCGGCGTGCGCTTCTGAGAGCAGTCCTGAGGCGAGATACGCTAGTGCTCCAAAAGCAATAAGCCGTCCCATCGGATTTCCCTTTGTCCCGAACTTAACGTGCATGCTTATTCGGCCCAGTGTCCCCAAGTCAATTAGGTTTGCTAGGCCAGAGCGAGGCGCGAGTGCCGCTTGTTATGTCCAATAATCTCGTGCCGGCGTACACGCCGGCACTTAATACCAAACCAACCATCCTGCTGTTCAAAATCGTAGCGCGGGTTACCACGAGCTCGACAAGTACCTCGGCCGCAGCTGGGCTTAGCTCAGTGGCACACCGAATCCGTAGCCGCGGCAAAGCGGGCGCGATATGTCGAGACGATCTGACAGATCTGCGCAGATCGCGATCAGGTGGCTCATCGCGAGCGTGCCAACTGCCCCGACATTGACGACACGCAACAGGGCGACGTATCTCCTCGACATGGCGGCACCATAGGACAGCGCCGTCCGATTAACGCCCGCCCGTCCCCTCGATGCCGTCACCGCCCAGGGTATCTGGAACCTGTCATGCAGTCCCATCTCCCGCCCGAAGACAGCGCCGTTGTGTTCGCGACCACTACCGACGGCCTCAGATTGCCAGTCATCGACGTCACGCATCCGGCATTCGCGATTCCGGACGATCCAGCAAGCCTGGCGGCGCGGTGCGATGCGTTTCTGGCTTGGGACCGTCATAATCGCCGCATGCCAAGGATCATCACATGGCTGCTCATGCGGCTGGCGGCGCGGCGCTCGCCGCTGCTCCGTAAGATCCTGGCGTCGGACAACGGATATCTCGACAGCATCTCGACCTACATGCTCAAGCTCGGCGCGGACTACCTGCCACCCGGCTTCGATGGTCCGATAGACCGCAAAGTCGCGGCAGCTCCGCACGTGGCGCTGGTCCGGCTGCGCATGCAGCAGATCGCCGGAATGCTGGCGGAAGCACTCCGTGCACTGCTCGCCGACGTACCGGACGCGCCGCTGCATCTCATCAATATCGCGGGTGGCCCGGCGCTCGACAGTATCAACACGCTGATCATGCTCGCGCGCGCGCACGGGACGCTGATTCACCGTCCGATCGCCATCCACGTCTTCGATGCGCAGCAGGACGGGCCGACCTTCGGCGCGCGCGCGCTTCATGCGCTCGCCGCGCCGGGGGGGCCGCTGCACGGAGTCGAGGTCCAATTTCAGCACCAGCCCTACGACTGGAACGATACCGCGCCGCTCGCAAGCCTGCTTGCCGGCCTCGCCGCGCATGGCGCCATCATCGCGGCCTCGTCGGAGGGCGGGCTGTTCGAGTACGGAACCGACGAGGCAGTCGTCGCCAACCTCACCGCGCTCGCGCGGGCCGGCGTGCCGATGGTCGCCGGCTCAGTCACGAGCTCGAGCGAGGGCCGCAAGCGGATGATTGCGCAGACGAGATTGCGGCTCTTTGCGCGCGGCCTGGAAGGGTTCGCGCCGCTCGCCGAGCGGAGCGGCTATGTGATCGCCGAGAGCCGCACCGCCGTCATGAGCGAGCAGGTGCTGCTGAGGCCGCGGGCCACCGTGCCACCCTCGCAATGACAAGCGCTTCTCGCGGGTCGAGAGCCGATTCCATCAAGCTGGAATCAGTTCACCGCTCGTCACGCGCCGTCTGGTCGCCGCGCCGATTGCTATTGCGCCTGCTACACCTTCACATGGCCGTGCACGAAGCGCACCATGCGCCCGAACATGTCGCCGGTCTTCGACAGGTCGGGGGAGTGGCCGGGATGCCGGTCACCCTCGAAGTATTCAAGCGCAATCTCACCGCCGGCCTTGCGGTAGGCTGCGACGAAGCGCTGGGGCTCGTTGCCCGGGAAGTCCGACTCGACGTCCTTGTAGTCGTGCATCATGTCGCCGTGGCTCTGGAACCAGACCGCGGGCGGCGTCTCCACCTTTTCGCCGCGCTCGAGCGCCAGCATCGGGTTGCCCTCGCTCATGTTGGCTTCGCTCTGCCAATAGGCGTCCTGGCGCGCGATCACGGACTTCGGCCATTCGGGCGGATTGGGGCTCGCCAGCGCACGCTTGGCGTGGCGGTAACGGCTAAAGGGATTGATCACCGGCCACGACATCACGACGCAGCGCACGCTTGCGTCATGGGCAGGCGAGCCTGCCGGCAGCGGAATCGCGGCGTAGCGGGGATCGCGTGGACGCAGGGCGACGAGCATCGCGAGATGCCCTCCGCTCGATTGGCCCGAGAGACCGACGAGATCGGGCCTGGTCTTGAGCGCGCGCGCATTGAGCTTCGCCCAGCGCACCGCGTAGTTGATGTCCTGCACCGAGGCCGGATAGGGCGCCTCGTTGCCCGAGCGGAAATCGAGCGCGATCGACACGATCCCATGCGAGGCCATGTACTGGTGGCGCAGCTTCTCGGTATGTCGATCCTGGAGGCACCAGGCGCCGCCGTGACACTCCACCAGCGCCGGAAATGGCCCCTCTCCGCGCGGCTTGTGCACCCGTGCCAGCAGCGGCTTGTCGCCGTGGCCGAGGTACTCGACGTCTTCCACGTCGAAATCTTGTTTGGCTTCAAGGATCGCAGTGGTCATGGGGGCACCCTGTGAACGAGCTAAGCTGATGGATACTCGCCGATGCTGACCGTAAAGGCAACGTCGGCCGGTGTGAGGCCGTCCGCGAGAAGGCCGGCCCGAAACTCCTGCAACGATGTCCGTCCCATGTCGGCTATTGGGGAGTTAGGTCAAATCGGCCATCGAACGGCCGGAAGTGGCGCCTACTCATCGTATTGCGAGTTCCAACAGCTGCTGAAAGGCAGAGTTTGACGCGAGGCAAAGTGTCACGCCGCCGGCCAGACGCGGGCCGAAGGAAATTGCAGCAGATGCGCTCTCGGATCATCTACAGCATCATCATCGTCGTGGCCATCGTTGGTACGATGATTGGCCGCACCATCGTTCTTGCCTTTGGTCTGGATAGGTGGGTCGCCCAAATGATTCAGGCGGTGACTTCCTGGCCAACTGTGCAAGTTGTAGGCTGGCTTCTTGCCGGTGCGTTCGGCTTAATGGGGGTGGCGATCTGGGAAGCGTTCTCGTTGAGCGATCGATTGAGGGGCCTCGCTGGGCGACGTCCCGCCCTCGGAAGTCTGAGATATTCCGTTTGCGTTGTCAGGATCGAGAGTTTGCCAGAAGAGGGCACGGCCAGTGCTGAGCTTCGACTTCAACTAAACAACACGAATGGTTTTTCCCTTTCATACAACGCCGTGCTCGATGGCGAGGTGAACGGAAAAAAGCTGCCTGAGAGCTTGGCGCAATTTAGCGGAGTGACAGCTTCCGGGAAGCCGACGATCTTGGTGTACAGGTTCCCCAGTATCTCTACGCAACAACCGAACCCAGCCGATCCAACGGTTAGCGGCTGGCTCAGCTATGACCTGACCTACTGTGCGTCCCCCGATGGCAAGCGCAAGCGAAGGACCGCGAGGCGGCTGAGATTTTCCACTCATCAGCCGCTGCAGCGAACGTCAGGCGAGGTTGACCAGAATTTCGCCCGACCTGAAGCGGAAACCACTCTGCAGTTTGAAAACCAAATTGAGAAGTGAGGCTGCCGCGACTTTTGCCATTGAGAGCGCGTCCCGCACCAGCCGAGTTTGCCGCAAGTGTCATAGCAACTTCAAAGCAGCGCTCCGACTCATTGACAAGCGCGGGCGGTGGCGCCAGCCAGCTCGCAGCTGTTCGCGGCGCGAACATCGCTCGGGGTCGCGCCGAAGCGCAGGCGGAATGCACGATTGAAGTAGGAGATGTCCGAGAAACCGGACGCCGTCGCGATGTCGCTGATCTTGCGCCAGCGCTGGCTCGGATCGCGTAGGAGCTTCCAGGCCAGCAGGAGCCGTTGCTCGAGCACAAAGCCCGAAAAGGATGTGCCGGCCAGCTCGAACAGCTGTTGCACATAGCGTTCACTGATGTGGTGGCGGTCGGCGAGTTGTGACAGGCGTATGGACGAATCCGCGACCTGGCTCAGAATATCGGCCTTGATGGCGTCGAAGCGGGCCGAGGCCAGGCCGCGGCGAGCGGCCAGCTCTTCAGCGTCGCGATTGGCGCCGATACACAGCGCCGCGAGATCAATGATGTGTTGCGCCAGCGCGAATGTCTCAGAGGGACCAAGACTGTGCCCGATACAGTGCGCAACCTTGATTTGATGCATCAGCAGCCGTCGCAGCGGCCGGTGCGCCACTACCGGCCGTCCGACGCGATCGTCCAGCCGCCACGTCATCTGCGCCAGAATGTCGCGTGGTAGGCGCAGACTTGTGCGGCTGCCGTTTCTCAATTGGCTGACCTCGGCAGGCTCCTCGGCCGACATCAGCCCCATTTGCCCGGTCGCAAGACAATGCTCCTTGCCGCGCTGCACCGTCTTGATCGGGGCGCCCGAGGCGATCACGAGGTAGAGCGAGCGTGACGACATGGGCGGCTGCCCCTTGCGCCTAACCATCTGCGCCGCGCTGCCGCGTGTCGTGCAAATGGTGATGTTGGCGTGCTGCGTCCCACGCATCTCGTTCACGATACGGTCCGCACTGATGGGAAAGAAATCGGCCGCAATCCAACGCGCGCTGAACTCCTCGCGCCAGCTATGATAGGCGCGACCGGTCGCTGCTCCCGCATACCGGAATTGAAAGGCTTCGGTCATGGCGGCAAACAATATAAAATAGAACTAATCTGGCCGGAACAGATCAAGGCCAGGGCAGTCTGTCAATCAACCCGTAGCATGCGAACGTTCGTTCTTCGCCCTCGTCCAATACGCTGTGCGCCTCAATCCAAGACAGCACGCAGTGCCTTTGCCATGGCGTGCGGTCGCGTATTGAGAGGAGGATGTCCATGTCGCTCAGCATTAACGATACCGCCCCGGATTTCGAGGCTCAGACCACCGAAGGCAAGATCAGGTTTCACGACTGGATCGGCAATTCCTGGGCCGTGCTGTTCTCGCATCCCAAGGACTTCACGCCGGTCTGCACGACCGAACTCGGCTACATGGCCAAGATCAAGCCGGAGTTCGACAAGCGCGGCGTCAAAATCCTCGGGCTTTCGGTCGATCCGGTCGAGCAGCATTCCGGCTGGGCCAACGACATCAAGGAGACCCAAGGCTTCGCGCCCAACTATCCGATCATCGGCGACGTCGATTTCAACGTGTCGAAGCTCTACGGCATGCTGCCGGCGAGCACCTCGGGCGATCCCTTGAAGCGCACGCCCGCCGACAATCAGACCGTGCGCAACGTGTTCGTGATCGGGCCGGAC
>Ga0066388_100002606_pt1 | contig 11150 bp, 7 predicted proteins | sample PanSoiMetaGPlot6_FD_64539 | JGI IMG/M metagenome (GOLD analysis project Ga0066388, IMG submission 64539) | Tropical forest soil microbial communities from Panama analyzed to predict greenhouse gas emissions - Panama Soil - Plot 6 (Hybrid Assembly) | ecosystem: Environmental > Terrestrial > Soil... | reverse complement strand
GTCGCTCGGCTCCGCCTGAGCCTGCGGCGCCGCCGGCCGGCCGCCGCCTGACAGCCGGGCCACGGCGTTGAATAACAAACGCCGGATCCTGCGATGATTAACGGCATGACCCTGCGGGTTTCCAGCCCTGCGCTCGTCGGCCGCGCCGCCGAGGCCGCGCAGCTCTGGGCGGCTTTCGAGCGCGCCCAGGCCGGCTCGCCCGCCACCGTGGTGGTGGCCGGCGAAGCCGGCGTTGGCAAGACCCGTCTCGTGGCGGAGCTGCTCGCCCGGGTGCGCGCGCAGGGAGCGCTCGCGATCTCCGGCGGCTGCCTGAACGTGGGCGAGGGCGTGGTGGCCTATGCCCCGCTCGTCGAGGCGCTGCGGTCGCTTGGCGGTGCCATAGACCCGGCCGGGCTGGAGCGAGTGCTCGGAAGCGCTCGTGCCGAGCTGGCTCGCCTGGTGCCCGAACTTGGCGCTCGCGACGTGGCGGACGGCCAGGCCGTGCCGGACGCCGGCCCGCTAGTCCCTGGCCGACTATTCGAGCTGCTGCTGGGGGTACTGCACCGGCTCGCTGAGCGCGGCCCGCTGCTGGTGGTGGTCGAAGACTTGCACTGGGCCGATCAGTCCACCCACGACCTGCTTAGCTTCCTGGTCCGCAACCTGCGCTCTGGCGTGATACTGCTGCTGACCTACCGCTCGGATGAGCTGCACCGCCGCCATCCGTTGCGGCCGTTCCTTGCCGAGCTGGACCGCAGCGGCCGGACCGAACGGCTCGAACTGGGCCGCCTGGGCCGCCGCGAGCTGGGCGAGCTGCTGGCGGGGATCCTCGGCGAGCCGGCCCCTGCTGCGCTTGTCGGGGAGATCCTGGCCCGCTCGGAGGGCAATCCCTTCTTCGCCGAGGAGCTGCTGGCCGTCCGCGTCGCCGGCGGGTCCGCCGAGCTGCCGGATGCGCTGCGGGACCTGCTGCTTGCGCGCGTGGAGGCGCTGCCCCAGGCAACTCAGCAACTGCTCCAGATCGCCGCCGCCGCCGGCCAGCGGGTGGACCATCACCTGCTCGCCGAGGTCGCAGGGCAGCCGGCCGAGAGCCTGGTTGAGCTGCTGCGCGAGGCGGTCGCCCACCACGTCCTCGTGGTCGGGGCCGGCGTCGGTGCCTACTCCTTCCGGCACGCGCTGGTGCAGGAGGCGGTTTACGACGACCTGCTGCCAGTGCAACGGCCCCCGCTGCATGCGGCCTATGCTCGCGCGCTCGCAGCGCGGATCAAGGGCCAGGGTGACGCGGGCACCGCTGAGCTTGGGCGGCTCGCCTACCACTGGCACGCCGCGCACGACCTGGGGCGTGCGCTGCTCGCCAGCGTGGCTGCCGGGCAGGCTGCCGAGGCGGCCTATGCTCAGGCCGAGGCGGCGCGACACTACGAGCGTGCGCTGGAGCTGTGGGACCAGGCACCCGAAGCCGCCGCGAGCAGTCCGCTGGACCGCAGTTCGCTGCTCATGCGCGCCGCGCAAGCGGCGAGCCGGAGCGGTGCGGACGGGCGGGCGCTCGCCCTGGCCAACCAGGCGCTGACCGAGACCGACGTCACCGACGAACCGATACGCGCCGGCGCCCTGCTAGAGCGGATCGCCAGGTACCAGTGGCTCGCCGGCGACCTGGCCGCGGCCATGGCCTCGGTGGAGCGGGCAGTCGCGATCATCCCCGCCGAGCCGCCGTCGGCCGAGCGCGCGCTGGCGCTTGCAGCGCACGGCCAGATGCTGATGCTGCGGTCGCGCCACCAGGCGGCGCAGGCACGCTGTGAGGAAGCGGCGGCGGTCGCCAGGAGCGCTGGCGCCCGCGCTGTGGAAGGGCATGCACTCAACAGCCTCGGAACATCGCTCGGGAGCCGGGGGCACCTGGAAGCGGCTGTCGCAAGCCTTAAGCAGGCCCAGACGATCGCGGCCGAACTCGGCGACCCGGACGAGCTGTGCCGCGCTTACCACAACCTCGGCTGCATATATGTGGCCAGCGGCTGCTACGACGACGGCGCGCACACGGCGCTCGAGTGCCGCGCCCTAGCACAGCGCTTCGGGCAGATGAGCACCATCGGAACAGTGTCCAGCTCCATCGCCGCCGAGGCACTGCTAGCGCTCGGACGCATCCACGAGGCAGAGCGCCTCTTCGAGGAACTCCTCGACCTCGACCTCGCGCCCAGAGCCATGGTGTACCCGCTGCTCGCCCGGGGCCTGCACCGTTTGTGGCGCGGTGAGCTGGAGTTGGCGCGCGATGACCTGACCTGGATTCTGGAACGGTCGAAGCTGTCGCTCGACCCGCAGGACGATGCGGACGCCCGAGCGCGGCTGGTGGCGGTGGCGACCTGGCAGGGACGCCCAGACGATACGCGTGCTCTCGTTGCCGACGGGCTGGTGTTGCTCGCCGAGACCGACGAGATCAACCCTGTTGCCGAGCTGTGCCTGGCAGGCATGGCGGCCGAAGCTGCCATTGCCGAACGGGCGGCCGCTCGGCGTGATGATGAGGCATGCCACCAGGCGTCCCAGATCGCCGCGGACTTGCTCGACCGTGCCCGCGCCGCGGCTGACGCCGACGGCGTCGCAGTCATCGGGGCGGTGCGGGCCAGGCTGCTCACCACCGAGGCCGAATGGACGCGGGTGGCACGGCACAGCGATCCAGACCGCTGGGAGGAGGCGGCCGGTGCCTGGGACGAGCTAGGCAGCCCGTGGCCAGCCGCCTACTCCCGCTGGCGCCTAGCTCAGGCCCTCCTCGAGCGTGGCACCGCTCGCGAGGAGGCCATGGTGCCGCTGCGCCAGGCGTGGGAGACCGCCCGCGAGCTTGGCGCGCGGCCGCTCCTTGCCGAGGTCGAAATGCTGGCCCGCCGAGCGAGGATCGCGCTGGCACCTGCACCGGTGGCCGCCGGCTCGGCCGGAAGCGCTGCATCGTTGCCGGCGGCTCCCGCGGACGAACTGGGCCTGACCCCGCGGGAACGGGAGGTGCTGGTGCTGGTAGCTGAGGGCCGCACCAATCGGCAGATCGCCGAGGCGCTGTTCATCAGCGACAAGACCGCCAGCGTGCACGTATCCAACATCCTCGCGAAGCTCGGCGTCACCAACCGCGCGGAAGCGGCGGTCAGCGCGCACAGCCTTGGCCTGACCAGCTGACGCCAACTACCCCATGACTCAGGCAGCCTGAACCCCCTGGCTTGCTGGATTTTGGACCCACCTCAGTCATAGCTTGCTTAACGCGGCTGCGGGTTCGGAGAGGCGGCGGAGAATGCGTATCGCTGTGTATGGCGCGGGCGGTGTCGGCGGCTACTTCGGTGGCAGGCTTGCCCAGGCCGGAGCTGACGTGCACTTCATAGCGCGTGGGGCCCACCTGCAGGCGCTTCGCGAAAATGGACTGAGAGTGCGAAGCGTGAACGGCGACTTTGAGGTCCGGGCGCCGGCCACCGATGATCCGGCCGATATCGGCTCTTGCGACTTCGTGTTGTTCTGCGTCAAGACCTTCGACACTGAGGCGGCGGCGGCCCGGCTGGCACCGCTGGTAGGCGAAGGGACGGCTGTGGTGTCGCTGCAGAACGGGGTCGAGAACGAAGAGAAGCTCGCCCGGGCAGTCGGGGAAGACCATGTGATGGGCGGAGCCGCGTTCATCTTCGCCGAGATCGCCGCGCCCGGGGTGATCATGCACACGGGCGGGCCGGCCACCATCACGTTCGGGGAGCTCGACGGCCGCGCCAGCCAGCGGGCGAAGCGCCTGCTGGCGTACTGCGAGCAGGCCGGCTTCGGAGCGGAGATGTCGGCGAGCATCAAGACGGTGCTATGGGCCAAGCTCGCTTTTATCTGCGCGCAGGCCGGCATGACCGCCGCCGTGCGGCTACCGATCGGGGAAATCCGCGGTGCCCCAGCAGCCTGGGCGGCGTTCAGTCGCCTAGTTGCTGAGGTATGTGCGGTGGCCGAGGCCGATGGCCACCCCGTACCGCATGCAGCCCAGGAGCGCGCCCTGGCGTTGGCGCAGGCCATCGAGCCGGTCAGCTTCTCCTCCTTGCACGACGACCTGGTGGCCGGGCGCCGCATGGAGCTAGAGGCCCTGCACGGCTTCGTCGTGCGCCGGGCAGCGCAGCACGGGCTGGCCGTTCCCACGTCGGAGGCGGTATACGCCGTCCTCCAGCCGTGGGCCAACCGCAACCAGCGCCCGGTCACCGGCGAAGCGAGGTGACGTGTTGCTCGCCGCGCCGCGCTGCCGCACTGGAGACAACTATGCAACGGTCGTCTGACTGACTCTGGTCCCGCAGCGCGTTTCCACCCACTTGTCTCACTGAATCTGGTCCGTGATCTTGGAGTGGTCGGCACTCGGCGGCGCAGCTCGTCCGTGGCTGTCTCCAGCGAGTCGATCCAGCCGGCCGGAACAGCAACTTTACATAATGTACATTATCGGCACACCCTATCGGGATGACGCAATACCAACACTCACCAACACTTACGCAGCTGTCCCGTCTCACGGAAGTTGGCGAATCTCACTCATCTTGGCGAACAACTGGCGAAGGAGAAGCCCATTCGCCAAGAACCTGAGACGAGACGACTCGGTCGACCGGATTCTGCTGAAACGTCCCGCATGCCTGTCCTGTGCCAACGAATCTGAGCTATAGCCAGCGTGTCTGAGCTATCTGCGGATTCCTGCCATCTAGATTGAGCCAACGCGCGTGCTGCTTCGGGTCTCCTAGCCTCGGCCCGGCCGCGCGAGCAATTGCTGGGCCAGGGTGTTGGTTAGCCACGCGGCGTACCGCTTGTCGCTCCAGCCGTAGCGGCGCAGGGTGAGGTACGTCGACGACGATCCGAACATCAGCAGCAGGTCGGTGGCCGACTCGACGTCGAGTTCCGCGCGCAGGCCGAACCGGTCGGCCAGCATGGTGGCTAGGTCGCCGTACCCCTCGCGGCGCAGCTGTTCGGAGTTGGCCACTACCGCGGACGCGTCGGGCTCGTGCGGGGCCGCTTTCGCGACCTCGTCGATCGCGGCGACCCGAGCCAGGATCCCCGAATTGCCGCGGGCGAACGCAGCCAAGGCGGCGCGTCCCGAGCGGGCTGAGTCGATCTCCGCCCAGAAGCGCTGCTGGGGAGGCGGCAGCTTCTCGGCTCCGAGCACCGCGTGGCGGTAGCACGCCTGGAGCAGTTCGCCCTTGGTGTGGAACGTGAAGTAGACCGTCTGCACGGCGACGCCAGCGCGCTCGGCAATGTCGGCCATCCGCGCCCCGACGTACCCCTCCGCGGTGAACACCGCGATGGCGGCGGTGATCATCCGCTCACGCGTTGCGGCGGCCTTCTCGCGGCGTGTCTGCTGGCGGGCGTTGACACGTTTCGTCATGCGCTTCATACTACTGTAGTCATTCACTAGTAATCCTCACTAGTGATCCTCGCTAGTGAGGATATTGCGATAAGGGGGACCGGATGAGCATGTCCACCACTGCGGCACGGAAGTCGGACCCGTGGGAGATGGCGCTGATTCACCGCCTCATCCGGCGGGGGTTCGAGCAGGCGCGCGAGTTCGTCATGGCCGTGCCGGCCGGAGCGACGGACCGGGCGGCCGCCGTCGCGGAGTACGCCGAGTTCCAGCTCGACGGCCTGCAGGCTCACCACTCCTCCGAGGACGAGCTCGTCTGGCCAGCGCTGCACGAGCGAGCGAGCCTGTCCGGCGCCCTAATCACCCGGATGGAGGACCAGCACGCCCGGGTGCACGCGGCAATCGAACATGCCCGGGAGCTACTGAGACCGTGGGCAGCAGCTCCCAAAGCCGAATCGTCGGCCGCGCTCGCCAACGCCATCGGCGCTGTCGGTGACCGGCTCGCGGAGCACCTGGCCGAGGAGGAGCGCGACGTCGTTCCCCTCATCGCCAGCCACATCACTCAGGCCGAGTGGGAGCACCTCGGGAAGGTGTCCTTCAGCAAGTTCAAGCCCCACCAGCGGTTCACTGCGATGGGCGAGATGCTCGAGGCTGCAAGCCCGGAAGAGGCAGCTCGGATGCTGGCCGGGTTGCCCCCGCCGATCCGGATCATCTGGCGGCTCTTCGGCCAGCGGAAATACCAACGGTTCATGGGCGCGATCTGCGGATAGCCCGCGGAGAATGACTCTGGCCGTCCCAGACAGTCCGGCCTTGCCAGGGTCGGAGCAGATGCAGGTAGAGCAGTTGCCGCCGGACCAGATTCAGATAATTATCGGCTGATAAGCGCAGATGAGGTAGCTCTGCGCGTAGCGCCGACCAGATCTGGCTGATGTGATCGCGTTCAGCTCATGTGTTTCGAAGGAGGTGCTGGATCGCTGTCCTAGCTGGTAACCGGGATTCCTTGCCTTCGGGTACCGGGGGCGCGAGCGCCAGGTAGTCGTGGATGAGGCGGATGGCGGTTGAGCCATCGCCGACGGCGGAGGCTACGCGTTTCATCGAGCCGTGGCGGACGTCGCCGGCGGCGAACACGCCTGGGGTGGTGGTCTCCAGCAAGAAGGGAGCCCGCTGAAGGGGCCAGTCCTGACCGGTGTCGGGTCCGGTGAGGATGAATCCCCACGGGTCGCGCCTTATCGCTTCGGGGAGCCAGCCGGTGAATGGCTGTGCGCCGATCAGGATGAACAGGCCGGCGGCTGGTACCGGTTCGGTTTCGCCAGAGTCGCGGTTGCGGAGTAGCAGGTGCTCAAGATGCCCGCTGCCACCGCCGCCCGCGACCTCACAGCGGTAGCGAACGTCCACGTTGGGCGCGGCGTCGATCTCGCGGATCAGGTAGTCGGACATGCTCGCGGCCAGGGACTGCGAGCGGATGAGAATCGTGACCTGCTGTGCGTATTTCGACAGATGCAGCGCGGCCTGCCCGGCTGAGTTGCCGCCGCCCACCACAAAGGCCGGTTTCTGCGCCACGGCCTGTGCTTCGATAGTGCCCGCGCCGTAGAAGACGCCCGCGCCGGCCAGTGCCTCCAGCTCGGGGACCCCCAGGCGCCGGTACGACACACCGGTCGCGATCACCACGGCGCGGGCCCAGGCCTGGCTGCCATCCTCCAGCCCGACCACCAGCAGATCCCGGTCTTTGGCCAGCGACATCGCCTGGTTGCCATACACGAAGTGGGTGCCGAACGCCCACGCCTGTTCGTAGGCGCGTTGCGCCAGCTCCACACCGCTGACACCGCTAGGGAACCCCAGATAGTTCCTGATCCGTGAACTCGTCCCGGCCTGGCCGCCGAACGCCTCCCGCTCCAACAGCGCGGTGAAAAGCCCCTCCGACGCCCCGTAGACCGCGGCGGCCAGGCCCGCCGGCCCGGCCCCGACGATGACCACGTCATAAACCTGCCCGGCGGGCCGCACCTTCTGCCCGAGCGCCTCGGCTATCTCGGCGTTGGCCGCGTCCACCAGCACGACCCCGGTGTCCAGCAGCAGCACCGGCCCGGCAGGATCGATCACGCCCAGCCGCCGCAGCGCCGCTCGGCCCTCGAGGGAGCCGCTGGCATAAAAGCCGAACGGGACGTTATTGCGGGCCAGCAGGTCGCGGATCTCGTGGACCCGGGCCGAAGGATCGTCCCCGATCACCATGACCATCTCGCCCCGCCCGCCTCGCCCGCCCTGCTCGCGCCACCACTCCTCCAGTGACCCGGTGATCACCCGGTGGAACTGCTCATCCGGTGACCACGTCGGTCTGTTCAGGTAAAACTCCAGTTGCCCCAGCGCCGCCGCCTCCAGGAACGGTGCGGGCGCCGACCGGTCACCCCAGGTGATCAACAGCCCGCGCCGGGCCATGGGAAAGATGTCCCTCACCCGCGCCAGCAACTCGGTCCCGCTCATCCCCCGCAGCCGCTGATCGGCCAGCACCAGTGGCACATCAGCCCCCGCCGCCTTCAGCTCCGCCAGCCGGGCCAGCGCCACCTCCGCCGACGAACTAGACACGACCTGGTAGTGCCCGCCGTACCGCGATTCCAGCTCACGTGTCAGGGCCTGCAAGCTGGTGTCCTCGTCATCAACCACAACGAGCACCGGCTTCGCCATGACGGCCACCCTATGCCCCGCCTCCGCGTCATCGCCGCGGCGCACTTGTCCGGACTCGCACTCAGCTGACGGCATGGATACACGAGGAAGGCCTGGCGCGAATTACGTAGTCGCCTTACGTAGTTCTTCGGAGGACCCGGCTGGGCTTTGACGTCGATCGTTGCTGCCATGAGCGCAACACAGACATCAACGTCGCGCTGCCAGGCTGCTGGCGCCCCCGCTATCCGCATCCGGATTGTCGACACGAGCGGCGGTCCGGCCCGGGAGAGTTATCCGCGTCCGTAGGTCCCGACGTTGGCTATCGGCAGAACGTCGCAATACGCCGGGTCGATGAGCTTCAAGGAGAGTGATCGGCATGTGCACCGACGACATGGCCACCGCCCATCTGGACCAGCCCGATCCCCAGGTGCTGCACGATTTCGAGCCCAGGGTGGTCTTCGACCTCGAACCGGTCGACTCGGTGACGGTGACGATGCTGATGGACAATGTCACCGACGCCTTCATGCCGGATCAGGGACCGGCCCACCGGCCACCGCTGCCCGTCTTCGGTGGCGGCCGCCGGCCGGCGAGCACCATGGAAGGCGGCGACGTACCCGAGGTCCCATTGGCCGATGGTGGCTTCTCGGTTCTGGTAGACGTGGCCAAGAATGGTGCCCGCCACCGAATCCTCTTCGACGCCGGCACCACCCCCGATGGGGTGGTCGAGAACATGCGCCGCCTCGAGGTCGACCCGTCAGGCATCGAGACGATCATCTGCAGCCACGGCCACTTCGACCATACTGCGGGACTCGACGGCCTGATCCGGCGACTCGGGAGAGTCAACCTCCCGGTGCTCATCCACCCTCACTTCTGGCGTCAGCGGCGGTTGTCCATCCCAGGGCGCGACCCGCAAGAGATCCCTACCACGAGCCGCCGAGCGCTCGTCGACGCTGGCTTCGAAGTCATCGAAGAACAGCAGCCCAGCTTCCTATTCAACCGATCCGTCCTGGTCACCGGCGAAGTACCCCGCACCACCGGCTACGAGGCCGGGTTCAAGCTGCAGGAGGCCTGGCTTGACGGCCGCTGGCAGCTCGACGCCCTAGTCCTAGACGACCAGGGGCTCATCGTCGACATCAAGGACAAGGGCCTCCTCGTGGTTACCGGCTGCGGCCACGCTGGGATCGTCAACATCTGCCGGTACGCCCGCCGGCTGACCAAAGAGCGTGCCCTCTACGCGATCGTGGGCGGATTCCATCTCAACGGACCGATTTTCGAGCCCCTCATCCCCCGAGTCCTCGACGACCTTGGCGCCCTTGCTCCCAGTGTCGTGGTCCCAGCCCACTGCACCGGATGGCGGGCCCAGCATGCTATGGGTGCTCGTTTTGGCGAGGCGTTCATCCCGAGCACCGTCGGTACGCGCTTCGAACTCTGATCGAGCGCCACCACCATGGCGACCCATACGACGAAACGGGCGCCAATGGTCTCGATCGTCCGAAGGACACGGCTGCGTCCTAGCTCAAGACTTCCGAGATTTGTTGGCTCGATGGACTCTGCCTTTTAGCCCGCTGCGACGCGCCGATACCCGCCGCTGACCCAGTCGACGACCAGGCGGCCGTATTCCTCGGCCGCTTGCTCCCACGCGAAGTGACCCGCGTCGAGAGGATGGATCTCGCTATTTGGGAGGAGATCGTCGAGGTACTGATTGTTCGACCATGGCACGAGGTCATCGTCGCGCCCGGCCACGATCTGGGTCGGCGTGGTGATCGTCGGCAGCAGGTCACGCAACACCGGGTTCTGCTCGGGGTAATGCCGCACGAACCGGGCCGACTCCGCGAAGCGCCCGAGGTCGTAGGCGCTGACGTAGTCCTCATGGACGTCGGGCTCGCTGTCGCTGGCGGCCCCCGGTTCGACCGCGTAGCCGATGTTGGTTCTGGCGTCCAGCCCGCGCACTACGTCCAGACTGGACGCCTCGATGACGTCCTTGAGCGCCCCGCCCGCTTCGATCGGGAAGCGGACCGCGCCGCCGCCGACGGTCAAGCTCGTGACGCGCTCCGGCGCCTTCGCGGCAAGGAAGAGCGCCGCGGCGGTGCCGACGTCCGGGCCGACGATGTGCGGAGCTCCAAGGCCCCACTCGTCGATCAGACGGGCCAGAAACGCTCCCGAGGTGTCCGGGGCGATCAGTTCCGGGCGACCATCGGAGTGGCCGAATCCCGGCATGTCGATGGCGACCACCCGTCCGACTGCAGAAGCACGGTCCCAGATGCGACGGAAGGCCCAGAGGCTTTCGGGCCACGGCGCCAGCAGCAGCATGGTGATGTCCGAGTCTGCCTTGTTATCGGCGAACCTCACTCGGACCCCGTCGCAGACTCGGAAGTAGGTACTGATCGGCGAAACCGCTTCGGCGCTCATCTGACTGTCTCCTCCTCTCGTCTGTTCATCGGTATGCGTCTGGATGGTGTTGGCGTTCATGTCGTCATGCCTTTCGGTGGTAGGTAGTTGTGGCCGGAAGATGTCGGCCAGCACGCCGGGGGTCAGGGCGAGGGCGCGGCGCAGATAAACTGCCCGCTGCAGCAATCGAGCCATTCCAGCTCTTCTCCGCATGCTTGAGCCCGATCCTTGCAGCGGGCTCGGCGTGAGCGGTATCAGCAACATGACTGCAGTCGGCCGCGTCGGCGCAAGAAGGCGACTGCCTCAGGAGCGGCGCTGCCTACCGCTGGTCGGTGGCGGCGTGGTCGATGAGGTCGCGGAGCTGGTGGCGGCCGGCTATGCCGAGCTTGGGGTAGGAGCGGTACAGATGCGAGGCGACGGTCCGCGGGGACAGGAACAGGCGGTCGGCGATCTCGCTGTTGGTCAGGCCGTGTCCGGCGAGGCTGACAATCTCGCGCTGCTGCGCGGTGAGCCCGGCGAGCGCTTCCGGTGCGGCGGGCGTGGCTTGCGTGATCACTCCGCAGGCTCGCAGTTCAGCTTCCGCCCGCCGGGTCCAGGGCGCGGCACCAAGACGGCGAAGTGTCTCCAGGGCGCTGGCGAGGACGGGCTTAGCGTCGTTGATCCGCCGCTGCCGCCGCAGCCATTCTCCGTAGTCGAGCCGCAGCTGGGCTCGCTCGAATGGCCAGCTTTCTCCGGCCGGGTCCGACAGGCCCTTGGTGAAGTAGGCCTCGGCGTCGGCTGGTTCGGCGAGCAGCCCGCGGGCGCGGGCGGC
>Ga0066388_100002605_pt1 | contig 11153 bp, 8 predicted proteins | sample PanSoiMetaGPlot6_FD_64539 | JGI IMG/M metagenome (GOLD analysis project Ga0066388, IMG submission 64539) | Tropical forest soil microbial communities from Panama analyzed to predict greenhouse gas emissions - Panama Soil - Plot 6 (Hybrid Assembly) | ecosystem: Environmental > Terrestrial > Soil... | reverse complement strand
GAAGTCGATCATCTGATCGAACGCGTCAACGCGATCGCCCGCGAGTGTCGCGCGATGTCGTGCAAGGCCTCGCGCACCGAAGACGAGCGGGCACTGTTCTGGGCGGGGCGTAAAGCCGCGTTTCCGGCAGTGGGCCGCATCTCGCCTGACTACTACTGCATGGATGGCACGATCCCGCGCGCCAAGCTACCGCTAGTGCTCAAGCGGATGAAAGAGATGTCGGCGAAATACGGCCTGCGCGTCGCGAACGTATTTCATGCCGGTGACGGCAACCTGCATCCGCTCATTCTCTATGACGCCAACATTCCGGGTGAGCTGGAGAAGACCGAGGAATTCGGGGCCGAAATTCTCAAGTTGTGTGTCGAGGTCGGCGGCGTTCTCACCGGTGAGCACGGCGTCGGAGTGGAGAAACGCGACCTTATGCCCACGATGTTTTCCGAGATCGACCTCAATCAACAGCAACGCCTGAAATGTGCTTTCGACCCCAATGGACTACTCAATCCGGGCAAAGTCTTTCCGCAGCTGCATCGCTGCGCCGAGTTGGGAAAGCTGCATGTCCACGCTGGCAGGGTACCGTTCCCCGACATACCAAGGTTCTAAGATGCGTTTTGGCCTGTTTTGCTCACCCAAGGCCGATGTGCCGGGCGTCGGTCCCGAGACTGGTCGGGGATTTTTCGAATTCCTTGATTTCAACATGGAAGCCGAGGCGCTCGGCTTCCATTCCACCTTTTCGGTCGAACATCATTTCAGCGGCTGGAACCAGGTGTCGTCCACGCTGATGTTGCTTGCGGCCTTGGCCATGCGCACAACGACGCTGCGGCTCGGCACGGCCGTCATCGTGCCTCCGTGGCACAATCCGGTGTTGCTTGCAGAAGAGGCGGCAACGCTAGACCTCCTCTCGCGCGGGCGCCTCGATCTTGGCGTGGGCAAGGGTTATCGCCATAGCGAGTTCAAGGGGTTTCAGATCGCGCCAGACGAGGCGGAAGCCCGTTTCGAGGAAGCCCTTGAAGTGATGATGCGAGCCTGGGGCACCCGCGAGCGCTTCTCCCACAGAGGCCGCTTCTGGCACTTCGAGGATATCGTGGTAGAGCCGCCCCCTGCACAGAAACCGCATCCGCCGCTGTGGGTGGCCGCCGGCAGTCCGCAGTCTATCAAGCGTGCCGCTGCGCGAGGGTTCAATCTCATCCTCGACCAATATGCCTCGCCCACAACGCTTGGAGAGCGCATTGCAATCTACGAGGCCGGGCGCGAGGCAAACGGTTTGGCGTTTGACCCGATGCGGGTGGCGGTTGCCCGCCAGCTTTACGTTGCGAAGGACAAGACCGACAAGGAAGCAGCGCTGATACGCCAGGCCGAGTATACACGGCGCACCATCAATGTATCGCGTGACCCATCGGCAAAAACCGGCTCACACGTACTCGCATACGCCGACAGAACTGGTGCCACGGAGGAAAATGCACTTTACGGTACGCCGGATGAAATTGTTCGCATGCTCGAAACGTTGCGCGACGCCGGTGTCGCCTATGTGCTGCTCACCATTGCTGGCGGCGTCGACCAGCTGCGCCGCTTTGCGCGCGAGATCAAGCCGGCCTTCGCGGAGGAGCCCGTTGCACGGGCGGCGGAATGACGAATGTCATGCAAATGTTGACATGCCGCGTGCATAGCCGACCCCCTCTCCCAACGGTAGGGGCGAAAGAGCAGAGTCCGGCCTGCGAATGACGAACGTGCTGAAACCCCGAGAGGCGAAAGAGGTCGAAGACGCCGTGCGGTGGGCACTGGGCAATGAGAGGCCGCTCGAGCTTGCCGGGCAGGGAACCAAGCGTGCTATCGGGCGGCCGAGCCAGACCGACCTTACGCTCGATCTTTCGGCGCTGGCCGGCGTCACGCTGTACGAGCCGGCCGAGCTCGTGCTCTCGGCGCGCGCCGGCACACCGCTTGCCGAAATCGAGGCGCTGCTTGAGAAGAACAATCAGGAGCTTGCTTTCGAGCCTATCGATTATGGACCGCTGCTCGGCGTCGAAACGAACCGGGGCACTCTGGGCGGCGTGATCGCCGCCAATTTATCGGGTCCGCGCCGGATCAAATCCGGTGCCGCAAGAGATCATTTCCTCGGTGTGACGGCGGTCACCGGCCGCGGGGAGACCATCAAATCGGGCGGCCGCGTGGTGAAGAACGTCACCGGTTATGATCTCTGCAAGCTGCTGGCCGGATCTTGGGGCACTCTCGCCGCAATGACTGACATCACCATGAAGGTGCTGCCCAAATGCGAGACCGAGGCCACCGTGCTGGTGGCGGGTCTAGACGACGCACACGCTTGCGCCGCGATGGCCGCAGCCATGGGCTCGTCCTGCGACGTTTCGGGCGCAGCGCACCTGCCGGATCATGTGGCCTCTTGGTTCGACGGCCTGCCGCGGCCGGAAGCCTCGACGGTAATGCGGGTTGAGGGCTTTGCTCCTTCGGTTGCGCATCGTCGACACGCGCTTGCCGCACTCATGAAAAAATTCGGACCGGTGGAGTTTCTCGACGAAAGGAATTCGCGAACGCTTTGGCGCAGCATTCGAGACGTCAAGCCATTTGCCTCGGATGATGCTCGGACGCGGCCGCTTTGGCGCATTTCCGTTGCGCCGAGCCGCGGTCACGAAATCGCCGCCGCTATCACGCCGGCGGCGCAGATGTTCTATGACTGGGCCGGGGGCCTTGTATGGGTGGCAATGCCTTTGGCGAGTGAGCCCGATGCCGCTGCCATTCGCAGGGCGATGGCCGTGCTCGGTGGCCATGCCACGCTCATACGAGCCCCGGCTGCCGCGCGAGCCGCGGTGGATGTTTTCTCACCGGAGGATCCCGCTACGCGCGCGCTGGGCAAGCGCGTGAAGGAGAGCTTCGATCCGAAGGGCGTACTTAATCCCGGACGCATGTGGGCGGGTGTGTGATGATATGCGATGTGGTCCCATCATCATCATGCTCGCGCTTGTCGAGACCATGTTTCGACGCGGTTTGGGTGCAAAACGCGGGTGGCCGGATCAAGTCCGGCTATGACGACTGATATGCCGGTGCGGACCTGATGCAAACCTCGTTTACCCTCGCGCAGCTGAAGGACCCGAAAGTCGCGTCGTCAGAAAAAATTCTGCGCGCCTGCGTGCACTGCGGGTTCTGCACCGCCACCTGTCCGACCTACGTATTGCTTGGCGACGAACTCGATTCGCCACGGGGTCGGATCTACTTGATTAAGGAGATGCTCGAGCAGGACGACCCGGCTACGCCAGAGGTGGTCAAGCACGTCGATCGTTGTCTCTCGTGCCTCGCCTGCATGACCACGTGCCCCTCCGGAGTGAACTACATGCACCTGGTTGATCATGCGCGGGAACGTATCGAAAAAACCTACAAGCGTTCGCTCGCTGATCGCGTGTTGCGCGCGATGCTCGCGCGCGTACTGCCGGACGTGGGACTTTTTCGCCTCGCCGTTGTCGCGGGACTGATTGCGCGGCCCTTTGCCCCCGTTCTCGACCTGCTGGGCATGCGCCGGATTGCGGCCATGCTGCGGCTCGCGCCGCGACGGAAGCCAGCGCCGCCTGTCGATCGCCTCGGCAAGGTCTATCCTGCGGAAGGAAAACGTCGCGGCCGGGTGGCGCTTTTGTCCGGCTGCATCAATCCCGTGCTGGCGCCTTCGACCAATGAGGCCGCCATCCGCCTGCTCAATCGTCACGGTGTCGAAGTGGTTGTTGCCGCCGGCGAAGGTTGCTGCGGCGCGCTCATTCATCACATGGGCCACGAGGACGAGGCGCTGTCACAGGCCCGCAACAATATCGATGCATGGATTCGCGAACTTGAAGGCGCAGGGCTCGACGCCATCCTCGTCACCGTTTCGGGTTGCGGCACGACCATCAAGGATTATGGCTTCATGCTGCGCAGCGATCCGGCCTATGCATCCAAGGCCGCTCGCATTTCAGCGCGCGCGCGCGACATTACCGAATACCTTGCGACGCTCGACTTACCGGACGCCGTGGCTCCGGCACCGCTCACGATTGCCTACCACGCGGCTTGCTCGCTGCAGCACGGACAGAAGGTCCTGCGCGAACCGAGGGACCTGCTTGGCAAGGTCGGCTTCGTGGTCAAAGACGTGCCCGAAGGACATCTATGCTGCGGGTCGGCGGGCACCTACAATATTCTTCAGCCGGCGCTGGCGGAGCGACTACGTGAACGCAAGATTGCCAACATTGAACTCCTCAAGCCTGACGCAATTGCAGCCGGCAATATCGGCTGCATCACGCAGCTTTCCAGGAGTACCGCGATCCCCGTTATACACACGGTCGAATTTCTTGACTGGGCAACTGGCGGTCCGGCTCCTGAGCCGCTCGTCGGGCTGGCAAAACCCAAGGCTTCGGCAGGCTAGAACTGCGGTGCACGCAATCCGAGTTAGACTGGCGTCTTTGTGAACCCATAGGAGAGCGATCATGGCGAAGAGACGGAAGAAAGCGAAAGCGAAGAAATCAAAGCGGGCTAAACGCGCCAGCCCGGCGCGCAAAAAGAAGAAAATGAAAAAGACGGCAAGAAGAAGCAAGGCGAGGAAGACCAAAACAAGAAAGAGGACGGTGGCAAAGAAACCCCCGGTCACAGCGCCGGCGACGAGCGAGCCGCCTGGGCCGGAGACGCCAACGCCTCAGACTCTCTTCGGCGGCGTGTTCGGGGACGACAAGACGGAAACTCACTAGGGCGCTCTCCTTACCGCACGGAGACCGTTGCAAATTTTGCGAGTCATCGCATCTTCGCTGGACGCTCCGGCGGGGGGCCCATATGCCGCAGCCCATGAAAAAACTGCGGCATATCACTTCATTCGCGCTGGCGCGCTTCGTCCGGAACGACAGGAGCACGGGTGTTTGCGCACCATGCCGGCCATAATCCGGGCGGCATGCCTTGCTCGCCTATAGGCCGTGCAAAGGTGTTGCTGAATGGCCCGGTCACGACATGCGAGCGCGGAGTATGGGTTTCGGCGACCTCGCTTACCCGGGACGGCGCTTGGTCGATCTCCCCCGATTGCATCAAAAAGTTGACCCGAATAGCATGCCGTCCACGCGATTGATGGGCCCTAAGGGCCGGAACTCTTTCAGATTTTTGCGAACAAACGATAAGGGAGGCCGAGATGCCGGCAACTTATAAAATTCTGGTCATGGGCGCGTCTTATGGATCGCTGCTTGCCTCCAAGATCCTGTTTGGTGGCCATTCCGTCCATCTCGTCTGCTTGCCTGCGGAAGCCGATCTGATCAACGCCGAAGGCTTTCGCGTGCGCCTGCCGGTGAAAGGCCGCAAGGACCCGGTCGAAATCGACTCCCGCAAGCTGCCCGGCAAGGTGAGCGCCGGCGGCGCCGCGGGCGTCAATCCAAAGGATTACGACCTCGTCGGCCTCGCTATGCAGGAGCCGCAATACCGGTCGCCCGGCGTACGCGAACTGCTTGATGCGGTGGCGAAATCGAAAGTGCCATGCATGTCGATCATGAACATGCCGCCCCTCCCGTATGTAAAACGCATTCCCGGGCTCAACTACGACGCGCTCAAGCCAGCCTATACCGACGCAAGCGTATGGGACAATTTCGACCCGGGGCTCTTGACCCTGTGCAGCCCCGATCCGCAGGCGATCCGCCCACCCGAGGAAAAGGTCAACGTGCTGCAGGTGACATTGCCGACCAATTTCAAGGTGGCGAAGTTCGACAACGATATGTACACGGCCATTCTGCGGCAACTCGAGAAGGACATTGATGCGGTCCGATTTGATACGCCCGAGGGCAAAATCGAATTGCCCGTGAAACTGCGCGTGCACGATTCGATTTTTGTGCCTCTCGCCAAGTGGGCGATGCTGCTTGCCGGCAACTACCGCTGCATCACCAAGGACGGCATGCGGACCGCGCAAGAGGCCGTCCATTCGAACATTGAGGAATCTCGCTCGGTCTACAATTTCGTGTTCGACCTCTGCGTTAAGTTGGGCGCGGCGCCAAGCGATTTGGTGCCGTTCGAGAAATATGCCGCCGCGGCACAAAGCCTGACGCGCCCGGCCTCAGCCGCCCGCGCGCTGCAGAACGGCGCTCCCAATATTGAGCGCGCCGACAAGCTGGTGCAGCTGATCGCCAAGCAGAAGGGGCTCAGCAACCCGGTGATTGACGGCATCGTTGCGCTGGTCGACTTCCGGCTCGAAGCCAACCGCAAAAAGGCGGCGGCCGCCTGAGTCCGACTCAGTCCATTGCGAAATGATCCGCCGGCATCTGGGTGGGTGTGGACAACTTGCGCAGAGAGGGGCTGCGCTGCAGTTGCGAATCGGTCAGCGGGCCGATTTTGTGACATTCCCGCAACAGCCCACATCTTTCTAATGATAGTGCCGAGATTCGCCTAAAAAGGCGGCATTTGCCACCGCTTTCGGCTTGCTGTGGCCCGCCGTCAAAGGTCTAAATTTACCGTAATGCATGTCGCTTACGCTCGGACCGGGTCGTAAATCGGGGATTTGTTCGGCTCCGGGCGTGACGCAAGCAGGAGGGGATCGGCCAAAACCTCCGGCCGATCGAATTTAAAAGGGGCAGATTCAATGAAGAAAGTTGTGTTGTCGGTTGTGGCGGCGTTGGCGGTTTCTGCCGCGGCGCCCGCATTAGCGGCTGACATGCCAGTGAAGGTTCCGGCGGCGGCTCCCGCCGCGCCACCGAGCCCGTGGGATATCGCCTTCGGCAGCGCGCTGATGACCGATTATATTTTCCGAGGTGTTACGCAATCGGCGCATCACCCGTCGGTCGCGGCCTATTTTGAGCCGCGCTACAACATCAACGCGAATTGGCAGCTCTACGCCGGCATCTCCGGCGAGAGCATCAAGTTCGCAAACAACGCGGCCGCCGAGATCGACTTCTACGGCGGCGTGCGCTCGACGTGGGGCCCAATCGTGTTCGACGTCGGCATCTGGCAATACTATTACCCGGGCGGCAACTGCTACGGCACGGGCTTCGTCCAGTCGCTCAGTCCCGAGTGTTCAGTAGCCTTTCCGAACAACAACGTCGCCAAGTCGGTCGCGAGCTTCTACGAAGTTTACGGCAAAGCCACCTACACCTGGACCGATTGGGCATTCGGCGTGAACTTCTACTGGTCGCCGAACTTTCTTAACCTCGGCGCCGATGGCGAATATCTGTCAGGCACGATCAAGTACACGGCGCCCGAGAAAATGGCGCTTGGTCCATTCGGCTGGTACGTGTCGGGTGAATTCGGCCGCCAGTGGTTGGGTACCAGCGACGCGTTCTACGGCAACGCGATCTACCCGAGTGGCATCCCGGAGCCGAGCTACAACACATGGAACGTTGGTCTCGGCTTCACCTGGAAGGTGTTCACGTTGGATTTGCGTTACTCCGACACCGACCTGTCGAAAGCTGAGTGCAACGCTTTCACCAGCGATCCGCGCGCGCCGCTTAGCTCGAGCTTCGTTACGCCGATCAACCAGGGCTTCAGCCCGGCGTTCAACGCGGCGCCCGGCTCGAACTGGTGCGGCGCTCGTTTCGTCGCCAAACTGTCGGCTGACCTGACGCTCGGCAGCCTGAAATAGAAAGCGAAGCCAATCTGCCCCGGAAGGGGCGGCGGCCGAAAACGGTCGCCGCCCTTTCTCTTTGAATGCGTTCGTTGCTATTCCGCAGGCGCGAGGCTGGTCTCCCGCACAGCGGAATGATCGCCCTCGCGATTGAACGACAGCTGGCGCTTATGAAAAGCGGCGAGTGTCGCGCGGTGACCGATTGACACAATGGTGGCGTGCGGGAGCCTCCGATCCAGCAATTGATAGAGATCAGCCTCGGCCGTCTCGTCGAGCGATGCAGTGGCCTCATCCAGGAACAGAAAGTCCGGCGTGTAAAGAAGAGCGCGTGCGATACCGAGCCGTTGCTGCTCGCCAAGTGACAGCATGCGATTCCAATGCGCTTCCTCCTCTATGCGGGAGGCGAGCGCGGGTAAGCCGACCGCAGTGATCAGTTCCGCCACTTCGCCGTCATCGAAGGTGCCGGGTTCGGCCGGATAAGCGACGGCGGCGGCCAATGGCGCGATCGGAAAATAAGGCCGCTGCGGCAGGATCATCATGCGCGCATTTTTCGGAACGGCGATCGTACCGCCTCCGAATGGCCAAACACCAGCCAGCGCGCGAAATAGCGTGGATTTGCCCGCACCTGAAGGGCCGCTGACCAGTACGCGTTCGCCAAGTCTGATCGTAAGATCACTGGCGGTCACAAGCAGGGCGCCGTGAGGCAGCCGCACTGACAAGTCCTTGAAGCTGAGCTTGCCCGTCTCGCCGGGCGCGAGCGTGATGCCCGCCGACTTCATTGCCGTCGCTCTGGCATTGGCGATCGATTCATCGAAACCCGCCAGCCGCTCGACCACGGCGCGCCATTCAGCGAGCGACCGGTAGGCCGTGACAAAGAATGAAAGCGCTCCCTGCACGCTGCCAAAGGCAGATGACGTCTGCATCAAGCCGCCGAGCTGAATTGCACCGGCAAAGTAGGCAGGGCTGACGACCACGAACGGAAAAACCGAAGAGACTTGCGCGTAGCCGGCCGTTAGAAAAGTGAGCTTTTTCTGACGCGACATGATGGCAAGCCAATTCGCGACGATATTGCCGAAGCGGCTCAGCAGCCGGTTGCGTTCAGTTTGCTCTCCATCAAGGAGCGCGATTTGCTCGGAATTCTCGCGCACTCGCACCAGATTGAAGCGGAAATCCGCCTCGTACCGCTGTTGTTGGAAGTTGAGCGCGGTAAGGGGTCGGCCGACCAAGTGGGTGAGCGCCGTTCCGATGACCGCGTAAATCAGCGCGGCCCAGAAAAGATAGCCAGGGATCGCCAATGTCGTTCCGAAAAGATGCAGTGGTGCGGTCCCGGACAAATTCCACAAAATCACCGCAAACGAGCCAAGCGTTACGACCGAATTCAGCAGGCCGAGGCCGATCGGCAGAATGCCAACACTGGTTGCCCCGGAATCAATGAATTCTCGGACATCATCAGCGATGCGCTGGTCGGGGTTGTCCGCGGCGTCACCAAGCAACTGCATGCGGTAGTGATTGGCGCTGCTGAGCCAGCGATCGAGGTACGTTTGCGTTAACCAGCGCCGCCAACGGATCTGAAGCCATTGATTGAGATAGAGCTGATAGACCGCGAGCAAAATATAGATGGTCGCAAGTACGCAGAAATAGGCGAGCTGATAGACGAAGGCATTCCAGTCCTTGTCCTGCAGCGCGTTGTAAAAGGTGTTGTTCCAGGAATTGAGCAGCACGTTGATCCCGACGATCGACAATTCGATCGCGATTACGGCGCCCAGCAAGATGCGGCCGGCCCAACGATCTTCTGAGTAGAAATAGGGGCTGGCAATTCGCCACACGATGGCGAGCGTCGAGAATATGCCTCTCACGGGAGGTCTCCTGTCGGAACTGGGAAGCGTGGGCTTATATGGCGCGTTCGACTAATGGATAGTGCTATCGACTAACGGTTGGTGCCGAGACGAATTCCATCCTTTTCGCTGGATTTGTGCATAAAAAGGGCATCTCAAGGGCGTTCGCAAGTGCGGGTAAGCCGTCCGCCGCAATGTTGCCCAATATTGCGTCCCGTCGCTGCAGCCCGTACCATCAAGTTCAAGGGTTTGCCGGGATTTGGGCCAAAGGTCGGATCCTGGAATAAGACCCGGCCAAAAATGTTCACGGATAGTGATCCAAGGGAGGGAAAGCACAATGCCCAACAATAAACCGTCCGCGGCTTCGACACGCCGCAAGTTTTTGACCGGCGCCGGTGTCGCCGGCGCGGCCGCTGTTGTCGCGCCGAGCGTGGTGAAAGCGCAGGGCCCCATCAGTATGCGCTTCCAGAGCACCTGGCCGTCGAAGGATATCTTCCACGAATACGCGCAGGACTTCGGCAAGAAGATCAACGATATGACCGGTGGCGATCTCAAGATCGAAGTGTTGCCGGCGGGCGCGGTCGTGCCGGCCTTCGGTCTGCTGGACGCGGTCTCCAAGGGCGTACTCGACGGCGGTCACGGTGTGCTTGTCTATCACTACGGCAAGAACACGGCGCTGGCGTTGTGGGGCTCAGGTCCGGGCTACGGAATGGACGCCAACATGCTGCTTGCCTGGCACAAGTACGGCGGTGGCAAGGCTCTGCTCGAAAAGATCTTCAACCAGATCGGCGCCGACGTGGTCTCGTTCCCCTATGCACCGCTCTACTCGCAGCCCCTGGGTTGGTACAAAAAGCCTATCCAGTCAGTCGATGACTTTAAAGGCCTCAAGTTCCGCACCGTGGGCATCTCGATTGACCTGTTCACCGCGATGGGTGCCGCGGTGAATGCGCTGCCTGGCGGCGAAATCGTCGCGGCGATGGATCGCGGCCTGCTCGACGCGGCAGAGTTCAACAACGCCTCATCGGATCGCGCGCTCGGTTTCGCCGACGTCTCCAAGGTCTGCATGCTGCAGAGCTATCATCAGAACGCCGAACAGCTGGAAATCAGCTTCAACAAGACGAAGTTCAAGGCACTCTCGCCGAAGCTTCAAGCGATCATCGAGAATGGAGTTGAAGCCGCCTCGCAGGACATGCAGTGGAAGGCGATCGACCGCAACTCGCAGGATTACATCACCCTGCAAACGCAGGACAAAGTGAAGTTTTACAAAACGCCAGATCCCGTTCTCAAGCGCCAGCTTGAGCTCTACGACGAGGTCGCGAAGAAATACGTTGCGAGCAATCCGCTCTTCAGGGAGATCATCGAGTCGCAACTGGCATTCGCCAAGCGCGCAACGCAATGGGAACTGGACTACATCACGAACAGAAGAATGGCGCACGACCATTACTTCGGCCCAGGTGCGAAGTCGCCGATCTGAGGCGCACTAAAACCGGCAAAGCACCATTCCGCTGGCGACGGAATGGTGCTTTGTCCTTAATAATAAGAACCAGCTTCGCTTGAGAGGGACTCCAATCTATGAACGTGCAAAGCGTTCTTCACGCGATCGACGGCATCAGTACGTGGGTCGGCAAGGCCGCGGCCTGGCTCATCATGCTTCTTATGATTGTTGTCTGCATCGAGGTGTTCAAGCGTTACATCTTGAATGCTCCGACGGCATGGATTTTCGACGCCGACAACATGATGTACGGCACGCTGTTCATGCTCTGCGGCGCGTA
>Ga0066388_100002604_pt1 | contig 11155 bp, 9 predicted proteins | sample PanSoiMetaGPlot6_FD_64539 | JGI IMG/M metagenome (GOLD analysis project Ga0066388, IMG submission 64539) | Tropical forest soil microbial communities from Panama analyzed to predict greenhouse gas emissions - Panama Soil - Plot 6 (Hybrid Assembly) | ecosystem: Environmental > Terrestrial > Soil... | reverse complement strand
TTCGGGAAATTGAGGCCAAAAACTGTTTTTGGATTCGGATCGGGCCGAAAACGGGTCAGCGTGTGAAGGACAGGGGCGATGTTCGACGCCGCGCGAAGACAAGAGAGCGCGAAATGGTGTGCGGTCTCGGGATCGATCGAAAAGAGAAGCGGCCTAACAAGTCGCTCATAGGCGTTCTTCATTTGCCGATGCAAAACTGACCGAAGACCGAGTCGAGAATCTGTTCGACTCCGGTCGCACCAATCACTTCGCCGACGGCGCGAAGCGCTTGATTCAAATCGACCGCGATGTATTCGGGCGACAACGTTTCGGTCATGGCGCGACGGGCGCGGTCACAGGCCTCGAGTGCGCGTCGCAAACAGTCACAATGCCGCAAGTTGATCGCGATGGTATTCTCTGGCCGCAAATTTTGCTTGCCGATTCGGACGATAATCTCCTCCTCAAGTTCATCTAAGCCCTCTTCGGTCACGCACGAAATTCGAAGTGCGTTGAAATTTTGCCAATCGCTGTGCTCCGGCAGATCGCTCTTGTTCAGGATAACGATTTCATTTCCATTCGCGGCGCTCGATTCGAAATGCGCCGGCCGGGAGGCGTTTCGATCGACTACGTGCAGGCGCAGGTCCGCCTGTTTCAGCGAACGCTCGGTGCGCGAGATTCCTTCGCGTTCGACGTCGGATGTGGATGCTCGGAGGCCGGCCGTGTCGAGCAAACGAACGGGCACGCCCCGCAAGTTCACTGTTTCTTCGATCGTGTCTCGAGTAGTGCCGTGAGTTTCGCTGACGATGACCCGTTCGTAGCCAAGGAGGCGGTTGAGCAGACTCGATTTGCCGGCGTTGGTCGCGCCGTAAATCACGATCCGAACACCTTCGCGCAAAATGCGGCCTTCATCCGCGGTCGCGAGAAGCCCGGTAATTTGTTCCCGAACGGAATCGAGGCGATTTAATAGTTTTGCGCCTTCGTCCGGCTCAATCCCCTCTTCTGGAAAATCGATCGATGCTTCAATATGCGCGAGAAGATCGACCAGCGCTTCACGAATGGTCCGAATTTTCTTCCCGAGCCTGCCCTCGAGCTGTTCGGAAGCGGAACGCAATGCCAAATCGGTGCGCGCGCGGATCAAATCAATCACCGCCTCGGCCTGGGTCAGATCCATTTTGCCGTTGAGAAATGCGCGCTCGGTAAATTCACCAGGTCGCGCACCGCGGGCGCCAGCGCGTAAACATCTTTCCAAGACTTTCGCCGTCACGAGCGTTCCACCGTGACAACTGATCTCTATCAAATCTTCGCCGGTGTAACTGGCCGGGGCGCGATGGATCGACATCAACACTTCATCGATCGCTTTTCCTGCGTCGGTGATGATTTCCCCCAGGTGCTGAACATGCGATGCAAATTCCGAGGGAGTTTCTTTGCCGTGAAAAATTTTATCGGCGATGGCAATCGCATTCGGCCCCGAGATTCGCACAAGAGCGATCGCACCTTCGCCGGTCGGCGTCGAGATCGCTGCGATCGTGTCCGCGACTATTGGTTTGGACTCCTCGGCGGCGGATGATGTCGATCTTACGAGAGAACTTCCTTCAACGCGGCGATGCATTTTTGGTTTTGTTGCATGGTTCCGATCGTAATGCGAAGCCATTCAGGCAGATTATAACCGACCAAAGGGCGTACGATAATTTTGCGGGCCAGCATTTTTCTAAAAACATCTGCTCCATCACCGACATGCACGAAAACAAAATTCCCGGCGCTTGGGACAAATCTCAATTTCATCGTCGCAAGTTCCTTCTCCAAAAACGTTCGACCCTCATCAACGACTCGCTTGGTTTCGCGGATGTGATCCGAATCTTCGAGCGCGGCCAGGGCCGCGATCTGGGCGATTCCGTTAACGTTGAAAGGCTGCCGCGTTTTTTGCAAAATCTCGATAATCTCGGTACGGGCGATTCCATAGCCAACGCGAAGACTGGCCAAGCCATGAATTTTCGAGAACGTGCGTAGAACGATGACATTTCGACCGTTGCGCACATGGCGATGCGTGTCCGGCGGATTGTCGAGGAACTCATAATACGCTTCGTCCAAAACGGTGACGACGCCGTCGCGAACGTGCGCAACAAAGTGGTCGATCTTACTCTCCGAAATCAAGACGCCGGTTGGATTGTTCGGGTTCGCGATGAAAACGATTTTTGTTTTGGGCGTGATCGCATTTAGGAGGGTATTCAGATCTGGCTGAAAATCTGGCGCCGCTACTTCGATGGTAGCGGCTCCGAAAAGGGTGGCGACGAGTTTGTAGGCGATAAACGCGTGTTCGAAAGTCGCGATCTCATCTCCTGGATTCAAAAATGCATGGCCAACCAATTCGATGATTTCATTCGAACCATTGCCGAGAATGAGGTTTCCACGGGCGCATCCGAGCCGCTTTGCGAGCGCGTTGCGCAAAAGAAATCCGCCACCATCGGGATAAAGTTGCGCTGATTCGATCCCGTTTCGCATTGCCACTAACGATTTCGGTGAGGGGCCAAGCGGATTTTCATTGGATGCGAGTTTAATAATTTCGCTGGGCTGAGCGCCGACTTCACGGGCGGTCTCTTCGATCGGCTTGCCCGGTTCGTAGACGGCCAGATTCCGCAATTGGGGCTTCGCGTGGTTCCAAATTGCACTCATCAGCGCAATCTAGAGAAGATTTGTGGCCGGACAAAATCCGCCCTATTGCGGATAGTCAATTTTGCCTGTTGACCGCGCCGGACTTCGGGTGCCATTCGCTCTAGGATAAGAGGCATCGTAAAGACTACCTCTGCGACTAGGGAAAGCGTCCGAGTAGACCATTTTTGCTTGCTTTTGGAAACGTATTTCAGGTAAAAAGGACGTCATCACTTAGGCTTTATAGGTGGCATCAAGATTGTCATTGAGGGTGGCGACGTAATTATGATAAATATAGAAATCATAAAACCGCAGCTATGACAACTCGCGGCCAATGAAAGATTAATCGCAAGATGAAATCCTCATTCACCACCCTGCTGGTCGCAACTGCCGCGCTCGCTCTCGCCACCAGCGCACGCGCCACCGTCGTCGATCTTACGACCAGCCTCAGCGCCAGTGGAACGATTGGCAACGCGCTCTTTTTCGCAAGTGATCAGCAAGCCGCCGGTACTGGCTTCATCGATTCGTTTCTACGTGTTCAAGCCAGCCCGACCGAACAGGGTTACAATACCGACGGCGGATTTCCGTTCGATGACAAGGATCCGCACAATTTCCAGCATAGCGTTTTGCTTTCGTCCTTGTCCCAGTTCACCATCAACGGAACTGAGTACTTCAAGTTCATGCTCGACGCCAATCAGTCCGGAACGTCGAATCATACGTTCACAATGACCCAGTTGCAGTTTTACACGTCGAATGATGGGGCCCAGACCACGACGATCTTCAATCCCGATGGTACTCTTCCGTTGGGTCATCTCGCCTATAACATGAACATCGGCGGTGGTACGGACAACTCTGTCATCGTCACTGCGACAGGCAGCGGCAAATATGACGCAATTGTTTACGTTCCCGTGAGCGATTTCAACCTCAGCGATAAGTTTGTTATTCTCTATTTCGCCGGTCAGGGAAATGGCGGATTCGAAGAATGGACCGCAGCCATCAACGTAAATCCGGTTCCGGAAGCAAGTGCGTTTTTTCCAGTCATTGGATTGCTGGCGGCCGTCTTCTCGACACAGTTCGTGCGGCGCCGGCAGTTACAGAAGATTTCGAAATAGTTAGAGCCTTCTGCTTTCAGAAGCTCCTCGGTTTGGCATAGCGCCTTCCCATGTTTGGTCGGGTTGTGAATGGCCTCCTGCGCAATCCCGGTAGCGGCGCCTTGGCATTTTGGCCGACTCCGGTGTATCCGGCGGATTCCAAATTGCATTTCACCCGCGCCAATCAGCTGTGGACTGACAACCACATCAATCGGAGGCTCCGCCGCAGAGGGAGCTCCCAAAACCGGTGTGAGTTGCTTTGCACAACTGCGCTGATTCGGCCACGCACGTAGCTGGCCCGATTTTCAAGAGCCGTCCACTAGGCCCGTTCTGTGCTTCGATAATTAGGATGCGTCGTTCGGTTTTCGCCCTGGCATTTGCTTTGACGGTTTGCCCTTCTATAGCGTCTGTAGCGCCGCTCACGACCAACGAGGTGAACCTCATGCTGCGTTCTGGCTATTCCAATGACGCAGTGCTGCGGGAACTTACGACCCGAAAATTTGCGGACACGCTCGATTCAACGAGCGAGAAGCAACTCGTGCAAGTCGGCGCTAATCAATCTCTGATTAGCGCGCTTCGAAGCGGGGCGTATCAACTATCTCCGGTCGAGGCTGCTCAGTTCAAACAGAAGATAGCGGCGCAACCAAACAAAGTGACTGAGCCAAGTGTCGATCCAGTTGCCGTTGCTCGGAAAGAGAACAGTTCCGAAATCTCGGCCCCGAATTCTTCCGCCAACTGGATGTTCGATCATCTCAAAGACGATTTGGTATATTGGCGCGGCGGAAGTCTGGTTCCATTTGATAACGAAGAGCTCGCGCGCAAGAAACTTTACCTTCTGTTTTTTTCGGGTATTTGGTCGCGCGACGGTCGTCAGTTCACCACTCGTCTCGTCGATTATTACAATCGAGTTGCGGCAGAACATCCGGAATTTGAAGTCATATTCTTTAGCTTGGATCGGTCGTTGTTTGCGATGGAGAATTACGTGAGCCAGACAAACATGCCCTGGCCGGCGGTGGCTTACGATAAGCGGGGCGGCAAATCTGTCGTGATTGGGCAAACTCTGGCTCGACCGATAGCCCGTTTGGTTCTCGCCGACGGAGCCGGCAAGATTCTTTCGGATAGTGGAGAAACGCGCGCTGACTTCGACAAAGTTTTGGCGACGCTCGATCAAATACTCGCCCCTAACAAGTAACAATCTCGCTGTTCAGAGAGTCAGCCAGTTATTGACTAATGACCGGAATTGGCGGTGGCCCGCTGGCGAAGAAATTTGGGCCGCTGTTGGCGGCCAGATGCGGATCCGAATCGATCCAGTCCGTTGGTTCATTGCTGAACGCGCTAATTTCGGCAATCTGAAATGGTTCACGCGACTTGTTTCCGGTCCAGCGCAGCGCGACATAGCGCGCGTTACCCGCAGAAAAGTCGACCGTGACCGTTCCCTGATTTTCCGGAAGATCGACAGTCGAGGCGAACGGCTTGGCGAACTGCAAATCGTTTTCGTTCTTTGGCAATTCATTCAACAAAAAGACATTCAGCCGCGTATTTGCGCCTTTGACGACTGTGCGGACTCGATGCAGTTCAATGCTTTGTGCTAGCTCGACAATCACGGTTGGCGATTCGTCCGAATCCGAGAAGCGGAAGGTAGTGGTTAAATCGTTGTCGATCATGCGGCCGGTCAGCGTTCTTGGACCCGAACTGACGTAGGCGACACGCGCGCCCGCCTGTAACTTGGCCCAGTCACATTCGCGCACTTCGGTCCCGCGACCTGTCCCTGTGGGAGAAATCGCTTTGGCCAGGTCGGCACGATTTGTTTCCGAACGTGTGGATTCACCCGATGCCAGCATAGCAAGAGCGAAGGCCAGCGATGCACTTCCTCGAGGCAAACAATGTGTCATGGCATGCGTCAAAGCTTAGAGCGCGCCAACGCTTGTTCCGGGCCGCGTTTTGTGTGGAGGTTTACTGTGCCCGGCGCGACGAATTCAGACTTGCGAGCGCCTTGTCGATCAATCGTTTCTCTTCCGGAAGCAATTCCGCTTTTTGTGCGTTATCGAGAAATTCGCGCGCTCTATCATCCCGAAGAGCTGCTAGGCAAATACCGTAGTAAGCGCTGACCGCCGGATCGCGAAGCTGCTCCTGGGTCAACGAGCTCATCGCGTTAACAGCGGCCTGGGGATCGCCTTTGGTCAGTAGCGAGTAGGCATAGGTAGTTACGTAAGCTGCGTTCGAGGGCATCTTCTTATAAATTTCGGCGGCGAGTCGTCGACCCTCCTCCGGTCTGGCGTTTAATAAAAGGGAGACCTGAGCCAGATTGTTTTGGACGTTCAAATCATTGGGCGCGATTTCCGCCCAACGAACAAGAACTCGGTAAAGCCCTTGCGTGTCGTTACTCCGAACATAGTACCGATACAAAGTCTGAATCGCATCCCTCTGCTTTTCCGGATCGGTGGTGAGACTCCACAATAAATCGGTCATCTCCTTGTCCCAACTCCATTCGGTCGTGATCCGAACTAGGGCGAGAATGGATTCGCTTCCGCCGGACGCCACTTTCGTGGCTGCGGCCCATTCGTGCTCCGCAGCGGCGGCTTTGTCCTGGGCGCGCAACGCGCGAGCGAGATATGCATGTCGGATAAATTCACCTTGCCGCCAGTTCGCGTCCCTTGTGATCTCCTCCAGCTTTCGCCAATCCTTCAATCGCGCGTAGATGCCTGCTACCGCCATCGGTACTGGCCATTCATTCAACTGTTGCTGGGGCAGATTTTTTATCCAGTCGAGCGCGAGCAGATTGAGTTTGCTTTGGCTCATCCATTCCAGCAACGCCGCCAAATCGGCCGGCTGCGTTGCGACACGATTCTCGAGCTGAGTTAAGTAGGTCGTGAACGCGGGTTGCTGCACTTGATGAAGAAAATCCAAAAATATCAGGCGATCGGTGATCGTCGCTTCCGGATAATCTTGCAGCTGGCGAGCAAGCTCGATCAACGTCTGCGCGTTTTCATGATGGGCGACACCGTCGTTGATCAACGCGCGAGTGGCAGCGGTGCGCTGTCTCTCGTCACCACGTAAACTTTCGAGCATCGCTTTGCCTGCGGCATGCCGAGATTGGTCCTTCGAGTTAATTTGCAACGTCCCAACTTGAAGCTGGTAACCTTTCTCGTTCGGATCGAGTTGCACGGCCTGTTGCCATTCCGCTTCGGCTTTGTCATCCTGTTTCGCCGCCTGTGCCAGCAGTGCGCTGGTGGCATGATAATCGGCGCGCTCTTGTCCGCGTTCGTCAATCCCGGCAAGCGCCCGCTGAGCGACTGCGCTATCGCCGAACTGCAATGCACATTTAGCCCAGGCCAATGCATCTTCAACTGAATGCGGTTCGGCCTCGGCTACGCCACGCCGCCAAGCTAACGCGGCGCGGTTTCCACTTTTTTCGGCGAGTTCCGCCATGATTCTGGCAGCTGGCACGCTCTTTGGTTTCATCTGCAGGATCGCTCGCGCGGCCAGGCTCGCAGTCGCATCGTCTCCGTTTTGCAGGGCAACCGTCGCGCGCCGGGTCAGGCGTTTCTCTTGCCAACGAGTGTACAAATCGTGGCCGCCCCAGATTATTCCGATCAATAGAAAAATACCGAGCAGCGTCCCGAAGAGGAGTCTGAGATAGAAGCGTTCTTTTCGTTGATGAAAGCTTTCCATTAATTCTTTCTTTGAATCGCGTCCGGCATCTGCAATCGAAGACATCTCCAGCAGTTGGTATTCCGCCGATATTTTCGATCGCGCCACTTCGGCTCGCAAGTTGCTCGCGCTCGGCTACCCTATGCCGCTGATGAACGAGACCGTCGGTGAACCTCTCCTATCCGGCGCAAAAAACGTCTGGCCGGCAGCGCGTCTGGTGATAGTTGCCGTCTTCGGAATCCTTTGGCTCGAGCTCATCGTTCAGTTGAAAGGCGAATGGTGGCTGAATCCGCAATACAACTACGGCCTCGTCGTGCCGTTTCTCGCGGCCTACCTTTTTTGGAAACGCTGGAAGGTCCGGCCGGTCCCTACGACGCCGACCAATCCCGCTTTGGCGATCTTACTCATTGTTGTCAGCGCCCCTCTCTTTCTGTCGGTTCGATTCCTGGCTGAAGCGAATCCCGATTGGCGCTTGTTAAGTTGGTTGCTCGCGCTTGTCGTTGTCGCCATTTCACTTTCGTTCATTTATTTCAGCGGCGGCGGCGGCTGGCTTCGGCATTTTGCATGTCCAATTCTGTTTTTCCTCGTCGCCCTCCCTTGGCCGGTTCGCTTCGAACAAATCGTCATTCAAGATCTGATGCGGGCAGTCACTGCGATTAACGTAATATTTTTGCAACTCGCCGGAGTTCCCGCACTTCAACACGGAAATGTCATTGAGATTGGTTCCGGCTTTGTCGGAATCGACGAAGCATGCAGTGGTGTGCGGTCGCTTCAGGCGACCCTCATGATCTCGCTCTTTCTCGGCGAACTTTATTCCTTCAACGTCGGCCGCCGGTTCATTCTTGTCATCATCGGCGCGGTCCTCGCCTTCGTCTGCAACGTCGCTCGCACTGCCATTCTGGTTTGGGTCGGAACAAATCGCGGCGCCACAGGAATCGAAGCCTGGCACGATCCCGCCGGTCTCACTATTTTGATCGTTTGTCTCTTCGGCCTCTGGATCGTCAGCCTCATCATGCTCCGCCGCGGACGTGCCGCGCCGATTTCGCGCGTCAGCGAAAACGAATCGGCGCCGGCGCGTTTTAATTGGGCGCCATTCGCGCTCCTCGGCATCTGGCTCATTCTTGCCGAAGGCGCAGTGCAATTCTGGTATCGCTCGCATCAGATCGCGAGTGGTTTGCGCTGGGCCGTGCTCTGGCCCGCTTCGGAAAGTAATTACAAAACCGTGCCGATAACTCCCGAAGCCGAAGCGTTGCTTCAATTCAATGAAGGCGGCGGCGCGACCTGGGAAGGCGAAGATGGCCACCAGTGGATGGTCTATTTCTTCAAATGGTTCCCCGGAAGAACTGCTGCCCGTTTCGTCAAGATTCATCGCCCGGATATTTGCCTCCCGGCCAGCGGCCGAACCATGGAAAGCGACAACGGCTTGCGCATGCTAACGGTGAACGGCGTGACTTTGCCAGTCCGCTTTTATCGATTCGATGATCGCGGCTCACCACTTCACGTTTTTTATTGCTACTGGGACGCACGTTCGTCTTACGAAACGGTGACCGCGGCCGAATCCGAAGATTGGTCGTTGCGCGGGCGGGTCCGCGCAGCCTTGCAGGGCCGGCGCGAGATCGGCGCCCAAATTATTGAGCTTATCGTCTTGGGGTATCAGGAAGACTCGGAAGCGAACGAAGCCCTGGCTCGCGAACTTGGCCGGCTTGTCCGAAGCAGTTGACTCGCGCTCTGAAAACCATTCTGTAAAATTGCAGCAAGAAGCGGGTGGTTCTGCGGTGAAGCCAATGACAAACTGCCGTTATGAATGATTACGAACGAGTCGCAAATGTGATCCGGTTCCTGGATCGACATCACACCGAGCAACCCGATTTGAGCGCGCTCGCCGATGCCGCCGCGTTAAGTCCGTTTCATTTTCATCGACTGTTTTCGACCTGGGCCGGCGTTACGCCCAAGGACTTTTTGCAATGCCTGACCCTCGAACACGTGAAACAACTCTTGCGCGATGGTGAAAACGTCTTTGACGCCGCGATTGACGCCGGTCTCTCCGGCCCGGGTCGTTTGCACGATCTTTGCGTCACGCTCGAAGCCGCCTCTCCAGGCGAAATGAAAAACCGCGGCGCCGGGATCCAAATCGATTTCGGTTTTGCCGAAACGCCGTTCGGCACCGCACTCATCGCCGAAACAAAACGCGGAATTTGTCATCTCTCATTTGTCGATCAGCGGAGTCGAACTAACGCGCGTGATTTGCTCGAATCTCACTGGCCGAATGCAAAATTGCATCGCAACGACACACGAGCGGCGAAATTGTCCGTCCAGATTTTTAATCGCGATCCTAAATCGAAATCGGATCGCGTGCTTCGAGCCTACGTTCGCGGAACTGAGTTTCAGCTGCGCGTTTGGCGTGCCTTGCTCCGCGTTCCCACCGGCAATCTCACAACCTACGGCCGATTAGCCGAAGCCATCGGTCAATCGACCGCCGCGCGCGCAGTTGGCAGCGCGGTCGGTGCTAATCCGATCGCGTTCATCATTCCGTGTCATCGCGTCATTCGCGAGACCGGCGCGCTCGGCCATTATCAGTGGGATCCCGTTCGCAAACGCGCCGTTGTTGGCTGGGAGCTTTCTGGGCGACATTCAATTGGAGTGGGCGCTCCTGATCGAATGGAAGCGACCGCCGCGTAGAAGCATCGACAACTTCGCGCCCGCGAATATCGTAAGCCGTTGTCGTTTAGGAATGGACACGTCTTCGCTCGATTACGCTGGTTTTCGTCACGAATACATTGGCAGAGGTTTGCGCCGACGCGATCTCGATCCTGACCCGATCCAGCAATTTAACAACTGGTTTACCGCCGCGTTTAAAGCCCAGATTCTGGATGCCAACGCGATGACCCTGGCGACATGCGTTGATGGCAAACCTTCCGCCCGCGTCGTTTTGTTGAAAGACTTTGATGAACGCGGCTTTGTTTTCTTCACCAATTACGCCAGCGAAAAAGGGCGCCAGCTCGACAAGAATTCGAATGCCGCGCTTGTCTTCTATTGGATGGAAGTCGAACGCCAGATCCGGATTGAGGGTAAAGTGAAGAAAACTTCACGCGCGGAATCAGAGGAATATTTTCGCAGCAGGCCGATTGGCGCGCAGCTTGGAGCCTGGGCCTCCCACCAAAGTGAACCCATCGATGCCCGCCGCGTTCTCGACGCTCGGCTCGAAGACATGAAACAACGCTTTACCGAAGGTCAGATCCCGCTCCCGCCGCATTGGGGCGGATATCGACTCAAACCCGAGCGCATGGAATTTTGGCAGGGCCGGCGCGATCGCTTACACGATCGTTTTCGGTACGCCCTTCAGCGGGATGGTTCCTGGAGAGTCGATCGGCTGGCGCCGTGAGTGCAGCGCCAACTTCCAAGATCGACATCGTTCGCGGCGACATCACCAAACTCACGGTGGACGCAATTGTGAACGCCGCGAATACGACGCTGCTCGGCGGCGGCGGCGTTGATGGCGCGATCCATCGCGCGGCGGGGCCGAAATTATTGCAGGAATGTCAAACGCTTGACGGTTGTCGTCCCGGCGAAGCGAAAATTACGCGCGGCTACAATTTGCCGGCCCGCTTTGTCATTCACGCCGTTGGCCCGGTTTGGTCCGGCGGAAATCGCAGCGAAGCCGAAGTTCTCGCAAATTGTTATCGTAACTCACTGCGAGTTGCGGTTGAGAACGGACTCAAAACCATTGGCTTCCCGGCCATCAGTTGCGGCGCCTACGGTTATCCGATCTCCGATGCGGCCCAAATCGC
>Ga0066388_100002603_pt1 | contig 11155 bp, 16 predicted proteins | sample PanSoiMetaGPlot6_FD_64539 | JGI IMG/M metagenome (GOLD analysis project Ga0066388, IMG submission 64539) | Tropical forest soil microbial communities from Panama analyzed to predict greenhouse gas emissions - Panama Soil - Plot 6 (Hybrid Assembly) | ecosystem: Environmental > Terrestrial >... | reverse complement strand
AGCTCCATCTCGAGCTTGCCCTTGGCGTTCAGGGTGGCGATGTGCAGCTCGGGGTTGTGCACCTCGACGCCGGCCGGCGGCGCGATGTCGGCCGCGGTCACCTCGCCGGGCCCCTGCTTGCGCAGGTACATCACGACCGGCTCGTCGTGCTCGGAGGACACCACCAGTTCCTTGAGGTTCAAGATGATGTCGGTGACGTCTTCCTTCACGCCCGGCACGGTGGAGAACTCGTGCAGGACGCCCTCGATCCTGATGCTGGTGACGGCCGCGCCCGGGATGGACGACAGCAGCGTGCGCCGGAGCGAGTTGCCGATCGTGTAACCGAAACCCGGCTCCAGCGGCTCGATCACGAACCTGGACCGGTACTCGTCTACCTGCTCCTCGGCGAGCGAGGGGCGCTGAGCGATGAGCATTGTTCTTTCCTTTCCACGACGCCCGCTATATGACAGTCGTGAGTGGCGGGCTTGCGGCCCGCCGGCCGTGCCGCCATCCGGGCGGCACGGCGGGGTACTGCTTACTTCGAGTAGTACTCGACGATGAGCTGTTCCTGGACCTGGGTGTCAATCTGGGCCCGGACGGGCAGCGAGTGCACCAGGACCCGCATCTGGTCCGGCTGCACCTCGAGCCAGGCGGGCACGGTGCGCTCGCCGGCCTCGGCGCGGGCGATGACGAACGGCGTCAGCTCGAGCGCCTTCGGGACCACCTGGACGATGTCGTTCTCGCCGACCCGGTAGGACGGGATGTCGACCTTCTTGCCGTTCACCGTGAAGTGGCCGTGCCGGACCAGCTGGCGGGCCATGTCGCGGCTCTTGGCGAAGCCCGCGCGGAACACCACGTTGTCCAGGCGGCGCTCCAGCAGCTGCAGCATGGTCTCGCCGGTCCGGCCGTGCTTGCGGGCGGCTTCCTCGTAGTAGCCCTGGAACTGGCGCTCCAGTATGCCGTAGATCCGGCGGGCCTTCTGCTTCTCCCGGATCTGCTGGAGGTAGTCGCCTTCCTTCGGCCGGTTGCGCCCGTGCTCGCCCGGCGGGTAAGGCCGGATCTCGATCGGGCACTTGGGCGAGTCGCACTTGGCGCCCTTCAGGAACAGCTTGGTCTTCTCCCGGCGGCACAGCTTGCAGTCCGGGCCTGTGTATCGAGCCATCTGTCGCTATCTCCTCAAGCCCTCAGACCCGGCGCCGCTTCGGCGGCCGGCAGCCATTGTGCGGCACGGGGGTCATGTCCTGGATCGAGCCGACCTCCAGCCCGGTCGCCTGCAGCGACCTGATGGCGGTCTCCCGGCCCGAGCCTGGGCCCTTGACGAAGACGTCGACCTTGCGCATGCCGTGCTCCATCGCCCGGCGGGCGGCGGCTTCCGCCGCCATCTGGGCGGCGTACGGCGTGGACTTACGCGATCCCTTGAACCCGACCTGGCCCGCGGACGCCCACGAGATGACGTTGCCCGTCGGGTCGGTGATCGAGATGATCGTGTTGTTGAACGTGCTCCTGATGTGAGCGTGCCCGTGGGCGACGTTCTTCCGTTCCTTGCGGCGCACCTTCTTGGCGGCCTGCTGACGGCTCCTTGGCGGCATATCCCCTTGGCTTCCTAAATGAGGTAATCGATCCGCGGTGCTGGCTACTGCCGGGCGGACTACTTCTTGCCGGCCTTCTTCTTGCCGGCCACCGTCTTCTTCTTGCCCTTGCGGGTGCGCGCGTTGGTCTGCGTCCGCTGCCCGTGCACCGGGAGCCCGCGACGGTGGCGGATCCCCTGGTAGGAGCCGATCTCGACCTTGCGCCTGATGTCGGCCTGGATCTCGCGGCGCAGGTCACCTTCGACCTGGTAGGTCGCGTCGATCCAGTCGCGGAGCTTCATCAGCTCTTCGTCGGTGAGGCTGCTGACCCGGGTGTCCCCGTTGACGCCGGTGGCTTCCAGCGTCTGGAGCGCCCTCGTGCGGCCGATGCCGAAGATGTAGGTGAGCGCGATCTCGATCCGCTTGTCGCGGGGGAGGTCCACGCCGGAAAGCCTGGCCATGTGCGGGCAGTTCTCCTTTTCTCACGGAGGTCCTTCGCGCCGCCCCCACGCCCTGCCCGGACGTGGCCCCGGCCTCCGTCCGGGGGTCGCGGCCCTGCGTGGCCGCCTGCGGTGCGCGTGATGCGTTATCTCAGCCCTGGCGCTGCTTGTGCCTGGGGTCGGTGCAGATGACCATGACGCGGCCGTGCCGGCGGATGATCCGGCACTTGCTGCAGATCTTCTTGACGCTCGGCTTGACCTTCACGGTGATGTCTCCACTAAGTCTGATTCTGCTTGCTGGTTGTTGTGCTGGTTATTACCTGGGTTGTTACTTGTACCGGTACACGATCCGCCCGCGACTGAGGTCGTAGGGGCTCAGCTCCACGACCACCCGGTCGTCAGGCAGGATGCGGATGTAGTGCATCCGCATCTTCCCGCTGATATGAGCGAGAACCTTGTGCCCGTTGTCCAGCTCCACCCGGAAGAAGGCATTCGGGAGCGACTCGACAACCGTGCCTTCAATCTCAATGGCGCCGTCTTTCTTGGGCATATCCTCCGCGCTTCGCTATGTTGTGCTGATCCGCGCCTGGGGCGCGGTCTGGTTGTACTCGTACTGTGCTGGGCGGCACGCCTGCCCTGCCTGGCTCACGCCGTGCTGGCCTGGGCCTGCGGTGACGAGATGACCGGGAAGGGCCGGCTTCGTGGTCGCGTACGCGAGCCCCCGGGCGCCGGCCAGGTAAGACCCAGCAGATGGGCCGGAGACGAGTGTACTCGACCCCGCGCCCCGGCGCGAACCGCCCAGGTATATGACACTGCCGGGCGGCCCGTTATTCCCCGTGACGCTGCGAACGGCGCACGATGGCCCAGATCCACGGGATCGCGACCAGCGCCCACCACGGGAACCAGGTGCCGCCGGCGACCACCGCGGCGACCGCCCAGATGGCGATCAGGGCGGACGTGACCGCGGCCCACGCGCCCATGGCTACGGCGCCCGGCGGGAACCTGGCCGGCTCGCCGTGGCCGCCCAGGTCGGCCGGCAGCAGGGACTGCCCGGACCGCGGCGGCGCCCGCCGCAGCGAGGCGTCGGGCAGCTGGTACAGGTCGATGGCGGGCAGGTCCGACATGAGCTCGTCCAGCTCGCCGAGCGTCTTGGCTTCCATGGCCCGGTCCATGCGCTCGTGGAACTCCTCGGCGGTCAGCCGGCCCGCGGCGTGGTGCTCGCGCAGCATGGCCGCCACGCGGTCGCGATCCGCGTCTGAGGCGCGGATTCGCGGGTCACCAGGCACCGGGCACCCTCCTAGGTCGGCGGAACGCTTTCCGGGTCCTTCTTCCTAGTATGGCCGAGCCCGGATTCCCCGCCGTCCTCGGCCGTCAGCACCCACGGCCCGTCGGCGGTGATCGCCACCGTGTGCTCGAAGTGAGCGGCCCAGCTCCCGTCCGCGGTGACCACCGTCCACTCGTCGTCGAGCAGCACCGTCTCCGGGCGGCCCAGCGTCACCATCGGCTCGATGGCCAGCGCCATGCCCGGCCGCAGCCGGGGCCCGCGGCCAGGCCGCCCGTAGTTGGGCACCGGCGGGTCCATGTGCATGGCGCTGCCGATACCGTGGCCGGTGTACTCCTCGACAACGCCGTACCGGCCCGACTCGGTCACGCTGGTCTGCACCGCGTGCGATATGTCGCCGAGACGGCGGCCCGGCTCGGCCTGGGCGAGCCCGCGCCACAGCGCGGTCTCGCACGCCTCGAGCAGGGCGGCGTGCTCGGCGGAGATGGCGCCCACGCCGACGGTGACGGCCGCATCGCCGTGCCACCCGCCGACGATGGCCCCGCAGTCGATGGAGATGATGTCGCCTTCGCGCAGGCTCCGCCGCCGGCTCGGGATCCCGTGCACGATCTCCTCGTTCACCGACGTGCAGATCGTGGCCGGGTAGCCGTGGTAACCCAGGAACGACGGGGTGGCTCCCGCGGCGCGGATCTCGGCCTCGGCGAGCTCGTCAAGGTCGCCGGTGGTCAGCCCGGGCCGGACCGCCGCGGCCAGCACCCGCAGGGTGCGCGCCACCACCAGGCCGGCCTCGCGCATCACCGCGATCTGTTCCGGCGTCTTGATCTCAATTCCGCTGCCACCGCGCCACATGTCCCCGCAGCTTCCTCAGCGGACGAACGGGCGGAGCGCGGCCATGGCCCGGCTGGTGACCTCTTCCACAGGCCCGGTGGCGTCGATGCCGATCAGGAGGTTCTCGTCGGCGTAGAACGAGATGAGCGGGGAGGTCTGCTCGGCGTAGACCTCGAGCCGGTGCCTGACCGTCTCCTCGGTGTCGTCGTCCCGCTGGAACAGTTCGCCGCCGCAGTCGTCGCAGATGCCGGCGCGGGCGGGCGGGTCGTATAGCACGTGCCAGACCCGCTCGCAGCGGCGGCAGGTCCGGCGGCCGGACAGCCGCCGCACCACCTCGTCCTCGTCCACCACCAGCTCGAGTACCACGTTGAGCCGGGCATCCCACTCGGCGAGCATCTTCTTCAGCGTTTCGGCCTGCGGGACGTTCCGCGGGAAGCCGTCGAGCAGGAAGCCCTCCTGCGCGTCGTCCTCGGCCAGCCTGTCCCTGACCATCGCCACCGTGACTTCGTCCGGCACCAGGTCGCCGCGCTCCATGAATTCCCTGGCCTTGCGGCCCAGCTCGGTGTTATTAGTGACGTTGTACCGGAAGATATCACCTGTCGAGATCCTCGGGATCGCCAGGTGCGAAGCTATGAACTGGGCCTGAGTCCCCTTGCCCGCACCGGGGGGCCCGACGAGGACTATGCGCACTATCGCAAGAAACCCTCATAGTTCCGCTGCTGCAACTGGCTCTCGATCTGCTTCACGGTGTCAAGACCCACGCCGACCATGATCAGTAGGCTGATCCCGCTGAACGGGAACTGGTTGGCGACGCCGGCGGCGCTGAGCGCCAGCAGCGGGAACAGCGCGACGATCCCGAGGTAAAACGAGCCGGGCGCGGTGAGCCTGCTCAGCACGTACTGGAGGTACTCGGCGGTCGGCCGCCCGGGCCGGATGCCCGGGATGAACCCGCCGTACTTCTTCATGTTGTCGGCCACCTCTGTCGGGTTGAAGGTGATCGACACGTAGAAGTAGGTGAACCCAATAATCAGCACGAAGAACGCGGCCGCGTAGAAGACCGAGTCGCCTCGGACCAGGTAACGCTCGATCCAGGCCACCCAGCCCTGCGGGTTGGTCTGGCTGCCGAACAGCTGGGCCGCCAGCGTCGGGATGTAGAGCAGAGAGGAGGCGAAGATGACCGGGATGACGCCAGCCTGGTTGACCTTCATCGGGATGTAGGTCGAGGTGCCGCCGTACATCCGGCGGCCCACCATCCGCTTGGCGTACTGCACGGGTATCCGGCGTTGAGCCTGTTCCATGAACACGATGAACGCGATGATGACGACCACCACGACCAGCGCGACGGCGGCGTAGAACGCCCCCTTGACCCGGTAGATAGCCAGGATCTCGCCCGGGATGACCGAGATCACCGTGGTGAAGATCAGCACGGACATGCCGTTGCCGACGCCCCGGTCGGTGATCAGCTCGCCCATCCACATGATGACCGTGGTGCCCGCCACCATCGTCAGAACCATGGTGGCGATGGTGAAGGTCGAGTCGTTCGGGATCAGCGGGTGGTTTCCGGCGCCGCCGCATCCGTTGAACAGGGTGCCCGACCGGGCCAGCTCCACGTATCCGGTGGACTGGAGCACGGCCAGGCCTACGGTGAGGTACCTGGTGTACTGGGTGATCTTGGCCTGCCCGGCCTGGCCCTCCTGCTTCAGCGTCTCCAGCCGCGGGATCACGACGGTGAGCAGCTGCAGGATGATGCTGGCGGTGATGTACGGCATGATGCCGAGCGCGAACACCGACAGGCGCAGCAGCGCCTGGCCGCTGAGCAGGTTCACGATGGCCAGCACGCCCGCGGTGGAACTGCCCGCCTGGGTGGCCAGGTTCGCGCAGTAGGCCACGTTATTCACGCTGATGCCCGGGGTGGGCAGCGAGGCGCCGAGGCGGAACAGTGCGATGAGGCCCAGCGTGATCAGCAACTTCTTGCGAAGGTCCGGCGTCTGGAACGCCCGCACGAAGGCCGTCAGCATGCGCAGTCCTCAGTTCGGTCGGTAGGGAGGTGGGGATCAGGACACAGAGCAGTCCACGTATCTTACCGTCGCGGGTCACGGTGAGCGAACTCTTCCGGTTCCGCAGCCGCCGCGGCGGTAGATGCGGGCCGGCCAGGGGGCGGACAACGTTCCCGGGAACTCGCCGGGAGGCACGCGCGCGGTCCTGCGGGTCGCCGGTGCGGTGTCAGAACACGACCCGGGCGGCGGCGGCCGCGGCGGCTGCGGCGGGGTCGCCGGTGGCGTGCAGGCCGGGGTTGTCGTCGCGGCCGGACAGGGTACGCAGGTAGTCCACGGCGTCGGCCTGGACGGTGGCGGCCGGGGGGCCGCTGCCGAGGGTCCAGCGGCCGCCGGCCGGGCCGGTCAGTTCGAGCAGCAGCGGCGGGCCGTCCCAGGCCCGGGCCAGGTCGGCGATGACCTGGGCGGTGATCACGCGGTCGTGGGCGCCGAGCAGCAGCGGACGGCCGGTCGCCCGGGCGATGTCGACCCGGTGCATCCACGGGTCGCGTAGCCCTAGCACGTCCAGCGCGTAGCCGAGCCTGTCGTCGGGCAGCGGCTCCTCCGGGTACATCCGGCCGATGCGCTGCCGGCGCACCAGCCCGGGCACACGCCGGCGGGCGCGGATCGCCCTGGGGCCGATCGTGGCCAGCATCGCGGCCAGTTCGGGACCGGTGTGGCCGCCGAGGTCGTCGATCTGCTGGCGGTTGTGGGCATCCAGGCGCGACAGGGCCGGGTACCGCCGGTGCGCCCGGCGGTGCCGGCGCAGGTACACCCCGGGCTTGGCCAGCCCCTGGTACTGGCCCGCCAGGTGAGCGGTCAGCTCATGGACGGTCCAGCCGGCGCAGTCGGTCGGCGCCGGCCAGGCGCTGTCGTCCAGGCTCTGCAGCAGCGCGAGGCAGGCCTCCAGCTCGGCGGTGGCCACCTCGGCGACCCGGCCGGGCGTGATCGGCGCGATCTGGCGTCCGCTGATGGTCGCGGTGTGCATCACTGCTCACCTCTGCTTTCCTTGTGTGGTGGGTAGGCGCGCTGGAACAGCTGGAGCACCTGCGGCGTCAGGCGGGTGAAACGCCCCTGGTCCCAGGAGGCGCGGGGCTGGTTGGCGAGTTGCTGGGACATGACCCCGGCGATCAGGACGGCCAGCAGCGCCTCGCCGTCCTGACAGGCGGCCGCCGGGTCCAGCTCGCCGCGGTCGGCGGCGGCCTGGAGCAGCCGCCGGATCTCGCCGACGAGCTCGACGCTGGGCGCGAACGCCTCCGCGGAGGGCTCGAAGCCAGGCACCGGCCGCCAGTTGAGCAGCTGGCCGAGCACCTGATGGTCAAGGCCCCAGCGCATGGTCGCCTCGATCCCGGCGGCCAGCGCCGCCCAGCCGGGCCCGGCCTGCGCCACCGCGGCCCGGAACACGGCCAGGGTCTGGCGGGCCCCCCGCTTGAACAGCTCGTCGTAGAGCGCGAGCTTGGACGGAAAGTACTTATACAGCGACGGCGGCTGGATACCCATCCGGCGGGCCACCTCGGACAGGCTCAGCCCGGCAACCCCGTCACGGGCCATCACGTCAACGGCGACGCCGAGGATCTCCTCGATCGTCTGCTCGCGCCGGCGACGCCGGCGATCCGCACCCGCGATATCCGGCGTCGCCGCGACGCCGCCCGCCCCGCCCTGGCCCGGTTCCACCTGCCGCCACCCTCCGTCTAGCTCCACTATGTAGCTAAAGCTAAGGCTAATAGCTATAGCTTGTCAAGGAGGGGCGGGTAGACGATGCCGGCAAGGTGGTTCCGGCTCCCGGATCACGGCGCGGCGGGCGGATGCGGGTGGTTCAGCCGGGCAGGTGCACGGCGCCGAGCTGGAGGAGCATGCCGAGGATGTCTTCGCCGAACCAGCCTTCGCTGATCTTGCCGTCGGTGACGGTGTAGATGCCGGTGCCCAGCCACTCGGCGTGCCTGCCGGTCGGCGGTGCGCCCAGGAACGGCCCGGTCTGGGTGCCGCTGTTGGTGAACCGGACGACGACCTTGTTCCCGGCGGCGATGATCTCGCTGACGGTCAGGTGCAGGCCGGTGAACGCGCCGGAAGCGCTGGCGGCCATGTGCGCCTTGAAGGCGGCCAGGCCGCGGACGTCGCCGAGGCTGCCGCCGTGCCAGGCCAGATCCTCGGCCCACAGCTCGCCGATCGCCTCGAGATGGCCGCCGTTGACGACCTCGTCGAGGAACCGGCGCACGACGGCGACCGGGTCGCTGGCGCTGACGTCAGGCGGCCCGGGCTGCTCAGCGCGGGGCATCGGGAGTGGGCTGGCCGAGGACGGCGGTGATCCAGCTCGTGGTCCGTGCTGGCCGCCAAGCCGAGCAGCTCAGCGTCGGCCTGCGCGCTGAGCAGGTCACCCAGCGCCGAAGGCAACTCGCGAAGCCTGGCCCGGTCCAGCAGCGGCCGGGGGCCCGCGAACAAGGCGGACATCAGCACCATCATCGGCACCGACTGCCCGCCGTCGTCCGCGCCGCCCATCCCGGTCCGCAGCCCCTGCGCGGCCGCCAGTTCGAGCGCCGACTGCAAGAGCCTCGTCTTGCCGAACCCGGCCCGGCCCCGTACCACCAGCAACGAGCCCTCGCCCCGTCCGGCGGCCGCGAGCAGCTCGCGGATCAGCGCGAACTCGCCTTCGCGGCCCCGCAGGGGCGGCATCCCGCTCATGATCAGTCCCTGGCCACCGGGCCCGGGGGAAACCGCGGGCCCGGCAGGCTAGGAAAGCTCGGTGACGCTGCCGCCCGCGGCCTCGATCTTGGCCGCGGCGGCGGCGGAGAACGCGTGCGCGGTCACCCGCAGGGCCACGTCGATCTCGCCGGTGCCGAGGACCTTGATCAGCTCGCCCTTGCGGGCCGCTCCCCTGGCGACCAGGCTCTCCGGGGTGACGTCGCCGCCCTCGGGGAACAGCCCGGCCAGCCGGCCGACGTTGACCACCTGGTAGGTGGTGCTGAAGCCGGCGTTGGAGAAACCCTTCAGCTTCGGCACCCGGCGGTGCAGCGGCATCTGGCCGCCCTCGAAGCCGATGCGGACCTGGGTGCGGGCCTTGGTGCCCTTGGTGCCGCGCCCGGCCGTCTTGCCCTTGGACGCCTCACCGCGGCCGACCCGCGTCTTGGCCTTGTGCGCTCCCGGGGCCGGCCGCAGATGATGCAGCTTGAGCCCGCGCTCGCTGGCCTCGGGCCCGCCCGGTTCTGCGGTGTTCATCTCCGGCATTTAGTCCACTTCCTCCACCGTCACCAGGTGGCGCACGGTCTTGATCATGCCGCGGAACTCAGGCCGGTCCGGCTTGACCACCACCTGGCCGATCCGGCGCAGCCCGAGCGAGCGCAGCGAGTTCCGCTGCGCGCTGTTCCCGCCGATCTTCGACTTGATCTGTGTCACCTTCAGCTGAGCCATGGCTGTCTCCTTACGCGCCGGCCGCGGCCGCGCGGGCCCGCAGCATGGCCGCGGGGGCGACGTCCTCGATGGGCAGGCCGCGCTTGGCCGCGATCTCCTCGGGCCGGTTCAGGCTCTTGAGCGCGGCCACGGTCGCGTGCACCACGTTGATCGGGTTGGACGAGCCAAGCGAGCGGGACAGTACGTCGCTGATGCCCGCGCACTCGAGCACGGCGCGCACCGGCCCGCCGGCGATGACGCCGGTTCCCGGGCTGGCCGGCTTGAGCAGCACTACGCCCGCCGCGTCCTCGCCCTGCACGGTGTGCGGGATCGTGCTGGCGATCCTGGGCACGCGGAAGAAGTGCTTCTTGGCCTCTTCCACGCCCTTGGCGATGGCGGCCGGCACCTCCTTGGCCTTGCCGTAGCCGACGCCGACCATCCCGTTGCCGTCTCCGACCACCACCAGGGCGGTGAAGCTGAAGCGGCGGCCGCCCTTGACGACCTTGGCCACCCGGTTGATGGTGACCACGTGCTCCAGGTACGCGGCTTGCTTCTCGGCCGCGCCGCCGCGCCGGTCCTCCCGGCGCTCGCGGCGCTCGCCGCCGCTGCCGCGCCGCGGTGCTCCTGGCATTAGCCCTTCCTCATCTCTGTATTGCCGTGCTGGTTCATAGCTGCAGGCCGCCTTCCCTGGCGCCGTCCGCGAGCGCCGCGATGCGGCCGTGGTAGCGGTAACCGCCGCGGTCGAACACCACGGCCCCGATACCGGCCTCCTTCGCGCGCTGCGCGAGCAGCTCGCCGACCCGGCGGGCCTTGGCCGTCTTGTCGCCCTCGGCCGTCCTGACGGCCGGGTCCAGGGTGGACGCGGCGGCCAGCGTGCGGCCCGCGGTGTCGTCGACGATCTGCGCGAACATGTGCCGCGCCGACCGGTTGACGACGAGCCGGGGCCGGCTCGCGCTGCCGGTGACCTTCTTGCGGACCCGCAGGTGCCGGCGGACGCGCCCGGCCGCGGTGGCGTGCGTGTGCGGGCGCACCCGCCCGGTGGCGCGTGCGTGCGACCTGGTCTTGGTGCCAGCCATGTCTTACTTCCCAGCCTTCCCGACCTTGCGCCGGATCTGCTCGCCCTGATACCGCACGCCCTTGCCCTTGTACGGGTCGGGCTTGCGGAGCTTGCGGATTTGCGCGGCTATCTCGCCCACCTGCTGCTTGTCGATGCCCTCCACCACGAACCTGGTGGGAGCCTCGACCCGGAAGGTGATGCCCTCCGGCGGGATGATGGTCACGGGGTGGCTGAACCCGAGCGAGAACTCCAGGTTGCTGCCCCTGGCCTGGACCCGGTAGCCGACGCCGACGATCTCCAGGGTCTTGCGGTAGCCGTCGGTGACACCGGTGACCATGTTGGCGATCAGCGTGCGCGACAGCCCGTGCAGCGCGCGCACGGGGCCCTCGTCGTTGGGCCTGGTGACCCTGATGACCCCGTCCTCGCGGACGACGTCGATGGGTTCGGCCACGGTGTGCTGCAGCGTGCCCTTCGGGCCCTGCACGGTGACCTGGCGCCCGTCGATCTCGACCTGTACCCCGCTGGGGATGGTCACGGGGAGCCGCCCGATCCTTGACATTGCAGCTCTCCTTACCAGACGTAGG
>Ga0066388_100002602_pt1 | contig 11156 bp, 9 predicted proteins | sample PanSoiMetaGPlot6_FD_64539 | JGI IMG/M metagenome (GOLD analysis project Ga0066388, IMG submission 64539) | Tropical forest soil microbial communities from Panama analyzed to predict greenhouse gas emissions - Panama Soil - Plot 6 (Hybrid Assembly) | ecosystem: Environmental > Terrestrial > Soil... | reverse complement strand
CGCACGTGCTGACCTGCGCGCAGATCGGGCAGCCCAACGCAAGAGCCCGTTGCTGTGACCATTTGCTTCAAACGGTCCGACAGGATCGCCAGCGCCCGCCGCCGCGCGCGTTCCTTGTTGGGCTGCGGCTCGTTCACCACTACTTCCTGCCGCACCGGGAAATTGGGCTGCGACAGCAGTGGCAGCAGATCGCTGTTAGCCTTGATGGCAGGATCGTCGATCGTCACCTTGGCGCTGATTATATTGCTCGACTGACGGTCACGGCTGCGCACCTCCACCGACTTGATTTGGTTGGCGACGCTCAGCGTTGGGTTGAAGTCGTTGAGCGAGAGACCGCACTCCAGTTCGTAGGTTACGTCGCGCAGAGCAGCAGTCTGCTTGTCGTCCGAGGGGCCGAAATAGAGGTATTCCTGCGTACCGCTTTTCGAGGTCTCTTCGCCCACGAACACCACGTAGCCGGCCAGCCGCGCCCGGATGAACAGGAAGTCGATGTCGTACTGGTTCTCCTGCGCCACGTAGTCGATGGGCTGCTCGGTCGAAAGCGCGGAGTCGCTCACCCGTACCTTAACCTTCCGTTGAGTGGCTGTGTCGGTGAGGGTTTTGATGCTCTTCGCGATGTCGCTTTCTTTCGTGTTCTTCCACACGTTCGAGCGCTGCTTGTCGCGCAGGCGGTGCAGCACATTCAGCGCCCGCACCGTGAGAGTCGACGGTCCCGCCGACGGGAACGTAGGCTGCATTGTGGTCACGTCCGCGGTCGTCATGCGCTGGAGCTTGTCGCCGTAGCCCATGTAAAGCGTGAAATCGCGCGCACAGGGCTCGAACAGCTTGTACCGCTGGGCTTCGGGAGCTGCGGCCGTAAGCGACTTGTCGGTCTCGGAGCCAATATATTTGAACTTGCGTTTCTGCGGGTCCCAGTTGCCGACGGTGATCTCGAAGCTGTCGATCTCCTTGATGTTGTCGTGATAGGTCACCTGGGTCACGTCGCGGATCACGGACTCCGGCAGCGCCGCGCCGGCCGCGTGCACCTCGAAGCGCGGGACGTAGAAGTCCCCGAAATCCGGCGCCTGTTTAGCTAGGGTCATGACCGCCATTGCGCCCTCCTACGCCAGCGGTGGAATCTGGAGGACCTTGCCCGGCATCAGCCGTCTCGGGTCGTAGATCGAATTCTCGTCGGCGATAGCACGCCAGTCGTTTGGCCGGTCGTAGTAACGGTTCGCGATCGAATCGAGCGCGTCGCCCTGTTCCACGACGTGGGCGTGCGTGCGGTCCGGCGAGCTGAGATTGAGCTGCTTGAGCTGGTCGTCCAGCGTCTTGTACTCGCGCAGCGTGACGGTGAGCGTCGCGCGCAGCGGCACGCCGTCTGGAGAAAACAGTGTAAACTTTTGTTTGATCTGCTCCATCACGCAGCGGAAGCCGTTGCGGCGCTGGTTGCCGAGCGGGGCCGAGGCGGCGGCGAGGGCGGCCCCGCCGATACTGCCGGCGGAAGCGACCACCGCGTCGACCGCGGCGGTCACCGCTCCTGCGATGGCGCCGGTGACGGCCTGCAGCGCCGCGCCCGCCACATTACCGGGTGCTCCGCCAACAGAGCTTCCCGGGAACGAGTCGCCGCCCCACACGAAGGTCAGGATCGGCGGCGCGTGGCGCTTGGGCTCGATCTTGATGAGCTGATAAATCTTGTCAGTCTCGGTAGTGACGCTGACTGCGCCCTGGCCGGTGCCGTGCTCGGTGGTATCGAAGAACAGATCGAGCGACAGCTTTTCCGCGCTGCCGCGCACGAACTGCTGCAGCGGCGCGTCGATACCTGGGATTGCGACCTCGCCGATCGTCACCTGCTTGTCGATCGAGTATTCGGTCGGGTTGTACTGGACCTCGACCTGCTTGGGCTCGTTGGTCGGGTCCTGCCACTCGACGTAGATGATCGCTTTCTTCACCTGGGTGGTCATGCGCCGTGCTCCTGCTCGGCGGCGACACCCTGCGTCACGCGCGTGTCGGCCCTGGCCTGTTCATCGTTGCGCTTCCTCCTGTCGAGTGCGGCCAACACCGCAGCCACGATCACTTCCACGGTCCTGGGATTGAGCAGCCCGGAGCCGTCGACCGCGCGCACCGTGCCTGTCAGTTCCTGGATTTCGATGTCCATGGCGCTCACCCGTTGAGACCGGGCACACTGACGCCGAGCGGCTCCGCGGCGGCCCCGGCGAGGAAAGTCGGGGTCATCTCCAAAAGGCCCTCGTGGGCGATCTCGATGGATTCGATGGCGACGTTGTTCTGCGTCGCGTTCATCTGAGGTCCGGAATATTTGAGCGGCAGGCCGCGCCGGAAATACCAGACGTTGCTCGGCACCATCATTTCGCTGAGCAGGGCGATCACGCCGTCGCGGCGTTTGCCGCGCCCTTGCACGAAGCTGTAGGACCAGTCCCACAGCGAGCTAGATGTTGCGATGCCGCGCTTCAACGTGATGTTGCTCCACGAGAAACGGCCGGGGAATTTCAGCACACAGGCATTGTTGCCGCCCTCGTTGTACTCCTCGACCTTCATGCTGGATTCGAGGCCCTGGCATTCGGAGAACCCGCCCGCCACGACGTCAGACAGTCCGGAAAGCAGCGCCGGTCCGATGGTCGCCAGCACGCTCGATGTGTCGAGCAGGCTGATCACGAAATTGTGGTTGAGGACCGGATCGCTGCGTAGCGAGACCTTCGAGAGCAAAGCCATCAGTCCGCCTCCTCCTCGCTGACTTGAAAACCGTTGGCGCTGCGGCCGATGCGCAGCACGATGAACTCGAAGGGCACGGACGCCGCCACTCCGATCTGAATCAGGAGTTCGCCCCTCGCCCGCGCATCGGCGGGATTGTTGGCGTCATCGCAGCGCACGAAGAAGCCTTCCTCGGGCCTCGAACCCATAAACGCGCCGCGGCTCCACAGCTCTCGCAGGAAGGAATCGATGGCCAGCATGAGCTTGGCGCGCGTGAGCCAGTCGTTGCCCTCGAAAACCGCCCACTGGATGGAATTCTCAAGCGACCGTTCGACCATCAGCATCAGGCGGCGCACGTTGAGAAAACGGAAGTCGGGATCGCTGGAGACGAGCCGTGCACCCGCCACTCGCAGACCGCGCCCTGCCACTGCGCGGATCACATTGATGCCGTCGGTGTTGAGCAGGCCGTGGCTCGCGTCGTCGAGCGCGAAGGTGGGGCGCTCGGCCATGAGCAGCGGCGTGTTGGCGGGCGCCTTGTGCACCCCGACGCGCAGGTCCGACGCGGCGATCTGTCCGGCTACGTGGCCGCAGGCGGGTACCGAAAGCAATGGCGCGCCCGCACCGGGCAGCGGGTCGAGCAAGTCGAGCCATGGGAAGTAGAGTGCCGCATAGGTCGAATCGAACAGCTTGCGGAAATCGCGCACCGCCGCGATGCCAAGCTTGTCGTTGGTGGCAGCGGCGAACGGCGGATCGATCAGCGCCACGCGGTCGGCGTAGTGTTCGCAGTGCTGGACCAGCGCTGACAGCACGCGGGCGATATCGGAATCCGAGAACACAGGCGGGCCATCGTCGTGCAACGCTGGCGGCGGCGCGGCAGGGATGTCCGTCGGTCCGGGCAGGCACGGATTGGGCATGCAGACGGGCAGCGGGGCGATCGCGACTGTACGCGGCTGGATGTGGATGTCGGGGACGGCGACGAGCGACACTTCGTCGATTTCCGCCATCGCCGCGATGCCCTTGCGGTTCACGAGCACGCTTTGGTTGGAATCGTCCGAGGAATCGTCGACGCCGATGAAATCGTCGGTGACAAGAGAGTCGAGGCCGTCGCGTCCTCCGGTGAGGAGCAGTTCGCCGTCCGGCGCAGCAAGCCGCAGCGCAACGGCGTCCGGCTGATCGCGCAATTCGATCAGGCGCACAGGCTCAGGCACCACTCCGCCGCGCACGCGCTTGCCGAAGGCAATGAGCTCAGCCGTCGAGCCTTTACCGGGTAAGGCGAGGACGGGCGCTCGCGACCCGTCGGGTGCAAACAGCGGCGCCACGCCGTTCACAAGGTTGGGTCCGTAGCGCGGATGCGAAGGCACCAGCCCAATATCGTCGTACACTCGCCACGGCTTCCCGGCGGAGGAGATCTGGAGCTGATACGTCACCCTCTCGATCCGCATTGGCTTTGCCGGATCGACAAGCGTGACAGGCCCGTCGCTCGCGAGGCGCATCTCCGGATCGACGCTGTTCCAGATGAGGCGGCTCAAGGCGCCGTCGACCGCCGAGATCACGCGGAGCTCACGCAGGATCGTGCCGCCAGATTGCTGGATCAGCTCCACGATGTCCGCCCGTCCGACGCCGGCGACGGAATCGACTTGCGCCCAATCTGCAGTCGCGCCCGTCACGCGCCTGCTGATGCGCCGGGTCTCGATGGACCGCGCCGTAAGCGTGTTGCCCCAGGAACCGCTCGAGCTGGCTTCGACGAGCCATGTTGCGGCGCCGGCCACCGAATTGAGTCCCACTGCGGAGGTCGCCGCGCCGTCGCTTTCCACCCGTACGACCCAGCAGCGCCGCCCGCCGTTTTCGAAGAACGCCCGCACCACATATGCGAGGTAGCCATGCACGAAAAAACTGCCGAACACGGCTTGGAACTGCTTGAACGATTCGATAGCCACCGCGCGGCGCGCCGGGCCGCGCTCCGCGATGCCTATGAAGCCCACAACGTCCGTGCGCAGCCGGCTGATGCCGCCCTGTGCGCGGTCGTCGCGTTCGATATAGGCGCCGGGGGTTTCGTAAGTGGCCATGTGCCGCGCCTCAGGTCGCCAGTTCCATGGTCAGTCCTTCATGGACCAGCTCGACGGACTCGATCGCGACGTCGTTGCCGCTGGCCTTGAAGGACGGGCCTTCGATTTTGTTGATCCAGACGTTTTCGGCGTGCCAGCGAATCACCGGCGCGCGCGCCTCGTCCATCAGCGTGATGGTCACGTTGCGCCGATCAGGGCTGCCGTTGAGGATGTTCGTATACCACTGCCACAACGAGTCGTCCTTGGTGTAGCCGCGCTTGAGCGTGATGTTTGAGTATTTCCTCAGCCCCACGAGTTTGCGCACGTTGTGCTGTGCATCGGTGCCTTCGCGGTAATCCACGGCGTCTCCGTCCGCCGTCAGCCCGCTCGCCTCCGAAAACGCCCCGCGCGGGATGTTGTCGATGTCGATCTGAAAGTTGAAAGCGCGAAAGGGATCGTTCCGCTTGTCGTTTGGCATGCTCGTTCTCCTTCTTCGGCGCTTACTGGTCGTCGGCCTGCGCGGTCCACAGTCCGATGCGGACGATGACGAACTCCGCAGGTTTCACGGGTGCGACGCCCACCAACACGATCAACCGGCCTTCATCGATATCTGTTTGCGTCATGGTCGTTCGATCGCATTTGACGAAATAGGCTTCCTCCGGCTTGGTCCCTTCGAGGGCGCCATTGCGCCAGAGCAGCGTCAGGAAGTTTGAGATCGAGCGCCGCACGCGCGCCCACAGCGGCTCCGCATTCGGCTCAAACACGACCCATTGCAGGCCGCGGTCGAGGGAAGCCTCGATGAATATGATCAGCCTGCGGACATTGACGTATTTCCAGTCGGAATCGCTGGTGATGACGCGGCCGCCGTAGACGCGGAGCCCGCGATTGTTGGTTCGGAAATCGCGGATCACGTTTATGTTGACTGGATAGGGGTTGAGGATGTCCTGCTGCTCTTTGTTGAGGCTTCTCGTCAGCCCGGTGATGCCACGCACCACTTCGTTCGCCGGCGCCTTCTGCACCCCGCGTTCGATATCGGTGCGCGCGTAGATGCCGACCACATGTCCCGCCGGCGCGATCGGGAAGTCGGCGGGCGAAGAATGGTCGTCCGGGAAGGGATCAGGAATGGTGAGCCAGGGGTGATAGAGCGCAGCATATTTGGTGTCAAACTGCTGACGCTGGTTCTGCACGTCGGTCATGGAATCGCCGGGCGGGCTCTGCGCGTCGAGCACCGCGAAGCGGTAGCGCTGGAGCTCGCAATGCGTCAGCACGGCATTCTGGATGGTCGCTCCGGTGCGCCCCGGCGCGGCAACGATGCTGATCTCGTCGATGTTCTTAAGGGACGCCAGCCCCGTGCGATCGCGCGGCTCCTGGGCATCGTTGCCGATGTAGGTGAAGTCGTTGATCGAGCCGATCTGGTCGTCGCCGTCCAGCAGGGGTAGCCGCGCGGGCACCTGCCGTCCGTCGGGCGTCGTGTCGACCAGGAACTCCGGTCCCAGCCGGATCGCGTTCTGGGCAGAGCCAGTCGCGAGGTCGCGCACGCGGATGTACTGCGAACTGCCTTGCGATCTGTTGTCCACGATGCGCAAGGGCTGGCCGTCGTCGTCGGTCCAGTTTGGCGACGGTGTGGGCCATGTCGTACCGATTACCTTATGGAGGTAGCGGCTGTGGCGCGGATCGAGCGACAACGTGCGAAACGACTCGGAATCTATAGTTTGTGTATTCCTGGTGGGCAGAGCCGGATCGGGCTGGCGCAGGAGATAGACGTCGAGTCGGAATTCCAGCGAGATGATCGACGATCCCGCGGCGGCGGCGGCGGGCAGCGCCGCATCGAGCGTGATGAGAGAGTCGTTGTGCAGGTCGATTGCGTCCACCTTCATCTGCACGTCGACCGGATTGCCGTTGGCGTCGGCCAGACTGAGAATTGTGCCCGGCTCCACGCGCGCCGCGGAGTCGAGACGGATGTGCGTCGGATCGAGGATGCCTCCCGCGACGCGTATGCGAGAGCGCACCAGCGGCGTATCGCGCGAGGACGCGATGCGGAGCCGGTTGCCCCAGCCGCCGCGGTCGAGCGCGCGTATCGTCATCACTGGGGCGCGCAGCACGACAGGCGTACCAGCGCCGTGCGGCGTGCGCAGCGGCGTGACGAAGGTCAGCGTCTGCGGCGTGAGCACGGGCGTCATCGCCGAGCCCGCGATCCGATGCAGGTAGGCGTCGCCGTCGGGGGAGTCGACCCGGATAAGATCAGTCGGCGCGGGTGCAGCCGTGCTCCATTGCGCGCTGATGGTCAGTAGCGTGTTGCCTTCCGCTGTCCCCAACACCAGCGTCCCGCTGTTGGCGGTGCCCGTCAGCGTTTGCGGCATGACGATGGTGCGGCTCAGCACCGATGCGCCACCGTGGTCCGCCTGAAGCGGCGCCTCGAGCACGACTCGTCCGGGATCCGGCGCCGTGGTCAGCTTGCCCGGCACGTCGCGCACGAGCACGTATTCCACAGCCGTGTCGGTTGTATTGCCAATGCGCAGAATGCCGCCCGCGGCGATATGGCTGCGGTCGCTCAACGAGATGGTGAGACTGCCCGCAGGCGCGGCGGGATTGCCGGGCACTGCGGGTGCATCGAGCACCACGGTAGAAGCCCCCGCAGCGTCCGCGGTGGTGACGTGCTCGTAGCGCCAGCCCGGCATGTAGTCGTCATATGCGCCTTCGCCGAGCGTCACCGTCGCCAGCGCGCCGATGCGGCGCACTTCCGTGCGGGCACCATCGGGAAAAACGATCAACTGGTCCTGCGTCGTGAACACGCCATTGTTGGCGATGCCGACGATGGCCGCCCCGGCCTGGACCGCCTGGGTGAGCGTCGTCTGGTCCACGGCGGGGGCGCCGGTTAAGGCAGGCACCACGTCGACGGTTTCGCCCGACGCATGGTCGATCTGAAGCGGTGCGCTGAGCCCCACGAGCCAGTTTGTGCCGGACTGGGCGGCCGACACGACATAGAGCAGCTCCTCGTTGTCCGTTCCCGCCGCCGTGCCGATGCGCAGAATATTGCCGACAGTGATCGTTCCCGGCCCGTTGAGCACCAGAACGATGGCGCCGGCACTGGTGGCAACCGTAAGATTCACCGTCGTGATCACGCCGCCGAGGGCTGCGTAATGTTCGACGGTCAGGCCGCTCGAATGACTGAGTTGCGTCGGCAAACGCAGCGGGACGAAATCGGTCGCTGCCGTGCTCGGACCTGCCGGCGGATCCCTGTATTCGGTGTCGCTGCCGGTCCCGATGCGGATCTGGTTCGCGCCCGTGACATTGAGCGTGCCCGACATCAGCAGCGAGGTCGCCCCCGCCATGGCGGGAGCCAGCAACCCGACAGAGGATGTCACCGTGTCCTGGAGGAAGAAATCACTCTCCGCGTAGGACGCCGCGCCCGTGTTGAGGATGCGCGTGACGTAGACCCGCTTGCCGCCGTTGGTGAAGAAGCCGTCGATCGAGTGCGGCAAATAGCGGTGGTCCTGAAACGTGTCGTCCAGGTACTGCCCGAACCAGCGCTGAAACTCGCCCGCGCTCGTAACGAGAATCGGGATGTCGATCGGACCGCGTTCGGTCACGCCGATCATGCCGGCCGTGCTCGTGGACACGCCTTCGATCGGCTTGGAGCCCGTGTCGACCTCTTCGATGTACACGGCGGGTGCCAGATATTCGGGCATGGCGCTCTCCTTTGGGCGTCTAGCTGACGGTCAGGTCTTGACGGGACGGGTCGAGGCTGTAGTCGGGCACGATGTCCACCTCGACATGGGCGGCGGAACCGGAATCCTTTGCGGCGAGTTCGATTTTTCCCGCGCGGGTGATCGGCGGCAGACGGAAATAGCCTTGAGCGTCGCTGGTCGCGCTGTAGACTGAAACGCGGTGAAATGCGTGGCGGGTGCCATCAACGAGCCGCACCTGGTGCGAGCCCGTCACCGCGGTCGTGTCGAACAGAAGCACGCCGTCGCCCGACGCTGCGTCGTAATTGAGCGCCCGGGTGAGCGACGGTGCGACCGACTGAAGTCGCCGCACGATCGCATTGTTGCGGTGCAGAAGCTGAAGCGGGTTGTTGATCGTAATGCGCGCCCAGTCGGTCGCAGCGCCGGTGAGCGCGATGTTCGTCACCTCGACGATCTCACGCCGTCCGTCATCGTCGGCATCGATCGCGACGACATCGCCAAGGCCAAGGCCGCTGGCGTCCGAGAAGCGTAGCTGCGTCGTCCCCGGCGGTGCATCGTCCAGGATGGTCTTTGGCGGCATTGCACCGTCAACGGGCCGGTCCTCGAACTCGATCGAGCTGCCCTTGGGGAGATCCGCGTAAATGGGCGGCCACACTGCGCCGATGGGCGGATCCCACGGCGGCAGCGGAAACACTCCGGGCGTAGGCGGCTCCGGCTGAACCGTGGAGCCGGCCGGCGGCACCTCAATCCACAGCTTCGACAGGCGCACCGACGCGTTGGCGAGTGTCGTGATGTTGGCCCCAGAACGCTTCAGCACGCATCCTTCGATCATGACGGGTTCAGGATGAAGCGCCAGCGCCTGATCTGCCGGCAACGGCTGCACAGCTGATCCGGCTGGGAACGTGATGGTCGGCGCTTCGGCGAGCGTCACCTGGTTCGGTCCCGGACCCGTGGCAGAGATCGTCGCGAGTTCGACACCCGTCGAATCCGGCGTGCTCAGGAGCAGACGCATTCCCACAGACAGCACCGCCGCGGAATCGAGCGAAAGCACCGCATCGCTCGGCGCTGTCAACGACCGCAGTGAACTCTGCAGCGTGACCTCGAGATGCCGCGTCGTGAACCGCGGCGCGCCGATGTCGAGCGAGATGGTCTGCGAAACTGCGAGCGTGGGCGAGAACGCCTCTGCGGGCTTGCCTTCGATGCCGACCACCCCGGCGTCCACGGCGCGGATGCTGGCCGACGGCAGCGGCCTGGAGAGATCGGCCCACACCGGCGCGAGCGGCGCGCGGCCGGTGGTTTCGTCTGTGACTGTGACGGTCAGGATCGCGGCGTGGCGCCTACCCGCCGAAGGCGATTCCAGCGGGGAGATCGTGGCGGGCACGCCGTCGACGTCGATGATGCGGCGCGCCATCAGCCGTCTCCCGCGACGAGGGCGAGTTCGGGCAGTATGATTTCGACCGGCGAGATCTTCTCGGGCTGCGCGTCGGCATCAATGTTGACGACCGTCACCTCGTAGCACACGGCGAGTTGGAACGATCCTTCCAGTGCCTCCCACACGCGCGACAGCTCGTCGAGCGTCAGCGCCTCCAGATGCACGTGGAGCTCTGCGCCGCTGCCTTCGAGGTCGGTGAAAGCGAGATCGGAGCCCCTTAGCAGCGGCTTGGTGTGCAGCGCCTGGAGCACGCGCCCCAAGATCTTCTGTTCGATATCCGGCGCGCCGCCACCGGCACCCTTGAAGGTGACGGGCGTCATCAGGTAATGGAGTCTGAGCGGCAAAGGCGGACGCTTCACCAGGCTTCGCGACAGCCGTTCGTCGGGAATATTAAGCCGCATCTCGTCGCGATCGATGCGGTAGAGCCAGACCGAGAGGCCCTCCTGTTTCATCTCCTCGCGCATCTCGTGAGGCGAATTGATCGAGACGACCCGCGATCCTCCGCCGCCGAAGCCGAGGCCTGGTGTCGGAAGGTTCTCAAGCTGCTGTTTCAGATAGCCGCTGAGCGCCTGGCTGGTGCTGAAGAGGGAGGTAAACATCCCGCACGCGCCTCACTCATCTTCGCCGCCGGGAAGGTAGTAGAGCCCGACCGGACCCGGCAGGATGTGTTTCACCAGCAATCCTTGTCTCGCCATGTCGTCCAACACGTGCTCCACTTCCGCGATGTGCTCGAGCGTGGAGGGACGCTCCAGCCATACGCCGTTGATCCCCTCCGCCGTTTCTGCCGCACGATTTCGCGTACGCAGGTATTCGAGAATGCGTTCTCGCAAGTCCTCCACGTGGTTCATCCGCACTCCGCCGGCGTGGCGACATGGACAACTAAGCATGTCGCGTGCCAGCCGCAGATCGCGCGGTTATTGGGGTGTCGGCGGCGGACAACGGGTGGAAATTCCCCCACACGCCGTTTGCGCGGGGCGGGAGCGTGGCCTTTGCGTGCGTTGTTGCGACGCGGGTCGTCGGCGCCCCATTGCTGGGTGCAATCCGCCCCGGCAAGCACATCGACATTGCTTGGCTTGAGCCGGCGCGCTCGCGTCCGCGAGCGGAGATGCCCCGGATGGACGCATCAGCGGCGGCCTTAATGGATGAAGGTGGATTAATTTCAATCCGCTCAGACGGATGCTTCGGCCCGGAAGCTTTCGGGTTGGATCGCGTATTTGCGCAGCAGTCGGCCGAAATCGCGGCGCTCCTTGCCGGCAACGCGCGCGGCCCGCGTGACGTTGCCCCGGGTGAAGCGCATCAGTTCGT
>Ga0066388_100002600_pt1 | contig 11157 bp, 9 predicted proteins | sample PanSoiMetaGPlot6_FD_64539 | JGI IMG/M metagenome (GOLD analysis project Ga0066388, IMG submission 64539) | Tropical forest soil microbial communities from Panama analyzed to predict greenhouse gas emissions - Panama Soil - Plot 6 (Hybrid Assembly) | ecosystem: Environmental > Terrestrial > Soil... | reverse complement strand
GCCGCCGCCGGTCGGCGAGTCGGTCGCGTTGTAGGCGTCCATCCACTTGACGCCGTAGTTGCGGCCGACCATCAGCTGCAGCTCGCGATAGGACAGCTCGGCGACGCGGAGGAACTGTGCGTCCCACGCCGGCGTCCGTCGGTCTTTGTCGATCAGCGCCGTCGTCGGCGTGAAGCCGGCGAGCGACATGTTGGACGTCGTGTCAGGCGGCACCGTCGCGGCGTAGATCGTGACGTCGAATCCGCGCCGCTGCAGCTGCCGCGCGGTCGTGAGGCCGGGTGAGCCGCAGCCGATCACCGCGGCACGTCGATCGGCGGTCTGCAGCGCGAACTCCGACACCACGATGCCGCAACCCCACGCGAGCGACATGCCGGCCCCGGCGTGACCGTAATTGTGAATCAGCGTCTTGTCGTCGAGCTTCTCCGCGCGCAGCACGAAGCCCGACGGCCGATGCGGCCGCAGTCCGACGGTCGTGCGGATGACGCGGTCCCACGACGCGACGACCGGCGCCAGGTTGCGGGCCGAACGCGCGCTCCTCGTCCGCGCCTCGAACGGCGCGCCGGTGCGGCAGGCGCCGAGGCCGAGCCCGACCAGCGCCATGCCGCCGCGTGCGATCGCGTCGCGCCGGTTCATCGCGACGACGTCGCTCCTGGCGCGTGCGGAAGGTGAATCGACATCAGGACCAGCGTGCCGTCGATCTGGGTGAACCAGTGCGCGGTCTTCTCCGGCACCATGACGAAGTCGCCTTTCGACAGCCGTCGCGGGGTGCCGCCCTCGATCCCGGAACCGGTCAGGTTCTCAGCGTTCGTCCGCTTCTCCTCCTTGAGTGTTCCACCGGTGACCAGCGTCCCCGATCCTTCCACGACATAGAACATCTCGGCTTCGCGCTCGTGGACGGACGCCGGCGCGTTGACGCCGCCGACGCGGTACTCGAGGTTGGCGTTGTACGGCGCGAGCTGGACGATCGGTTGAACGAAGTTGGCCTGGTCCGGTTTCCGTTCGGCCTTCGCCTTCGCAATCATCGCCGTCACGTCGCCTGCCGCGGCGAACAGCTTGGGCGCCGGCGGCGCAGCGGGTTGCTGCGCAGACGCCGCCGAGCCGAGCAGCGTCGAGACCAGCGTGAAGATCGTGCCGAGCACACGTACGCGCATAACGCCTCCTGTGGAGCGGATTCTACCGCCAACGTGATCGCCTGTGTCGCCGCCAGGATATCGATTTATCAAGAGTTTCACCACGCGGTCGGCCTTTTCGGACGACGACTGACGACCGACGACTGACGACTTGCTGACTGACGACTGACTTATGATTGTCGCCATGACGCTGCCGGCGCGCCGCCTGATCACCGCGGTCGTCGCGGCGATGGCCTGGGCTCGTGCGATCGACGCCCAGGAGTTGCCGCGCGGCACGATCGTCGACTCGGTTGCCTGCACGGACGACGCGGCGCAGACCTATGCGCTGTACCTGCCGTCGGGCTACACGCGCGAACGCGCCTGGAGCGTGCTGATTGCGTTCCATCCGGCGGCGCGCGGACGCGCGATGGTCGAGAAGTATCGCGCCGCCGCCGAGCAGTACGGCTACATCGTCGCCGGATCGAACACGTCGCGGAACGGACCGATGAACGTGTCCGATGCGGCGGTTCGCGCGATGTCGGCCGACCTGGGCAAGCGCTTCGCGATCGATGCGGAGCGCGTCTACCTGACCGGCATGTCCGGCGGCGCGCGAGTGGCACTGCAAGTCGCGCTGCAGAACAAGAACGTCGCCGGCGTGATCGCATCGAGCGCCGGGTATCCCGACGCGAATCGCCGCAGCTCGGTGTCGTTCGCCGTGTTCGGCACGGCCGGGACCGACGACTTCAATTACATCGAGATGCGCATGCTCGATCGCAAGCTGACCTCGCCGCACCGGCTCGTGATCTTCGACGGCGGCCATACGCTGCCGCCGGACGAGGTGGCGCTCGATGCGATCGAGTGGATGGAGCTGCAGGCGATGAAATCGGGGCGGAAGCCGAAGGACGAGGCGTTGATCGATCGGCTGCTCGAAAAGCGCCGCGCGCGTCTCGAGTCGCCCGACTCGGCGACCACGGTGCACCGGCTCGAGGCGATCGCCGACGATTTCAAGGGTCTGCGCGACGTCACCGCGGAGGCCAATCGCGCTCGTGATCTCGCGCGGCAGCCCGAGGTGAAGAAGGCGCTGTCGCGCGAGCGCTCGAATGACGATGCCGAGGCACGGCTGGTCGCTGATCTGCTCGGCCTGGAGCAGGAACTGCTCGACGCCAGCCGGCACGAGGACAGCTTGATCCGGCTGCGGGCGCTGCTGACGCGATACGCGCAGGCGGCGGCCTCACCCACCGAGTCGGCGGAACGGAGCCAGGCTCGCCGCGTGATGCGCGCGGTGACCGCCGGCGCCGCCGAGCGCGTGGACGATCGCGACTATCGCGCGCTGCTCGAGCAACTTCGGGTGCGGCACTGACTTCGGCGCCGCCGCTTGTCATGGCATTAGCCATCAGCCATGACCAGCGTTGCAGAGCGTTACAGCGACAGTAAGAACGCGCGCAACGCGGCCTGGCGATCGGCGTCGAGCGCGGCGTAGCGATCGCGCGCGCCGGCGCCCTGACCGTCGTGCCGCTGGATCCCTGCTCGATGCCGTTCGCACTGCCATCGTGGAGCAACCGTCCCGCCGATCGCAATCCCCACAGCGGCGCAGTGCGCATCTCACGTGCGCTCGCCTGCCCCTGTACGATGCCGTCGCCGAGCGCGCCCATGTCGTGCAGCAGAAAGTCCGAGTACGCATGGAACGTCACGCGATTCAGCGCGGCGATCGCGTTCGGACCGGTGTCGATCGACGCCAGGTGACACGACCCGCAGCCGATCGCCGCAAAGACTGCTTCGCCGGCAACGACCGCGTCGGTGATCGGTCCTCGCGCCGGCGGCGCCAGCAGTCGCATGAAGTCGGTCAGCGCGTCGACGGCGCGGCCGTCGTCGTTCATTGCCGGCGCGGGATTGAAATCGAGTAGCGAGCAGTCGCCGCCCGGACAGTTCTCCTCGGGAAAATCAGGATTCGTGATACCGGCTTCGTTCATCAGCGCATCGCCCGAGAACTGGTGGAGCGACGGGACCTGCGCCTTCCAGCCGAACTTGCCGACGGCCGCCAGCCGGTTCCCGAGATTCAGGACGATGGCCGCCCGGCCAGCGGTCGCTGGATTTTCCGCCGCCTCGCGGCGCGCGATGGCGAGCCACGTGTCATCCGGCACTGCATCAACGAGACCAAGCCCCTGCGTCCCGGTGGTACGGCGGCGCGTCGACACGGTGGCATCGCCCGGCACACGCTCGCCGCTGAACGTGAACGTGCCGAACTGCGTCGTCACACGGCCGATGCCGCGCGACTGGACCAGCGATCCACCCAACTCGGTGAGCGGATCGAAGAAACCGTCTGCGTCGCGTCCGAATCGTGTGACCGTACGATTGCTCGAGCCGATGCAGCCGGGCACGTCGGCGATCTGACGACGATAGGCCGCAGACTGCAGCGAGGCGACCCGCGCGACGACCCCGTGGATCATCGAGCTGACTGTCGGCGACGCACAACTCGTAGGCTTCCTGGTGCAGCGGAATGAAGCGCACGCCTGCTTCGGCCGCAGCCGCCCTGACGCAGATGCCAGCCTCCGCCCGCCGCTCGCGACGATCGCCGCCACCGAACGGTGAGAGGAAGAAGATGTTCTGGATCTCGTCTGTGACGTCGCTATGAAATATGTCAACCGTGCGCCACGGTCTTCGCCGCGATCGTGCGTGAATAGCCGACGGTCAACTAGTGCGGGTGGCCGCGCTGTTCGCCGCGGACGACGGCGAGCCGCTCGCCGAGAATCTCGACCAGCGGCCCGATCAAGTCGCGCGACAACACGACACGCAGTTCCGGCTCGGCGTTCTTCGCCGGACGCTGATGATCGCCGTCGGGAAAGAAGCTGCCGAACTCGAGCACGATATCGTCGCCCGCCGTGCGCACGCTCACGAGGTTGGCGTAGAGCGTCAGGACAGACACGCCGCGGATCTCAGAACCAGAGCTTCGCGGCGAGTTGCACGACGCGTGGATCGAGCGCAGACGTGATCGTCCCGAAATTCGCCGCGCCTTGAGTCGCCGCCGGCGCGCCGAAATTCACCGTGTTCAGCAGATTGAAGACTTCCACACGCAGCTCGATCGCGCGTTCCCGGCCGACCGGCACGCGACGCATCATCGCGAGATCGACATCGCGATACGACGGCCCCCGCACTGGATTGCGCGAGGCCGATCCGATCGTGAACTGATTGGCTGTGGCGAACGCGGCGGTGTTGAACCAGTGATCGGGTGTCCGCTGGTCGGCAGGCAGCGTTGGATCGCCGACCAGGTTCGGTCGCTGGGTCGTGAAGCCGGCGTACCCGAGCGAGTTCGCCTGCGTCACCGCGACCGGCACGCCGGACTGCAGCGTCATCACCGAGGCGACGCTCCAGTCGTTCGCGAGCACGCCAAGAAAGCCGCTCGGGTGCGTTGCGCGGCCCTGACCCGCCGGAAGATCCCAGACAATCGAGGCGGCGAAATAGTGAGGAATGTCGCCGGTCGAGTCGTCGCGATCGCGCTCCAGATTGTGACTGTCGGCGACGGCCGCGTTGGTCAGCGGTCCAGTCAGAATCGACGCGTCGAACACCGACGAGGCGATGTCGGTCAGCTTCGAGTAGGTGTAGGCGGCCGAGTAGGTCAGGCCGCGTGACAAACGTTGACGCACACTGAACGCCACGCCCTGGTAGTTGGTCGTGCCGACATTGTTCCGATAAAAACTCACCGCCGTGTACTCGGGATAGGGCTTCATCAGTTGCCCGACGGTCACCGTCGGGTCGCCGATCGAGGACGAGCGCGGGACGATGCCGAAGTAGGGATTCGGCACCCTCGCCAGGAGCGCGGTGCCAAGTTTCAGCTGATCCTCCGTCAACTGATTGATGTTGCTGTCCGGAATCCCCACGTGCGTGATCTTCGATCCCAGATACGACACTTCGACGGCCGTGTTCGTCGTCAACTCACGCTGCACCGACACATTCCACTGTTGCGCGTAGCCCGAGCCGAGCCCGGCATCGACCGCAAAGACGCCCTGGCCGAGGCCGGCGGTTGGCGTCGCGCCCACTGGCGTGATGGTTGGGCCCTTCGCGAGCACGAACGCCGGTGTGATGTTGTCGAGCGTTCTGAGCGACACGTCTTGCAGGAACGGGAAGGTCGGCGTCGTGAACGGCGTGGTGATGCCGGCCATCTCGATCCAGACAAGCCCGTATCCCGAGCTGACGATGGTCTTATCGGTCAGGCGATAGACGGCGCCAAAGCGAGGGCCGAAATTGTTCTTCTTGAGCGGCCGTACGGCACCCGTATCCGGATAGTCGAGCTGCCGGGTCTGCGAGTTGAAGACGGCCGTCTGACCATTGATCTCTGTGGATGGAAAATTCAGCGTGTATCGCAACCCCGGGTTGATCGTCAGGCGGTCGGAGACCTTCCAGTCGTCCTGAATGAAGTATTCCTGAATGTGCGCGCGTTCCTGGATCTCCGACTTCTGGAGGTCGATGGCGAAGGTCTGCACCTGTCCGAGCAGAAAGCTCGCGAACGCGTTGCCAGTGTTCGTGACGCCGGGCAAGTCGCTGCCCACCGTACTGAAGACGAACGAACCGGTCGGAAACGGCGGCTGGATCACGTTGAGCCGCTCCCAGCGCCAGTCGAGCCCCATTTTCAGGGTGTGACGCCCTTTCAGCCAGGTGAGTGAGTCGGCGATCTCCGTCACGCTGGTGCTGAAGTTCGAGGCGGTGTTGTTGGGCGACCCGAGCTGCTGGTAGCCATTGGGCGCGAACGTCGGCATCGTGTTGGCAAACTGTGCGGTCGAGGGAATGCCGGGAATGTTGAGCGCGGCGGCCGCCGGTGAAGGCAATTGCACCGCACTCCGATCGACGCTGCGGCGCGTGTCGCCGACGCGCACTTCGTTCAGCACGTTGGCGGAAAACGTGTGTTGATAGTTCGAGGCGAACGCCCACGCGGTCGTGTCCTGCGGGCCGACGGCCACGCTGCCGGCCGGAATGACGCCACTGCCGTCCGGAAGCGCCGTCACCGGCAGCGCATGCTCCCGGAAGTAGGTGAGCCGTCCGAAGGCCTGGTCTCGGTTCGTCGCGAACTTGTGATCGATCCGGACATCGCTCTGATCCTGATTGACGATCTCGCTGGCCGTCTGACTGAAATTGTTCGCGGTGCCGGCTGTGGTCGGGAGCGGGTACCGGTCGAGAAGCGAGAGCGCGACCGCATCCATCGCGCTCCGTGGAATCGTGTTGTTGGCAAACGGCGTGCGCGTCGACCCGACGGTCGTCGACGGATCATAGACGACCGGTACCCGCCCGGCGATCGCTTCTGTGAAGATCCCCTGGCGCTGCAGCAGCGTCGGCACCGTCGACGTCACGGTCCGTCCGATGCCCTGACGCTGACCTTGAAAGTCGACGAAGAAAAACGTCCGGCCCTCGACCGCCGGACCGCCGAACATGCCGCCGTATTGGTTCCGGCGGTACTCCGGTTTCACCGCATTGCTCGCCTGGAAGTAGTTGGTCGCGTTCAGGTGCTCGTTGCGAAGAAACTCGAACACGTTGCCATGAAACGCATTGGTGCCCGACTTGGTGGTGAGGTTGACGACACCACCATTGAACCGACCGAACTCGGCGGGCGGACTGTTGCTCTCGATTTTGAATTCCTGGATGGCGTCGACCACCGGGTAGTACGCCACCTGTCCCGGTTCCGGCTGCAGTACGGAGATGCCGTCGAACAGGTACTCGTTCGTCCGAGGCCTCCCGCCATTGATCCGTGGCAGCACGGAGTTCGGCGGCAAGGCGACGCCAGGGACAATGCCGGCGAGCATGATGAACAGGCGGCCGTTGAGCGGCAGCTGCACGACCTGTTCGTTCTCGACGACTGTCCCGAGGCTCGCCGTCTCCGCCCGCACGATTGGCGCATCAGCGACGACCGTCACCTGTTCTCGTATATCGCCGACGCTCAGGTCAAAGTCGATTCGCGCTTTCTCGCCGGTCGCGAGACGAACACCCTCGCGCCGCACGGGCTTGAACCCGGTCAGCTCGATGTCGAGACGGTACTCGCCGGGCTGCAGGCTCGCGGCCGTGTAGACGCCGTCGCCGCTCGTGACAACGACTCGCTGGAGAGTGGTGGCGACGTTGGTGACCGTGACCGTCACGCCGGGAATGGCGGTCCCGGACTGGTCCTTCACGAGACCGGTGATTTCACCGGCGGCGACCTGGGCGGCCGCCGGGGCGGCGATGGCGAGGCAGATGACGAGAACAAACACGGATACCGAGGAGGTTCGGGCCTGGTGCATCCGCAAACTCTAGCGTGGGCCGAACCAGGATTCAAATCATATTGAATCGGTTTGAAACGACTACATCGTTCGATGGGCTATTTCGAGAGCATCACTTCGGTGGCCTTGACCACCGCGGTGACCGCGTCGCCCTTCTTCAGCCCCATTTCTTCGGCGCTGCGGCGGGTGATGACCGATTCGACGAGCGCGTCACCGATGCGGACGGTGACGTGGACCATGACATCGCCCCAGACGATGTCGTCGATCGTACCGGGCAGGTGATTACGGGCACTCAGCGCCATCGGTCCTCCTGCGACGAGGCGAGCCACGGATTCGCGAACCGCGAATCGCCGAGCGCCTCGACGTCGGTCAGCGCCTCGAGAAACGCGACGAGGTCGCGCTTCTGGTCGGCAGTCAACGGAAAGCCTCGGACAATTGGGCTCTTGTTCGGGTTGTCGTGTCCAACGCCGCGGTTGGGCCCCTGGACAACGGTGCGTCCGCCGGCGGCGTAATGGTCCAGTACCTCGCTCAGCGTCGCGATGCTGCCGTCGTGCATGTAGGGGCCGGTCACCGCGATGTTGCGCAGCGTCGGCGCCTTGAACCTGCCGACGTCGTCGGGCCGACGGCTGACCTCATAGACGCCGGTATTGTCGGGCGGATACGACAACGCGCCGGCGAGGTTGTAGAGACCGGTGTTGTGATACTCGGGCGAGCCGCCCTCGCGACGGCCGGCGAAGTCGGTCGCACCGGAAAAATTGAAGCCGTTATGACAGCGGAAGCAGGACAGCGGCTGGCTGAAAAACAACTGCTCGCCGCGCTTCGCCTCCGCCGAGATCGCCGAGTCGTCGCGGTCGTAGTGATAGCGATCGTAAGACGAGCGCGCCGACACGATCGTGCGCTCGAAGGCGGCGATCGCCCGCGTCACGTTGGCGACCGTGAACGGATCGGCGTCGCCGGGGAACGCCCTGGGCATCAGCCGCTGGTAGACGTCGACCCGTCGCAGCGCCGCCAGCATCGCACTGCCGGGCTGCGCTAACCCGAGCTCGACCGGATGATCGCCGAACATCGGGACGAGCGCCTGATCTTCGAGTCGCGTCTGCGACGGGTTGGCCCAGGTGAGCGACGCGGCGTACGCCACGTTCACGAGGCTCATCGCGCCGCGCGGGTGGACGGCGCCGGTCGAGCCGACCGCCCGTCCCTTGCCGTCGGTGAAGGCGCGCGCCTGCTCGTGGCACGTCGCGCACGATTGCGTCCGGTTGCCAGACAGCCGCGTGTCGTAGAAGAGATGGCGTCCGAGCGATACCTTCTCGACGGTCATCGGATTGTCCGCGGGCACGCGCGGCCGCGCGAAATTCGACGGGATGGAGGGCCACACCCACGGCACCGGCGTCTGCGCGCGCGCAATCGCCGCCGACACCAGCGCGACGCCGATTGCGAGCAGACGCATGCACCGCATGTCTGGTTATTTTCGGAGGCGGACGAGGTCGAGGCTTTGCAGCATGCGGATCGAGCGCGCGCCGCGCTTGTCGTGCGGCGCGACGAGCCGAAACGGGCCCTGATAGTCGAACAGAGGTTTGCCGTCGATCGTGTCGGCGATGATGATGTCGTTCGAGGTGAAGGCCGGATCGAGCTCGGGCAGGGAGAACACCACCTGGTAGCCGTCCTTCGCTTTGGCAAGGACATAGCTGGCGACGGCCTGGCCGCCCATGTCGCGGCCGAGCGGGGCACCGGCACGCTTCAACACCTCGCCGACCAGAACGCCGTCGTATTTGATCTCGCGCCCCTCTTCACTGACCGTAACGGTCGTGCGCGGCATCGCCTTGAGGTCGTCCGCCGACAGCGACAACGGCTTGGTCACGTCACCGCCGACGGTGATCGCTCCCGCCGCCGCGGCACCGGGCGCAGGCGCCTGCGCCGCCGGCTGTGCCATCAGACTCAGGGTCGCCGCCGCCATCGCGGCAAGCGCCGCGCCGCGCCTCCCGATCATCGTTCGTTCTCCAGCGCTGTACTCGTTTGAGTCACCTGAAATCGGCTGTTGAGATCGCGTAATATTGCGTTGCTTCGATGGATCTTTGTATAAAAGATCGTCCGGCGCAAGGCGCTTCTGCCGGTCGAGTCGTCATGCCAATCCTCTGCCGGTTCGTCTTCGCATCAGCTCTTGCCGTGCTCGCCGCGCCGGCCGCGGCGCAGACGCTCAGAGTCGCCGCCGCGTCGGACCTTCAGGCCGCGCTGCCGTCGATTGCTGCCGAGTTCGAGAAGGACACCGGGCACAAGGTGGCGCTCACGTTCGGATCGTCCGGCAACTTCTTCACGCAGCTTCAGAACGGCGCGCCGTTCGACGTCTTCCTCTCGGCCGACAGCGACTATCCGCGGCAGCTCGAGCGCGGCGGGCAGGGAGAGCGCGGCACTCTCTACACCTACGGCACCGGTCACATCGTCCTGTGGACGCGCAACGACTCGACGCTCGATCTGACGCGGGGCATCGCCGCGCTCGCCGATCCCGGCATCCGTCGCGTGGCGATTGCGAACCCGGACCACGCGCCGTACGGTCGTGCTGCCGTTGCCGCCCTGCGCCACATCGGCGTGTACGAGTCGGTGCAGCCGAAGCTGGTGCGCGGCGAGAACATCTCGCAGGCCGCGCAGTTCGTCCAATCGGGGAACGCCGACGTCGGCATCCTCGCGCTGTCGCTGGCGCTGGCGCCGGCGCTGAAGCGCAGCGGCCGATACGTCGAGATCCCGGAATCGTTCTATCCGCCGATCGAACAAGCGGCGGTGATCCTGGCTGCGTCTCGTGAGAAGGCGATCGCGCGGCAGTTCGTGCAGTTCCTGGGACAGCCGGCCAGCGTGCGTACATTGCAGTCGTTTGGCTTCGTCGTCTCGAAATGACCTCACCGACTGCCGAGGCTCGCCCGCGCCGCTGAGCGAGCGAAGGCGGGAAGGCTTCGGGCTACACTCCCCGTCCATGGATTGGACCGCGATCGTGCTCAGCGTGCGATTGGCCGCCATCGTGTCGGCGATCCTGCTGATGATCGGCTTGCCGATCGCGTACTGGTTGACCTTCTCGTCGTGGCGATGGCGATTCGTCGTCGAATCGATCGTCGCGCTGCCGCTCGTGCTGCCGCCGACGGTGCTCGGCTTCTACCTCCTCGTCGCGCTCGGGTCCCGCAGCCCGATCGGCCGCGCCTGGGAGGGGTTGACCGGGCATGGCCTGGCATTCACGTTCGAAGCGCTGGTGATCGCGTCGATCCTCTACAGCCTGCCGTTCGCGGTGCAGCCCATCGCCGCGTCGTTCGCGCAGATCGATCGCACGTTGCTCGAGGCGTCGGCGACGCTGGGCGCCGGGGGATTCGAAACGTTCAGGCGCGTGATGATCCCGCTGTCGATCGAGGGGATTCTCGCCGCCGTGGTCCTGACCTTCGCGCACACGATCGGAGAGTTCGGCGTAGTCCTGATGGTCGGCGGCAATCTTCCCGGCGTGACGCGGACGGTCTCGATCTCGATCTACGACAGCGTGCAGGCGTTCGACTTCGCGTCCGCGCACGAGACGGCGCTGCTGCTGCTGGTGTTCTCGTTCTCCGCGCTCGCCGCCGTGTACGCGCTGCTGCGGAAGCCGTGGGCGGTCGCGCCGCTGTCATGAGCCTCGACGTCCGTGTTCGCACGCGTCTGTCGCCGCGCTTTCAGCTCGACGTCGTCTTCACCGCGGCCGCCGGCACGACGATTCTGTTCGGCGCCTCCGGCGCCGGCAAGACGACGCTGCTGCGCTCGGTCGCGGGGCTGACGTCGCCGGACGAGGGACGGATCGTGATCGG
>Ga0066388_100002599_pt1 | contig 11158 bp, 12 predicted proteins | sample PanSoiMetaGPlot6_FD_64539 | JGI IMG/M metagenome (GOLD analysis project Ga0066388, IMG submission 64539) | Tropical forest soil microbial communities from Panama analyzed to predict greenhouse gas emissions - Panama Soil - Plot 6 (Hybrid Assembly) | ecosystem: Environmental > Terrestrial >... | reverse complement strand
TCGACGGTCGCGGCAATGAGCGGGCAGACCGTACTGCTCGGCGGCCTGATCAGCGACGGCACGCGGAACTCGCGGGACGGAATACCGGGGCTGAGTAACATCAGGGGTTTGGGCGGCTTGTTCGGCACCACCAACGACAGCAGGACGCGATCCGAGATCATCATCTTCATCAGGCCGCAGCTGATTCGAAACAGCGTCGATGCCCGCGCGGTCACCCAGGAATTCCGCGACAAGCTGCAGTCGATGCGAAGTTCCGGCTCGGTCGTGAACGGGCAAAGCATTTCCGGCGAATATTCGAGGGCTGCAGCGCAATAACGTCGCGTCGCAACTGAGGAAGGGTCTTTTGGAGGAGAACGACCGCCCCAATTGGGCAATTCTCGCCAGCGGCAGTGCAGCAGTCATGGTCGTCTCTGCGCTGATGCTGCCGTGGCCGGAGGTGGTTGCGTCGACGGTGCTCGGCGCCCTGATGATCGCGGGCGCCGACGTAGATGCGAGAACCTACCTGCTGCCGGACCTCGTCACATGGGGCGCGGTCGCATGCGGCGTCGTCGCAGCGGTGGCGCTCGATCCACCTGAGGGATGGTACGCCGCCGGCGCCGCAATTGTTCGCTCCGCAGGCACCGCGCTCGCGCTCGCATTGATGCGCGAGTGCTATGTGCGGCTGAGAGCGCGCGAAGGTCTCGGCTTCGGCGACGTCAAGCTCGCGGCCGCAGTCGGCGTATGGCTGCCGGTCGACACGATACCACTGTGCTTTGGACTTGCGACCGGTGCCGCGCTTTTGGCGGTCCTGCTCACGCGGCTGCGCGGCGACATGATCAGCGCATCGACCAGAATTCCGTTCGGGGCATTCTTATGCCCCGCGCTGTGGTTGGTATTTTATGCCAGCGTGCTGCCCGCGTGAATGTGCGCTCGTCACAATTCAATATTTCGGATCAAGAAAACGATAAAATACCGTTCGCAAGATGATGGCAACGTCGTAAAAACAATAGCGAAAAACAAATAGGTATTGTTGAAATACCGAGAAGCTATTTAAGCGATTCACATAGATTCCCGATTTTGGCGCGCGTGCGGCCTTAAATTTGTCGATGCGATGATGTCTCGTCAGCAGGTGGGAAATGTTGCAACAGTGGTTGGGGAGACGAGTTATGGGACCACAATCCGCACGAAGCTTGCTCATGAGTACGGTCGCCATCTTGGCAGCCGCCGCCTGGTCGGGATTGACGGCGACGCCATGCCAGGCTCAGGCGCAGAGTTTGACGCAGGCGCCGACACAGCCGAATCAGGTTGGCGCAGCCGCATCCACTCAACAGGCGGTCGATCCGGGCGTAAGAGGTGGCCCCGCCGGTGCGGGCGGTCATCTTCCCGGGCTCAGCCAGGATGAGATCAATTTCTTCAATGCCGCGGCGGATATCTTTCAGGAGGTCGACGGGGTCGAGGAAGGACTTGGTCCGCGCTTCAATCTTGACAGCTGCTCGGGCTGCCACCTGCAGCCGGCCGTCGGCGGCAGCAGCCCGCCCGTGAATCCGCAGGTCGCGGTCGCAACCGCCAACGGCGCCAAGAACACGGTACCGTCGTTCATCACCGCGAACGGGCCGGTGCGCGAGGCGCGGTTCGTACGCAACCCCAACGGAACGCCGGACGGCGGCGTGCATGCCCTGTTCGTCATTTCGGGTCGCGCTGACGCGCCGGGCTGCAGCATCGTGCAGCCCAACTTTGCGGCGGCGGTCGCCGCCAACAACGTGATCTTCCGCATACCGACGCCGACGTTCGGGCTCGGCCTCGTGGAGGCGGTTCCCGACGCGGGTCTGCGAGCTTCGCTCGCCGCCAATGGCTTCCAGAAACGCGCCTTGGGCATTTCCGGAAGCTTCAACGTCAACGGCAACGACGGCACGATCACGCGCTTCGGCTGGAAGGCGCAGAACAAGTCGCTGCTCATCTTCTCGGGCGAGGCCTACAACGTCGAGATGGGCGTGACCAACGATGCCTTCCCCAACGAACGTGAGGACAATCCGAACTGCCAGTACAACGCGCTGCCGGAAAGCACGACCAGGCTGGTGAACAAGACCAACAGCCCAAGCCCAGCCTCGGATTTCTCGCAGGACATCGTGAACTTTGCGGCGTTCATGCGCATGTTGGCCCCGCCGACGCCGGCATCCGCGACGCCGGCGGCAGCCCAGGCAACTCCGTCCACCGGATCGACGTCGGCATCGTCCGTGCACGTGGCGAGCGCCGGCGGCACGAGCGTGCTCGCTGCGGCGGCCGGCACCTCGTCCACTTCGGCGGCGGCGTCATCGGCGGCGACGACCGCGTTGACGAGCCGCGGTCAGCAGGTCTTCACCAACATCGGATGTCAGAACTGCCACACGCCAAGCCTGACCACGGGACAGTCCTCCATGACGGGTCAGAGCAAGGTGGCGTTCCAGCCGTACAGCGACTTTGCCGTGCACCAGATGGGCACCGGGCTGGCCGACGGCGTCTCGCAGGGCACCGCCGACGGGGGTGAGTTCCGCTCGGCGCCGCTCTGGGGTGTGGGGCAGCGCATCTTCTTCCTGCACGATGGGCGCACCAAGGACTTGAAGGCAGCGATCCAGCAGCACGCCAGCAACGGCTCGGAAGCGAACAGCGTGATACGAAACTTCAACATGCTGAGCGTGTCCGACCAGCAGGCATTGCTGAACTTCCTGCGCTCGCTGTAACGGCGCCGCCCATGATGCGGCGTGTGCTCTACGTCTGCGCGGCGATCGGCCTGGCGGCCGGCGTCATGGGCGGGTTCGCCTGGAACCATGGTGCCGCGGTATCTCTCCGCGGCACCATGACGCCTGCGGGGCCCAATCCGGAGGACGGAAAGGTCGCGAACGGAAGCTACAAGAGCGACTATTTCGGCTTGAGCTACCGGCTGCAGCCAGGATGGACGGTCGCAGAGACGGGGCCCGATCCGTCGCAGACGGCCTACTACGTCCTGACCACCGTGGTTCCGGACGGCGCACCGAACGCGGCGATCCTGATTGCGGCGCAAGACATGTTCTTCGCCGGCGACGAGGCGGGCAATGTGGCCGACCAGGCGCGCGATCTTCAGCAGACCCTGTCCACCACCGCCGGCATGACGATCGATCGTGAGGCGGCCGAGATCAAGATCGCCGACCGACCATTTTATCGCGTGGCCTACAGCGGCGTGGGTCTCTATCGCGCGACGATCACCACCGAGATCCGCTGCCACGTCGTCAGCTTCAACTTGACGGCGCGCGATCCCGATCTGCTGAACGGGTTGATTCAGACGCTCGACCGCGACCTTGCCCTTGCGCCGGTCGGCGCCGCCGCGGCCGCGCTGCCATGCGCGAAGGACTACGCAATGGGCGATAATGTGCTGCACAGGATCATGCCGCAACCCGTGGGGCCGCGGTTCGTTCCAATCCCGGCGCGCATCATCGTCAATGCCGACGGCAGCGTGAGGCACGTCCATGTGATCCGTGCGACCGGCGAGCAGCGCCGCAGCATCGCGGACGCACTCTATCGATGGAAGTTGAAACCCTACCAGGTCGAAGGCCGCGCGAGCCCGGTCGAGACCGGCTTGGTCTTCCGCTTCAAGGGAGACAATTAGCGGACGCGCAATCTTCGCCTCGCCGCACCGGTGGAGATCGCGGACCGGACAGTTCGCGCAATTCACCTCGGTCCTGGTCTTCCGCCTGCGTTGACGTGCATCCGCAGGTCCGTCACTTAGGCCATGTCTCCCGTTCGGCCAGCAGCAAGAACAACGACGTCGTTCGCGCATACATCTCGGACTTCATGCCCGGCCGCTGGCCCTGGACCGCCCGCAGCGTGTCGGCCCATAGCTTGTCAGCAAGGGCTGTGGCGAGCCCGCCAGCGTGCTTGGCGCGGTCGTAGGCGGCCCGGCATTGCGCCTTGGCCTCAGCGGTCTGCCCGGAGGTGCGCCGCCCAAGCGCGATGCGCCATTCGCGGAGCGGCTGCCCATTCGATGTCGCCAGGTTCCGGACCATTGTCCAAATCGATCTTACCCCTTGCGGCCGCGGAACGTGGAGTTGGCCGATGAGAGTATTGATGCGGTGAGGAGCAAATATCGATCTTCCCAGCAAGTCGGCTCTGACGCCAGTTGGCCTCAGGTCCAATTTGCGGCGGTACCGTTGGAGGTCCGCTTCGCGTCACGCGCCGTCGGTCGCGCGCCGGCATGGCGGGGCAACGTGATGCCTCGCCGCGCCGGTGCAGATCGCGGACCCGGACCGTCAGGCGGCCGCCGGCATGCGCCTCAGCCCGATCACCTCGAGCTCGGCGAGCACCGCGACCACGGCCGCCTGCACGACCACGAAGACTACGCCGAGCGCATTCGGCGCGAGACCGCCGGCGACCAGCACCAGCAGGCTGCCGATCACCCAGCCGACATTGCCGAACACGACGGCCCGCACGCCGGCGGCGATCGGCCGGAGCGCGACGAAGCCGATGAAGGCGGCGATCGGAAACAGGCTGAGGCCGGCGTAGAGCAGGAGCGCCTCGGGCAGGCGGGTGATGCCGGCGAGCGCGCCCGCGCCGAGCGACATCAGCGCGCCGGTGGCGACGCAGGTGGCGGCGTCGACGATGAGGACCGTGCGGAGAAACCGCGGGTGATCGAGGAGGGACATGGAAGAGCTCCTTTGCGTGTGGCCAACGATGGGCACGACAATGCACGGCCGTGCGCCCCGCGGCGATTAAGCGACAGGTAATAAGCGCGAAGAAAATCGGTCGCGCCTTTACCTGGCAGGTAATTGAACGGCGGCGTCGTACCGCTATGCTGCCGGGATGATCGAAGCGAACGCATCCGTCGGCGGCCTGGTCCGCACGTGGCGACAACAACGGGGCTTGAGCCAGCTCGACCTCGCGGTCGAGGCCGAGATCTCGCAAAAGCACTTGAGCTTCATCGAGAGCGGACGCTCGGCGCCGTCGCGCGAGATGGTGCTGGCGCTCGCCGAGCACCTCGACGTGCCGCTGCGCGACCGCAACGCCATGCTGCTCGCCGCCGGTTTCGCGCCGATCTTTCGCGATCGTCCGTTGACCGACCCGGCGCTCGCCGGCGCGCTGGCGACGATCGAGCGCCTGCTCAAGGCGCACGAGCCTTTTCCGGCGCTCACCGTCGATCGTCACTGGACCATGGTACGCGCCAATGCAGCCGTCGCGCCGCTGCTGGCCGCGGTCGACCCGGTGCTCATGCGGCCGCCCGTCAACGTGCTGCGGGTCAGCCTGCACCCGCGCGGCCTCGCGCCGCTGATCGTCAATCTGGCGGAGTGGCGGGCGCATCTCCTCGAGCGGCTGCGCCGGCAGATCCGCATCACCCGCGATTCCGCGCTCGAGGCCCTGGGACGCGAGCTCGCCGCCTATCCGGCCCCGCAGGCGAGCGCTGCGAGCCACGCGGCGACGGGCGACGAGATCGCGGTGCCGCTGCGGTTGCGCACGCACGGCGGCGTGCTGTCGTTCCTGAGCACCGTGACGGTGTTCGGCACGCCGGTCGAGATCACGCTGTCGGAATTGTCGCTCGAGGCGTTCTATCCGGCCGATCCGGAGACGGCGGCGGCTCTCCTTGGGCATTCGCGGTCAAGTGCGTGATTTGCTCCCGCGCACATTGATGACGACGTCGTCGGGAGGAGATTGCTTCGGCGCGCTCCGCGCGCCTCGCAATGACGCGAGTGGCCCCTCAATACTTCCTGAACAGCCCCACCATCTTGCCCTGGATCTTCACCCGGTTGGGCGGCAGGATGCGCACCTCGTAGGAGGCGTTGGCCGGCTCGAGCGCGATCGAGGCGCCGCGGCGGCGGAAGCGCTTGAGGGTTGCCTCCTCCTCGTCGATCAGCGCGACCACGATGTCGCCGGTGTCGGCGGCCTCGGTCTTCTTGATCAGCGCCATGTCGCCGTCGAGGATGCCGGCCTCGATCATCGAGTCGCCGCGCACCTCGAGGGCGAAATGCTCGCCGCTCGACAACAGGTCGGGCGGCATGTTGATGACGGCGCTCCTGTTCTGGATCGCCTCGATCGGCGTGCCGGCGGCGATGCGGCCCATCACCGGCACGGCGACCGGCCGGCCGCCGTCCTCCTCGGAGGTCGCGCGCACGCGGCCGAGATTGCCCTCGATCACCGACGGCGTGAAGCCGCGCGTGCGGCCGTTGCCGAGCCCGCCCGCCACCGTGTCGGGCAGCTTGATCACCTCGATGGCGCGCGCCCGGTTGGGCAGGCGGCGGATGAAGCCGCGCTCCTCGAGCGCGGTAATCAGTCGGTGGATGCCGGATTTCGAGCGCAGGTCGAGCGCGTCCTTCATCTCGTCGAACGAAGGCGGCACGCCGGCCTCCTTGAGGCGCTCGTGAATGAAACGGAGAAGCTCGAGTTGCTTGCGGGTCAGCATGATTCCCCATTCCCCGGGCTGTGGCGGTCGGTTGACTTCGTGTCTATCTACCGAGCACCCATAAACAGATCATGAACAGACCCTATCTGTTCTGCTTGTGTTCCGCAACCATTTAATTCGCAACGCAGAATTTTCGTCGTTATCAGTACGTCAGCCTTACGATGCGGCAACGTGCGCCGGCCGCCGCCGCAGGGGCGTAAGGTTCTCTAATCACTAGACAACCTGCCTTGGCCAAGGGTGCCAGCATGGAACTGTCCTGCGTCGGGTAAGGCGTCGCCACCATGACGCCGTCGCGGCCGCTGGCGAGCTCGGCGCGCATGTAATCGGTGCGCTCGTCGTTCGCCGGCAGCGCGCAGCCGAGCACGGCCGATTCGGTCTCGGGTCCGACATCGGCCCGTCCGGCGAGCCGGCGGAGCAGGGGACCGAGAAAGAGGACGCCGCAGACGAACGCCGACACCGGGTTGCCCGGCAGCCCGAGCACCTCCATGGCGCCGAGATGGCCATGCATGAGCGGTCGGCCGGGCCGCAGCGCCACCTTCCAGAACGACAGCGCCATGCCTTGTGCCGCGAACGCCTTCTGCACCAGGTCGTGCTCGCCGACCGAGGCGCCGCCGGTGGTGACCAGCACGTCGACGCCGAGCGCCTTTGCGCGCGCCACCGCCGCGATGGTGGCGTCGAGCCGGTCGGGCGCGATGCCGAGGTCGATGACCTCGCCGCCTTCGGCCGCGACCTGCGCCATCAGGGCGTAGCCGTTGGAGTAGACGATCTGGCCGTGGCCCGGCGTCGAGCCAGGCATCACCAGCTCGTCGCCGGTCGCGAGCAGCGCCACCCGGGCGCGGCGATGCACCGGCACGGCCGGGTGATTCATCGCGGCCGCGAGCGCGAGGTCGCGCGCGCTGAGGGGGGCGCCGCGCCGCAGCAGGACATCGCCGGCCTTGAAGTCGAGCCCCTCGTGGCGGATGTGGCGGCCCGCCGCGCTCGCCTTCTCCACCACGACAATGTCGCCCTCGCGCGCGGTGTGCTCCTGGATCACGATGGTGTCGGCGCCGGGCGGCACCACGCCGCCGGTGAAGATGCGCGCGGCCTCGCCGGCGCCGACCGGGTGGTCGAACGGATGGCCGGCCGCGACCTCGCCGATCAGCCGCAGCCGCGCCGGCGCGGTGGCGACGTCGGCGGCGCGCACCGCGTAGCCGTCCATGGCGGAGACCGCGGCGGGCGGCTGGGTGCGCAACGCTTTCAGATCGGCGGCGAGCACGCGGCCGTGCGCCTGGGTCAGCGGGATGTCCTCGGACGGCAGCGGCTGCGCGTCCTTGAGGACCAAGGCCTGGGCATCGGCGACCGAGAGCAACCCCGCCACGGTCAGGACATCCTTTTGCGCGTGATCTGATCCGAAAACCGGCTTCCACTTTTCGGGATCACGCGCGCTCTGTAGTGCCCGGACTTGCCGCCGCGCTTTTCGACCAGGTGGATGTCCTCGATGCGCATGCCGCGCTCCACCGCCTTCACCATGTCGTAGATGGTGAGGCAGGCGACCGAGGTCGCCATCAGCGCCTCCATCTCGACGCCGGTCTGGCCGGTCACCTTCACGGTGGCGCGCACGGCGAGGCCGGGTGGCTTCTCGCTGGGCGTAATGTCGACCTCGACCTTCGTGATCGCCAGCGGATGGCACAGCGGCACGAGCTCGTGGGTCTTCTTCGCCGCCATGATGCCGGCGATGCGCGCGGCGCCGAGCACGTCGCCCTTCTTGGCGTTGCCGGAGAGCACGAGCGCGAGCGTTTTTTTCGACATGGCGACGCGGCCCTGCGCGGTGGCGACGCGCTCGGTCGCCGGCTTGGCCGATACGTCCACCATGCGGGCCTCGCCGCCGGCCGAGATATGGGTGAGCTTGCGGGTCATTCGCGGGCGTTGTCGCAAGGGACACTCATGCAGATTCACTCGGCTGCAGTCGCAGAGCGCGACGCATCGCCCGACAGCAGCGCCTTCGTCGCCGCGGTCACGTCCTGCTGCCGCATCAGGCTTTCGCCGACCAGGAAGGTGCGGATGCCGACCTTTGCGAGGCGCGCCAGATCGGCGGGGGCGAAGATGCCGCTTTCGCCGACCAGCACGCGGTCGCGCGGCACGCGCGGGGCGAGGCGCTCGCTCGTCGCGAGCATGGTCTCGAACGTCTTGAGATCGCGATTGTTGATGCCGACGAGGCGCGACTTGAGCCGCAGCGCGCGCTCCAGCTCGGCCTCGTCGTGCACCTCGATCAGCACATCCATGCCGTAGGCGAACGCGGCGGCCTCGACGTCGCGCGCGGCGTCGTCGTCGAGGGCAGCCATGATGATCAGGATACAGTCGGCGCCGAGCGCGCGCGCCTCGGCCACCTGGTAGGGCTCGTACATGAAGTCCTTGCGCAGCGCCGGCAGCAGGCAGGCGGCGCGCGCAGCGGACAGATGCGACGGATCGCCCTGGAAGGAGGGCGTGTCGGTGAGCACCGAGAGGCAGCTCGCGCCGCCCGCCTCGTAGGCGCGGGCGAGGGTAGGTGGATCGAAATCGGCGCGGATCAGGCCCTTCGACGGGCTCGCCTTCTTGATCTCGGCGATCAGCGCAAAACCGCCCGCCGCGTGGCGGCGCTCGATCGCGGCAAGGAAGCCGCGCGGGGCGGGCGCGGCCTTCGCATCCGCCTCGACCGCCGCGAGCGGCCGCGCGCGCTTGGCGGCGGCGATCTCGGCGCGCTTGTAGGCCTCGATCTTGGCCAGGATGTCGGCCATCTGTTTGCCCTCGGCGCTAGTGTCCCGATTCCGAAGTTCGCAAGCCCTCGCGGCGACTTCTGAGCGAACTTCGGAATCGAAAGGACACTAGTAACTCCATGATTCTAGTGCCGCTTTTGAACCCGAAGTTCGCACCCGCACTCGCCGCGAAGTGTATGCGAACTTCCGGTTCGCGGCACTAGGCGCCCGAGACGACGATCAGCCGCTCGAGCGCGCCCTCGGCCTCGCCCGAGTCGATCGACTTCTGCGCCAGCGCGACGCCGCCCTTGAGATCGGCCGCCGTGCCGGCGACCACGAGCGCGGCCGCCGCATTGAGCACCGCGACGTCGCGAAAGGGACCGCGCTCGCCCTTGAGCACGCCGAGCAGCGCTTTCGCGTTGTGCTCGGCGTCGCCGCCGCGCAGCGTCTCGGGCTTGGCGCGCTGCAGCCCGACGTCCTCGGGCGTGATCTCGAAGGTCTTGACTTCGCCGAGGTCGAGCGAGGCGACCGCGGTCGAGCCCGACGTGGTGATCTCGTCGAGCCCGTCCGAGCCGTGCACCACGAAGGCGCGCTCGGAGCCGAGATTGCGCAGCACGTGGGCGAGCGGCTCGACCCATTGCTTGGAGAAGACGCCGACCATCTGCCGCTTGACGCCGGCCGGGTTCGACAGCGGCCCGAGCAGGTTGAAGATGGTGCGGGTGCCGAGCTCGACCCGGGTCGGGCCGACATGGCGCATCGCCGGATGATGCGCCGGCGCGAACATGAAGCCGATGCCGGCCTGGCTGATGCAGCGGCTGATGTGGTCGGGCGGCACGTCGATGCGCACGCCGAGGGCGTTGAGCACGTCGGCGGCGCCCGAGCGCGAGGAGAGCGCGCGGTTGCCGTGCTTGGCGACCGGCACGCCGGCGCCGGCGACGATGAACGCCGCGCAGGTCGAGATGTTGTAGGAGCCGGACGCGTCGCCGCCGGTGCCGACCACGTCGATCGCGTTCGGCGGCGCAATCACGCGGAGCATCTTCGAGCGCATCGCCGAGACCGCGCCGGTGATCTCGTCGATCGTCTCGCCGCGCACGCGCAGCGCCATCAGGAGGCCGCCCATCTGCGACGGCGTCGCCTCGCCCGACATCATCAGGTCGAAGGCGATCGCGGCCTGCTCGCGCGTGAGCGGCGCGCCGGTCGCCGCATGTCCGATCAGCGCCTTGAGATCCATGCGACTGCCCTCAATGCGCGGCGCGGCGGGTGGCGCGGGGCAGCGCGGCCGGTTGTGCGGTCGCGGCGCGCGGGCGCCCGGTCGCGCGCCGGCCGGTCTGCGCGTTCCAGTCGGCGGCGAGCTCGAGAAAATTCTTCAGCATCAGGTGGCCGTGCTCCGACGCGATGCTCTCGGGGTGGAACTGGACGCCGTGCACCGGCAGCTTGGCATGGGCGAGGCCCATCACGAGGCGGTCCGAGGTCTCGGCGGTGACCGCGAGGTCGGCCGGCATGGTGGCGCGGTCGACCACCAGTGAGTGGTAGCGCGTGGCCTTGAAGGCGCCGTTGATGCCGCGAAACAGACCTGTCCCGGTGTGGGTGACCTCGGACAGCTTGCCGTGCACCGGCACCGGCGCGCGCACGACGTCGCCGCCGAACGCCTGGCCGATCGCTTGGTGGCCGAGGCAGACGCCGAGGATCGGGATCGTTGCCGACGCCTTGTCGATCAATTCCAGGCAGATTCCGGCCTCGTTGGGGGTGCAGGGGCCGGGCGAGAGCACGATCGCGTCCGGCTCGGCCGCGATCACCGCGTCGGCCGCGATCTTGTCGTTGCGATGCACGGTCACGTCAGCGCCCAGCCCGCCCAGGTAATGGACGAGGTTGAAGGTGAAGCTGTCGTAGTTGTCGATCAGGACAATCATGGCGTTCCGCTTGCCGCCTCAAGGTCTTAGACCGCGGGGCGAGGGAGGGTCAAGGCAGGCCGCAGGCGTCATTGCGAAGTGCGCATCGGCGCGCCGGAAGCAATAATCCGCCACACCGACCGGGGCGCAAATGAAAACGAGATTGCTTCACTCCGCTG
>Ga0066388_100002598_pt1 | contig 11159 bp, 9 predicted proteins | sample PanSoiMetaGPlot6_FD_64539 | JGI IMG/M metagenome (GOLD analysis project Ga0066388, IMG submission 64539) | Tropical forest soil microbial communities from Panama analyzed to predict greenhouse gas emissions - Panama Soil - Plot 6 (Hybrid Assembly) | ecosystem: Environmental > Terrestrial > Soil... | reverse complement strand
GCCCGTCAGGCGCCCGCCGCGGCGTGCACCTTTCCGGACGCGACGGCCTTGGCGAACGCGGCGTGATCGCGTTCGGTCTGATCCGCGTAGCTCTGCCCGAAGTCGGCGACGGCCTCGTCGAACCGGCGGGAACCGCCGAGGTAGGCGGCGATCGCGAACCGGTCCCCGGTGCGGGCATGGGCCCGGGCCAGCGTCCAGCCGCACAGCTGTCCGTAGTCCGCCATCGCCCCCGGATCCAGGCGCTCGATCGGTGCGGAGTACTTCCAGTCCCGTAGCTGGCGCAGGTAGTAATCCGCCCGGATATCACCGGGCTCGATCGTGCGCTCCCAGCCGAGGAAGATGTCGCTGGCCGCCTGCATCAGCCGCTGGCCCGCCACCACCCGCTCGCCCTGGTGGTTGTACCGGCTCGCCCCGGCGTAGGCGGCCAGGACCGAGCGCTCGGCCTGCTTGGCCTGCAGCAGCAGCGGGTCCATGCCGTCATCGGGCTCCAGCAGCAGGATCCAGGACTGGGTGCCGACGCTGCCTACCCCGACCACCTTGCGGGCCACCCGGGTCAGCCGGAACCGGCCGAGCACATACTGGCGGTCCGGCGGCAGGGTCCTGGTATACCTGCTGAACAGGGACCGGAGTATGGCGTAGGTCACGTCGACGGGGATCTGGTCGGCGAGCTCCTCGATCGGGACGATCAGCGGCGGGTCGCTGATGATCTCCCGCTGGCCATCGTCGGTCACCCTGGTCAGCTTGACCAGGGCCTGGGTGCTGTCGCGGGTCATGGCCTTGGCCGTGACCGCCTCGGACTTCCTGATCACGCTCTTCTTCAGCTGCGACTTGAAGCGGTCCACCGCGTCCTCCACGTCGAGGTGGGCGTACCAGACGGCCATCGTGGACATGGCCGCGAACTCGCGCATGGCCTTGCGGTACCGTTCGGCCGCGGCCAGCGCGGCCCGGCGGCTGTCCGCGGCGCCGAAGTCGTTGTCCCGCCCGGCCACGACCAGGCTGGCCACCAGGCGCTTCACATCCCACTCGAACGGGCCGGGCAGCGTCTCGTCGAAGTCGTTGACGTCGAAGACCAGGCGCCGCTCCGGTGAGCCGAACACGCCGAAGTTGGACAGGTGCGCGTCCCCGCACAGCTGCACGCGGAAACCGGCCGACGGGGTGGTGGCCAGGTCGGCCGCCATGGGCAGGGCCGCGCCGCGGTAGAACGTGAACGGCGAGACCAGCATCCGGCGGTTGCGTTCCGACACCAGGTCGGGGATCCGCGAGCTGTCCTGCTCCAGCAGCAGGCCCACCGCGTCCCGCGACGGCCTGGGGGCAAAATCCCGGTGCGACTCGAGCGGGACCCGGTCCCGGGCCGCCTTCCCCTCCCTGACGCTCTGTTCTGGTCCCGGGTGCGCCCCGGGCTTATCCGTCTTGGCCGGCATGATCGGCTCCTTTCCGCCGTGTCCCGCTGGACAGGGCCCGCCGCTGCGGGCATAGTGCCAGAACGATGGTCGTCAACGGCTCGGATACCGGCGGTCGCATGCGCCGCGCGTCCGCTGGAATGCGCGTGACCGTCGCCCTGGCAACGGGCGCCGCCACCGGTGTGGTCGCCGCACCGTTCACGTTCCTGTCGGCGGCGATCCTGATCGGCTGGGATGCCGCCGTCGTGGTGTACCTGGCGTGGACCTGGGGCGCGGTGTGGCGGCTTGACCCGGGCCTGACCGCCCGGCTGGCCAAGCGGGAAGACCCCAGCGCCCCCGTCGCGGAGTTCCTGCTGCTCGGCGCGGGCATCGCGGCGCTCGCCGCGGTGGCCTTCGCGCTCGTCAAGGCCGGCGATGCGGCCGACGGCACGGAGGCCTACCTGATCTCGCTGGGACTGTTCAGCGTCGTCCTGTCGTGGGCCCTGGTGCACACCGTGTTCATGCTGTGGTACGCCCGGGCCTACTACTCCGAGCCGCCCGGCGGCATCGAGTTCAACGAGCCGGAACCGCCGACCTACACGGATTTCGCCTACTATGCCTTCACCATCGGGATGACGTTCCAGGTGGCCGACACTAACATCACCGCGAAGACGGTACGGCGGATAACGCTTCGTCACGCCCTGATCTCGTACTTGTATGGCGCGATCCTGCTCGGGCTCGTCATCAACGTGGTCGCCACCCTGCTCAAGTGACGGTAACTGACCGTTGTCCAGCAGCCGCTGCCGCGAGGCGATGATCTCGGCCTCGGCCGCGGCGCGGTCGGCCCAGGCCGTGTCGCGGACGCCCTTGCCCGGTTCCAGGTCCTTGTACACGGTGAAGAAGTGGTGGATCTCCAGCCGGTAGAACTCGGGTATGTCCTCGAGCTCTTGCAGGTTCTCCTGCCGCGGGTCGCCGGCCGGGACGCAGATGATCTTGTCGTCGCCGCCCTTCTCGTCGGTCATCCGGAACATGCCGATCGCGCGGCTGCGGATCAGGCAGCCGGGGAAGGTGGGCTCCTGCACCAGCACCAGGGCGTCCAGCGGATCGCCGTCCTCGCCCAGAGTGTCCTCGACGAACCCGTAGTCGGCCGGGTACTGGGTCGCGGTGAACAGCGTCCGGTCCAGCCGGATCCGGCCGGTGTCATGGTCGGCCTCGTACTTGTTGCGGCTCCCGCGCGGTATCTCCACCACCACGTCGAAATCCATGTCGCCCTCCGTCCGCCGGGACCCGGCACCTTCGTGTTCTCTGACATTACGGGGGCGTGATCGCGGTGCAAATACCCGCCAGCACAACGATCCGGCGCCCGGCTGGGCGGCCAGGACAACGGGCTACGCACTGGACTGCGACGGCGCCTGGGCCGACGGCGCCTGTGCCGCGATCCGTCCCGTTCCGGTGAGGATCCGCGCGACCGCCAGGCCGAACACGAACCCGCCGACGTGCGCGAAGAAGGCGGTGCCGCCGCCGTTCGCCTTGGTGCTGAACAGCCCGAAGTTCGCCTCGATGAGCTGGTAGAGGAACCAGAGCCCGAGGAAGATCCAGGCCGGGATCCTGACCAGGAAGACGGGGAAGATGTAGGTGAGGACCCGGGAGCCGGAGTAGAGCACGAAATAGGCGCCCAGCACGGCGGCGATGGCGCCGCTGGCGCCAAGCGACGGCACCCGCGCGTCGGCCGCCGTGCCGAACAGCAGGGTCGTCGCGCTCTGCAGCAGCATCGCGGCGAAGCCGCCGGCGAAATAGAAGACCAGGTAGCCGATCCGCCCGAAGGCGTCCTCGACGTTCTTGCCGAAGATGGCGAGGAACAGCATGTTGCCCAGGATGTGGTCCCAGCCCGCGTGCAGGAACATGGAGGTGATCCAGCTCACCCCCCAGGGCTCAGGCCCGTGGCAGGCGGCGTCGAGGGTGCACGGGTAGAACGAGGCGTGGTAAATGGCCCCGTTCAGGTCGGGCAGCTCGTAGAAGAGAAACACCGCAAAGTTCGCGACGATCAGCAAGACCGTGATGATGGGAAACCGCCGCGCGGGCACCCCGTCGGAAAGCGGAAGCATCGGCCGTCCTCCTTAGCACTTGCTGACCAGTTCACAGTGTCATCCGCGGATCGTAAAAGCGAAGGCAGCTTTCGTGATATTGGTCCGTGCTATACGCCGCCGCCCGCCGCGGGTGACCGCGTATTGTTCATCGTCACGCCGGTTGGCGGTAACCATTCCGGGAGTCCGGCTGACCGATCATGGCCATGCGCCCGGCGTGCGCCCGGTCGCGGAGCGGAGGGCACGGACATGACGCAGGCGGCACCCGAGCCGATCGCCGCGGTCCTGGCGGACGTGGACGGCACCCTGGTCACCGGGGCCAAGGTGGTAACCGCACGTGCGATCGAGGCCGTCGAGCAGTTGCACCAGCGCGGCGTCCTGTTCGCCATCACCAGCGGACGCCCGCCGCGCGGCATGCGCATGCTGATCCGCCCGCTGGAGCTGCGCGGGCCGATGGCCGCCTTCAACGGCGGGGTCATCGTGCGGCCGGACATGACCATCGTGGACCAGCGAGCCGTCCCGGCCGATGTCGCCCCGGCGGTCGTCGACGCGATCCGCGCGCACGGCCTGTACGCCTGGATCTACCGCGGTACCGACTGGTACGTCACCGATCCCCACGCGCCGCACGCGGCCCGTGAAGCGGCGACCGTCCAGTTCCAGCCGACGGTGGTGCCCAGTTACGACGGCCTGCTCGACCAGGCGGTCAAGATCGTGGGCGTCAGCGACGACTACGACCGGGTGGCGCGGTGCGAGGCCGCGGTGCAGCAGCAGTTCGGAACGCATGTCTCCGCATCCCGGTCCCAGCCGTACTACCTTGACGTGACCCACCCGGAGGCCAACAAGGGCGTCGTGGTGGAACGCCTGTCGCACTACTACCAGATCCCGCTGGCGCAGATCGCCACGTTCGGCGACGGGGCCAATGACGTACTGATGTTCCAGCGCAGCGGCGTGAGCATCGCGATGGGCAACGCCAGCCCCCAGGTGCAGGCGCAAGCCACCTACGTGACGGCCTCCAACGAGGACGAGGGCTTCGCCAAGGCAGTCGAGGAGTTCGTCCTGCCGCGGGCGGTGGCCGCCCCCACCTTGTTACCTGGGAACATAGACACCGGGGTTCCGGCACCACGACGATGAAGGCTACCCCTGGCGCCTGTGCCACGATGATCTCCGAGGAGGCGACGTGCGGCTGCTGATGATCGCCGGTCCGGGCGGCGGCAAGGGCACGCAGAGCGAACGGCTGGCCGCGAAGTTCGGCGTGCAGCACATCTCGTCCGGTGAAGTGCTGCGTGCCGCGGCAGGTGAGGACACCGCGGCCGGCCGCGAGGTCGCCGCCCACCAGCTTCGCGGTGACCTGGTGCCCGACCAGATCGTCTTCGACCTGCTCACCCCGGTGGTGGCCGCCGCGGCCGCCCGCGGCGGGTACATCCTGGACGGGTTCCCCAGGACCGTGCCGCAGGCCCTCACGGCCGCCGACATCGGCAGGCGGCTCGACCTGACGCTGGACGCCGCCGTCTACCTGAACGTGCCCGATTCGGTGCTGACCGAGCGGCTGCTCGCCCGGGCCCGGGCCGACGACACGGCCGACGTGATCGGGCACCGGCTGCGGGTGTTCGCCGAGTCGAGCGGCCCGCTCATCGACTACTACCGGGACCGGGGCATCCTGGTGGAGGTGGACGGCAACCAGCCCCCCGACGCCATCACCGTCGAGATTCAGGACCGCCTGCCGTAACATCTTGGCCATGGTTCATTGGTCTGCCGGACCATCGACTGTCCGTATCGGGCGGCTCATGCTGATACCTGCCCCATCCGGCGCCGAATCGGGAGGTGTGCCATCAATCTGAGCATGAACCTGGTGACCAGCGCGCGGGAGTTCCCTGAGCATACGGCCCTGCGGATGGACGACCAGGTACTGACCTACGCCGGCCTGGACGACGCCGCCGCGCGGCTGGCGCACATGATGACCTCGATGGGCATCGAGCCCGGCGACCGGATCGGCCTGATGGTGCCGAACGTTCCCGAGTTCGGGCTGGTCTTCTACGCGGCACTGCGCGCAGGCGCGGTGGTCGTGCCCATGAACCCGCTGCTCAAGGAGCGGGAGATCGCGTACTACCTGGGCGATTCCGGGGCCCGGTTCCTCTTCGCCTGGCACCAGATCGCCGACGTCGCGGCCGTCGGGGCCAAGGACGCCGGGGCGGAGCTGGTGGCGGTGGGCGGCCCGTCGTTCGCCGAGTCCTACTCCGCGCACCCGCCGGCCTCCGAGGTGGTGGCGCGCGAGTCGCTCGACACGGCGGTCATCCTCTACACGTCGGGGACCACCGGCCGGCCGAAGGGCGCCGAGCTGACCCACGGCGGGCTGAACCGGAACCAGGAGGTCACCGCGCGCAACCTGCTGCTGCTGACCCCGGACGACGTGATCATGGGCTGCCTGCCGCTGTTCCACGTATTCGGCCTGACCTGCGGGCTGAACGCGGCGATCTCCACCGGCGCGATGCTGACCCTCATCCCGCGGTTCAACCCGGACAAGGCGCTGGCCGTGATCGAGCGGGACCAGGTGACCGTCTTCGAGGGCGTGCCGACGATGTACGCCGCGATGCTCGGCACCGACCCGGCCACCCGGCCGGACGTCAGCTCGCTGCGGGTGTGCATCTCCGGCGGCGCGGCCATGCCGGTGGAGGTCATGCGGCAGTTCGAGGAGGCGTTCGGCGCCATCGTGCTGGAGGGCTACGGCCTGTCCGAGACCTCCCCGGTGGCGTCGTTCAACCACCCGCACGCGCCGCGCAAGCCGGGCTCGATCGGCACGCCGGTGGAGGGCGTCGCCATCCGCCTGGTCGACCAGGACCGCCAGGAGGTGGCGTCCGGCGAGGTCGGCGAGATCGAGATCAGCGGCCACAACGTGATGAAGGGCTACTGGGGCAAGCCCGAGGAGACCGCAGCGACGCTCCGGGACGGCTGGCTCGCCACCGGCGACATGGCCCGGGCCGACGAGGACGGCTACCTGTTCATCGTCGACCGTAAGAAGGACCTGATCATCCGGGGCGGGTACAACGTCTACCCGCGCGAGGTCGAGGAGGTGCTGTACGAGCACCCGGCGGTGGCCGAGGCCGCCGTGGTCGGGATGCCGCACGCCTCGCTCGGCGAGGAGATCGGCGCCGCCGTGGTGCTCAAAGCCGGAGCCGACGTGTCACCCGCCGACCTGTCGGCCTACGTCAAGTCCCGGCTGGCCGCCTACAAGTACCCGCGCCGGGTCTGGCTGCTGGATTCCCTGCCCAAGGGTCCGACGGGTAAGATCCTTCGCCGGGAGGTAACGATCCCGCCGGAGGACGCCCCGATATGACAAGCACAGACATGACAGCACAGATATGACGGCCCAGACGTGACCGCCGAGGGTGCCGGTGACGGCGAGGAACTGGCCGCGCCACTCGACCTGATGCTGACCGACGCCGCGCTGGGCGTCGGCCGGCGACTCGCGCCGAACTCCTCATGGCTGGCCCTCGGCCTCAGCCTGGCCGCCCGGCCGCAGGCGGTGACCCGCCGCGGCGTGGACCTGACCCGGCAGCTGGCCGAGATCACCATCGGGCAGTCCAAGATCGCCCCGGCCAAGCGCGACCGCCGGTTCGCCGATCAGGCCTGGCAGGACAACCCCCTGCTGCGCCGCACGGTGCAGGCCTACCTGGCCGCCGAGACGACGGCCGGGGAGCTGGTGTCCGACGCCGGGCTCGGCTGGCGGGACAACGAGCGCGTGCGCTTCGTCCTGGAGAACCTCTTCGACGCCATCGCGCCCAGCAACAACCCGCTGATCAGCCCGGTCGCGTGGAAGACGGCGATCGACACCGGCGGGCGCAGCGTGCTGGCCGGGCTGCGGAACCTGGTGCGTGACAATCTCACCGCGCCCCGGGTGCCGAGCATGGTGGAGGCCGACGCGTTCGAGGTCGGCAAGACGCTGGCCATCACGCCCGGCGCCGTGGTCTTCCGCTCCGACGTGCTCGAGCTCATCCAGTACGTCCCGCAGGCGGCCAAGGTCAGGCAGCACCCGCTGCTCATGGTGCCGCCGGTCATCAACAAGTACTACATCCTCGACCTGGCCCCCGGTCGCAGCCTGGTCGAGTACCTGCTGCGCGAGGGCCAGCAGGTGTTCGCCATCTCCTGGCGCAACCCCGATGCGCAGTACCGGGACTGGGGTTTCGACGTCTATGGCCGGGCCATCCTGGACGCGCTCGGGGCCGTCGAGGAGATCACCGGAAGCCCGCGCACCAGCGTGTTCGCCACCTGCTCGGGCGGGATCCTGGCCGCGATGACGCTGGCCCACCTGGCCGACGTCGGCCAGCTCGACCGGATCGCGGCGTTCACCCCCGCGGTGACCGTCCTGGATCAGACCAAGGCGGGCCAGACGTCCGCCATCGTGGACGAACGGGTGGCCAAGGCGGCCGTCGCGGCGTCCGCGGCGCGCGGCTACCTGAGCGGGAGCTCGCTGGCCGAGGTGTTCGCCTGGCTCCGGCCGAACGACCTGATCTGGAACTACTGGGTCAACAACTACCTGCAGGGCAAGCCGCCGCCACCGTTCGACGTGCTGTACTGGAACGCCGACACCACCCGCATGACCGCGGCGTTGCACCGTGACTTCGTCCAGGCGGCCCTGGTCAACGCGCTGACCACGCCGGGCGGGACGACGATGCTGGGGTCCCCGGTCGACCTGTCGAAGGTCACGCTCGACTCCTACGTCATCGCCGGCATCGCCGACCACATCAGCGCCTGGCAGGCCTGCTACCGCAGCGCCCAGCTCCTCGGCGGCGACCGCCAGTTCGTGCTGTCCACCAGCGGCCACATCGCCTCCATGGTTAACCCGCCGGGCAACCCCAAGGCCTCGTTCTACGCCGCGCCGGTGACCACGGCCACGGCCGACGAGTGGCTCAAGGAAACGGCCGCGCAGAAAGGCAGCTGGTGGGCGCACTATGTGCAGTGGCTCACCGCCCATGCCGGCGAAGAGCAGGACGCGCCGTCAGCCCTCGGCGGCCCGTCTCGCCCCCCGCTCGACCCGGCCCCCGGCACCTACGTCTTCGAAACCTAAGTAAAAGCGCCATTCCCAGCCGGGTCGGGCCTGTCGATGGTCCGCAGGCACGAAACCCGGCTGGGAACTGTACGCTCAGGCCCTTACGCGGCCTTGGCGTCGGGCACCACCGAGTGCAGGGTCTTGCCGGTGCGGCGCACCTCCACGCCCTGCGTGATCATCGTGATCCCGGCGAACACCTCGAACAGCCCGAACAGCAGGGCCAGGCTGACCACGCCGACGTTCGGGCGGGCGAAGAGCACCACTCCGAATGCGGCCCAGATCAGGCCGGTCAGGATGAACATGGCGCGGGTGCCCGCGGTCTCGCCGCTCTGGAAGCCGGCGAAGATCGAAAACAGGCCGCCGACGAACGCCCAGATCCCCACGATCAGCGTCAGGACCAGCGCGGTGGGCTGGGGCCAGACCAGCGCGACCACGCCGGCCGCCAGGCCGATCAGGGAGAGCAGCAGGTAACCGACGACCGAGCCGGCCTTGTCGCTGCTGAACGCCCGGGCCGCCGACAGGCCCGCATCCATGAACGCGAAGACGGCGAACAGGATGACCAGCGCGAGAATCGTCACGTTCGGCCACGCCAGGGAGATGATCCCGATGATGAGGGCAAGTACGCCGCGCAGGATCAAGGAGTTGGACACTGACTTCAGCATGGTGGGTATTCCTTTCGATTGGTGAGCGCCCTCGATCCGCGGTTGCGTCCGGGCACTGCGTGTCCAACCCCATTGGTAGGCCAGGCCGTGACGGCGATCAAACACCCGGCAGCAATACCGCAATAGGCGCGGTCTTTGGTCACGTCGCCGGCCCCGACCGCGGGGAGCGGCAATGGTGCCATTGGTGGGGTGTATTAGTCAGCCACGCCGCCAGCGGCTGGACTGCTCGGTATGGAAGCCCAGCCGCAGAGCGCGTCCACCCCCGACGGCGCTGCTCCAGCCCTCAACGACGCCGCCCCGGCCGGCCCCGCCACCGCTCCGCCGACCCGGGTCGAGCGGATCCGGGCCCGGGCCACCGCCCGCGGCGTCCCGCTGGCCGCCATCCTCGTCACCGTGGGCGTGGTGGTCCTCACCTACGTGGCCGGCAAGCTCGCCTACCGGCTGCGCGACGTCATCCTGATCATGGTCGTGGGCGGGTTCATCGCCCTGATCCTCAACCCCTTCGTGCTATTCGTCCAGCGCCGGGTCCCGCGCCGCGGCCTGGCCGTGACCATCGTCACCGTATGGGCGCTCCTGATCTTCGTGGGGCTGGTGGTGGCGTTCGGCTATCCGCTGGCCAACGGGCTGACCCACCTGTCGCACCGGCTGCCGGTGTACATCCAGGACGCCTCCCAGGGACACGGCTGGATCGGCCACCTGGTGCGCCGCTTCCACCTCACCGCCTGGGTAAACCGGAACGCGCCGAACCTGCAAACGCTCGGGGCGAAGCTGGCCAGGCCGGCCCTCACCTTCGGCAAGGGCGCGGCGTCCGTGCTGGCGACGCTGGCCACCGTGGCCGCGCTGGTCCTGCTGCTCCTCGTCGAGGGACCGGCGATGCGGCGGACCGTACTCGGCGCGATGTCCCCGGCCCGGGCCGAGCGCTACGCCCGGGTCGGGCGCGAGATCAACCAGTCGGTGACCGGCTACGTGCTCGGCGACCTGCTGACCTCCGTCATCGCCGGCGTCGTCATCTTCTTCGCGCTCCTCGCCGTGGGCGTGCCGTTCCCGCTGCTGTGGGCGCTGTGGGTGGCCCTGGTCGACTTCCTGCCCGTGATCGGCGGGGCGCTGGCCGGCATCCCGACCGTCCTGTTCGCCGCGACCCACTCGCTGACCGCGGGCATCGTCACCGCGGCCGTCTTCGTCGGCTACCAGCAGCTGGAGAACCACGTGCTGAACCCGGTGGTGATGAGCCGGACGGTCAACGTCAGCCCGCTGCTCGTGTTCGTGTCCGTCCTGATCGGCTCGTCCATCGGCGCCTGGTTCGGCGGTTACTTCGGCGGCTTCGTGGCCGCCCTGCTGTCCATTCCGTGCGCGGCCGCCCTGCAGATCGTCGTCCGGGAGATATGGCAGGCGACCGCGCCCGGCGGGGCCCTCACCGAAGGTGAGCCTTAATGGCTGATCCACCCATCCAACGAGGAAAGGAAAAAGGAAAATGGGTACCACCAAAGATATCCGGGGGGCCGTCGAGGCTGAGCTCCGGTTCGACCCTCTGGTGGACGACGCGGATATCGTCGTCAGGAACATCAGCGGGGACGTGGCGCTCAACGGCACCGTACCGAGCTACCCGCAGTACCGGGAGGCCGAAGCCGCGGCCCAGCGCGTGGCCGGGGTGAAGAACGTGCACAACCACCTCGAGGTCGTGCTGCCTGATGCCGACTACCGGGACGACGCGATGCTGACCACCGCGGCGAACAACGCGCTGACCCTGAACGTCACCGTGCCGGACGGCGTGGAGGCGACCGCGAGAGACGGCAACCTCACGCTGACCGGCGTGGTGGAGTACGGTCGGCAGCGCGAAGCGGCCGAGCTGGCCGTGGCCGGGCTGACCGGCGTGCGCAACGTCAGGAACGACATCGACGTCAGCTACGACGCCGATCCGGCCGATGTCACCTCGCTGGTGCAGGACGCCCTGGACCGCAACGCGCTGATCGGCGACAACAGCGACGTCACC
>Ga0066388_100002597_pt1 | contig 11160 bp, 6 predicted proteins | sample PanSoiMetaGPlot6_FD_64539 | JGI IMG/M metagenome (GOLD analysis project Ga0066388, IMG submission 64539) | Tropical forest soil microbial communities from Panama analyzed to predict greenhouse gas emissions - Panama Soil - Plot 6 (Hybrid Assembly) | ecosystem: Environmental > Terrestrial > Soil... | reverse complement strand
CTAGCTGCCCTTCTGCGTAACCGTCCCTGGCAGCTGGCTGAGCTCGGTGTGCTGCTGTTCGCGCTTTATTGCGGCCTGACGTATATCCGTTTCCTCTTCTTTCTGGGGCTTGTCGCGGCACCGGTTTTGGCGAAGCTTCTGGATTTTGTTCCTCCTTATGAACCCGAGATCGACAAACCGATTCTGAATGTGATCTTCATAGGAGGATTACTAGTCTGGGTGACCTACTCCTATCCGCCCGCAACGACGCCCGCCTTAGAAGACAGCGTCGCGTCGGTGTATCCGGCTCGGATCCTCCCCTATCTGCAGGTTCACCCACCTAACGGCCGCGTACTCAACGCCTACTTATGGGGAGGTTATTTGCTTTGGCACAATAGAGACTTGAAAGTATTCATTGATAGCAGGGTTGATATTTACGAATACTCGGGAGTGTTTGCCGACTATCTCGAGCTGGCAGGCCTGAAAAATCCGCAAAGGATCCTGGACAAATACCAGATCCGCTACATCTTGTTCCCCCCTGACGAACCGCTACACTACGTCCTGGAGCACGATCCTGGCTGGAAGATTGATTATCGAGATGAAATCTGTACTCTTTTTGAAAGAAAACAACAAAGTTCGCAAGCGGTAATCGCATCGCAATGAGACTTGTGGAGTGATTGTTCAAGATAAGAACTTCTCGTTGCCGCGCCTCGCCTTTTCTTTTCCTGTCATGTTGACGGTGTTGCTCCTGGGCGTCGTCTGGGCTCTTTCCTCGGGAAGGGTCAATGATGCCGACCTTTGGTGGCATCTACGCAACGCAGAGTATCTCGTCCAGACACATCACCTACCGAATCATGACACGTATTCATTCACGGTCGCCGGTCAAGAATGGATGAACCACGAATGGCTCGCAGAGTTACCTTTTTATGCGGCCTGGCGCATGAGCGGCTTAATCGGAATAGCGGTTCTACGCCTGATACTAGTGGAGTCGATTTTTCTGTTCTTGCTTTATCTATGCACGAGGTCGAGCGGAAACATCAAAGCATCGATTCTCGCCTGCGGCTTTTGCGCCTTCTTGGGTTCAATCAACTTTGGCCCTCGAATGATTTTGTTCGGATATTTCTACATGGTGCTGGAGCTGATTATTCTCGAACGCTTTCGGGTCACAGGAGGCCGAGTGTTGTGGCTCCTGCCGCCACTCTTTTGTTTGTGGGTCAACACTCACGGTTCATGGTTTTTTGGATTAATCCTGCTCGGAGTCGTAACTGCCGCGGGTTTCGTCGAAGGGAGCTGGGGGCGAGTCGAATCGTTCAGGTGGACTACGCAACAATTACGAAGACTCATTGCGGCGGGATTAGCTAGCGTGGCCGCGTTGTTTGTAAATCCATTCGGCTGGAGGCTCGTGGTCTACCCCATTGTGTTCGGATCGAAACTCAAAAACGCAGTAGCCAGCGTTACCGAATGGTCTTCAGTGGATTTTCACGATGCGCGGGGAACGCTAATGATGCTGGTCGTCGTTGGGCTGCTCCTGGCGGCTCTCCTTCGTGACCGCCGTTGGTTGCTCGCCGAGATCGGCTGCCTACTCTTTGCTCTGTATTGTGGACTCACTTACATGCGTTTCCTTTTCTTTCTCGCAGTCATCCTTGCACCGTTGCTTGCAAAGCTTCTGGACTTCGTCCCGCGTTATGAACCTGCGGTCGATAAGCCGATTCTTAACGTGATACTGATTGTGGTATTCGTGGCCGGCGTCGTTCACAGTTTTCCTTTTATGACCGAGACAGAAATGCTCGATGAGGTCGCACAGGAGTATCCGGCACAAATCCTGCCTTACTTACGGACTCATCCACCATCGGGCCGCGTTTTGAATTATTTCGTATGGGGCGGCTACTTGACCTTGTATGAACCAAACATGAAGGTTTTTATCGACAGTCGCGTCGATGTTTTTGAGTATACAGGCGTGTTTCGCGATTATCTCGATTTGGTCCGAGTCAACAATCCGCAAAATATTTTGGACAAGTACAAGGTCCGATATGTCTTGTTCCCTCATTCCCAACAGCTGACTTACACCCTGGAACATGATCCCCGATGGAAGATCAATTATCGCGATTCGGTGAGCGTGCTTTTTGAAAGGGTGACTCCAGGAGAAAGCTGATTGTACTTATGGGCAAGGCAAATCTCTGCGAACCATCGCCAGAAAATGCCAGAAATCCTGCGACGTTAAGGCGGCACAGCTTCTGTAATGTGAACTGATGTACTCGGCCACGGCATCGCCGTCGTGAGTAGCACCACCAGATACACCGGGAAAGACGAGAGCCGCCTTCTCATGAAAAGTCGGCTCAAAGAAGACCATCTCTGTCCGATCGGCGGCGAGTTCGCGGAGGCCATCCTGGAATTGTGCTGCAGTGTGAAAGCCCGCCATCAAATACTCATAGCGGCCGGGGCTGGAGGTCGCCGTCAGGTAGTAATACAGAGGCAAGTATGGATAAAAGAGAACTGTCTTTCCAGCTGGGATGTTTCTTTGAACGTACTCGACGATCTCATCGGAGTGGGTTGCTTTCAGCGTTCCCCTGCGCGTATCCAGCGTGTAGCGTGCGTTCAGCGGTTGAGTAAGGAGCGCTAAGCCAAACCCGAGGCAACAAAATATGACTACAAAGGTCGCTAACGGCAGCGCTCTTCGGATGATTGCAGGCACCATTTGCCCATCGATGATCCAGGCCAGCACAACGAACAATATCGGTGCCACATAATTGAAGTGTGTGAAATCCGGCCGTCCGGTCGCGAGTATGGCCAGGAACAGACCGACAATGGCTGCTGACATCACAACGTAATAAACACGGGCGTTTTCGTCGGTACTTTTTCGCCATCTCTTAGGGGTCCAGTAAAGCAAAACTCCGGCGGCCAACAGCGGCAATGCAGGAACAATGAACCAGGGCCCCATCACAAGGAACATGAGTAAACGAGCGAGCAACGGTTCGTCGTATATCGCGCTGCGGTCTTCAGAAGACAGCGGCACAAAACCATAAGACGTTTTGTTAACCGTCGTGTAATTGTGCAACGGCCAAAACCAATCTGCGAGCATCTGGGTCAGTCCATGCTGCGCGGCGAAGTACGAAACAGTTAGCAAAAACGGTAGCGCGAACCCAGCAATGAGGTATGGCCAAAAGACCGCCTTCCAGCGGTTCATTATTCCACGATCAGTTGCCAAAACGATTACGAACCCTAACGTCAATCCAACAACGATCCCCCCGCCCTTTGACTGTTCAAAGAGACAAGTTAGGGCCGCGAACCAACCTGTTGCGAAGAGCAAGAGCCGTCCAGGATATTGGAGGAAAAACACCGCGCAATATAATGTCAGGCACGCCCAGAATGTACTGTCCCAGTTATGTAGAACGATGAACCGGTTTGGCAGGGCAGTTAGTGTGACCAAAATCGAAGCAAGAAAGGCGCTCCACCGGGAGCACACGCGGCGCGCCAGTAGATAGGTCAGGACTGATAACAGAGCACCCTCGACGAGCAGTACTGCCCTTCCGACCTCGATAGAACTCCCAAAAATCTTGAAGAAAAACGCGATCCAATAGTAAGAACCGGGTGTTATGAAGGCAAAGAAATCCCGATAGAGGACTTGGCCCTGCAGGATTCGTTGAGCGCCCTGTAATATGATTCCTTCATCTCCGTTTACCAACGTGTAGTTGTAGAAAAACCCAAAATGCAGCGCAGAAAGACCGAAAACCAAACTTGCAATCAACCAATCACGCGGAGATTTTTCGGGCAGCGTCACTTTAGCCAACGGCGACTCACGACGTGTCACTGTGGTGACCTTTCCGAAGTAGCGTGTCCACGAGTTCGGAACATGTTGCGCAATAGGTAATATTCATTGAAGGGCTGATCATCGCGTAGCACTGGTGCACGCACGTCTCGAGAAATCAAATCATCGAGCGACGTTTCTTGCGAGAGGACTTCCTGAAATTGCTCTTTCTGTGAGTCCTTAGGTCCCCATTCGACGAAGTCCATTGCCGCGGGCTGCGGTAAACGATTCGCTAAAATCGAACTCGACGCTAAAGGCAGAGGCTTTGAACTAGCGAGAAAATGAATTCCGTATGCATCGAGAGATCGAAATGCACGGACATACGAAAACGACTCTCGGATTGCCCTGCTCACCGAAGCAGTCGTGGCAGAGTCGGCGTCAAATGCGGGAAACCACATCTGTAAAATGCCATCGTCTCTCAAACGCCGTTTCACGATTCCGTAGAATTCCTGTGAATAAAGCAGGCTGGAACCTGGAGCTTGCGGGGGAGGAGGCGGGTCAACAATTACTACGTCAAAACTTTCTCGCGAACCATCAAGAAAACGGCGTCCGTCATCGACGACGACATGCGCTAGTGGGGACGTGAGGAGGCTGACTGCATCGCCGTGAAAGTACGGAAAGGTTTTCGGAACGCTGGGTACCAAATCCACAACCGTTGTCTCTATTCCCCAAGAGAGTGCGGACCGGAACGTTGTTCCCATCCCAAAACATATAACCAGGGCGTTCTGCGGCTTCCGCGGCATGAACGCCAGCGGCAGGTGAGCCATATATTTCGTGATCGGAGTTAGTGATGTCATTCCGATCCCGTTTACCAGCAACTTTCGATCGAATCCTTGCCCCGCAGCAATCACCGTCGCCGTGGTGTCCCTCCACACTTCGCGTTTTGCAAACAAGTCTTCGTAATCATGGCTATTGACGACCAGAATAAGACCGGCAAGTGTACACACAACAAATCTCAATTTCGAACCGAAACGGATCGCGATCCACCCAGCCATGAAAAATAAAGGGCAAGAGAGAAGGGCCGACGCCCACCTTTCGCTTAAATGCGGAAGAAGAATAAATCCTGCAAACAGCGGACCGAGGATGGCGCCCAGAATATTTACGGCGTATGCACTGCCGGCTCGATCCGCAAATCCTGAGGACCATGAGTCCACCAGCAGCGGCGTCAGAAAGCCAGCGTAACCGCAAAAGAGAACGATTGACGAAAGACGCAGTCCACTGAGTTGGAGTGGGCCTATTCTGAGGGGTAGTAAAGGGTCAGCCGCGACGATGGGAATAACAGCGAAGAATGCGAGCAAGGCCCACGATTTTCCACTCTCTGACGGCTGGTGAGACCGAACCCAAGACCGATAATCGTTCGAACCGGTAAAGGTAGAGAACAGATACACAGCGAGAATGCCTGCAAAAGCGTAAACAACATTCCCAAGGTACGGCGTGAATTGACGAACCCAGATAACTTCAAGGCCCATGCTGACGAAGCCAGTGGTGAAGAGCATCCAAAGAACCGTATTTCGAGGAAGGCCGTACAGTGGTTGCGAAAACGAAAGCTTTGAAGCCAAAGCCACGGAGTGCTTCGGCAGCTTGCGGCTTACACGGAATGCAGAAGCGGCAAGAATAAAATTCAGAGCTCCCGCTAAGTACAACGTTCCGTTGAAACCTAACAGCTCAATTAGGAGAAACGCCGATAGAACCGTTCCGAGCAGCGCGCCCAGGACATTTGCAGCGTACAGATAACTAAAAGACCGCTCCGATTTCGAGCCCGACGTCGCGCGAATAACGGACATCAACAGCGGGAAGGTTGCGCCCATACAAACGCACCAGGGAACGAGTGTCAACGTGATCCAGAATCCGGACAACACGTAATAACCGGAGGACTGCCAGGCAGCAGCGCTTCCCACGCTTTGCAACAGGAACCGCCCTAACTGTAGAAGATATGGGACGGCAAAAGCCGAGACGCCAATGCAGCATTCCGCGACGCCGTAGAGTTGCAGTCCAAACTTGGGAACCGTTATGTGGCGCGCCAACGACCCAGCGCCCCAAGACCCTATTCCGAGACCCGCCATAAAAGCCGACAACAGAATAGCTATAAACCCGGCAGTAACACCGAAACTCGCCATCGAAAGCCTGAGCCAGACGACCTCGTAAACTAGACTGCAGAATCCTGATATTAGAAAAAAGAGAAAGTACGATCGCATCGCCAACACCCGAGGTTCCCCTCCTTCTGCTATTTCTTTGGAAAGTTGCATCAGCCCAGTCAGGATGGTCCGCCATTGTCTTTGAGGGATCAAGCACTACGCCAAAACCGATGTAATGGCAATCGCCCAACTTGCCCGGTTAGTATCATCGATATATTCATGCCGTATCGCGTATTCTAATTCCGGCTTTGATTATGTTCGGTTCCGACATTTCGGCGCTGACAACTTAGGTGTGTATCCCGTTCGTGACTTCGAATCTCACAATTTCTGCTCCGGCAACGCCCCGGCACGAAGCTGCTCGCATCCTTCTACCGATATTGGGGGTACTAACGGTTCTGCGCTATTGGATACTCCCTCTCCGAAATAGCTTTTGGTTGGATGAAAGCTTAGTCGTGATGATCGCGAGAAAGCCACTCGTCGAGGTGGGAGGCGCGGCATATCAGGCAAATCAGCCGATCGTGTTCGCTTACATCGAATGGATCATGAGAAATGTACTCGGACCAGGTGAAATGTCTATGCGCATTCCATCTCTTCTCGGAGCTTTGGGCTGCGCGTACCTGCTCTATTCGATAGGGAAAGAATTCAGTAACCGAGAAACTGGTCGGATCTACGCGCTGGTATTTGTCATGCTCCCGCAAGTCATGATTGAAGCTTCGAACGCGAGGCCGTACATGCTGGGTCTCTTCTGTCTGCTACTTGCTATTCAGAGCCTGTTGCGGTGGACCCAGAAAAGAACCTGGAAACAGGCGACATTGTTCGCTGTGTATACAGCCGCTTCGGCATATCTGCATCCCTTCTTTTTTTTCGCTGCACCTTTTGAGTTCCTGTATTTCGCAATGAAGTCAAACCTTCGGGACCGGCGGGTCGTCCATCAGGCTGCATGGTCCACGCTGCTTTGCTTAGGTTTGCTGCTCCCGCTGACGCTGCCAATTGGTGTGATTATCGCCAGACGAGTGATCATACATTTTCCAACTCCAGCTTCCTTGGCAAATCTTCTTGACTACTTGTTCCTTCCGCGTTTCGCAGTGGTATGCACTGCCGCCTGGGCCATCGTTCGGTCAACAAAATCCTTCCGACTTCTGAACCCAGAGCACGTGCTTCTTGGCGTGCTGCTTGTGATTCCGGCGATCTTGATGTTTGTCATCGCGAAGACTCTTGGCTACTCAGTGTTCGTCGATAGATATCTGCTTAGCTCTATACCGGGAGTCATTTTGATATGGGGCTCCGTCATGCGGGGCGTCCATCCTGGATCAGTGCGAAGGTTTATGCTGTTCGCCGGGCTGCTGCTTTCGTTTGCGACTCAACCATTTCAAGCTGTACCGGATTTCCGCGGCGAACAGTGGAGGACAGCGATAGAGCACGCTCCCCGTACAGGTCAGATGCTGATCTACGCGGGTCTAGCCGAGACGCGTCAGTTAGCTTGGCTTCGGGATCCAGCACACTGGGCGTATCTGACGTCGCCCGTGGGCGTGTATTCACCAGAAATTTCGCCGGATCGCACTTTCTTGATTCCGTTCGAGATCCAAGCTAATGATCAGGAGTACATGCAAAAACTGGTGGCAGAATCCGTCACAGCGCAGACCGTGACGATCATCGCACGCAGCTATTTCTGGGGAAGCCCATGGCTGGATTGGTTTGCGCAACGCCTGCGGCACGATGGTTATATGCCTGTTCGAACTGAGCGATATGGAATGGTCGAACTGAATGTCTACGAGCGTGGTTCGTAGAGTGCTGTCTTCATTGGCAGAAACCTCAAGCGACTATGAACAACGCCATCACCGCATATATCGGAACGGAAGTAGATGTTAACGTCCGCGCACGTTGGAGTTCGCTCTCAAGGACACGGCAAATCCTTGCGAACCATGGCCACGAAATGCCAATAGTTCTGAGACATCAAAGGACCATCCCATTTGCAGATCGCCGGTCCAGACGCTAGACCTCATTCATTGTGAGAAATGATCTTTGTCTGGAACAAAAATAGCTTATGCCATGGATAGGAGCGATTTTCTTCAGACAGAACAAGGGCTGTGGCGAGAAGGATTAACGGCACTCCTATGAGTGGCCAAAGCACCCGCAATCTCTCATCAAAAGCGCCCGCAACGAATGCGATCAGCGGATAGGCGAGCAACATCGTCCAGTATCGCGCGCCCAACGTATGATTCGCCAAGAAGAATCCGAGAAGCACGAGACTCAAATCATACGGATGCGCATATGGTGTCAGAAGAACGGAGACAAACAAAAGTGCAGCCAAACAATGGTCCTCGTCCAGTTTCGACGCTCGATGAATCAGCCATCCCAATAAAGCCAATCCCGAAATGATAGATAGGCTTTTCACGATCACCGGCCTAGGAGAAAAGAACAAGTTGAAGAAGCACTGGATGGTCGGCATGTTCCATGATGATGAATCCCCTAGAGTCTCGGTGATGTTGTTCAGCAGCCGAAGATATGACCATAATCCGCCGAATCCGACTATCCAAAGCGAGAGGGCAAGATATAGTGCCCCGACGAGGGCGGTGCCGCCCAAGAATCGCCACCGTCTCTGAACCAGGCTGAAGACGAGAAGCGGCAGCAATAACTGAAAGCGAAACAATCCCAATCCGAGCAAGATCCCAGCCCGAAAGTCCTGTTCGCGCTTCACGGCGAAAGCGGAGAAAGTCACAAGCACCAGCAACACCAGCGTCATTTGACCCAAATCGACAGCAAGCCATAGCGGGAAAAATCCGAAGCATGCGATTAGGTGTTGATAGATCGATAGACCGCTGACAATCCGTGTCATCCAGGCAAACCAAACATACAGGGCGATGTTGAATGCGCCCCAGAGAAGATAGGCCTGCGAGTATGGAATTTTAGCCATAGGGACGAACAGCAGGGCTTCAAAGGGAGGTGAGATAAATGGCAAAACACCGGGCCGTCTCAGCACGCGCTCTTGGGTCGCTGTTTGTGCTTTTAAGTCGTACAGATAGCCAGTCTGTCCCTCCGATATCATTGCGCCAGCTGCGTACAATTGACCGAAATCCAGATGTGCGGCTTCTCCAGTAGCCAGTTTCAAGAGAAGAGAGGCGAAAATGAGAAGAATCGTCAGTCCAATGGCGACGTACATCTCCCAGCTTTTCGCTATTCGTCTGGGAACCGTCACGGCGACACATATACGCCCACAAGCAGATTTGGACAATGGGATAATTGTCCTATTGACGCTCGCAGCGCACAGGCCTTCACGTAAGGAATCTTTCAGGCAGGATGAGCTCAACCATCGGCATGTGCTGGCTCTGGGTGAACGCTAAGTCATCGCTCTGGACATGACAAATCGTCGCGAACCATAGCCAAAAAATGTTGGCCGTTTTGCGCGGTCAGGTCTGCACAGGCCTGATAATGCGCGCCAATGTATTCGGCAACGACATCACGCTCGGTTAACAATCTGGCGGATAGATTGAGATTGCCCGCCGATAGCCTCTCCCGATAGGACGGCTCAAGAAAGACCAGTCGCGGCTTCCGTTCATCAAACGCTTTCACGAAGGCCTGGTATTGCTCCGCCGTGTGGAATCCAGGTATCAAATACTCATACGACGTCGGGTTGGAGGTTGCTGTGAGGTAGTAGTACAACGGCTGATCGGGATATACCAATATCAATTCCCCCGCGGAGACATTCTGTTGAATATACTCAATGATTTCGTCAGCCCGAGCCGCTTTCAGAGTCCCTCTCCGCGTGTTTACAATGCGACTTGCACTCAAGGGTTTTGACAGCAGGGCCATGCCAAATGCAAAACAGGAGAGCAAGATCACAACCGTCAGCAACGGTTGAATCACGCGAAATGCAGGTCGCGCCGGCATCTGCCCGTCAATCAGCCAAGCGACTGTGATGAATACTATCGGACTCAGATATAGTAGGTGCGTGAAATCTGGCCGCCCGGTCGCCACCAGCGATAAAAGTGAGCCGATAACGGTGGATGAAACAAGGACATGGTAGGCGCCGCCAGGACCGTGCGAAGTTCCCCGCCACCTCTTCAGGATCCCATGCGTCAAGGAGGCGACTGAAATTAAAGGCAATGCCGGAATAATGAACCATGGTGCAGTTACGATGATCGCAACCAAACGCGAATCCCATGGGCCCGAATAGATCCGACCGAGAGCACTGACAGGCGCCACAAACCCATATGCCGTTTTATTGATTTCAGAGTAATGGCGAAGCGGCCAAAACCAGCCAGCGGCCATCTGCAATGAACTGTGATTCACAGCAAAGTACAGAAATGCCGCTAGGAATGGCAAGATCAGTCCCACAACCAGAGTGGTGCGAAAGGGTTTCCAATAGCGCACCATTGCAGGATCCGTTGCCGCGATGATGGCGAACGCTAATGCGAGACCGACCACAATGCCCGCTCCCTTAGACTGCTCAAACATGCACGTCAAGACTACGAACCAACCGATAGCCAGCACGGACAGATGTCGCGGAGACTGCAGGAACAACACCGCGCAGTACAACGCTAAGGATGCCCACAAAGTACTGTCCCAGTTGTGCAGAACAAGGAACCAATGAGGGAGACTGGTCAGCGTGACAGATAAAGCGGCAAGAAATGAGGTCCAACGAGCGCAGACACGACGCGCCAACAAATACGTGATAGTTGATAGCAGTGCGCCTTCGACAAGCAGCACCGTTCTGGCGACAAGAATCGAGTTTCCGAAAATCTTGAGGAACAGAGCATTCCAGTAAAAAGAGCCTGGTGTTAAGAAGGAAAAAAAATCTCGGTAAAGGATCTGTCCTTCCAGAATACGTTGTGCACCCTGGAGGACAATACCCTCATCTCCGATCAATTGCGTGTAACTAAAGAAGAAACTGAAGTGCAGCGCCGAACTGCCAAAGACCAGACCTGCGATTAACCATTCACGCCAAGATTTTTCGGGAAACGTCAATTGAATTGAGAACGCCATCATGCTACGGGCGGAAACGAATGGCTGTCACTCTGAAGCACAGCCGGCTAAAGAGCATTCGCTTGGATCGGCGGGACTCGTTCAGGCTCCTGAAAATTCCTTCATCTAAACCCCACAGACAAGTGCCTGACAAAAATCCCAAACGAGTATTCATACGTCTGGAGCTTGCCCTGAATGGGAAGTACGACCTGAGTGGGATTCGAAGACTCTTTTGGCAGACCATAGCTGGGTACGTCGGAAAAAATGTGCCGGAAATCG
>Ga0066388_100002596_pt1 | contig 11161 bp, 11 predicted proteins | sample PanSoiMetaGPlot6_FD_64539 | JGI IMG/M metagenome (GOLD analysis project Ga0066388, IMG submission 64539) | Tropical forest soil microbial communities from Panama analyzed to predict greenhouse gas emissions - Panama Soil - Plot 6 (Hybrid Assembly) | ecosystem: Environmental > Terrestrial >... | reverse complement strand
CCGGGCCCGACGCGGACGGGCCGGGGGCCACGAGGCTGGGCACCGCCGGGCCCGGCGTGGCGGGACCGGGCGCTCGCACGGGCAGGCGCGGCCTGCGTCCGCCGGCGATGGCGAAGATCACGGCCCAGGGCGCACGGGGTCCGCGAACCCAGCCCCGCCGGCCCAGCCTGGTCATCCTGGCCGACAGTCACCGGCGGGAACTCCCGGCCGTGCTGACCCAGAAACTGGTGCCGCACCTGGCGGTCGCCGCGAGCGAGGCCATCGGCGTGGTGGGCCCGCTCGTCCTGCCCGGCCAGTCGGCCTGCGTACGCTGCCTTGACCTGACCCGGGCCGAGCGCGACCCCGCCTGGCCACTCATCCTGGCCCAGTTGTCGGCACAGGCGGGCACCGATCCCCCGGGGTGCGACACCGTGCTGGCGACCATGGTGGCGGCCCAGGCCGTGGCGCAGGCACTGACGTTCATCGACCAGGACGGCCAGGCGCCCGCCGTGACGAACGGCACGCTGGAACTGGTCCTGCCCGGCTGGCAGTGGCGCCGCCGCACCTGGCACCCGCACCCCCAATGCGGCTGCCGCTACCGGGCCTGATCGGGGCGGCGGGCGCTAGCGGGGCGGGCTGACGAACGTTCCCAGGCCCTGGACCGAGTAGACGACGCCCTCGTCCCGAAGGGACCTCAGGGCCTTCTGAACGGTCGAGCGGGACAGTCCCGTCTCCTGGACCAGGGCATGCTCACTGGGAATGGGCTGGCGCGGCTGGTACACACCGGCTGCGATCCGCTCCTTGATCAGGTCGGCCAACTGCCGCCACCTGGGAACATCCGCAGTGAACACCAGGTGAGGGTACCTGGCCAGGGGAAACATAACATACCCGCACCTGACTGCACTCGTGTAAACTCGTCTGCGTGAATGGCGACTGGGCGAATGTCATGGGTGACGACCTGGCGAAGCTGCGGCAGGACTATCCGGCGTGGAAGTTCGGGTCCGTTTGGGCGAGTGCGGGCAGCGGTCCGGACGCCCGCCGGCTGTGGGCATCACGCGAGGGCGTGCTCCTGTCCGCCTGGTCCGCCGCCGAACTAGCCCGGGAAATCCGCCGGGAAGAGCAGGCGTGGTACTGAGCCGCCCCGGCGCGGCCGGCGCCGAAGCGGCCCTGGAACCCGCCTATTCTGCGCAAACCAAAACGTGACCGGCGGCGTCGTGCGACCATGAAGCGTGGTCTGGTGGGGGGTCTTGGTGCTCCCAGCGCTGTATCTCGGCCACGGAAATCTGGTCGCGAGCGCTGGGCTTTACGCCCTATTGGTCGTGGCTGCCTACGCGGTGTCCCTCATGCGGCACCCACACCGGCGATGCCGCGCCTGCGGGAGTACCGGACGGCAGCGGGGCGCGATGTTCACCTGGGGCGACCGGCCTTGTACGAGGTGCGGGGGAGGACCGCGGCACCGCAGGTGGGGTGTCCAGGTTTCCCGCGGCGACCGGCAGACATGGGCGGAGCGGGCCGCGGCCCGGGCCAGGCGGCGGCGGGCGCGCCCTCGCTAGGAATCGTCGCCTGCCCCTCTCTCAACGCCCGGCATGGCCGCCGGCTGCGCGGGCGCCTGCTGCGGGGGACCCGGTTAACCGTTTGCGGCCCGCTGGCGGCCGGCGAAGAATCAGCCTGTGAGTCGCATGGGTCAACGGCTCACCGCCCGGGAGCGAGAATCGCTGGACCGCGACGGCTACCTGCTCGTGGCCGCGCTGCTGGAGGAGCCCGTCATCGGGCCGATGCGCGCCCGCCTGGAGGCCCTGGTCCACCAGGCCATCGTGGTGTGGGACGCCGACCCGGACGCCGGGGTCGCGCAGGAATGGGTGGTGAGCGCGAGCCTGGGCCTGGCCGACCCGGACTTCGCTCCGCTCCACGAGCATCCACTGGTCGCGGACGCGGTGGCCGCGGTGCTCGGGCCGGACACGTACCTTCGGGGACTAGGGCTGCGGGCACCGCTGCCGGGCTGCGGGCACCAAGGCCTGCATCACGACTTCGGGGAACACCGCACGGACGGGCGGTGGCAGAGTCTGTCGGCCATGTGGTGCATCAGCGCTTTCACCAGGGACAACGGGCCACTGCGGATTATCCCCGGCTCGCACCGGGTCAGCGGGTCGCCGGTCGACGCACTACCGCTCGGCTGCGAGAGCGGCCCGCACCCGGACGAGGTGAAGATTGTCGCGCCCGCCGGGTCGCTCGTCCTGTTCAACGCGGCTGACATCTGGCACTCCGGCACGTTCAACTACAGTCCCGGCCCGCGCCTCGCGGTCACCGCCAACTTCGATCCCGGCCGCGCTCCGGGATGAGGCGACCCGCGCCGGCCATCCCGGGCCCTGGCTCACCCGTGTCGGGTGGCACGCATGCGCCGGACTGACCGACAATGGAACTTGTGAACGACCTTCCCCGACGCGCCTTCACCCGCACCGCCAAGCTGGCCACCCTTCCTGTCGGCCTGGCCGGCCGGACCGCGCTGGGGCTAGGTAAGCGCCTCGGCGGCCGGCCCGCCGAGCTGGTCGCCGCCGAGATCCAGCAGCGTACGGCCGATCAGATCTTCCGCGTCCTGGGAGAACTCAAGGGCGGGGCGATGAAGTTCGGGCAGGCGCTGTCCATCTTCGAGGCCGCGCTGCCCCCGGAGCTGGCCGGGCCGTACCGGGCGACGCTGACCCGGCTCCAGGAGTCCGCGCCGCCGCTGCCGTCGCGGACGGTGCACCGGGTGCTGGCCGAGGATCTCGGCCCGGACTGGCGCGACCAGTTCGCCGAGTTCGACGACAAGCCGACCGCTGCCGCCTCGATCGGCCAGGTGCACCGGGCCGTCTGGCAGGACGGCCGCCCGGTCGCCGTGAAGATCCAGTATCCGGGGGCGGGTAACGCCCTGCTGAGCGACTTCACCCAGCTCAGCCGGGTGGCACGGTTGTTCGCGGTGCTGATGCCGGGCCTGGAGGTACGGCCGCTGCTGGACGAGCTGCGGGAGCGGATGACCGAGGAACTGGACTACAAGCTCGAAGCCCAGGCGCAGCAGGGCTTCGCCGACGCCTACGCGGATGATCCCGACATCTCGGTGCCGAACGTGATCGCAAGCACCGGTCGCGTCCTGATCTCCGAATGGATGGACGGAACCCCGCTATCGAAGATCATCAGTGACGGGACCCAGGAGGAACGGGACCGGGCCGGGCTGCTGTTCGTCCGGTTCTTGTTCTCCGGCCCGGCCCGGGCCGGGATGCTGCACGCCGATCCGCACCCGGGCAACTTCCGCATGCTCCCCGGCGGCCGGCTGGGGGTGCTGGACTTCGGCGCGGTGGACCGGCTGCCCGGAGGGATGCCCGTGTTCATCGGGCGCCTCGTGCGCATGGTCCACGATGGAGCCGACCTGGCGCCCGCCGAGGCGGAACTGCGCAGGCAGGGTTTCCTCCGGGACGGCATGAACGTCGACATGGAGGCGCTGCGCGCGTTCCTGGCCCCGATGGCCGAGCCATCCCGCGGGGACCGGTTCAAGTTCAGCCGGGCCTGGCTCCGGAGCGAGGCCGAGCGGGTCACCGACCCGCGCTCGGCCAGCCTGAGCCGGCGGCTCAACCTGCCGCCGTCCTACATCCTGATCCACCGGGTTTCCACGGCCGGCACGGGGGTGCTGTGCCAGTTGGAGGCGGAGGGGCCGTTCCGCGCCGAAGTAATCAAGTGGCTGCCCGGCTACGGGGACACCGACTGGGCCAGCCGGGGTGGCGATCCCGACGGCCCAGGCCACGACGAGCAACTCTCCGACGCCGTGGCCCCGCGCTTAGCCCGCCAGGACGGCCCGGCGCCTGCGCGCCGCAAGACGGATGTGAGGACTCAGGTGAGCAACCGTCATACGCGCATCCGGTTCGGTTGCTGCGCCGCCGTCGCCGCCACGGCCATGGGCGCCGCGGCCGCCTTCGCGCGACCACATGGACGATCAAGCCCGGCGGCGCGCGGGGCTCGCGGCCGGCGGTGCTATGACATGGCGGTGGGCCGGCCCCGGGGTCTCCGGGACCGGCCCATCTCATCGAGGTCACCATGTTTTTGGTCAGGACACCAGGTCAGCACGTGCCCTCAGGACGCTGGTCTGAGCGGCGACCAGTCGGCGCTCCGCGCGCGCAACCCGGCGGGCTGCCTTCTTGAGCGCTCGGATGCGCGCCACCTGCCGCTGCTGGTCTGCCTGCGCCAGGAGTTCACGTTGGTGAACTGACGCCTGCCAGGTGTGGGCGTACATGGCATACCTCCCTTCGTGTGCTCGTGGGCGGTTCAGTCGTTGGTCGGTTCTGGTCGTCGTCAGTCCTGTTCTTGGCCGGTCCGCTGGCTCCGGCGGAGGCCGGAGCACGGCTGTCAGGCCGCGACTTCTGTCTTCCGCGGACGCCCCCGGGGGCGCTTGCGCGGCACGACCTCGCCGCGCAGGAACAGTTCGCCGCCCCAGACTCCCCACGGCTCGCGGCGCTCCAGGGCGCCGGAGAAGCACGCGATCCTGATAGCGCACCCACGGCACAGGGCCTTGGCGGTCTCAACGTCGGCTGGGGATTCTGCGAAGAACAGGTCAGGCTCATCCACGCAGGGCAGGTCAGCGGCGGTGTGCACCGTAGACACCTGGGTGTCTACGGCAGGCTGCCCTACCGGCCGGGAAGCCACCGGCGGCGATGCCACCGGTTCTGCTCCTTGCGTCGTCACCCGCAACGCGAGTGCTGCCTCGAACCCCGCCGCGCCCCCCGCGGCGGTGGTGCCGGGCCAGTACATGTCCGTCCCCTCTCGTCCTTCGTCGGTCTGCTCGTCGTGTGTTTCACTCGGCTGATCCGGCGGCCCGGGCATAACTAAGGCCGCGGACCCGGTTTCGGGTCCGCGGCCTGTTGGGGATCGAGGCCGGTCTTTCTAGACCGGATCCCAAGCCCTATGCGGACCCGACTTGGCGCCGTTGATAACGGCACCGTGGGTCGTGAACGGGTACTTCTGGAGCTGCATCCGTGGCCGCGCCACCACGACCTCGCTACGCATAGCGGTGCCCGTAGCCGCAAAGCCACTGCTGTCCTGGACGAGCTGAGCCACCAGCTCACCCCGCGGACAGGCACCCGCGACGGCCAGGTGGGCATACGTGTCCGTAGCAACGGCGTAGCCTTGGTTGTTCACCGTGGGCACCCCCTTCCGCGCAGCGTCATGGGCCCACTCTTTGGACATGGAAGCAGCCTATGAAGGGGCCGGGCAATAGGGCAACTGGTTTTTCGCCACGTTTTTGTCGCGCCTGGAATACTCCGCCTTACCACAAGGGACTAGGCGGGACGGGGGGCGGTGCGGATGAGGCCCTCCTGGACCACCGACACCACCAGGCTCCCCTCCTGGGTGAACACCTGGCCCCGGGCCAGGCCGCGCGCGCCGGTCGCGGACGGCGACTCCTGCGCGTAGAGCAGCCACCGGTCGGCGCGGAACGGGCGATGGAACCACATCGCGTGGTCTAGGCTCGCGCCGGTCGTGCTGCCATCCGCCCAGGACAGGCCGTGCCGGAGCAGGATCGAGTCAAGCAGGGTCATGTCCGAGGCGTAGGTCATCAGGCAGACGTGCAGCAGCGGGTCGTCAGGCATGTCGCCATCGGCGCGCAGCCAGACCAGGCTCTGATCGGTGCGCAACGACGGGTCGCGCTGCGCCTCGACCGACAGCGGCCCGACGAAACGCAGATCGATCGGGTTGTCCCGGAAATACTTGGCCGCCTCGCTGCCGAGCGCCTTCTCCAGCCGTTCCGCGTGCGTCGGCACGGACTCCGGTGGCGGCGCCTGCGGCATCGGGGCGGAGTGATCCGGCCCCGGCTCGTCGTGGTGGAACGACGCGGACAGGGTGAAGATGACCTTGCCGTGCTGGATCGCGGATACCCGCCGTGTGGTGAACGACCGCCCGTCGCGCACCCGGTCCACGATGTAGACCAGCGGCACCGCCGGGTCGCCGGGGCGGATGAAGTACGCGTGCAGCGAGTGCACCGGCCGGTCGGCCGGCACGGTCCGGCCCGCGGCGATCAGCGCCTGGCCGGCGACCTGGCCGCCGAAGACCCGCTGCCGCCGGTCGCTGGGACTGCGACCGCGGAAGATGTCCAGCTCGATCTGCTCCAGGTCGAGCAGGTCCAGCAACTTGCCCAGGCTGTCGGTCACGGCCTGCTCGCGTCCGTCGTCATGCGCGGGATCCCGCCTTTTTCGTCATCGGCACCGGCGGGCGCGGACGGTTCCGCGCACAACGCCAGTACCGCGGCACCGTACCGGTCCAGCCGGCCAGGCCCAAGACCGGGGATACGGCCAAGCCCTTCTATGCTGGCCGGGCGCCGTGCCGCGATAGACCGGAGCGTCTCGTCCGGGAACACCACATACGCGGGAACCCCGGCGTCCCGCGCGGCCTTGCGACGCCACTCCCGGAGCCGTTCCACCAGCGCGGGGTCGGCGCCGCCAGACTCGAACCGGCTGGCCGCCGCCCGGGCGGCCCGGGCCTCCCGGCGGCGCGGGCGCATGCCGGCCAGGAACCGGGACGGCGCGCGGGCGCGGCGGCCGCCCGGGGCCCGGGCCAGCGCCCAGGACAGCAGGACCTGCTGCCGGGCCCGGGTCACCCCGACATACAGCAGCCGATGTTCCTCGGCCACCGCCTCGTCCGTCTCGGCGTGAATAATCGGCAGATTGCCCTCGGTCAGGCCCGGCAGGAAGACAACGTCCCATTCCAGCCCCTTGGCCGCGTGCAGCGACGCCACGGTCACCCCCTCGACCTGCGGGGCGTGCTCGATCGCGGCCCGGCGCGCCAGCTCGGTGACGATCCCGGCGAGGCCGGCACCGGGAACGGCGGCGCAGTGGTCCTCGGCCAGCTGGGCCAGCGCGGCGAGCGACTCAAAGCGGTCCCGGGCCGCACCCCGGCCGGACGGAGGCTCGGGGGTCAGCCCGACGCCGGCGAGGATGTGCCGCACCTCCGCGACCACATCCGCCCCGGTCGGCGGCCCCGCGGCCGTCCCGTCCGGGCGCGCGCTCCGGGCCGCCGTGCGCAGCAGCCCGGTCGCCTGGCGCACCTCGGCCCGGTCGAAGAACCGCTCGGCTCCGCGCACCTGGCAGGGCACGCCCGCGCTGGCAAACGCGCGCTCGAACCGCTCGGTCTGCGCGTTGGCCCGGACCAGCACCGCCATCTGGCGCGGCGGTACCCCGGCGTCCATCCACTGCCGGGCCCGAGCCGCCATGGCCGCCGCCTCCGCCTCCTCATCGTCGTACTCGGTGAACTCGGCGGGCGGGCCGCTGGCCCGCTGCGCGACCAGCGCGGGCCCGGCCAGGGCCCCCCTCCCCCGGTGCCCGGCGGCCTCGGCCAGCCGGTTCGCGCAGCCGACCACCTCCGGCGTGGACCGGTAGTTCCGCACCAGCTTCACCACAGTGGCATCCGGGTACTCCGCCGCGAAACCCGTCAGGTAGGCGGACGTGGCCCCGGTGAACGAGTAGATCGTCTGCCGCGGGTCGCCGACCACGCACAGGTCGTCCCGGTCCCCCAGCCACGCGTCCAGGACCAGCTTCTGCAGCGGGTTGACGTCCTGGTATTCGTCCACCACGAAGTAGCGGTAACGGTCGCGTACCTCGGCGGCCGCGCCCTGATGCCCGCCCAGGATGGCCGCGGTCAGCTCCAGCACGGACTCGAAGTCGACCAGGTGCCGGTCCCGGCGCAACTGCTCATAACCGGCGAATACCCGGCCGACTGCCCCGGGCTCCACCGGCGGGGCCCGGTGGTGGAGGGCCGCAGCGCCCGGGTAGTCCTCCGGGCGCACCTGCATGACCTTTGCCCACTCGACCTCGGTGGCCAGGTCACGCAGTTCCGGGGCGCTCGCGGGCACCTGCGCCGCCCGGGCCGCCTCGGCGAGCAGGCTGATCTTCGAATCCAGCACGGCCGGCGGGCGGCCGCCGACGGTACGCGGCCAGAAATGGACAAGCTGGCGCAGCGCCGCCGAATGGAACGTGCGCGCTACCACCCGGTCCAGCCCGGATCCGGACGGCCGGTCCAGTTCGCGCAGCCGCCCGCGCAACTCGCCCGCGGCCCGCGTGGTGAAGGTGACCGCGAGCACGTGACCCGGGTTCACCACGCCGGCCCGGACGGCGTAGGCGACGCGGTGGGCGATCGCGCGCGTCTTGCCGGTGCCGGCCCCGGCGATCACGCACACTGGGCCGCGGGCCGCCAGCGCCACCTCACGCTGCTCGGGATCGAGCGCGGCGAGCACCGCCTCCGGCCCGTCGTCCACCGCGCACCTCCTTCACCACTGTCATCCTCGCGCATCCGTCCGACATGCGGGGAAGCTCGGAGTTGGGCCCGGTGTTGCATCAGCGGAACTACTCTGGGGGAGGACAGGAGACGCGGGTGTCACAGCGAGTAACGATGTACACCACGCAGTGGTGCGGCTTTTGCCGCAGGCTCAAGGGCCAGCTTGCGCGGGAGGGAATCGAGGTCGCCGAGGTCGACATCGAGCGGGACCCCGCCGCTGCGGACTACGTGATGTCTGTGAACGGCGGAAACCAAACGGTCCCGACGATCGTGTTCCCTGACGGGTCGGCCCTGACGAATCCGTCAGCCGCGCAGGTCCGGGAACATCTCGCCGCCCTCGTCAACGGATCATGACAAGCAGACACAGCACGGCCGGGGACGCTGGCCGCCCGCACGACCGGGAACGCGGCGAGGCCGCCACCCCGGCGGGCGCCAGCGCCGCTGGCCCGCCCGGCCAGCACTGGCGGCCCGCCCGGAAGCCGGGCAAGCACGCCGCCGAGGGCCCGCCCGACCAGCGCCGGGGCCGGCCGGGCCGGACCGGGCCCGCCGCCACCAGCAAGGCTTCCGGGGAGCCCGGGCACCCAGTGCTCGGCGCGGAGCCGGTGGCCCGCCGCACCGCCACCGGCTGGCGGGTGGGCGACGAGGAAGTCTCCGACCTGACCAGCGCCATGGTCCTGGCCGACCTGCTGGCCGCCGACCTGCCCGCGCAGGGCACGCCGCCCCCCAGCGTGCCCGCCGTGCCACCGCCCGGAGACGACCCTCCGGACGCCCGCAAGCTGGAGCAGACCGTTGCCCAGCTAGAGCACGCGCTGACCGCCCGGGTCCGGGTCGAGCAGGCCATTGGAGTGCTCGCCGAGCGGCACCGGCTCCGGCCAAGGCAGGCGTTCGAGCTGCTCCGGTCCGTGGCGCGGGCCCAAGGGCGCCGGGTCCTCGAGATGGCCACCGAGGTCGTAGACAGCGCCACCAACCCGCTGCTGCGCATCCCCGAGGAACTGGCCAAGCCGCCGCTGGCCCGCCGCCGGGGCAGGGTCCGGGCCGGCTGGCAGCCAGAACAGCCCTGATCCGCCGGTTAGCCGAGGGCGGCGAGCACCTGCTGGGCTACGCCCTGCTCCCCGAGCCGGTTCGGGTGGAACGGCGCCGCGAGCGAGGTGGGGATCAGCCCCTCCACCCACTTGGTCCCCGGGGCCTGGCAAACGTCGTGCCCGATGCTGGCGGTGTAGGTGTCCACGAACGTCGCGTTGTTCGCGGCGGCCACAAAGGCGAGCATTGAGTTCAGCGCCTTCTCCACCCCGCGCAGGTACGGCACGTCACCGAAGGCGATCGGCACCTCCGGCCAGCAGCCGTTGCCGCTGTCAGGCAGGATGACCGGGTACCCGACCACGAACACCCGGGCGTTCGGCGCGTCGGCGTGGATACCCTGCAGGTCGGCGGCGACCTTCGGCGCCGTCGCGTTGATCTTCGCCCGGAGCTGGTCGGTCCCGCCCGGGGTGTAGTGGCTCTTGCACGGCGAGCCGAATGGGTTGGTGAGGCTGAGCGTGGTGCAGTGGATGATGATGTCGCTGAACCCGATGTTGTTGCCGCCGATCTGCAGCGTGACCAGCGTGGTGCCGGCGGACAGGGCGTTGTCCTGCGGCGGGTTGGTGCCCAGCGGCACCGACTGCGGGCGGGTCATGTTCGTCGTCGTCGCGCCCTGGCAGCTCACGTCGGTGAACGTGGCGGCGCTGGTGCCCGCCGCCACCAGGAACGGGTAGCTATGGGTTGACCGAAGGCAGCCGACCGGGGACCCGGTCCGGTCCGGGACGAGCGGTGCCGCGGTGTAGGAGTCACCGAGCGATACGTAGTGGGGCGGGATACCGGCCCCGCGCGGGCTGAATACGCTCGCGCCCGTGGTGGCGGACAGCGCGATGACCAGGAGCGAGGCCCCGGCCACGCCGGCGCAGGCACGGGAGACCCGGCCGCGCCGGGCAGGGCGGCCAGGACGGTGGCGCGAGACCCCAAAGCGCATCGCAGACGTCTCCCCTCCATCCGGTTACCGCGTGGTAAGGAGATGATGAATGCGCCCTGCGCCCTGCGTCAATGGCCTGGCATCGAAAGTGCCAGCTGGGAGGAGGGCCTGGCCCACGGGTAGGTTCTCATCCTTCTTGTCCCTCGGCACGTCGCTGACCTGGGCGTGTGTACCGGCTTCTCATTCATCTGGCCCTCGTTTTCTCGCCGATCTGGCATGTTCCTCGCCGGGGCCAGGAGAGCCAGGGTGAGCTGCCGGGGCGGGCGGCCATGCAGGCGGGCCGGACTGTCACGCAAAGCGATCGCTGGGCGCCTGGCCCCAGTGATCCGGGGTGCGAGGTTTCCGGCAGCTGGCGGGCTCTCCGGTGCCCCGGGTGGCTGGGAGACTGCTGCTGGGTTTGTCGTCGATGACCTGGTGGGGTGGTCGATCGGGCGGCTGGCCGACGCCGGTTATCAGGGGCTGATTACTAAACTGCTCGGCAGTGACCAGGACCGCGTGCTGCGGTCGGCGGTCAGGCCGCCGTGCAGGCTACGGTGGGCGAGATCGGTCCCGTCGGCGGGGAGGAGGCCGACCGGGCCGCACGGCAGATCAACAAGGCGTTCCGCCCGAGCGAATCCGGATCTATACTGAGGCCCAATAAAGCGTAGGGGGAATCATGGCAACACTTAAACGAATAACCCTGGGGCTGGGCGCGGCGATCACAGCCGTGACATTGAGCGCGACGCCAGCGGAAGCGATCATTAATGGTACCCAGGACACGGGCAACATATTCAGTAGTACGGGGTTAGTGATAAACAACGGCCAACACTGGTGCAGCGGTGTGTTGTACCGCACCAGCCATTCGGCGACATCGAGCACGCTGTTTATGACCGCGGGGCACTGCACGCTGGG
>Ga0066388_100002595_pt1 | contig 11162 bp, 14 predicted proteins | sample PanSoiMetaGPlot6_FD_64539 | JGI IMG/M metagenome (GOLD analysis project Ga0066388, IMG submission 64539) | Tropical forest soil microbial communities from Panama analyzed to predict greenhouse gas emissions - Panama Soil - Plot 6 (Hybrid Assembly) | ecosystem: Environmental > Terrestrial >... | reverse complement strand
ATCTCGGGACCGTTCGAGGAACACGTCCGGCCGCGCTGAATCTTTCCGAACCGGTCGGGCATCTTTCCTGTAGCTTCCGGAATAGTGCCCTACCCTGTTCTCTTGAGACCAAGGTCTAAACCACTGATTTTCTGTGCTTGATGGCTCGGCATGCTTCCTGCCTAACAACCAGGCTCAGATGTAAGTGACCGAACGGGGTGCAAGGCGCCCGGAGGTAATTGCAATGCAGCACATGGACCTCTGGTTCGACCTGGCCGTCCGGGGAGAGCCCAACCTCGAAGAGGACGCGGTGGCGAGGCTTCAGCTCACGGACGGCGCGGATCCTGATCCGCGCGCCGACGATCGCGGCAACGAGGAGCCGGCTCCGACGGCCGAGTTCTTCTAGACGACTCTCGGCGCGTCGCGACGCGGATGACCGCCAGGATCGCGACGGCGGCCGCCACGACGAGCCAGATCGTCCCTTTCGGCATGCGGAGCATCTCGACGACCGCCACGGCGAATCCGGCCGCGATCACCACGCAAGCCGCGAGCACCGTGCCGGTGCGTGACCGCTTTCGGCTCACCATCGAGGTCTCACCGTAGCAAGCTCGCAAGCTCGGCCGTTACTCGCGCGGCGTCGGCTCCCTCCGCACCCGTCGAGACGACCATGGGCTCGACGTGATCCGCCCAGGGGCGCCAGATCAGACGCTCGGCGCCGAAGAGCACGATCGACGGGGCGCCGAGCGCCGCCGCGAGGTGGCTGACCCCCGAGTCGTTGCCGAGATAGGCCGTCGCGTGCGTCAGCATACCTGCCAGGAGCGGCAGCGGCGGCTCTTGGAGCGCGATCGCCCGTGCGGTCAGCGCACCCGTGAGCGCCGCGACCGCGTCGGAGTCGGCCGGCCCTCGATGGATCGCGATCGCCACGCCGGGCAGCGCGGCGACTTGCTCGAGCACGGCGGCGTAGCCGGCCGCCGGCCACCGTTTCCTGTGGCCCCCGGCCCCGGGATGCACGATCAGCAGCCGATCGCGCGCGTTCCATCCGGACCGCACGAGCTCTTCCCTCGCTTCGTTGCCGAGTGCGGCGGGTAGGTCGACCGCGGCGCGAATCGCCGGCTCGCGGTACGCGGAGCCTGCGCCGAGCGTGTCCACGAGATGCTCCCAGACCGGTCGCCCCGCGCCGACCGATGGCGCGACGATGGAGCCCGGGACGAGTGCTCCGAGCCGCTCCACGAAGCTCGGCTCGCCCGCGCCGATCCACGCGATCACTCGCGTGGCGCGGCGTAGATCGTCCGCGCAGCGCTCCGGCCATTGGCGCCGCCGACCGCCCGACTCGGGCTCGAACAGCGCGGAAAGCCCGAGCGCGTCGAAGTCGACGGCCCGGTGCACGACTGCGAGCAGCTCGAGGAGCCGGCCGATGCGCGGCTGCGCGGCGAGCACGAGCGAGTCGCCGGGCCAGGCGCGCCGCAGGACGCGCAGCGCCGGGATCGCCAGGAGCACGTCGCCGAGGGCACCGGGATGGATCGCGAGCGTCAGGGGCGGAGCAGCGCCAGCGCGGCATCGTGGAGGCGTCGATTCGTCGCCAGCGCGGAGCTCGAGTAGATCGTCGGACGGCCCTCGAGATCGGTGAAGCGGCCGCCCGCCTCCTCGACGAGGATCTTGCAGGGCGCCAGATCCCAGGGCTTGAGGCCCGAGCCTTCAGGGTAGATCTCGGCGTAGACCTCGGCCTTGCCCTCGGCGATCAAGCAGTAACCGATGTAGTCGCCGAAGCCGCGCTGCCGGTCGGTCGCGTCCACCAGCCGCATGAAGCCGTCCCAGTACCGCGTCGTCCTAGCCCCGCGCAGCCCGGCGTGCAGCAGGTACGCCTGGCTCATGTCGCCCTCGTCGGAGATGCGCAGGCGCTCGCCGTTGAGGAACGCGCCTCCGCCGCGGCGCGCGGTGTAGAGCTCGCCGGTGACCGGGTTGTGGATGACGCCGACGATGATCTCGCCGTGCTCCTCGAGGGCGATCAGGGTCGCCCAGATCGGGATGTGGCGCACGAAGTTCTTCGTGCCGTCGATCGGATCGATGATCCAGCGCGTCGCGGTGTTGCCCGAGCCGCCGAACTCCTCGCCGAGGAAGCCGTGCTCGGGAAATGCTCGGCCGAGGATCTCGACGATCGTTCGCTCGGCCTCGCGGTCGGCCTGGGTCACCGGCGTAGCGTCGGGCTTGAGGACGATCTCGAAGCCGCCGCTGTAGTACTTCAAGGCGACGCGCCCGGCGGCCCGGGCCGCCTCGACGGCGGCCGCCAGCGCCGCCTCGCTCACTTCGCGGGCTCTTCGGCCGGGAAGGGCTCGCCGCGCTCGGCCAGCACCTGCGCGTAGACCTCGAGCGCATCCACAACGACCGGCATGCCGCCGTAGGTGACCATCTGAAAGATCACCTCGGCCACTTCCTGGCGGGTGGCGCCGACGTTGAGCGCCGCATGGATGTGCGCGCGCACCTCGTTGGGCCGATGGAGCGCGGTGAGCGCGCCGACCGCGCAGAGCTCGCGCTGCTTCTGGGAGAGGACCTCACGGCTGTACATGACGCCGGTGAAGAACAGCGAGAGCTCGCGCGCGAGCCCCTTGTCGAAGCGCTTCCACATCTCGAATCCCGAGCCGCCCTTCAGCGTCTGGAACAGCTTCTGGCTCGTCTTCTTGGTGAGGGCTTTGAGCTCGGCATCGTCCATGAGCGCCATGGCGTCTCCTCTTTCAGCGCGCGCAACTATTTCGATGCGCGCCTCGGCCGGCGGGGCCCCAGCCCCGCGACGGCCTGCAGCGCGCGCAACTATCCGTGGTAACCTGCGACGTCGGCGGCGCGCCGCGTCGTCACAATAACGTAGCCGAGAGGACCGCACAATGTTGAACCCGCACGTGTTCCGCGCCTACGACGTGCGCGGGCTCGTGGGCAGCGACATCAACCCCGACGTCTTCCGCCAGGTCGGGCAGGCCTACGCGACCCTGATTCGCCGCAACGGCGGCCGGCGGATCGCAGTCGGCCGCGACAATCGCCTTTCGTCGAACGAGCTCAAGGTGGGCTTCGTCGAGGGCGTGCGCGCGGCCGGCGTCGACGTGCTCGACATCGGCGAGTCGACCACGCCGCTGCTCTACTTCGCGACCGCGCACTGGCAGATGGACGGCGGCGCCAACATCACCGGCAGCCACAATCCCATCGAGTACAACGGCGTGAAGATGGTGCATCCGGGCGCGGCGCCCCTGTCGGAGGACGAGATCCAGGCCTTGCGCACGACGATCGAGCGCGGCGACTTCGAAACGGGACGCGGCGCCCTCACCGAGCGGAGCCCCCGCGAGGACTACTTCGACACGATCAGCCGGATCGTGCGGCCCACCCGGCGTCTGAAGGTGGTGGTCGACGCGGGCAACGGGATCGCCGGGCTCTACGGTCCCGAGCTCCTTCGCCGCATCGGCTGCGACGTCGTCGAGCTCTTCTGCGAGTCGGACGGGAGCTTTCCCAACCACCTCCCCGACCCCGAGGACGAGCACAACGTCGAAGAACTGAAGGCCAAGGTGGTCGAGGTCGGCGCCGATATCGGCATCGCCTACGACGGCGACGCCGACCGGGTGGGCGTCATCGACGAGCGCGCCCAGCGCCACGAGGCCGACCTGATCCTCATCTTGCTGGCGCGCGATCTCCTGGCGCGTCATCCCGGCGCCAAGATCGTGTTCGACGTGAAGTCCTCGCAGGCGCTGGTCGACGACATCCGCCAGCACGGCGGCGTGCCGATCATGTGGAAGACCGGCCACTCGCATCTCAAACGCAAGATGCGCGACGACCACATCCTGCTCGGCGGCGAGGTCAGCGGGCACATGTTCTTCGCCGAGAACTACTACGGCGTCGACGACGGCATCCTCGCCTCGTGCAAGATCATCGAGCTGACCGCGCGCGCGACCGAGCCGCTCTCACGACTCTTCGCCTCGATCCCCCATCTGCGCGCGACGCCCGAGCTCAAGGCGCCGTGTCCGGACGGCGAGAAGTTCCGAGTCGTCGAGCAGGTCGCTCGCGAGCTCAAGCAGCGCTACGAGACGATCGACACCGACGGCGCGCGCGTCATCTTCCCCGGGCGCGGGTGGGGCCTGGTCCGCGCCTCGAATACGAACCCATACCTGACCTTGCGGTTCGAGGCCCGCACCGACCGCGACATCGAGGAGATGAAACGCGAGATCTACGCCGTGCTGAGCCACCACCCGGTGACCCTGCCGGGCTAGGCGCTACCCGACGAGCAGACGCACCGCCGAGAGCAGATCGGGCGCCATCGCGCAGTCGCGGACGCCCCAGAAGCCGCCCGGATCGAGCAGCACCGGCGTGAGACCGGCGGCCCCGGCGCCCCGCACGTCGATCGAGTAGAAGTCGCCGATGTAGGCCGCGTCCGACGCGGCCACCCCCGCGCGGTCCAGTGCCAGCTGGAAGATCCGAGGGTCCGGCTTCTCGACGCCGACCTCGCCAGAGTCGATCACGAACTCGAGAGAGGGCCCGAGCCCGACCGCCGTCAGCATCGACAGCGCCGAGCCGTTCGAGTTCGAGATCGCGGCGGCCCGCGCGCCCGCTCGGCGTACGAGCGCGAGCGCGTCGAGCGCTTGCGGATCGCGGGCGCTCCAGACGCCGGTCGGCCGGTTGTAGGTGCGCCGCCATTCCGTGACTCGCTCGATCGTCCTGGGGTCGGAGACCCCGAGCCCCTCCAGGATGAAGCTCAGATACCGGGTGGCCGCCTCTTGAGTCTCCGTCGACACGCCGGCGAGCCGGGCGAACACCTGATCGTCCAGATGAACGCGCGCCTGCCAATCGGCACGCTGGACCTGAGCGGCCTCGACGCGCACTCCGTGGCGGCCGAGCTCGGCGGCGATCGCCGCGTAGTCCATCCGGAGCAGCGTGTTGCCGGCATCGAAGAAGACGATTCGAATGGCTTCAGTATAGCCGCGCGCCGATGTGCGACATGTGGCTTTCGTGTCGCTTGGGCGTCGACTCGGCGAGCACGGCCGTGCATCCGAACACGACGATCGCGATCAGCGCCTCGCGCGCGACGAGTCGCGAGAGCGTGACGCCGGCCCCCTTCGCGCCCAGGCGCGGGAGCACGCGGTAGCGATTGACCGCCCCGATCGCGACGATAGCGAGCGCCAGCGCGATCTTGATGGCGAGCGCCCCGCCGTACGTCGTGGTCCACAGCGCGGCGAAGCTCGGCACCTCGACCCATGCGTTGTAGATCCCGCTGGTGAGAACAAGGACCACGCAGTAGCCCGCCAGCCGCGAGAACCGCCGAGCGGCGACACGGCCCAGCTCGGACGGCCAGGCGTCCCGAGCCCGGCCCATCGTCAGCACGAGCGCGAAGAGTCCGCCGGTCCACGTCGTGGCGGCCACTCCGTGCAGCCAGTCGATCAGGACACTCGGCGAGAGATCGCCGAAGTCGGCGGCGTGCCCGGTGAGGCTCGAGGTCAGTGCGACACCCAACGAGAGCGCCAGGCCGAGAGCCCGGGCCGCCGCCGCGCGAGACGCCGAGACGATCAGCAGCAGCGCCAGGGCGACCGCGCGAGCGATCCAGATCGCGCCGAAGTGCGTGCGAGTCAGCACGAGCGGAAGCGCTGCCATCGCCTGGCCGAGATCGCCCCCGCTCATGATGCGGGCGCGCGCGATCGCGTCGGTCGCCCACGTGAGGATCAAGACGACGACGGCGGCCGTGGTCCACCGGCGAAGAGATTCGCGCGCCCCGGCGAGCGCGGCGACACCGCGAGGGACCACGAGGAGATCGACGACCAGGCCGCCGATGAGGGTCGCCAGAGCCAGAAGGCCCAGCCAGCGCGATATGGCCGGCAGGACGAGCTCGTGAAGCGTCACTTGACCCTGAAGGCGAAGTCGCCATCGGTCCGATGGCCGTCGCGGGCGACGACGCTCCAGAACACGCGGTAGCGGCCGGACGCGAGCGCCGGCAATCCGACCTCCAGCAGGGTGCCGTCGGCCGGATCGACGCGCGAATCGCCCTTGTCGACCCGGCGCTTCTCGGCATCCTCGACGCGAATCGTGCTGAACACCGGCTCGATGCGGCCGTCGAACCAGATGCGGACCGACGGCGGCGACGCCTCCAGCGTGTGGCCGACTCGGGGCTCCGAATGGTCGGGAAATGCGTGAGCCTCGACCCAGCCGGGTACCAGCAGGAGCGCCGCCACCGCCAGCAACCGGCTCACTGGGGCTGAGTCGGGCCGAGGACGCCATGGAACGGCGTCCACGTGAAGACCTGCGGCAGGATGTCGTCCAGGTAGAAATGGATCTGGGCGAGAGCGCCGACGTTCTTGCTGACGTCGTGGTTCACGGGGATGACGGCCTCGATCCCGAGCTGGAAGTAGCGCCCGAACCAGATGATCCCCGGATTGACGGTGCCGGTCGTCCGGCCGGCGTTGCGCCCGTCGAGCGGCGTCTCGAGCGCGAACTCCACGATCGGAATCATCCGGTTGATCGGCGCCGGCAGCCCGACGTCGCGCACGTAGGATTGCAAGTATTGCAGGTTGTACTGGATGCTCCCGCCCCACTTGAAGACGGTCGGGTTGAGGGGCTTCTTGACGTCCACGTTGCCGTCCTCGTCGGTCTCGAACGTCTTCGTGTGCACGCGCGAGGGCACGGCCAGCCCGAAGGCGCCGGTCAGCGCGAAGGGCTTCATCAGCTCGAGCTGGTCCGGCAGATCGCCGAAGCCCTTGCCGAAGAAGAGCTGAGGCGTCCACGTGTCGAAACTCTCGGCGTCGACCTTCTTGCTGCCGGTGCCGCCGACGTCCCAGCTGAGGCCGAGCGCCAGCAAGAGCTCGTGGGCGGCGCTCTTGAAGAAGACGTACTTGGCCGCGACCTCGAGGTTGTCGAAGCCGCTCACGGCCGAGCCCCCGTCGGGATCCAGGATCGTGAAGGTGCCGCTGAGCGAGACGCCGAGATCCGGGCTCAGCCGCTTCGAGAATTCGGCGCTGAGATCGATCTGGTGCGTCGGCGGCGCCTCGTCGGTACCTCTGAGCTTGAGGTACGAGATCGTGGGCAGCGAGAGCTCGTCGGCGACGAACGGGTCGTCGGTGGCCAGGGTCGCTGGAAAGAACCGCTTGCCGATCAGCCCGTGCGCCAGGGCCGGCGCGGACGCCGCCAGCACCGACGCGAGCACATACACGCACGCGAGTAGAGATTTCCCTCTCATGGGTCCCCCCTGAAAGCTTGTGGATGGAGCGAGTGAGGTCTAGACGAGCGGGGCGGGAGGGGCCCGAGGATGCGAGGCGTCGAGCGCGCGGAGCGATGCGAGAAGCGGGTCGGACGCCGTGGCCACGGCGCCGACCCGATGAATCGGCTGGTCCAGAGCCGGCGCCGCCACCGTGCTGCCGTCGAGGTGTGCGGCGACCGAGGCGGTCGGGCACGCGACCGCCTCCCTGCCGAGCGCGTGGTGCACGGAGTGCACCGCCGCCTCGACGGCCAGGATCGCGAGCAGAGCCACCAGGCCGGCCGCGACGAGCCGGCGCGAGCGACGCCGAGCGAGGCTGGCCCCGGCGAGGAGCGCCATGAGGACGAGCGGCCATGGAAAGCCGCCCGCGTCGCCGGCGATCAGGAAATGGATCGGCGTCGGGGCCCCGACGGGTGCGAGAGACTCGGGCGCTTCGAAGGCCGCGCGCTCGGCGACGCCCACGTGAGCATCGACCGGGCCCGCCGCGAGAGCCACGGCGGCCAGGGCCAGCAGCGCTAGAACCCGCACCATGGACGGCACTCTAGCGAAGAAACCCGCCGGACTCAACGCCGGTTGCCCATCCGGTACACTGTCCCGGTGTACGCGCTCGGACTCGCCGCCCGCTGGCTCCATCTGGCCAGCTCGGTGCTCCTCGTCGGCTCCGCGGCAATGATCGTGCTCGCCGGCCGCTCCGACCGCGCGACGGCGCAGCGCTGGGAGCAGCGCGTGCTCGCCTCCGCGTGGGTCTGGGCGCTCGTGGCCCTCGCGTCGGGTGTGGTGGTGGTCGGCGTGCAGACGGCGCTGTTCGAAGCGCGGGCCGAGGCGGCCTTCGAGCCACAGGCCCTCGGCCGCATGCTCCTCGAGACCCAGGCCGGCCACGTGTGGCTCGTCCGCGCCGGGCTCCTCGCGGTCCTCACTGCGTTCCTGTGTCTGCGCGTATCGGTCGAGCGGCGCGCCGACTGGCGCGCGGCGCGGGGCGAAACCGTGCTGCTCGCCGTCGCAGCGCTGCTGCCGCTTGCCGCCGCGGGCCACGCCGCGGCCGTGGAGCCGGACACCGCCCGCGCGATCGCATCCGACGGCCTGCACGTGCTCGCGGCCGGCATCTGGGTCGGCGGCCTCTTGCCGCTGGCCCGGCTGCTTACGGCCGCCTCCACGGAAGCCGGCGCCGATGCGCGCCCGTACGCAGTCCTTGCCGCGCGCCGTTTTTCGCGCGCGGCTCTCGCGATGCTCGTGCTGCTCGTCGCCACGGGAACCGGGCTCGCGATCATCCACGTCGGCAGCGTCGCCGGCTTGGTCGGCACGAGCTACGGACGGCTCTTGCTCACCAAGCTCGCACTGCTCGTCCTGGCGCTCGCGTTCGCCGCGTTGAACCGCGCCGTCCTCCTGGCCCGCCTCGGCGGCGACGGGCCGACCGTCGGGCGCCCGGCGATGCGCCGCCTGTCCGGCTTCGTGCTGGTCGAGGTCGTGCTGGCGCTGGCGATCCTCGTCATCGTGGCGGCGATGAACGTGACGCCGCCGGCCCGCCACGAGCCGCCGGCGTGGCCGTTCGCGTTCCGCCTCTCCCTCGCGGCACTCGAGGGCCGTGCTGCAGAAGCGACGCGGGCCCTGATCGGCAGCCAGATCGGCGTGATCGGCCTCGTGGCGCTGATCGCCGCGCTCGCGATGCGCGCGTGGCGGCTTCCGCTGGGAGCCGTCGCACTTGCCGCACTCGGAGCCGGCGCCGGCCTTGCCCTGCCTCCCCTGATGATCGACGCCTACCCGACCACGTATCTCAGGCCTTCCGTGCCGTATCAGGCCGGGGCGATCGTGGCCGGTGCCGCGCTCTACCAGGCCAGCTGTGCGGGTTGTCACGGGCCGCGCGGCGCCGGCGACGGCCCCGACGGACGCGGTCTTCCGCGGACGCCCGCCGACCTGCGCGCGCCGCACACCGCGCAGCACACCGCGGGCGATCTCTTCTGGTGGATCAGTCACGGGATTCCCGGATCCGGCATGCCGGGATTCGGCTCGCGTCTGAGCGAGGATCAGCGCTGGGAGCTGATCAACTACCTTCGCGCCCTGTCGGCCGGATACGCCGCCCGCACCATGGGGCCCGCGATCGAGCGCGACCGGCGCTGGCTCGTCGCGCCCGACTTCAGCTTCGCGGTCGGCCCCACGCCGCCGCGCGCGCTCAAGGACTACCGCGGGCGCACGGTACTGGTCGTCCTGTATGCCCTGCCCGGGGCGAGGGCGCGCATGAGCCAGCTGGCCGAGCGCGAGGGGACGTTGGCCATGCTCGGCGTGGAGGTCATCGCGGTACCGATCGACGCCGATCCGGACGCGATCCGTCGTCTCGGCCCGGACCCGCGCGTGATGTTTCCGGTCGTCACCGAGGGCGCCGAGACGATCGTGGCGGCGTACCGGCTCTTCGCGGTGGCGCCCCACGTCGAGCTCCTCGTCGACCGCCAGGGCTACATCCGCTCGATCGCGCGAGGCGCCGGCGAGGCGGGCGACCTCGAGGCGCTGGCCGCGCAGGTCCGGCTGCTCAATGAGGAGAAGATCGCGGCGGAGACCGCTCCGGACGAGCACGTGCACTGATGCGGGCCTGGAAGGCGGTGCTCCTGATCGACCTAGCGCTGCTCGTGGGCGTGGGATGGGGCTACGCGTTCTGGGGCCTGCGCGAGGGCCGCCTCGAGCGCGAGCTGGCCGAGGCGCGCGCCGCCGCCACGAGCGGAATCGAGCGCCGCTGGGTCGTCGAGGGCGTCGTGCGCGCGATCTTCCCCGAGCTCGGCGTGATCGTGCTCACGCACGGCGACATCCCGGGCTACATGCCCGCGATGACCATGGGTTTTCGCGTCGCGTCGCCGAAGATTCAGGAAGCCGTTTCGGTGGGCGACGAGGTACGATTTACGTTGCAGGGCGTCGTGCCGAACGTGGCGGTGACCACGATCGAGAAGATCAAGTGAGGGCCGCCGTGCCGAGATTTGCAGCCTTCTTCTCATTGACCCTGATCCTCAGTGCCGCCGCCCCCGTCCTGGGGGCCACTCTGTACGTGACCAACACCAAGTCGGAGTCCGCGTCGATCATCGACACCGACACGCTCGAGGTCGTCGGCACGATCCAGCTCGGCCAGGGCAAGCCCAACCGAATCGTCTTCCACCCCGACGGCAAGACGGCGTGGGTGGTCTACGACAAGAGCCACGACCTGGGCGTGATCGACGCCGAGTCGAAGAAGCTGCTCCGTCGCGTGAAGATCGGCGGCAATCCGTACAACCTCGCGTTCACCCCCGACGGCCGCTATCTGCTCGTGCTCGACTGGTCGAGCGAGACGAGCAACGACGAGGTCATCTTCTACGACCTCAAGGAGCAGAAGATCGACGGGCGGGTGGAAGTCTCCACGTGGCCCGCCCACGCGATCTTCTCCCGCGACGGCACCTTGCTCTACGTCTCGGGCGAGACCGCCGGCGACGTCACGGTGATCGACGTGGCCCAGCGCAAGGCCATCGGGCGGGTCGTCCACGGCGGCGGCGACGCGATGGGCCTGGCGCTCCCGGCCGACGGCAAGGTGCTCTACGCGGCCGCGGGCGAGAACAAGATGATCGTGAAGATCGACACAGCCACGAACAAGACTGTCGGCGAGATCCCCCTGCCCGGCATCGTGCACGAGGCGACGCTCACCCTGGATGGCAAATACCTCTACACAACTCTCCGGAAGGCCAACAAGATCGTCGTGGTCAGCGTGGCCGACGACAAGATCGTCAAGGTGATTCCGCAGAAGGGCTACCCCGACCTCGTGACGATGGAGCCGACCGGCCGGTACGCCCTGGTCACCAACCGCGGGGCGGACCTGGTGGCCGTGATCGACCTCTCGACCCAGGCTCAGGTCCGGACGATCCCGGTCGGCAAGGCTCCCCACGGCATGGCGCTGCGGCCCCGCTAGAGTGAAGCGCCGGCTCATCGCGGCCGGGCTCGCGGCCTTGACGCTCTGGCCCGT
>Ga0066388_100002594_pt1 | contig 11163 bp, 8 predicted proteins | sample PanSoiMetaGPlot6_FD_64539 | JGI IMG/M metagenome (GOLD analysis project Ga0066388, IMG submission 64539) | Tropical forest soil microbial communities from Panama analyzed to predict greenhouse gas emissions - Panama Soil - Plot 6 (Hybrid Assembly) | ecosystem: Environmental > Terrestrial > Soil... | reverse complement strand
TCGTGATCGGCAACGCGATGAAGCGCGGGAATCCGGAAGTGGAGGCGGTTCTGAACCGGAAACTCTTTTATCTTTCGCTGCCCGAAGTCCTGAAAAATTATTTTCTGCGCGGCAAGCACAACCTTGTGGTTACCGGCACGCACGGAAAAACGACGACGACTTCGTTACTGGCGTGGATTATGGAGAAAGCCGGATGCAAACCCGGCTTTTTAATCGGCGGCATTCCAAAAAACCTCGGCCAGGGCGCGCGCTTGAACGATTCCAAATATTTCGTGATTGAAGGCGACGAATACGACACGGCCTTCTTCGACAAGCGCTCAAAGTTCATTCATTACCTGCCCGAACTCGTGATCGTGAACAATATCGAGTTCGATCACGCCGACATTTTTAAAGACGTCGATGAAATCAAGCTTAGCTTTAAGCGACTCCTCAATATCGTTCCGGAAAATGGGATGATCTTGATCAACGGCGACGATCGAAACTGCGTCGAGGTCGCTAAAGATTGCCGCGCGCAACTGGTCGAGGTTGGCTTTTCCAAAAATTGCGCGCAACGAATTCGGGACGTGGCTTATTCGCCGAACGGTTCGCGGTTCAAGCTCGGCGACGACGTTTACGAAATTCCGCTCGCCGGTGAATTCAACGTTCGAAACGCGGCGATGGCCGCGACCGCGGCGCGATTTTACGACGTTCCGAAAGCGAAGATCAACGGCGCGCTGAAAAGCTTTCAAGGCATCGCGCGGCGGCAAGAGATTCGCGGCGAAGCGAGCGGCGTGAAAGTGATCGATGACTTTGGCCACCATCCAACGGCGATTGCGCAAACACTCCAGGCATTGCGGCACCGTTTTCCAGGCCAGCGGCTGTGGGCGATCTTCGAGCCGCGCTCAAACACGACCCGGCGGGCGGTGTTTCAAGAAGAGTTACCGCGCGCGTTTGAATCGGCGGACGGCGTTTTCATTTCTCAAGTCGCACGGCTGGAACAAATCCCTGAGAACGAACGTTTGCATCCGGAAGCGGTGGTGAACGCAATTTCGAAAGACGGTCGGCCGGCGTTTTACGAAAAAAACGCGGACGCGATTGTCGATCGAATCGTGCCGTTATTGGAAAAGAGAGATGTCGTTATCGTTTTTAGCAATGGCGGGTTCGACAATATCCACGAGAAGCTGTTGCGCCGACTGCGCGCATTGTAGCGGCGGTCTATGACCGCCGAATCGTCGCCGCACCGGCAGCGACTTAGTCGCCTCGAAATTGTTTTCGCCGATACCCCAATCTCCTTCATCACAGCGTGCACGCATTAGCGTCGGAAGATTCTCGCGGATTCGCGCGTTCATGACGCATTTGTAATGTTCGGTGAACAAGGTCCGCGATTCGGCGCTTGCTCGGTCAATATGTTCTGATGCCAGATCATGTTCACGCATTCGTCGCGCTGGATGATGAGAAGGTGATGTTGGAAAACTGGATGAAATCTTTGAAGAACCCGGTTTCCAAAGTATTCCGCGTGCAAAAGATCGCAGCGCCGCCCTGGCAGAAGACATTTTTCGATCACGTGCTCCGAAGCTCGGAATCGTACGACGAGAAATGGAACTATGTCGTAGACAATCCAATGCGAGCAGGATTGGTCGGACGGTCCGAGGATTGGCCGTTTCAGGGTGAGATTTTCTGCTAGAATAATCGCAGCAAAAACGGCGGTCATAGCCCGCCGCTACACCTATTGAGCCGCGCTGGTATGATCGTGCACGATCTTCCAGCCGTCGGGAAATTTTCGGAAGATCAACCTGAAGCGGCCGTGCGGTTGATCATTCGCGCGGTTCAATTTCCAACTGCCAAGCGCAACCGCTGAATCGCTGCTCAATGGCGTGATCTCAAGATTCGAAAATGTCAGCACACCCATTTTCACACGATCTGAATATTTCGTTTTGTAACGATTTAGAACTTTCTGCCAGCCCCGCGTGACGTCATCACCCGAAACGAAGACCGTTTCATCGGAACGCCAATAACCGTTCATGAATCCGTCGATGTCACCTCGGTTCCAGGCCGCTTCTTGCGCGCGCAGGACGTTTTCAATTTCGGTAGCGGGATTTGCCGGCTGCGCTGAAATCGATGCCGATCCAAGAATGCTGGCGAAAGCCAAGAGAAAGACCGGCATTGTCATGCGCTGTGATGCCCAGACGACATCAAGAGATTCCTCCACTATGGTCGGAATGACAAAGGTGGCTACGGCGACGGTGTCAGCGAAGGCGCCGGAGTGATTGACGGTGTCGGAGTCGGATTTGAGGGCTGAGATGATGGAGCTGGCGTCGGTGTGGCTGTTGGTGTTGGGGTTGGGGTTGAAAAGGTATCTTCGTCGTCTGACAACATTGATTCGATTGTAGTTACCGAGTGTGAGGAAGTTGTCCCAAACGATGCTGAACTTGCAGTCGGAGTTACCGTCGCGCCATTGATCACGACAAAAATACCTGGAGCCGGTGTTGGCGTTGGCCGGCTTGGCTGCAAGCTCTTTCGGTAGGTGACTGAAAGCGTCGCGCCTGGGACCGGATCAATGGTTAGGACGGCTGGCCCAGCGATAACAACTTCGTTGACGAATTCCGCTGAGGAGGCACTGCTCGTGCCGCTGATTGACGCCGTAAGGACATTTCCAAAGATTGGCGTTGGGGTTGGCGTCGGCGTTGGTGATGGAGTGGGCGTTGGCGTACTTGGACAGGGCGTTGGCGTACAGGTCGGTGTTGGTGTGGGCGCCGGAGTCGGAGTGGGCGTTGGCGGCGCCGGCGGAAATGTGCCTACAACAATAACGCCACGTTCCCCAGTGTCGTTATCTTGGGTGAAATTTTTGATCGTCAACAACACTCCGTCTCTTACATGAATGGTCAGAGTTGCGCTTGTGATGAGTCGGGTCTTGAAGCTCGTGTCAGTAGCGAGCGCGACTGCTACAAAAATTGAGGTCGCCAGCACAGTTCCGACCAGCTTTTTCATCGTTGAGATCACGCTTCGCAATTTGAGCGAAACTTAATTCTCGCTGTTGCGGTAGGTTATAAAACAGCTCGTCGTATCCCCGCATGTCACCGTCACTGTTGCCGGACCGGCTACAACAAAATTATTGATGGGATCGAGGAGAAACGCGGTAGCAGGATCTTCAATGCTCGCAACAAATGCGTTTGTGATCGTCAGGCTGTTCTTCGTAACGGATACGAAACCCCGATTAGAGCCACCTGCCTCTTGAGTGAAGTTTCGAATCTTTAAAGCATGATCTCCTGTAACCGTTATTGGTCCCAATACCTGATTCGCTTGGAGCACCATGCTGACGAAATCGCCGGCACGGACGAAGCTGGTGACAATCAAAACCAAAACTGCCACGAGAACTCGGAGTGAAATCTTCATAGAATGGGACCCCCCGGGAAGCAGCAAAGCGGATCGATGTTCACGCGTCAAGATCGACGTTGTCCTACAGAATCGCGCTCGGTTACATGTTTTCGCGCTCGAATTTTGCCCCTGAAATCAGTCGCACGAAGCAAATTGACCTGCTCGAAGGCATCTGATAGCATCGCGGCTCAACATTCACGTCGTGCACCGAATTCTGGGGGTCCTGTTGCTGGCCGTTTTCGCGGCCGGGTTGAATTTCGCTCAGGTTGCGCCCATCACTCATGCCGCCGCGAAATCGCAGCCGTCACTTCCGCCTCAGACCGTCAAGGCAACGAAAGACCGCGACGAGACGGACGATGAGGATTCGGAAACGCCGGCGGTAGTTGCGCAGGGGCAACCGAATCCGCCGAACCCAGCCCCGGGTGTTGCACAAGCGCGGCCTGCTCCAGTGGTGCCGCGAGTGCAACCGCAGGCGCCAAATCCGCAGGGCTCACAGCAAACGGTCCGGTTGCAATTTCCAAACAGTGACGTGAAAGACGTGCTGCGATTTTATGAATCGCTGACCGGCAAGAAGCTGGTCATGGACAACTTCGTTACTGGCAAGGTAGACATTTTCCTGAGCAAAGATGTGCCGCGCGATGAGGCGATCAAAATCATCGAGATGAGTTTACTGCTCAATGGATTCTCGCTGATTCCAGCCGATGGCGACATCGTCAAAGTAATCGGCACCGGCAAGAATCCGCGCACGACGGGTGTGCCGATCATTTCCGACGAAACCGAGATTCCGAGCGGTGATCATGTCATTAGTTATTTATTCAAGCTTCGCTACGCGGATCCGCAAGAATTGCTCCAGGCGCTCGGACAATATTTGTCGCCGCCCCAGCCTTACACTTCCTTTCTCGCGCTCCCGAAAGCAGGCGCAATTTTGGTGACGGAAAATTCCAGCGTGATTCGAACGTTGGCGAAGATCATCGACCAAGTGGACGTGCCGCCGGCCGAAGTAGTGAGTGAGTTCATCAAGCTCGAGCGCGCCGACGCGAGCAAAGTGGTCGACATGCTCAAAGACGTTTTCGAAAAGACAGAGAGGCAAGCGCAACCCGGTCAGCCCGGCTATCGCCCGGGTGTTCGACCGGTTGGAGGAGTCAATGTGCCGCCGCCCCAAACGGTAAGCGCTGAAACCAGCGAGCTCGCCGGATTAACCGCGTTAACCGAGGAATCGGTCATTGTCGGAAAAATAAAACTCGAGGCCGACGTGCGGACGAATCGGATTCATGTCATCACGCGTCCGGTTAATATGCCGTTCATCCGCAAATTGATTGCGGAGTTCGACGCCAATGTGGAATTCGCGAAACCGGTCACGCGCGCATTGAGATACATTTCGGCGGCTGACGTTTTGCCTGTAATCGTGCAAGCCTTAACTGAACCGGGGCAGGCTGGTGCCGGTGGCGCAGAAGCCGGTGCCGCGCAGCCAGGGCAAACACCACCCCAACGTCGCACGACCACCGCAACGGCAACCGGCGGCGGTGTGGCAAGCACGACGACGACGGCGGCGGGTTATGGCGGAACGGGTACCGCCGGCGGGAGCACGTTGAATATTTCTGAAGAACTCCAGACCCAGCCGGTCGACACCACACCGAAGTCAGTCACGGTTGGCAACGCCAAGATCATCGCCGATCAGCGCGCGAATACGATCATCACGCTCGGCAACCAGGAAGTGGTGGTGAAAGTTCAGAAAGTTCTGGATGAGATGGACGTCAAAGCGCCGCAAGTCGCCCTCAGCACGGTGATCGGTGAACTCACGCTGAACAATGACGAAGAACTCGGCGTCGATTGGTTCGCTAAGTACGACCGAAAGGTAGTCGGCATTTCGCGTAATACCGGCGCACCGATTCCGAATCCACTCGCTTCAGTCGCGCCATCGCCGGGCGGAACGCCAGTAATCGGCTCGGTGGTCGATCCTGCTGGTTTGGTGAATTTCGCGCAAGCGTTACAGCAGGTCGCAGGTGGGACCAACGTCTACATCGCTGCCGGCAACTATTTGGCGACGATCGTTCATGCCCTGGAATCGACTGGAAAATTCAAGGTGATCTCGCGGCCAATGGTTTTCACGAGCAACAACAAGAAGGCGATCATCGCCTCGGGTCAGGAAGTGCCCATTCCGGTCAACTCGCTAACGAATGTGGTTGCTAACGGCGTGACATCAACGGCTAACAGCACAGCCGCGGTCTCTTCGAACATCGAATACAAGAAAGTCGCCTTGCAGCTCGAAGTCGTTCCCCTAATTAATTCCGAGAAGGAGGTCTCGCTCGACATTCTGCAAAAGATCGACAGCCTTGTCGCCGGCGGAAACGTCAACATTGGTGGCAACCAGGTTCCGACAATCGCCACGCGTTACATTCGGACCAATGTCACTGCTGCGAACGGATCGACAATCGTTCTCGGCGGCTTGATTCAGGACAACAAGCAAAAGAGCTTCAGTGGCATTCCAGTACTGGATAAAATTCCGTATCTGGGCGCTGCCTTCCGGAGCACAACTTACACACGCATGCGGTCCGAACTGATTATTTTGATGTGTCCGGAAGTGACTCTGACTAAGCTCGATCTCTACCGCCTCCGTGAAAAGGCCGAGGACCAAACGCACTTCGGACCGGAGATCGATCAAGGTTATTGTCCGGATTGTCCGCCGCGCGGAATGGAAGGGAAACAGCTCGACAAACAACTGCCGCGACAACTGCCGCCTCCCGATCTGCCTTTTGGAAATGAAACAACCAAAACTCACTAGAGGCTTATGAAAAAGATCATTTTGATTCTGCTTTTCATCGGATTGAGGACTGCCAGCGCGCAATTTTTCGAAACCTTCATCTACGATCCGCCATATGCGCCGTTCTTCCATCACAGCGACGTCCTGGCGCCGCGGGACGAGCTCGACATGTTGCACCAAAGCCGAGTCACGGTTTACGATCCCGAATACGAGCATCGTCTCCACTGTCGCTTCAGTTACAATATTCAATCCGGGCGCGAATTGATTACTGATCCGGCCTACGTCGGCGCACTCCAGCGCGATTTGAAGCGGCTTGGGTACTATTGCGGGGCAATCGACGGAGTTTTTTCCATGCAGGTGAGCGACGCGATCGCGCATTTGCAGAAGAATTATTCCCAACGCGTCACCGGCACGTTAACCATTCCGGTGCGGCGCGTCCTGCACTTGCCCTAGCGCTCATCGACCGCGCAACCTCAACGTTGGAAACCGCTTAAACGGCGATTCCATGTTGCTTGCTGCATTTAGCGAAACTTAGCGTAAAATAGGCGGCGTTGAATCCGACGGTCAGCAAGTCAATTGTCGATCTTCTCCTCGCCAGTGGTATCGAGTCGCGCGAAGAAGCGACTCAACTGGCTCAAAACATGAACGGCGGTTCCTGGACCGCGCAGGTGCTCGATTCCGGCAAAGTCGACGAGCAGCGTTTCCTCAGCGTGATCGGCAATTTCTTTCGCGTTCCGGTCATCTCGCTCGATCCGAAGACAATCGATCGCAACACCTTATCGATCCTGCCGAGCCGGTTTGTTTTTCAGCATCACATTTTGCCGATCGAGGTGAAGGAGAATTCGGTCGTGCTCGGAACCTACGATTTGTTCAACTCGTTAGGCCGGCAACTCGCTGGTCAGCTTTTGAAAAAGCTGGTCGAATGGGTGCTGGTACCGCGCGCGCAACTGTTGCGCGCGATGAAAACGCTTTACGGCGTTGGCGCGGAAACGTTCGACGAAATTCTCAAATCGAAGCGTGACTTTGAAATTTTGCAGCAAGGCGAAACCGCCACTGACATCAACGCTGACGATCCGGAAGCGTCGGTCGTTAAGTTCGTAAACCAGATCATCCGGGAAGCGATCGTCGAGCGTGCGACGGACATTCACGTTGAGCCACTGGAGAACGACATTCGTATTCGTTACCGCATCGACGGCATTCTTCACGAGGTCGCGGTCCCGCCACAATTGCGGTTACTCCATTCAGCAATCATCTCGCGTTTGAAAGTGATGTCGCACATGGACATCGCCGAGCGGCGTTTGCCGCAGGATGGACGCATGAATTTGCACGCGAACGGCTCCGAAATCGACGTTCGTGTTTCGACGATCCCAACGGTGAATGGTGAGTCGATCAGCTTGCGATTGCTCAGCCGCGGCGGACAACAGTTTGGATTTCAGCGCCTGGATCTGAGCAAGAAACAGGAGAAAACGATTCGCCATCTGCTCGCTCAGCCGAACGGAATCATTTTGCTGACGGGGCCAACGGGCTGCGGAAAATCGACATCGCTCTATTGCTTTTTGAGCACGATTAACTCGGTCCAGCGCCGCATCATAACGATCGAGGAACCGGTCGAATACAAACTGGCCGGCGTTTTGCAAATGGACGTGAAACCGGAAATCGATTTCACGTTCGCCAAAGGTTTGCGTCACATTTTGCGGCAAGACCCGAACATTGTCATGGTGGGGGAGATTCGTGATGTGGAAACGGCGGATATCGCGATCCGCGCAGCTATGACCGGTCACCTTGTTTTCAGCACGCTCCACACGAACGACGCCGTCGGCGGCATCACGCGCTTACTCGACATGGACGTTGAGCCGTTCCTGCTCGCGTCGGTCGTGAAATCGTTTATCGCGCAACGGCTGGTGCGCACGATCTGCCCCGAATGCGCCGAGGAAGTCGACTATCCCAGCGATTATCTGGCGGAGATCGGATTCCCGGTGAAAGAGCTCGGCACGAAATTCAAGCGCGGCAAAGGCTGCGAACATTGTCGGCACACCGGTTATCAGGGCCGCGCCGCCATTTACGAGATCTGCGTTGTGACTGAGCCGCTGCGAAAACTGATCATGCAAAAGAAAGACGGCGGCGAGCTCAAGCAATGTGCGACGTCCGAAGGAATGGAAACTTTGCGCCAGGACGGGTGGCGTCGCGTCGCGAAAGGCGACACGACGATCGAAGAAGTTGTCCGCGTCACGCAGACCGACGAAGTGATGGCGGAGACGGTTGAGAGCGACGCTTAACTGCCGCGCAGATCGCGAATCGCTTTCGCGTAATCGTTCGTTTTGAAAATCGAAGTGCCGGCGACGAGAACGTTCGCACCGTTTTGAATTGAAACCGCTGCGGTCTCGGCGTTAATGCCGCCGTCGACTTCGATGTCGATCTTGTCGTTCAATGATTTGGCGCGTTTCACCTTTTCCATCTGATCGGCCCGAAATTTTTGACCGCCGAATCCCGGATGTACCGTCATCACCAGTAACATGTCGATCTTGTCGAGAAAGGGTTCGACCAATTTGAAATCGGTTTCGGGATTTAACGTCAAGCCGACGCGACTTTTCGCGTCGCGAATTTGTTGCAGGGTTTTTCCAACATCGTGTTTCGCTTCCGGCTCGACGTGAACCGTAATTGAGTTCGCACCGGCGTCGACAAATCGCGGGATGTAATGATCCGCGTGCTCGATCATCAAATGCACATCGAGCGGGAGCTTCGTTTGTTTGCGAACAAAACCGACAATCGCCGGTCCGAAGGAGATGTTGTCGACAAAATGGCCGTCCATAATGTCGCAATGGATCCAATCGGCGCCGGCATCCTCGACCTTATGGATTTGGTCGGCCAAATGGGAGAAATCCGCGGCCAGGATCGAGGGAGCGATCAGCACCTTGGTCATGCCTCTATATAATATATTAAGAGCTTGACGACGCGAGCCACCGTTGCACGTTACCGCGTTTCAGCCGTTAGAATCGCGCTCTGAGGCGCACCGTTTGCTGCGAAGACAGCGTTTCCGAGCGGGCTGGAAAAATTAAAGTGATGTTCAACGGACTCTTTGGCTTCTTATCGAACGACATCGGTATCGATCTCGGTACCGCCAACACACTGGTTTACGTAAAAGATCAAGGCATTGTGCTGCGCGAACCGTCGGTGGTCGCCGTCCAAGCCGGCACTAACAAAGTGCTCGCGGTCGGCGACGAAGCGAAGCGCATGCTCGGCCGGACGCCGTCGAACATTGTCGCAGTGCGGCCGTTGAAAGATGGCGTGATCGCGGACTTCGAAGTGACCGAAGCGATGCTGCGGCATTTCATTACCAAAGTGCACAACCGTCGCGTGCGCGCGAGACCGCGGGTGGTGATCGCGGTTCCATCGGGAATCACCGAAGTCGAGAAACGGGCTGTGCGCGAATCAGCGACACACGCCGGTGCGCGTGAAGTTTATTTGATCGAAGAACCGATGGCGGCGGCGATCGGCGTTGGACTGCCGGTGCAAGATCCAGCTGGCAATATGATCATCGACATCGGCGGCGGCACGACCGAGGTCGCGTTAATTTCGCTTTCGGGAATCGTGTTCAGCCGAAGCGTGCGCGTGGCCGGCGACGAGCTTGATGAAGCGATCGTCCAATACATGAAGCGCGCCTACAATTTGATGGTCGGCGAGCGCACCGCGGAAGAAATCAAAATCAAAATCGGATCGGCCTATCCCAGCGAAAAAGAAACGAGCGTGGAAGTGAAGGGGCGCGATCTGGTGGCGGGATTGCCGAAGACACTGATGATCACGTCGCAGGAAGTGCGGGAAGCGTTGCTCGAACCGATCTCGACGATTGTTGATTCGGTCCGGATCACGTTGGAACGCTGTCCGCCGGAACTTTCGGCCGATTTGGTGGACCGCGGATTGGTTTTGGCAGGCGGCGGCGCGCTCTTGCGCGGGTTCGATAAACTTTTGAGCGAGGAAACTGGTTTGCCTGTCCATGTTGCGGAAGATCCGCTCAGCGCCGTGGCCGAAGGAACGGGCAAATGTCTGAATGAACTTAAATTTTTGCGTCAAGTGGCTGCGGCAGATCGCCAGTGGCGATAAGAATTGCGGATTTCGGAATGCGGATTGCGAAGAGAATTCTGATTTCCCGCTAACTTCGCTGCCAATCTATCCGCAATCGTCAATCCGCGATCCGCAACCGGAATGAGCCGGACCAGCATTATTGCGCTATTAATTTTCGGCGCGATTCTTGGTTACTTCCTGAGTTTCGGCGCGGACACGACTCGAAAATTCCAGGCGAGCATTTATCAGCTGCTCGCGCCGTTTTTCACGACCGGTTCCGGTTTGCAAAAGCAAATCACGTCTGTGCGAACGGGGTTGAAGTCGTTGGACGAGCTGGAAAAGGAGAACTCGGCGCTGCGAGTCGATAACCGGCAGCTGCGCGCCACGAACTCCGCGCTGCGCGACGTCGAGCATGAAGTGAATCGTTTGCGGCACGCGCTCAATTATCGCGAGCGTTCGGTTTTCAAATTGATCCCGGCTGAAATCGTCACGCGCGATGCGTCGACCTGGTGGCACACGGTCACGATCAATCGCGGCAAGGAGGATCACATCGAAACCGACATGCCGGTGGTAACGGATGAAGGCTTGGTTGGAAAAACCACGACCGTGAGCAACACGATTTCGGTCGTGCTTTTGGTCACCGACGAGAATTGTAAAGTCGCGGCGTCGGTCGAAGGCTCGCGCGAGCAGGGAATCATTTCCGGCGAACGCGTCTCCGGCGGATTGGCACCGCTCCTCGATCTGAATTTTCTGACGAAGCAGGCAAACCTGCAGCCCGGCCAGAAAGCTTACACATCAGGCGTGGGTGGAGTTTTCCCCTCCGGTTTATTCATCGGAGCGGTGAAGAGTTTTAAGGTTCGCGAGCTGGATGGGCAGGCGAAACTTTCGCCGGCGGTTGATCTTTCGCATTTGGAGGACGTGTTCGTCGTTACGGGCCGGAAATGATTTTCTTTTTTGTATTGCTGGTTCTGCTGGTGATCGCGCAAATC